>Ga0105047_10020699_pt1 | contig 10095 bp, 13 predicted proteins | sample MAT04_FD_78384 | JGI IMG/M metagenome (GOLD analysis project Ga0105047, IMG submission 78384) | Freshwater microbial communities from Lake Fryxell liftoff mats and glacier meltwater in Antarctica - MAT-04 (megahit assembly) | ecosystem: Environmental > Aquatic > Freshwater > Ice > Liftoff...
ATCAGTGACTCCTTCACGCCCGAACCAACCGCATTTCAGCTACCAATCTTATGCAATCACGAGACACGCTGTCATCCCAGCGAAGGCTGGGATCCAATCAATCAAGTCAATCAAGTCAATCAAGGACAGTCCTTTAAGGACTGTCCTTGGTGCTTGTAGGGCGTGGAGCTGTCCTGGCGTGATTGTTGTGAATGCACAATATCTGGGTGAGACTCTGTCTGAGCGAACGTTAGTGAGTGAGATGTCAAACCCATTATGCAGCCTACTTTCTACCGTCACTAGTCCTTGATCTTTTGCTTCTTTTGAATCAAGTCAAAAGAATGTGGGGTGGCACCATAGTTGGCAACCTAAATGTCTGAACACATCTTTATGCACTAACAGGGAGAAGACCGTGAAAATGTGCATTTCACGATAGGGCGCTGTAAGCATCAGGGCAAAAGAAAACCGCTCGGTTTTCCGAGCGGCTGATTCATTCTTAAAGAAAGTTATTTCTTCTTTTTAGCTGCTGGCTTCTTTTTCTTTGCAGGAGCCTTTTTGGTAGCTGCTTTGGTAGTAACCGCTGCTGGTTTAGCTGTGGCTACTGTTTTCTTCTCTTCTAGTGAAGAACCTGTACCTTCTTCTGCAAACAGAAGAGCGTAAAGGTTAACACCGATGATAGCACCAAGGATTGGACCGAGTACATATGTAAGTAGAACCCATGCGCGGATGCCAAGGGCAACAGCGGGGTTAAGTAGACCGATTGAAGCAGATGATGCTGCAACGATACCAACGGTTAAAGCCAGACCGGCCATAGTTGCTGTAAGTGCCATGCTTGCGCGCTGATAAATAGCAGCTGCTACACCAAACGCGAAGACTGCAGTACCAACAACTTCTGCGGTAAGAACCTTAACACTGAACTCACCACCAACTGGTTGCAATGAATTGCTAACAAAGTAGGTGTAGAGACCGTATGCTGCCCATGCACCGAGCATTTGTACGGCGATGTACAATACTGCCGTAACAGTGTTGATTTTGCGTGCTGTCCAGAAACCAAGTACGAGGGCGGGGTTGAAATACCCGCCTGATACGCGGCCTACGGCAAGCATCATTATAGTTATTGTTAGTCCCGCAGCGATTGCTACGAAAAATGGAACACCGATAGTCGAGCGCTGAACACTTAGAATCAAAAGCGTTAAGGCACCGGTACCGATAAATTCTGCCACTAAAGCAGCTATCTGTCGTCGTCCAAACATTATTGGAACCTCCTGTTAATTGATGACATTAGAGTACCAGGGTACACACCATTTTGTAAAGAGTAACGTGTGGCATTTAACCTGTTAGGGTATTATGCAAAAACAGGCATATCTTTTGATACGATGCCCGCACTCACATGCAATGTATCGTCAATAAACGCCAGCAGCAAACGAACGCGTTCTTCTTCGCTACCGCCAAGCCGATTAGCCAGACTAACCATTTTCGATTGTGTCACAGAGAAAGCTTCCTGGCCAGTGTCCTGAGTGAACGCATTTTTAGCAAACCCCATATTTTCTTCGTCTACTACATATATACCAGAACCATGGTGTCCTTTTGTTTCCAGGTCTGAATCGTCGACTGCAACAAATGAGAGATTCGCTGGGTAACGATTTTGCAGTTGATGTACGTGCCAATCGACGTCCCAACCGGCGTATAATCCGTTATCTAGTTGTCTTTGCTTGGTGTGAGTATTCAAGTCAATAAGGTCCGTAAGCTCAGGGGCATCCGGCACAAAAAGCGCAATACTCTGAATGAGACTATCCCGTGGGATCTGATTGGCGACAGAACTTTCAACCGCCATACTTGCTCCGCACCCAGCATGTCCAGCATCTTCTTCGCCCATGCCAGCAAGCACGCGCTGCACCCGTTCGTATGCCTCCTCAAACGAGGTCGCCCCTCTTACAATCGGCGAATCGGCTGCCACGCAGGCTTTTGTACTGGCGATACCGATACCGCCGAGTAACTTCGGCACTACTAGATTTTGTAAAAACATCGGATCTGCTGTGCCGTCACCGTGTTTTACTCTGGGCCGGTCATCTCCGCAAAAAGCAGTGTTTGTTTTGGTCAAAGGAACGGTATGCTCAGCGAGTTTATTTGCAAAATACTGTTCAGCCTCGCTCGTCTCTAGCCTATTTCGCTCGCCAACTTTGCCATAGGCGAATGAAAGTTCAGCTATTTTAAGCACTTCTGAAGTTGCGTGTTCTGTTTCCATAAATTCTCCGTAGTTCATGCGTTCTGACATAACCTGATATATCTTACTTTTACTCTTTACTTTTTTTAAATCACAAAGAATAATACTACACCCCAAGCGATTGTGATGCAAGTTACAAATTGTTTGTAGGATTAATCACACATATCTACTAAACAAGGAGCTATTATTGAAATAGTAAGTCAGGAGAACATAATGGCTCGCAGTGCCAATAAGAATCCGAGTTATGAAGATTTTTCGCCAGAAGTTATTCGGGGGGTTTTCGAAGCCACGGATAGGCCAGGGCAATCCGAAAAGTGGGCTGAGTTAAAAGACAGTGAGGCTTCACTTGCTAGCGCAGCGCTTATTAAAGCCGACCAGCTTCGAGAAAGTAATATTGACGCGGGAGATGCATATTTACAAGCAATTGCTGATTATCATGCTCTTGTCCTCCGAGAATGGCTCCTCAAAGAAATTGAAACAACTTTTGACCCTCACACCTTGACAGCGCCTAGCAAGTAGCTGCATTGTGGAGTCATATAAGGGAGATTTTTCAGATGTTTAAGGAATTTAGGAAGTTTATTTTACGTGGCAATGTTGTCGATCTAGCGGTTGCAGTTGTTATTGGTGCGGCTTTTGGTGCGGTTGTAACATCTCTGGTGAAAAGCTTTGTAACACCGTTAATTGCTGCCATTGGTGGCCAGCCAGATTTCTCAAGCCTCAGTTTTACGGTTAATGGTAGTCGGTTTCTGTATGGTGAATTTATCAATGCAGTTGTTTCGTTTTTGATTATTTCGGGTGTTGTGTTCTTTTTCATTGTAGTGCCGCTCAATAAGCTGATGTCGCGCATGGATCCAGAAGATGATGTTGATAGTCCGGCCGAACGTGAATGCCCAGAATGCCTCAGTGCGATTCCTACAGAAGCAAAGCGTTGCAAATACTGTACCGCAGCTAGCAAACCCCACAAATTAAAAAAGTAATTCATCTTTGCATGTCATCCTAGCGAATACGAGGATCCAGTCAATCATCCAGTCCTACAAGGACTGTCCTTGGCAGTTCTAGGGCGTGGAGTTATCCTGGCGTGATTATTGTGAACGCACAATAGTAGTGGTGAGACATGTTTGAGCGAAGCAAGCCGTTGAACCCATTGTGCAGTTGACTTACTACTTTCTACTGCCCATTAGCCTTCGATCTTTTGCTTCTTGCAGGGCCCGCGCCGAAAGAGTGTGGGGTGGCACCGGAGGTGAGGACTTAAAGAGCCAAAGAGTTGTCTGGATCCTCGCATTCGCAAGGACGACAGAGCCTACAAGGACAGACCTTATAGTATCAACAGTTAGAAATGTGCGTGAAATGTAACATTTCACGGCAAAAACGAGGTCTCGCCACATGCAGTCGAGATGCCGAGTAGGGTGGAGTTAGCGTTTTTTGTGTCGGCGTTTTAGGCCAGCAACCTGTAAGCGGACTGCGTGGCGATCTACGAGGTTCTGGGCATGTTCTAGGCTAACTTCGTCTTTGGCTTCGGCTTTCATCCTCTTGGCGCGCTCTAGGGCTTTCTGGACTTCTGCTTCACTAATATCTTCAGCGTTATCGGCTTCGTCAACCAGTACTTTTAGCTGATTATCAGAAACTTCGATAGCGCCACCATTGATAGCAAAGAATTCACGCTGAGCATCACTGTCTTTGGCGTCGCGTCGTACTGCAATCACGCCAACTTTAGCAACACTGACCAGTGGCATGTGGTCTTTGAGTACGCCAATTTCGCCGTCCATAGTCGGCAGGACAACTTCGTAGACATCTTCGTCAAACTTCTTGCCACTTAAAGAGACCAGCTGGAAACGAATCACAACTCGAACTCCGTCCGAGTAGCTTCTAGGAAATAGGAAATAGAGAGTATTAGTGTCCATTTCAATGTATTCATTTGCGGTTTATCTGTCATATATCTAATTCCTAATTTCAAGTTGCTATTTACTGCTTGTAACGTCCTTGATAGCACCCTTAAGGTAGAAGGCGCTTTCTGGCTTATCGTCATGCTTGCCGTCAAGAATCTCTTGGAAACCTTGGATAGTGTCAGATAGTTTTACGTATTGACCCGGGTTGTTGGTAAACTGCTCTGCGACGAAGAATGGTTGGCTCAAGAAACGCTGGATGCGTCGAGCGCGGGCAACAGTCTGTTTGTCTTCCTCTGAAAGTTCTTCCATACCAAGAATGGCAATGATGTCCTGAAGGTCTTTGTACCGCTGGAGGACGCGTTGTACTTCGCGAGCAACGTTGTAGTGTTCTTCGCCAACGATTTCTGGGTCAAGGATAGTAGAGCTTGAGTCGAGTGGATCCACTGCAGGGTAGATACCGATTTCGGTCAAACCGCGGTCAAGTACGATTGTTGAGTCAAGGTGGGCAAAGGTTGTTGCTGGCGCAGGGTCAGTATTGTCATCGGCAGGTACGTACACGGCTTGAATAGAAGTAACTGAACCTTCCTTAGTTGAGGTGATGCGCTCTTGTAGCATACCCATTTCCTGGGCAAGGTTAGGCTGGTAACCAACTGCTGATGGTAATCGACCGAGAAGGGCAGATACTTCAGCACCGGCTTGGGTGTAGCGGAAAATATTATCTACGAAGAGCAATACGTCGTTACCTTTATCACGGAAACCTTCAGCAATAGTGAGACCAGAAAGTGCAACACGAAGGCGAGCACCTGGTGGCTCATTCATCTGGCCGAAGACCAGTGAAGTATTCTTGAGCACGCCTGATTCTTCCATTTCGTAGTACAGGTCGTTACCTTCACGGGTACGCTCACCAACACCGGCGAAAACTGAGTAGCCGGAGTGGAATTTAGCGATGTTGTTGATCAGCTCCTGGATAAGAACGGTTTTACCAACACCTGCGCCACCGAAGAGGCCGACTTTACCACCCTTAACAACAGGACAGATGAGGTCGATAACTTTAATACCTGTTTCCAGAATTTCAACACTGCCTGATTGGTCTATCAGCGGTGGTGGATCGCGGTGAATAGGAGCTCGCTCTTTGAATGTGCCGCCTTTGCCGTCGATTGGCTCACCAGTCACGTTAAACATACGACCGAGCGTTTGGTCGCCGGTTGGCACACTAATAGCGCTGCCTGTATCGGTAACTTCTGTGCCACGTTCGATACCATCAGTTGAGCTGAGGGCGACTGCGCGCACGCTTGATTCGCTCAAGTGCTGGGCGACTTCAAGTGTGATCTTCTGACCATCATGCTCAAGTGTTAATGCGTTAAATATAGCCGGGATGTTGCCAGTAGAAAATTCTACGTCAACCACCACACCCACGATCTGGGTGATTTTACCGGTCTTGGTTTTAGTATCCTTGGTTGCTGTTGCCATTATTGTTCTCCTTCTGGTGACTGATTAAACTGTTCTTCTAGCTGTGCGATCTCGTTGTCGGCGACTATCCGTCCCATCTCTGCATCAAAACGATCCATATCCTCGCTCGGGTTGAGCCTAAAAAATTCTTCAGGTGTGAGCGATGATACTCGTGCAGCCGTAACCGTGGATGGACCAAAAACCTGAGTTAGTATTGGTGGCTCAAAATCATAATTACGACTACCCATTGAGAGCCTCCGCTCCGCCTGATATTTCGGCAAGTTCTTGTGTGATTGCTGCTTGCCGGGCGGTATTAAGTTCTAATGTGTAATCATCGATAAGATCATTAGCGTTGTCGGTAGCGTTCTTGGTAGCTAACATGCGCATGGCATGCTCACTAGCCAAACTCTCGAGTACTGCTTGCCACACCTGGGCTTCAATCAGACGAATCGTTACTTGTTCTACGACTGTCTCAACGTCTGGCTCAAAGTTACTCATAGGATTGGCGCTGACATCCTCGTCATCTGCAGGGATTGGTGCAGGCAAAAGTTGAAGCTTGGTCGCGTGCTGGACGACTGTCGACTTAAAATCGGTGAAAAGTAGCTGCACGTCATCAACCAGACCTTCTTTGTACTGCTCGACTAATGTGTTGAGGATTGGCCGAATTTCGTTGGCGCTTGGCTGATCACTGAAAGGCGGATAGACACCAAGTAGATCAACATTGTGCAGGCGACGGACAAACTGTGCGCCTTTGCTTCCAATCGTAATGACATGACTTTTTACATTCTCGGCTTCGTCCTCTTGGAGCCCTTCGGTAAGGAGCTTTAGGATGTTTGCATTGTAGGCACCGGCTAAGCCAGTATTGCTGGTGACAATTATATATAAACGATTCTTTACCTTGCGTCGCTCGAAAAGTGGCTGACGTTCAACTTCACCAATTGAGTTCAATCGCTTTAATAGATCGTAGGCAAGGTTACGATATTCACGGCTGAGCTGTGCGTACTCTTGCGCACGTCGCAACTTACTCGCCGATACCAGCTCCATAGCTTTAGTTATCTGGCGGGTGCCTGTAATCGACTTAATGCGTCGTTTGAGAATTATCGTACTAGCCATTAATAACTCCTTTCGGAGTTATTAATCTCAATTGCGCATTCACCATTTGCCAAAGATTTGCCATTGACCATTGACCATTTGCGACAAAAATAGCAAATGGTATCTGGGCATTAATCGGCAATTGGCAATTAGCAATTGGCATGTCTATTTTGCTGCTTTCTTAGCTGCTGGTTTGTAGCTTTCGGCAATAGACTTAGCAATTTTAAGAACGGTAGTTTTCTGCTCGTCTTTTGGCTTATCACCAGTGTTTAACGCTTCGGTAAGCTTGGCGTGCTTGCTTTTGAGTTCACGGTGCAATGCTTCTTCGGCTAGCTTAATCTTTTCGATTGGCACAACATCGAAGGCACCTTCGGTCGCAGCGAGCAGGCTAGAGTACATTTCCCAGACTGAATACGGGCTAAACTGTGGTTGTTTGAGCAGTTCTGTTAAGCGCTGACCGCGCTCGATGATTTGTCGAGTTTCTGGGTCAAGATCGGTAGAGAACTGGCTAAATGCAGCAAGTTCGCGGAACTGTGCGAGATCGAGCTTAAGACCGCCACCGACAGCCTTAATAGCTTTGGTCTGGGCAGCACCACCAACACGAGAAACGGACTGACCAACAGAGATAGCGGGTCGAATGCCCTGGTAGAACAAACTTGTTTCCAAGAAAATCTGGCCATCGGTAATTGAAATCACGTTAGTTGGAATGTAAGCACTGTTATCACCAGCTTGCGTTTCGATGATAGGCAAGGCGGTCATTGAACCGGCACCGAGCTTATCGTTCAACTTAGCTGAGCGTTCGAGTAAACGCGAGTGTAAGTAGAACACGTCACCTGGGTAGGCTTCGCGACCTGGTGGGCGGCGAAGGAGAAGTGACATCTGGCGGTATGCAGCAGCGTGCTTAGAAAGATCATCATAGATAATCAAGGCGTGTTGGCCATTATCACGGAAGTATTCAGCCATGGCACAACCTGCGTATGGAGCGAGGTAGAGCATAGCTGCAGGGTCGGCTGGACTGGTAGCAACGATGATGGTTTGATCCATCACACCTTCGCGCTTCAAGCGTTCTTGAAGAGCAGCAACCTTGGATAGCTTCTGACCGATAGCGACATAGACGTTGATAACACCAGTTTTTTGCTTAGCCTGGTTGACCATAGTATCGACAGCGATTGCGGTTTTACCAGTTTGGCGGTCACCATAGATCAACTCACGTTGACCGCGACCGATAGGCACAGTAGCGTCAATTGCCATGATGCCAGTCATTAGAGGTTCGTGGACACTTTTTCGAGAAAGCACATCTGGAGCAGGGCGCTCAACACGACTCTTGAGCTTAGCCTTGATTGGGGCACCGCCATCGATAGCATTACCGAGTGGATCAACTACACGACCGACCATTTCTGGACCAACTGGTACTTCGAGGACTGAACCGCTGAGGCGCACTTTGGCACCAGCTTTAACTGAAGCGTCATCGCCAAGTAATACAGCACCGATTTCGTCTTCGCCAAGGTTAAAGGCAAAGGCAGTGACTTTTTGGCCATCTGCGCCGTCAATCTCAAGCATTTCGTTGTAGCCAGCACGACTCAGGCCATAGACCCAAGCGATACCGTCACCAACGCGAGTAACCACGCCGACATCTTCGATATCAGGGCGTTCCTTAAGCTCAGCGATTGCTGCGCGGATATCCGCTGATAGTTCTGTTATTGATAATTCTGGCACGATTAATCCTTTCCTGCGGTCGTTAACTGTTTGAATTTGTTCAATTTTGCTTCCACGCTCATATCAAGTTGCTGATTAGCAAGACTTAACTGCACGCCACCAATGATCTCTGGATCAAGCACTGCAGTAACAATAACTTCTTTGGCATCAGGGTAGAGACGTTGGATCTCTTTAGAAATGTCAGCCTTGATTTGCGGAGTTATTGCGTGAGCACTGCTAGCGATGACTTCAACATGACCAGCGTTAGCCCAATCCTGCTGCACGTCACGGAGGATTGAATCGAGATCATTAACGCGTCGCTCGGCCAACAAGTAGGCAGCGATTTGCTTGCTAAAGTCTTTACTTGAGCCGGTAATTGTCTGGTCGGCAATCTTCTGGGCGATTTTGGTGCGTGATTGCTTCATGCGCGTTGCTCCTTGAGAGCACGCTCAATAAGCTGGGCGTCTTTCTTGGCGTCAACTTTTTCGCCGATGATTGCTTCGGTGGCGTCAGAAACGAGTCCAACCAATTCCTTTTCGAGTTGCTTGCGCGCTCGAGCAGTGTCTTGATCGATGCGAGCGTCGGCTTCTTTGAGGATGCCGGCAGATTTCTCGCGGGCTTTGTCTTCGGCGTCACGGACGGTCTGACGACCAGCGTCATGCGCACTGGCAATAATACCGTCAGCTTCTACGCGTGTCTCTTGCAAGATCTTTGCAACCTTGGCTTCGAGCTTCTCGTTTTCTTTCTGCATTTCTTCGCCAAGCTTCACGCCACTCTCGATTGTTTCTCGGCGCTCGTTTAGTACTTTACCGATTGGCTTAAATGCGTATCTCTTAAGCACGAGAAAAGCCAACACGAAAGTAATCAACTGGATTACAAATGCTTTGCCATCAACACCTAAGGCGCCAATACCTGACGTTTCTGCTGCAAAATTAGTTATGAGCATTAGTCTTTACTCCTGTTTAGAAATGTTTGTAGGTGAGTGCAGTTTGGCGTAAACGCGAGCACCGCAAGCGAATCGTACTGTTCGGTACAATGAGTGTGGAGTGGAGCGTTTGTGTCAAAATGTGCCATATACATATATTTCTCTCTTATTTTACGAAGAAGGTTGCTGCGAATGCGAGCAAGCCGTAGACCTCAATTAGACCAACGAATACCAATGCCTGGCCAAGGAACTTAGCTGCCTCAGGATTGCGGCCAACTGCGCCCAAGTATGCAGCACCTACTAAACCAATACCGATTGTTGGACCGATAAAGCCAGCACCAATCATGATTCCTTTACCAATAATATCGAGGCTGTTGGTTGCCTCAGCTAATAGTGTCAATTCTGTCATTTTCTCTCCTTAAATTACGTTAGTTAACATGTTTGACATACAAATAAATCCCACCGCGTCCTAAGCCTCCGCCTTTTGAGGCAATGCCCCTATTGTTTCAGCTGCATCATCTTCGTGCAAGTCGTCATGCGCTTTGGCGCTATTGACACTAATTGCCAGATAATTGATGCTCAGAATAACGAAAATGTACGCCTGCAAGGCGCCGACGCCAAGCTCTAACAGAGTAAACGGCAGAGCAGTGATTGGCGCGGCCACACTACCTAAGTATGCAAAGACGGCAATCACGATCTCACCAATAGCAACGTTAAGGAATAGTCGAAGGCTCAGGCTCAGCGCACGAGTCAGGTCGGTAAGCATTTCGATCAGACCAATTACGAGGTACAAAGGATTGAGCGGACTACCGATAAAAAAGTGCTTAATATAATTGCCGATGCCA
>Ga0105047_10020700_pt1 | contig 10094 bp, 8 predicted proteins | sample MAT04_FD_78384 | JGI IMG/M metagenome (GOLD analysis project Ga0105047, IMG submission 78384) | Freshwater microbial communities from Lake Fryxell liftoff mats and glacier meltwater in Antarctica - MAT-04 (megahit assembly) | ecosystem: Environmental > Aquatic > Freshwater > Ice > Liftoff...
GAGAAATCGTTGCTCTGCTGGCTGCTCATCTCTCCCAGAACGGTAGACATATCGTTCTGGGAAGTCACAACCACCCAGGCCCGGCCTCGGCACTTGGTGGCCAGGCTTTCGGCGATGGTTTGCAGATTGGTCATCAGCTTCACATTCTCGGCAATATACTGCCCGACTTCGTCCACAAAGAAATTCAAACGGAAAGCTGGTGATTGCCTGTCAATATAGGCCATGACCTGATGGGCGAAATCTTCGATGGAGACCTTGTATTGACTGCGGTATTTATCGAGAATGCCTTGAGCCGTCGATTCGGGGCTGTTGGTCACCTTGGCGTAGGCGCGAGCGATGTTTTGCGATTCCAGCAGGGCCTGTTCTCTGCCTTTTGCCCACTCTCGGCCAGCCAGGCTCTGGTAAGCAACCTTGAACTGATCGTAGATGCCCCGGCTGTCGAGATCGCGCTCGAAATGGGCAATATGACCCTGCTTGCCATAGTAACCGCACATTTCATCAAACACTTTGACGAAGACGGCGAGAAGCGCATCGATTTGCGTTTTACTGATAACATCGGCCTTCTGATCGATATTGAACAAGATACTCTTTGACGGGATGGCGATGGCCCGTTTAAGGTCGGCTCGCAAGATCTCGTTGTCGCTGCATTTCGGAAGAAACAGATCAAGCGTCGGAATCCCATCGATCTGACGATTTTCAAGGAGGAGGGCCATGATCTTCAGAAGATGCGATTTCCCTGACCCGAAAAAGCCGGAAATCCAGACGCCGTTTGCGGTGGCCGAGTTGTTGTAGGCATCGAGAAAAGATTCGAGACGTCCTGCGACCTCGTTGGTCAGGACATACTCCTCAAGTTCAAGGCGCAGGCTCGCTTCATCATCGGCCTTAATGACTCCCTCAATCGGACGATCAACCGGCTTATTGAAAATGCTTTTAAGCGTCATCGTGTATCCTCGTTTATGCTTCGCAGTGAAAGATATTGAAGGCCCGGTAGTACTTATCGTCTTGCAACCTGTTGAAAAGATCGAGCGATGCCCCGGATTCGAGGGAATGCGTATAGGCCCCCGGAAAGAATAATACGGTGGGTTTCTCTTTGGCGGTGCTCTGTAAATTATTCAGCACGTTGTGAGACCGGATATAGGGAAAGACCTCGCCGACACCTGCCAGAAAGAGCACATCAAAGTCATTGCCCGCGAGCTTAACAGCGATCGCCGGTACCAGATGTGCCTCCGGATCTAAAACACCCTGGAGTAATTCCTTGAGTTGATCCTTCGATACAGAATTTTCCATTTCGAGTATCTGTTCCCAAATACCCCGATCTTTGAGAATCTCAACAGAGAGGTCATAAATGTTGATTTCCAAAATCCGAACACCCGTTTGTCCTAACCGGTTAACAAGCTGTCGCTCTAGCCTCTCCACTTCAACTGAGGCATCAGCATCGAATGGGCAAATGAAAAAGGGGACCTCATTACCAAGCCCTTGTTTCTGTAAAAACCGTTGCCCGGAAAGAACAGTCAGCAGATGCCCAAAACTTTCTTTTATATTTAATTTGGTAATTGAAGATGTCATTTTTTTACCCTTCCATGGCTGACTCCGGCATGGGAAAGAACAAAATATCCCGGCGGCTCGTTGGTGGAATTGCCTGCAAAAGTCGGGGCGTCAGCATGGCTGAATTGATTGTGTTATCGCCAGTCAGGAGCTCGGCTTCGCGCAGAATCTTGAACAATACCTGCCGGAGCTTATTCCTGGTCGCCGGCCGTATTTTATCAAGTTCCGGATGCGACTCTGATTTCTTGTGAAAAAAGGAATCAAAGTCTTCGTAGTGAAGATCAATCTTCAGGCTAAGGTAGCGTTCTCGAATAATCTCGACTGCAAAATCAGCGACAAACTTATAGCAACGGCAAACCGAGATCCACAGAAGATATCCTTGCTCCTGAACAGTACCATGAATAAGTAAATCCAGCTCGTCCGGGTAAAGAGTTTTCAGCCTGGAAATAATCTCGCGGGAGACCCGCTTTGAAGTGGTAAGAGTCCTTGTTTGCAGGAGGTTCTCGGCAATAACCTTCTCTCGAACGGCATGCCAATCGGCCAGCTTAAGAAACATCACAGCGAGTTTCACCGATTCCCGGAGAGAAAGACCTCCTGTTGTAAATGACATCCTGTAAGGACTGTTTGTCTCTCTTGTGGATATATGATTAATGATTTTATGCTCCTCCTGTCTGCGATTTTTATAAATCGAAGCTCGCGCGAACACTAAATAAGCTGTTACCGGCCTTTTGTCGGTAGTGCATTTTTCGGACCCTGCTCAAGAAGAACGACATCGGGACTCCAGTCCAGCCACTGTTTTTCCGGTTGGTCGTGGAGGGGGAAAAGGTGCCCGGCAGAGATCGCCGACCCGGTGCGCTCACCATCCGGGGTGGCGAGGGCAATGCCGCCGCGGATGATAGAGGTGAGGGATTCCGTCGAGATCGTTACCCCGGAGAAGATGCCACCTTCGATGCGGGCGCCGCTAACCTGCCAGAATCTGGTGTTTTCGCGGATGATGGCCACATACTGAGGTCTGATATTGGTAAAGATTCGCACCTTCTGGAAAGAGGGAGACAACTCGTAGCCGGTTACCTCGCCGATCTGCAGTTGTCGGTAATAGACGGGGGAGCCGATACCGAGGGAACCGAGATGCCCGGCTTCGAGAATGACGCCCAGGCCGTCGGAATTGGCGATTTCCGTCAATGGCGGATCGGCAAGTGCCTTGAGCATCCGTGTCGGCTTGCCGTTTCCGGGCAAGATGTTGAGGAAAGAACCGAAAACCAGGGTCTCAGCATTTTTAACGCCGGAAAGGTTGAATTCGGCCTGTTCCACCCAGATTTTTGTGTTGTTGCGGAACAATGCGGCAACCTGCTCATAAATGCGGATCGTGGCAACAATGGTTTGTTGATTTTCAGCTAAGCGCAAAACGCCGACCTTGCCTATCTCAATGCCTTTATAGCGGACCTTCGAGCCCTCCTTGAGACCCCTGGAACTGTCAAGCATGACCGTCAGCTCGACTTCATCGGCATGGACGGCCTCCTCCAGGGTAGCGAACAGCCGATAGGGTTCAGGTGTTGCAGGCGGTGACCCCATAGACGGATTGATGCAGCCGATACCACCCGCGAGTATCGACTGGAGCGATCCGCTTTGCAACTTGATGCCACTCAGATCACCCGAGACCTGGATGCCGCTGGTATTGTAAAACCGAGTGTTGGTCCGGACGATGTTCTTGAACCCGTCAAAGATCAGACACTCAATCAGCACTGATTGCTGATCGGGGGAAAGTCTGAAATTCTCCACCTCGCCGATCTTGATCTTTTTGTGGAGGATGGGAGAACCGAGGGCCAGCGACTCGGCATCCGGGGCAACCAGGACAATACGTTTGCCGGCAGGCTGCAGGTCGGTGACCGTCGCAACGGCTTCCCGATAGCTGTTGTGGAGGTGGAATTCAAAACCTGCTTCCGGTTGGATAGGTTTCGGTTTTTTCTGAATATCGGGGGTGGTGAAACTCACTCCGCCTTGCAACATCTTGGCCAGTGGACCGGTGGAAAGCGACACTCCCTCGGCCAGACTGCCACGCATTTCAACCCCGGAGTGGAGCCAGAACACACTCTTTTTGCTGAGAAATCTGAGATAATCCTGATAAATGAACAAGGTGCAGCGGATTTTCATGCCCGCCTTGTCGATGCCCACATCCACAACCTCCCCGACCTCGATGTTTTTATAATAAATCGGCGACTTGGGGGAGAGATCGACTGGGCTGTCGGCGCTCAGCACCACGGTTTGTCCTGGTCGCAGCGGGATTTGCGGGGGCGCCTCGGAGAGGATCTCAAAGTTATCTTTAAAGGCCCCGCTGCCCGGCTGAAAGGTGATATGCGCCCCGGACAGCAGCAATTGCAGATTGCTAAAACCGGACGGCGAGATTTCCGGTTTCATCAGCCAGAATTTGGTGCCTTCGCGGAGGATCAGTTCGGCCCTCGGATCAAGCAGAATATGGGCGGTGACCGTCCGTTGTGCGTCATTATTTATTTGAATTTCCTTGACGAAACCGGCTTCCAGGCCGCGATACATCACCTTGGTTGTGCCTTCGACGATGTCTTCGCTTGAGGTCAGGGTAAGGGTCATGGGAATACCGTAGTTGGCCGATTGGGAATCAGGATACAGGGAGAACATATGGCCGTTTCGCACCAGGGGGGTTGTTGCCAGTGGTTCCGGGGTATGCAGGAGGATTCCCCCGCGGAGCAGCGAGGCAAGCGACTCAACCTGGATCTTCAGGGACGGCAGTTTGCCGCTTATCTGTATACCGCTGGCGTTGCAGAAGCGGCTGCCCTCCCGTACCAGGTTAGTAAATTCGGGTTTGATGAAAACATCAATGAGAATGTTTTTATCGCCTTCAAGCTGGTATCTCTGCACCTCGCCTATTTGAATATTGCGGTAATAAATGCCGGTGCCGACCTGGATGGAGCCGAGAACCTCTGCTCTGACCTTCAAGTGCAGTCCAGGAGTATCGCGGGACACCGGCGGGGCCGAGGCAAGGCCTGCAAATTCGCGTAGGGGAGTGGTCGAGGTGCCGACCTGAATGCTGATATAACTGCCGGAGAGGATGGTCTCAAGGCCATGAATGGAACTTGCCGACAGTTCCGGCCGGACTATCCAGAAGAGGGTGTCGTCAACAAGGTGGCCGGCCACCGACTTTTCCATTTTTACTTTTGCCTGGATTTGTCGATTGTTGAGATCGGGAAGAATTTTGGTGACCAGACCAATGGGAATGCCTCTGGCCATAACCTGGGTCTTGCCGGCCACGATGCCGGTGGCATCGGCAAAGAAGATGGTGATTTCCACCCCGGCGTTTTTATAGCTGGAATAGACCAGCCAGCCGCAGATGCACAAGGCGATAAGGGGCAGGGTCCAGATTACCGAAATGCCGCGATTTTTCCTGACTTGAGCGGTGGTCATGGCGTTTTTCCGAGAAGGGTTGCGGGTTGTTCTTGGTCCTCCGAATTGTCTTTCGGAGAGCAGGTATCCCAGATGATACGGGGATCGAAGGTCATGGCGGCGAACATGGTCGCAGCAACGACAAAGGAGAAGTAGGTGGCTGCCGGAGCGGTATGAATAGAGGTAAAAAAGCCATAATCGACAAGGACACTGAGCAAGGCAATGACAAAGATATCGAGCATCGACCATCTGCCGACAAAGGCGATAAAGCGATAGAGTTTGGCCTTTTGCACAAGAAAATGGTCATGGCCGGGTCGGGTCGAGCGCAGCAGGATGAGCAGGCCGACGATTTTAAAGACCGGTACGAGGATGGAGGCGGTGAGGATAATCAGGCCGATAAAATAGGAGCCATCCTGGAGAAAATGGATAATGCCATCGACGATTGTTGACCGGTCGGGAATACCTAAGAAATCGACTTGCATGATCGGCAGCAGGTTGGCCGGGGCAAGAAAGATTGCCGAGGTGATCACCAGAGCCCAGGTGCGGGCGATGCTGTGTGGCTTGCGCTGATGGAGAATCGCTTGGCAGCGGGGACAGCCGGTGCCGGCAAGGGTGACCGGAGAGAGTTTATGGCAGGTGTGGCAGAGGATCAGACCTTTTGCGGCGGCGGTCTGCGGCTTCTCCTGGCGGTGTTCAGGCAAAACTTCGTCTTTGCCTTCGCCGCCTTCATCCTCGATTATTTGCCAGAAAAGGTCACGATCGACGATGGTGGAGATGGCCAGAGTGATCAGCACCAGGCCGGAAAAACATAATAATCCAGAGTGATAATCAATGGTTGAGGTATCTGACATTTTAATAATGGTGACCAGAATACCCAGCAGATATACCTCGATCATCGCCCATTCCTCAAGCTGCAGATGCAGCCGGAAGAGGGGTCTGAGGGTGGAGGGATACTTTTTTCTTTGGAGCTTATAGGTGATATAAAAGATTGTAGTGAGGAGGATCAGGGGAAAGACCACCGCCGACATCAAGACCATGAGCGCAACGAAATAGTAATCATTTCGGTAAAAGTTTAGAATCGATTCGAGTATATTGGCGGAGCCGCTGAAACCAAACGACTTGAAGGTCATCAGGGGCAGCAGCATCGCCGGCAGGTAGAGAAGGAGACCGGCAATGCTGAGGGCCAAAACTTTGCTGATCGAAGCCGCTGAACTTCTGCTGAGTGTTTTGCCGCAACGCGGGCAGACCACCGAGTATCCTGCCGGGGCTGCTGCTTTCTGCAGCAGGAGGTCACAATCCGGGCAGGCGGTGGAGTTGGCGAAAGAGAGTGGCAGCGAATGCAAAATACTTTTCCTTTGTAGGCAAGGTAACGGGCAAGGCTTGATTTTTCGGAAATTATAGTAACGTTATCGCGGTTGTTTGTCATATGAAAAACAATTGTCGAACCATCTGCGCGGCATCTGCCGCAGGCATGGACGTCCATACATTAAAGAGGTTGATGATGAGTGCCAACAAATGGCTGAAGATTACCATTGAATCTGATCCCGTGCTGGTCGAGTCGATCAGCGACTTTCTCGTCGGGGTTATTGAGGCGGGTGTCGAGACGGGTGCGGCGGGTGAGCCGAATTTCGGCATTTTGACCTGTTATGTGCAAAAAGCCAATCCTGCGCCTGCCGAGGTCGCGGAAATCGTTGCCAATATTGCCTCGTATCTAGCCGAACTCGCTGAGGTATTTTCAGTGCCGACGCCGCAACTCACCGCCTCTCTCTTTGACGAGGAGGATTGGAGTTCAACCTGGAAAGAGCACTTCAAGCCTTTTGTCATCGTCCCCGGCCTGGTGATTGCCCCAACCTGGGAAGAGTATCAACCGAATTCCGGGGAGGCGGTTATCACCATGGACCCCGGAATGGCCTTCGGGACCGGACATCACGCGACAACCAGCCTTTCCCTGGAGTTGCTGCGCCGTACCCTGACCGCCGGTAGTGCCATGCGTGTGCTCGACGTCGGCACCGGCACCGGCATCCTCGGCATGGCGGCGATGCTCTTCGGGGCATCGGGCGTTCTCGCTATCGATAACGATCCCGAGGCGGTGGCGGCGGCAACTGACAATGCTCGACGAAATGTCCAAGGTGATAGGATGCAGGTCAGCCTGACGCCGCTTGGCGAGCTGTCCGGTCGGTACCAGATTGTTGTCGCCAATATCGTCCACGATGTTCTCCTCGATTTGGCCGAGGATTTGACCCGGTTGACTGCCGAAGGTGGGTTCTTGATCCTTTCCGGTATTCTTGTCGGCGAGCAGGTGGTGAGTATTATAAAAGCTTTTACCAGTAAAGGGTTCACCCTCCTCGATGCAGAAGAGCGTAAGGAGTGGGCGGCATTGCGGTTTCAAAAGAGATAGTTACAGCGACTTATCCATTATTCCTCGGGATGGGGCGGGCGCATCGGGGTGAACTGGTAATCGGTGTCGAAGATGATTCCGACCCCGTCCGCTTCCCGGCGAATGACAATGGCGGTGGCACTGACCCAAAGATTCTTGCCGGTTAGATTTTTCAGGCTTTCCATGGAGAGAATGAATTTCAGCCGTTTCACATCGTCGAAACTGAGAAGGAACTCGACTTTGACCTTGGCGGCCATCGGAAAGGGGTGGGAAGTTTGGAGAAAGGCACCGCCGGCGCTGATATTGGCTGCAACCGTATCAATTACCGGCAGCTGGTCTTCGCTGTGGCGGTAGGAGATTCTCGCCTGGAGGTTGAGGGAAAATCGTTCTTGGCTACGTTTGTCACTGGGCATTGATACTTCCTCGGCACGAAGGGAGATGACGAAATACGAAGCTGCTCAGTCAATACTTACGGAATGTAAGGAATAATGTCAATTTGAAAGAGATCAAAACCCGAGCGACGGCGGTTTTACCAACTCTTTCACCCGGAAATCCAAGGAGCAAGAAATTCCATGCGACGATTTTTTTTTGATCCGCTCAGCCGCAAAGGAGACACTCTCTTTCTGCCGGAAGAGGAGTCGCGACATGTTACCAAGGTTCTCAGGCTCTCGGCCGGCAGTGAAATAGAGCTCCTTGACGGGCAGGGCACGGTGTACCGGGCGATTCTTGTTGCCGGTGGTCGGCAGGTGCAGGCGCGAATCGTCGGGGTTGTTTCGACAGACGATGGGGCCGGAAAAACTCTCTGGGTTGGCCAGGGCATCCTCAAAGGCGAGAAAATGGACACTGTCGTGCAGAAATGCACGGAACTGGGAGTAAGCCGCTTCAGTCCCTTTCAAAGTTCAAGGTGTCAGGGCAAGGCCGATCCGGGGCAGAACCGCAAAAGACTCGAGCGCTGGCAGCGCATTGGCCTTGCCGCCTGCAAGCAGTGCCTGCGGCCGCAACTCATGGGGTTGGACGCCCCGGTGAGTCTCGCCGACCTGCTGCGGGATACCCATGCGCCTCTTCGCCTGCTTTTCTGGGAAGAGGAAAAAGGGCAGCATCTGCAAGATATTCCTGCCCTGGCGGAGGCGCAGTCGGTGGCCCTTCTACTTGGCCCGGAGGGCGGTTTCTCCCGGGAGGAGGTTGACCTGGCCAGGCAATTCGGCTGGTCGACGGTCAGTCTTGGCGAGCGCATCCTGCGGGCGGAAACGGCGACGCTGACTGCTGTCTCCGTCGTCCAATTTTTAATCGGCAACCTGTAAGGATGAAAAAAATGACAATAACTCCAGGGCGTTCGACTATCCTCGAAAAAACCGACCGGGTTATTGGCCTGGATGAAGCGCTGGCGACCGGTCATCGGATCATCGATGTCCGGTCGGCCGGGGAGTTTGTGACCGGAACCATTCCCGGGGCCATCAATATCCCGCTTTTTGATGAAGATGAGCGCGGGGTTATCGGCACAATTTATCGCCATGGCGGCCATGCCCAGGCTGTCGATCAAGGCTTTGAATATGTAGAGAAAAAATTGGCGGCGCTGGTTGCTTTCTTCGAGCTTTTTCGGGATCAGCCCTTGGTCATCTGTTGTGCCAGGGGCGGGATGCGTTCGCTGTCGGTGGTTAATCTATTGGCCCAAGCCGGGTTTAATGCCTGTCAGCTAAAGGGCGGGTATAAAGAATACCGCCGCAATGTCCTTCTGCGCCTGGAGAGTTTTCAGCCAAGATTGATTGTCATTCACGGCTTGACCGGCACCGGCAAGACCCGGATTCTCCAGCGCCTGCAGCGGGCAATCGACCTTGAGGATCTGGCCAGCCATCGCAGTTCCCTGTTTGGCGGCCTCGACCGGCAACCCAGCACCCAGCGAACCTTTGAAAGCCGGTTGGCCGAGACAATCGCCAATCTTGGCGAGGAACCCTATTTCATTGAGGGAGAGAGCCGGAAAATCGGCAGGGTATTTATCCCCAAACCCCTGGCCCAGGCCATGAAACAGGCGGTTTTGGTGAATATCCATTGTTCGCTCGAGACGCGGATTTCCCGCATCATTGAGGACTATCCGGTTACCGATGGCGAGATTTTGCAGCAGATTGAAGCTATTCTGCGTTCGCTGAAGCAGAAGATGGGCGCGGAACTGGTGGAGAGAATGTGCGGATTGCTGCGGGAGGGCATGCTGCCGCGACTCGTCCGTATCCTCCTTGTCGAATATTATGACAAACGCTATGGCAAGAGCATGAGCGAGTACCAGTTTTCCTTAGATATTTCCGCTGAAGATATTGACACCGCGGCAGCGAGGCTTGAGGAGTTCCGCCGTTCGCTGCCGCCTGTCAAGTCGTAATCGATCAGCCGCCTGCGCCGGGAGGTTGCTGTTTCTCTCGTTGTTGTTCTTCTTCCAGTTGTTTCTTCTTTTTTTGCTTAACTGCTTGGTCTTGTTGTTTTGCTGACTCATCCTGTTGTCGCTGGTGGTCTTTCTGCTGCCGCTGCTGCATCTCCTGCTGTTGCCGACCTTGCTCTTCCTTCTGCTGCCGCTGCTGCACCTCCTGCTGCTGCCGACGCTGCTCGTCTTTCTGCTGCCGCTGCTGCATCTCCTGCTGTTGCCGACCTTGCTCTTCCTTCTGCTGCCGCTGCTGCACCTCCTGTTGCTGCCGACGCTGCTCGTCTTTCTGCTGCCGCTGCTGCATCTCCTGCTGTTGCCGACCCTGCTCTTCCTTCTGCTGCCGCTGCTGCA
>Ga0105047_10020702_pt1 | contig 10094 bp, 7 predicted proteins | sample MAT04_FD_78384 | JGI IMG/M metagenome (GOLD analysis project Ga0105047, IMG submission 78384) | Freshwater microbial communities from Lake Fryxell liftoff mats and glacier meltwater in Antarctica - MAT-04 (megahit assembly) | ecosystem: Environmental > Aquatic > Freshwater > Ice > Liftoff...
ACGTCGTTCAGCGTCAGGTCGCGCGGAATCGCGGAGTCCTTGGCCACGGCGTAGGTGAACGCGTCAACGGCGAAGGGGATGTAGGTGAGGCCGCCGGTGGCGGTGGGCACTGCGGAGAGCGACAACGATGAGGAGCGACCGAAGTCGTAGCAACCCTCAATGGCGTTGCCGGGAGTCAATGAGGCGAGCAGTGCCGTACGGCCAGCACCCGAACCGTTGGGTGACACGAGACCGGCGCAGTTTGCGGCCGCCTTCGGGGTGATCAAACGGCCTGCGGGGATGGGGTCGTACGAACCGATCTGCTTGACGCCACTGATCTGCACAACCTCAGAGAGGCCGTTCAGGGCGTTGTAGGTGGTGTCTGATCCGACGCCGGCAAGCGAACGGAAGGTCGGTGCGCCGATGGGGTCGGCGGAGGCAGGCGACATGGTGGCACCAATGGCCACCATCGCCAGACCGGCGACGGCGATGGTGCCGACGGTCTTGTTCACGCGGAACTTCATGGCTGGAGTGTCCTTTTCGTCAGGGACTCGGGAGCAGGTGGTCGACCTGCCCGTGCTGCAGGTTCACTACAGCGGGGCCTCATGACCGATTCGTGCGAGACAAGTGGTCACTAGGTGAACTCTTGGCAACCAGTTGCAGATCCGGCTCAAGGGTGGGAACGCGACACAGCCCACGACCGTCGGGTCGTGGGCTGTGCCTTTGCATCAGTGGCGATGCCGTGGTCTGGCTCAGACCGAGCGCGAAAACCTGACGAGCACGGGGCCTGCCGCTGCCGCCAGCAAGCCCAGGATCAGCGCCAGAATCGGCACCAGCCGGGCGACGCCAGCAGCATCGCTGGGGGTCACCAGCGCAACCTGCGCCGACGTTCCATCAAGGGAGCGGTTTCCGTCGCCACCCTGCGCGCCGGCAGAGGCGGCATCGGGTGCACCTGCTGAACCATCAGGTGCCGGGCCACCGTCTGGGTTCACCGTCGACCCGCCACCATCCTGGCCAGAACCGTTAGCTGGCAACGGATTCTTGGACGCGATGGCCGCGGCCGCGGCCAGCACCTTGGTGCGTAACGCCTTGGGCAACGGCGCGTAGCCGAAGGGCAACTGCCCCGGCTCGACGCCCTGGTCCTGGCCAGGACCAGCGGCATACTTCAAGAACGCGGAGTATTCGGTCTTCGCTTGGTCGGTGAGCACGTCAGGCACCGTCGCGGCATATGTCAACGACGCGAGCGGGTATGCCTTGTCATTCGTGCTGGTCGGGTTGGCCTCCAGCACCGACTTGTTGCTTCGGGCCTTCATCTCGCCGGCCGCCGCCACTAGGCCTGCCGTTGTCGGCGCAACAAACTCTCCGCCAGCATTGAGCAGTTCGGCGTCCTCAAGCCCGAAGCGAGCGGCCGATGCGGTATTGACGAGGGCTAACACCGCACGGTTACCACTGGGAAGCGGTGGTGACTTCTTCCAGGCCGGAGGCTCAGCTAACGGATCCCAAAGGGTGCGCGCCAACGTGTCACCGCGGGCGGCGGCGCGAGCTGCCTCCACCATGCTGGCGGCATATGGATGGGCATCCAGGGTGCACAAGGCGGGCCGGCCGTCGGTGTAATCACGGCAGTAGGTCTCCGACTTTGGATAGTCAGAACGCGGCAGTTCAAGCTGCTTGTAGTTGGTGTTGATTGTCGTGCCCCACGGATCGGTCTTGCCATCCAAGAAAGCCTTGGCGTCGGGATCGGAGGCGATCCACTTCCACACCTGCTCCACTGAATCGGCCCGGCCAAACGGCAAAAGCAACTCGGGCAACGAGATCCGAAGTCCGTTGAACGAGGGATTCAGTGCCTTGAATTCGGCGTCTTGTGTCATGTCGGTCGGGTTGCCCTTGACCGACGGTGCATCGACATCTGCGGCACGCGTGTAGGACTGCGTGAGCAGTTTGGCGACCAACCGCGGAGTCAGTCGCATCTTGGTGATGCGTTCGCCATCCTTGGCCTTGATCTCGGGCGGTGCTCGGAAAACCGACTGGCTCTCGACGTTGAAACCGATCGTGAGTCCCGAGAGTGCGATCGGGGCGTACACCACTTGCCGGCCATCGGGAACCTCGTCTGCCGTGAGCGGATTGCTCAAGAAGACCAAGCCCGGATCATCAGTCTTCAGTTCGCGACGAGCGATGTCGTCCGATACCTGCGAGTAGCTGAAGACCGGACCATCACCAGAACACAACGCTGGCTGCCAGCGCGTGACTGCCTCGGCGACATTCTCTTGACCAGCGGTTTTGCGCTCAGACTTGCCAAGAGGACAGGGACGCCCCACCGGTTCAAACTTCAACGGAAACACGATGCGGTTCTTCCAGTTACTGGCGCTCAACGGCGACGACGTCAACTGGTTGTTTGTAGAGATCGTACGAATGCTGCCATCGACTTCACGGTTATCGCGCGGCACGATCACCATCCAGCATGAGCGACCCACCGTCTTCCCCGATTTGGTCAAAGGTTCGCCGCAGCCAAGGCCGGATGCCTCACGAATGGTTTGCACCGAGAAGAAGTCTTGACCTTCGCCAGTGGATCGCGTTTGACCGAAGGGCACCTCGTTCGTGGTGTTCGCGTCGAAGAACTCGCTGATTGTGCCGTCTTCCACCTTGCCTGTGACGGACTTGAACGGCACGTAGGCATTCTTGAAGCTTCCGGGAGGCGGCTTCAACGTTTCGAGTGGATCGATCAAGTTGTCGCCGTAGTTCACCTGTCGGGAAGGAACCTGCGCGCCGCCGCGACCGTCGCCAACCAGGCCGCCGTACTGGCACTGCTCACGACTGGGACCACTGGTGGAATCACCCCAGCACTGCATGATCTGGAGGTAGTTGATAGCGAATTGGCCGCTACCGGGTTGAGATTGCGCGCCCCCGGACCATGCCACCCTGACCACCTGATCGATCAGGTTCTGCGTCTGGCTCACACTGACCTTCAATCCGCTGAAGTCATTCGTCCCTGACTTCGTCACGGCCGACGACGTTGAGTCACCAGCGGATGCGGCCTGAGCGGGCGAGGCGAGCGTGACGCCAAAAGTTGATCCCACGACTAGTCCGAAGGCCGCGATCAACGAAGCAGTGCGCACGTTCCTCATGAGGGTCGTCGCCTAGTGATGGCGCGCGCGAGCATGGGCGGGGCAAACATGATGGCGATCAACAGAAGAGCCGCAAACACCATCGACGTTTGCTGAACACCCCAGCCCGTACCGCTGCTGAGAGAAATGGCAGAAGCAGCGACAGTCGCGTTGCCGCCGTCGTTGGATAGCGCTTGGCCCGTATCTGGGTCAACCGCTCCACCCCCGCCGGCCGCCGTAGCGCCGCCTCCCGCGGTAGTGCCTCCCGTGCCACCGGTACCTGCCGTTCCGCCGGAGGCTCCGGCCGGTTGGCCGTTGGCTCCGGTGGTTCCCGACTTCACCGTGGTCGGCTGCTTGGCGCCGCCGGTGCCAGTCGCGCACTGTGTGACACCGATGCGATCGCACTCCGATGGCTGAGGCGCATTCTTGGCCAGCAAGTTGGTGCCATCAGCGGAGAAGGTCGGGTTGTTGCACTTCTTGATGTCGACGCTCTGCGCTTCAACACCTGGAATCTTGCGTACCTGATCCAAGCCGGCCTTGACCAAGTTGATGGGCAACGGCGAATAGCCCAGCACAGGGGCCTGCTTCTGCCCCTCGCACAAGAAGTAGTAAGCGAAGGCTCCGAGGGTGCGTCCCTTGTTCGCACTGAAGGTGCCTTCGACTTTGTTGGGCACCACCATGTAGCTGTAACTCGACAACGGGTAAGTGCGCTTGTCGGGATTCGAGTACACCCCGCTCAGATCGGCGGTCAGGTAAGCCGGCGAACTGGGATTCGAATTGACCTTGGCGCCGAGCAAGCCCACCGCTGTGTTGTTCGGAGTCGGTTCGACGTAGTAACCAGCCTTGTTCAGCACCTTCACCACGGGAAAGCCGCGGTTCAACGCATAGGAATACTCGACGTAGGTGATGGTTCCAACGTTTTGCGTCTGCGATACGTAACCACTGACGCCCAACGATCCCGACTGAGCCACGAATCCCTTGCCCGCCACTACCGGGTAGAACGACGTCGTGCCGCACGGTGTGGGACGACCCGCTTTTGCGCAATAGCTGTCCCACGTCGCCCGTTGCGTGGCGGCCATCCACGCCGTGAACTGCGCAGTCGACCCCGAACCGTCCGACCGAACGACCGGCACGATGCGTCGCGCGGGCAACGCAAGACCAGGGTTGTCCTTCTTGATCGCGGCGTCATCCCAGGTCGTGATGGCACCGGTAAACATCTTCGAGATGGTCGGGCCAGACAGGCGGAGGTTCGTGACGCGCTTGCCGCCGATCGTGAGGTTGTACATCAGGCTCGTGCCGCCGGCCACGATCGGCAGGTAGGAGAACTTGCGGCTCGGTGGCTGATCAACGACGTTGTTGTCCTTGATGCCATAGGGAATCTCGGTGACGGCGAAGTCGACCGTGCCGTTGCGGAACTGATTGCGGCCATCCGATGACCCAGTCCCCGAGTAGTTCACCTTGATGCCGAATTGATCGACGTTTCGACGCCACTGATCCAGAGCGTTTTGCGACCACGTCGAACCGGCACCACTGATAGCGACGTAACCAGCCGCATTGGCCGGAGCAGCAACGCTCCAGAAGGTGGCTGCCACAAGCAGGCCAGCGATCAGTGCGGCGACGCGACGGCGCACGGGCGAAGACATAGCGAAGGGCTCCTTGACGATCATGAGGAAGGGATAGCGCTGGTGGCCGGGGAGGAAGCAGATGTGTGGGATTGCATACGAGCAAAGTCGCGAGCCGACTCCGCAGTTCGCCGGCGGGCTTGGCGCTTGCTGAGATTGCCCGGTGCACGACCGCCGATGATGCGCGCGGCCACGAACAGGATCAGAACCAACACCATCAAGACACCGGCCGTCGCAAAAGCGCGTAAGACGAAGCCGGATTCAGATGACTTCGCGAACTCAAAGACCTGCAGGGGCAGCGACACCATCGGCCCGTTCAACGGATTCGCGTTGATGGCCGCCGTCACTCCTGAGGTGAGCAGGATGGGCGACGTCTCACCGATTCCACGTGCCGTGCCAAGAATGACGGCGGTGGCCAACCCAGAGCGTGCGGTGGGCAAGGTGACGTGCCAGACGGTGCGCCATTGACCAGACCCCATCGCGTACGAGGCCTCACGCAGCGTGCCGGGCACGAGTCGCAGCACGACATCTGCCGATCGAATGATGATGGGCAACATCATCACGCTCATCGCGAGGGCTGCAGCCAAGCCCGACTTGGGAAATCCCAGCATCAAGATGAACGTCGCGTAGATGAACAGACCGGCGATGATCGACGGCAAAGCCGTCATGGCCTCGACGATCGTGCGTACGAATCGGCTGAATCGACCCGGAATTTCATTGAGGAACACCGCGCAGGTGATCCCAACGGGGATGCAAATCACCAACGCGATGGCGATCATGATCAGCGTGCCAATGATCGCGTGCAGCACACCCCCGGACGACAGCGGATCAAGTGGACCTGTCTTCGAGAGGTCTTGCGTATACAAGTTGATGTAGCGCATGGCCTGAGCACCGCGCACAAACGCATACGCGATGACGAACACCAACGCGAGCAGCATCAAGAACGCCAAGCTGTGAATGACCACCGCTGCCACGCGGTCCCGCACGGCTGGACCGCTCTCGTCCATCGACACTAAGAGCGCGTATGTCGTCACGAACAGCGCGAAGGTGACGACGACAAATCCCAGCGGTGCGTCGAACGGCAAGATCGTGGTGAAGAGCAGAACGGTCATGCTCAACGCCGCCACAAAGGCGCCCACGAGTGCATAAGCATCAGTCAACCGAAACGTGGCCGTGCTGCGTCGCTGCTCCGGCGGAGTATCCGGTTCCTGAAGCACCACGTGGGTGGTAGCGATCAGGCTCTGCGTGGCGATGGGAGTCGTCTGATCAACGGTCAGGCTCATGTCAGGCATCGCTTTCTGCGCCGGAACGGCTGCGGGCCACGATGGTGGAGGCCGCGAAATTCACGATCAGCGTCATGATGAACAAGGCCAAACCAGCGGCGAACAGTGCTGAAATTGCAAAGTTGGACGACGCGCCATACCTCAGGGCGATCAGCGACGAAACAGAGCTCGTGCCACCCTCGAGAATTCGCGGCTGAATGACGAAGACCGGCGAAATGATGATGTAGACCGCGATCGTCTCTCCCAACGCACGACCCAGGCCGAGCATCGAACCGCCGATCATGCCGCCCTTGCCGAAGGGCAGGACGACGTCGCGGATCATTCCCCAACGAGTGGCCCCAAGCGCGTACGCGCCCTCGCGTTCGCCCGCGGGCGCCTGCGAGAAGACCTCGCGCATGATGCTGCAGATGATCGGCGCCACCATCAGCGCGACCACGATGCCGGCGATGAAGGACGACGACGTATAGACCGTCGGCGGTGAGAGCGGGTCGGTCGGATCAGCACCCTCGACCGACAGGAAGGGAATCCATCCGAAGTACGTCGCAATCCATCGCGCCAAACCCGTGACGTGGCCCTGCAAGAAGAAGAAGCCCCACAAGCCGTACACAATCGAAGGCACCGCGGCCATCAGGTCGACCAGACTGATGAACGTCGCTTTGAGTTGACGAGGTGCGTACTCGCTGATGTAAAGGGCGACGGCAGTGGCCAGGGGAATCGCGATGACGATCGCCACCAGAGCAATCAGAACAGTGCCGACGATGATCGCGGCGATGCCGAAGTTGCCACCATCGGGCTCCCACGCCTGCGTGGTGAGGAACGAGAATCCCGACGACTTCAACGCCTCGGTGGCACGCGCAGCCAAGAAGATCCCGACGAACGACATGATCGCCAGCACGGTGATCCCACTACCCCGCGCGATGCCGCGGAAGAAGCGGTCAGAGGCACCGACCTTTTCGGTCACCTTGCGGGGAACGTCCTGCACCTCATCGGCGGCGGGAGGAACGAAGGTCGCGGTCATAGGGCATCCGCCAGGGGAAGGACAGGGAAGGCTCCGGGGATGGCGTGCGCACGTCGCTGCTTCACCATGAGATCGGGATCGTCAATCACCGGCGCTTCTGGCAGAGCGGCGAGAAACTGCTCGAGGCTGTAGTGGCATTCGCGAAGTCGCCCATAGGCACGCGAACTGCGGGCCACCGGTGCGCCATCAAGCAGCAGCGTCCACGTCCATTCGGCGCGGCCGTTCGCGTGGATGATCATCGGCTCCACGCGATCCAGTGCCGACTTCAGGCGTAACAGATCTTGCAAGCACAAACTGTGATCAATGTGCAGTATCTGACTCCGTCCGAGCTCACGGTTGTTGGCTGAGAGAAGCCGCCACAGCACCCAGCGACGCGTCAAGGTCGATGGCACGGTCGCCGTCGCTTCGGGCCCGCTCGACTGCTCGGGGATGAGGGGGGTGGACCCCTGGACGCGCGGGGCCTGCCCATCACCACCCATGAACAGCACGCGAGGGCCGGGCAACAGAGCCTCCTTCATGGGTCTGCAGAAGCCAGCCATCAGCGCTCGTCGGCTGTTGGCCATGCCGGTGCGGGGTCGGACGTTTCGCACGAACGCAAACCTGTCCGACGTGAGGGAAGGGAAAGCAACGCCTAGGTGAACAGGCGGCGACGATCCGATGAGTTGTCGTCCCTTCGTTCAAGGCCCGCCCGAGGCTGACTCGCTCGAACCGGTGGAGGTTAGGGTCATCGCGTGCCTTCGTCGTCGCGATCAGAAACCAACGGATCGCCCTCAGCGACCACCACCCCGTTGGCGATTCGCAGACTGACACCCACCGAGCACCTCGAATGGATTCAGCACACCGCTGGTTCGGTGTCCTTTCTACAAACTCCGGCCTGGGGCAAGGTCAAGGCCGACTGGCGATCAGAGTCGCTGGGGTGGTTCTCCGGAGATGACCTCGTCGGCACAGGTTTGGTGCTCTACCGGCCCATTCCACGGACTCCGTGGTCGCTCGCATATGTGCCCGAAGGACCCTGTGCCCCATGGGTCGAAGGTCATCCGCTCGCCGGTGACGCCTGGGCGACCCCCTTGGCCGAGTACCTGAAGAAGAGGCGGGCCTTCACCGCCAAGATCGGCCCACCGGTGGTGATCCGACGATGGGAAGCCGCCACGCTCAAAGCAGCAATCGCCAACGGTGAGGTCAAGCGCCTTCGCGATCTGCCCCCCGACCATCACGATGCACGGGCCGACAAGCTCATTGCTGACTTACGTTCTGCTGGCTGGCAGCAAGAGGCCGGCGACGGGGCCGGCTTCGGCGATGTGCAACCCCGTTACGTCTTTCAGGTGCCACTGGCGGGCCGCACGCTCGACGAGTTGATGGCCGGCTTCAGTCAGGAGTGGCGGCGCAACATTCGCAAGGCGCAGAAGTCTGGCGTCGAGGTGCGCGAAGGCACGTACGAGGATCTGGCCGATTTCCACACCGCGTACGTCGAGACGGCCCAACGCGACAAGTTCACCCCGCGCCCGCTGGCCTACTTCCAACGCATGTGGAACGCCATGCAGGCTGAAGACCCCAACAGGATCCGGCTGTTTCTTGCCACCCGCGAGGGCGAGGTGCTCGCGTCGACCACGATGGTCACGGTCGGGGATCACGCCTGGTATTCCTATGGCGCCTCAACGACGAAAAGCCGCGAGTACCGCCCGAGCAATGCCATTCAGTGGGCGATGATCCAGGCTGCTCACGCAGATGGCGCCTCCGTGTACGACCTGCGCGGCATCAGCGACACCTTGGACCCTGCCGACCCGCTTTTCGGCTTGATCCGATTCAAATTGGGCACCAACGGCCAGGCCGTCGAATACATCGGCGAGTTCGATCTGCCCATCAATCCCCTGCTCCACCGCGCCCTCAAGGCCTACCTCGCCCGTCGCTAAAACCCCCACCCCTGCCGATTGCGGTGGTCACTGAAGCGTTTTCGGCCGAAAAAGCTTCACCCACCACCGCAACTCGGGGTGGGGGCGAGAGAATGAGCACGTGAGTTTCACTCTTCGCGTCGACTCGGCCCAATGGCGACGACACCTGCATCAGGTGATCGACGACGAACCGCGCACCGTGCCGGTGATCAAAGGCAACGGTTACGGATTCGGCGATCACCGTTTGGCGCTCGAAGCCGCTGCGTTACCGGTCGACACCGTCGCCGTCGGCACCAATGCCGAAGCACGCGTGGTCAAGGAGTCATTCGACCGCGAGGTTCTGGTCCTCACTCCGTGGCACCCCGCGTACGCAGCCGGCGATCACGACGCCGTCCCCGGCACCATCCGCACCTTGGCTCACGCTGAGGCCGTGCTCGAACTCGCCACCCGCGACGAAGGCACCCCCGTCGTCATTGAGGTGCTGACGTCGATGCGTCGACACGGCGTCGAAGCCTCTGACCTCTCGCTGTTGCTACGCCCGCTGGAATCACTTGATGTGCGCGGGTTTGCTCTTCACCTTCCGATCGACCGTGTCGCCGGCTACGACGCAGCGGCCGAAGTGGACCAGTGGGCCGGCAAGTTGGCCGATGCTGGTCTGCCCCCCAAGACGCTTTGGGTCAGCCACGTCAGCGCCACTGAGTTGGCTCGCATGCGCGCCTACCTGCCAGGCTCAGACATTCGGCCTCGAGTTGGCACGTCGTTGTGGCTCGGTGACCGTTCGGCATTTTCGGTACAGGCGACCGTGCTCGACGTGCATCCGGTCACGCGCGGGCAGCGCATCGGATACCGGCAACGGCGAGCACAGCGCGACGGCTTCGTCGTGGTGATTTCCGGTGGCACCACGAACGGTGTCGGTCTTGAAGCGCCTTCCGCGGCGCGGGGAGTCAACGGTCGCACCAAGGCGGTGGCGCTCAGTGGCCTCGAAGCCGTCGGGCGCGCGCCCTCACCGTTCCGCCTGGCGGGAAAGCGCCTCTGGTTCGCCGAACCTCCGCACATGCAGGTGTCGATGGTGTGGCTCCCCGCCGACACCGTCCCTCCCGCCCTGGGATCGGATCTGGTCTGCCAGGTGAGGATGACGACGGCCACCTTCGACCACGTCGAAGGCATCTAGCACCGCGACCACGTCGAAGGCATCTAGCACC
>Ga0105047_10020704_pt1 | contig 10093 bp, 9 predicted proteins | sample MAT04_FD_78384 | JGI IMG/M metagenome (GOLD analysis project Ga0105047, IMG submission 78384) | Freshwater microbial communities from Lake Fryxell liftoff mats and glacier meltwater in Antarctica - MAT-04 (megahit assembly) | ecosystem: Environmental > Aquatic > Freshwater > Ice > Liftoff...
CGGCAAGAACGACCTCTTCACGTTCTGCATGTGCGCCGGCGGGTCGATCATCCCGAGCGTCTCGCAGGAGGGCTACTTCTGCACCAACGGCATGAGCTTGTCGAAGCGCGATTCCCCGTTCGCCAACTCGGGCCTCGTCGTCACGGTGCCCTTGGAAGCATTCGAGGGAACGGACGTTTTGGCTGGGATGCGCCTGCAAGAGAAGTACGAACGCAAGGCCTTCGACATGGGGCGCGGGGCGTACTCGGCCCCGCTGCAACGGGCGATGGATTTCGTGCAGAAGCGGGCCACTTCCGGTACTGTGAGCAGCAGTTACCCGCGCGGCACGTTCGTCGCCGACCTGCGCGAAGTCCTGCCGCCGGTGGTGGCGGATGCGATTCGCCACGGGCTGCCGCAGATGGACAAACGCTGGCAGGGGCGGTTCCTGAAAGACGCCGTCATCGCCGGACCGGAGTCGCGCGGGAGTTCGCCGGTGCGGATCGACCGCGACAATGCCTCGCGGGAATCGCCCGGCATCCCGGGGCTGTTCCCCGTCGGCGAAGGCGCCGGCTACGCCGGCGGGATCGTCAGCGCAGCGGTCGACGGCTTGAAGACCGCGAAGGCCATCGTAGCGAAGTATGCGCCCGTGACCTAGCGTCCCGACTTGTGGCTCTTCACACGCCTCCGCCGAAGCCGCCGTCGGCGGCGTAGTTCTCGTAGCGCATGTACTTCTTCAAATACGCCAGCGTGATGTCGCCGGTCGGGCCGTTGCGCTGCTTCGCGACGATCACTTCCAAAATGTTGTCTTCCTGCCCGCCGTCGAATTTGCCGGGGCGGTGTAGCATCATACAGGTGTCGGCGTCTTGTTCGATGCTCCCCGATTCGCGCAAGTCGGAGAGCCGTGGTTTGTGATCCTGCCGATCTTCGGACGCGCGGTTCACCTGCGCCAGCGCGATCACGGGGATTTGCAATTCCCGGGCGAGAAACTTCAACCGCCGGCTGATCTGGGCGACTTGCTCCTGACGGGGATCGCGGCGGTTCTCGGGATCGATGAGCTGCAAGTAGTCGATGATAACGAGCCGGATGTTGTGCCGGAGTTTCAGCCGGCGGGCGTTCGCCGAGATGCGGAGCATCCCCTGAGCCGGGGAATCGTCGATGAACAATTTCACCGGGTTGTTCCGCGGCCCCTTCAACTGGTCCCCCGCCGCGATGAGCTTCTGCATGTCGTCCGAGCTCAGCTGACCTTTGCGCAAGTTGTGGCTATCGACGCGGGCTTGGCAGCAGAGCAAGCGCTCGGCGATTTCGATGCGCGATTGCTCCAAGCTGACGAAGAAGACCGGCAAGCGTTCCTCGACGATGATGTGCCGGGCGATATTCAACGCGAACGCGGTTTTTCCAACGCTCGGCCTCGCCGCGATGATGATGAGCTCGTTGTTCTGCAACCCCGCGAGGATGTTGTCCAACTCCACATAGCCGGTGGGGATCCCGGACAGCGAAAGGTTCGATTGGCCGGCCCGGGCGTCGATGCGGTTGAACGCCTCGTTGATCGTTTTGTCGAGCGTGAAGGTTTCCCCCGTCGTCCCCTTCTCGGCGATCTCGAGAATCTTGCGCTCGGCCAAACCGAGCAATTCGTCGGCAGACATGACGCCGTCGTAGGCGTCGCGCAGCAATTCCGTATTCGTGTGGATGAGGTTCCGCACCACGGCTTTGTCACGCACGATGCGGGCGTAGTACTCGGCATTCGCGGCGGTCGGGGCCGCTTCCCAGAGCTCGCCGAGGTAGGCGGCGCCGCCGATGTCTTCGAGCTGTTTGCGGGCTTTGAGCGTCTCGAACAAGATGACCAGATCGACCGGCTTGCCGTCGTTGTAGAGGTCGCTGATCGCTTGGAATATCTTCTGGTGGGCGTCGTAGTAGAAGTTATCGACGCGGATGATCGTCTGCACGTCGTTCAGCGAAGCGTTGTCGCGCAGCACGCTGCCGATCACTCCCTTCTCGGCCTCGCGGCTCTGCGGCGGCAATCGATCCTGCGAAAACACATCGGCCATGGCTTTCCTCCCCGGCCGGTCAGTTTACGCGATCCACCCGCTCACGCCCCCAACTTCGCCAGCAAGTTCGCCATCTCGATCGCGGTCACGGCGGCTTCGTAGCCTTTGTTGCCGGCCTTCGCCCCGGCCCGGTGGATCGCCTGCTCGAGTGTCTCGCACGTCAGCACGCCGTAGATCACCGGCACGCCCGACTTCAAACCCGCGTTGAGCACGCCGTTGGTGGCGGCCCCGGCGACGTGGTCGTAGTGGTCTGTCTCGCCGCGGATGATGCAACCGAGGCAGATCACGGCGGCGTACGGCCCACTTTCGGCGAGGCGCTGCGCCACCAGTGGAATCTCGAACGATCCCGGCACGCGCACGACATCGACGCGCTCGGCCGCGACGCCGTGGCGCGCGAAGGCATCGATGGCGCCGGCCAAGAGCGGATCGACGATGAACGCGTTGAACCGGGCCGCGACGATGGCGAACCGGCCGGCGGGGGTGTTGAAGTCGCCTTCGTAGAGCATGGGCCGAGCCTCGGGGAAGATGCTACTACCCTAGTGGACTGGGGTGGAAACGAAAACGGCCCCGGTGACCCGGGGCCGCAATTGGTCGGTGCATCGCACCGGTTAGTCCAGACCGCCACCGCCGTACCACTGGGTGTAGTCGTAGTCATAGAGGGCGGTGTACCAAGCACCGAGTGTCACCGACTGCTTGACCGAGCGAACGCTGCCGTCGCCCATTCCGACTTGGAGCGGGCCGTTCGAGAGCGACTGAGCAAGTTCATAGTGGCACTTGTCCAAGGTCGGTTTGACTTGGAATGGCCCGATCGGGCTCTGCCAGTAGTTCGTCGTGCTGTAGTCGTAAGCTTGGGCGCCGATGTGGTTCGACATCAGGTAGTACGGGTTCGACGAATAGGCCGTGCCCTTTTGGTAGTAGTCACCGAAGTTCCAAGCTTGTTGACGCTGGTAGTTGTAGGTCGTCGCGGGCGACCAATAGTAGCTCACCGTGGTCTTGCAGCTCGAATAGCCTTCGGCAAACATGATCACGTTGGAGGTGCCCATGCGGATTTTCAGAAGCGTATTGTACGAGCTGAGAATGCTGCTGTTCGGCAAGTAGCTGACCGGGCTGTTGTTGTTCGGGTCAGTGTCGAGCGTCGGGTCGTGCGGGGCGATGTAGCTCTTGACTTTGCCGCCGGGCGCCTTGAACGCGGCGTTCACGATGGCGGTACCCAAGGCAAAACTATACGGGTTCGGCGTATAGACGTAGCCGGTGAAAGCGAACTTGCCGCTGTCGTAGTGGGCGGTCTGTTCCATGTACGGCAAGATACCGTAGAAAACGTTCCCACTGTAGCCATTGCCGAAGTTGTAGTAGTAGCTGAAGCCCGGCGACGTATACAGGTAATCGCCGTAAGAATCGGGCAGCTTATTCGTGGTGTTCTCGTAGTTGTGGGCGGCGAGAACCATCTGCTTGAGGTTATTTTGGCTCTGGCTGCGGGCTGCAGCTTCACGGACCTTTTGGACGGCGGGCAGGAGCAAGCCGATGAGGATGGCGATGATGGCGATGACCACCAGCAGTTCGATGAGCGTGAAACCGCTCGACCGGCGCGGACGACTGTCGAACATAAGAATCTCCTCGGGATGAAGGTGAGCGAGAAAACGTTACTTCAGAATGATGTCGAATGTCGTCGATCCGGAGACCGTGAACGACAGAGGGTTATTTTTACTGGACTTACCGTACTTTTGATGGAGCACTTTATAGGCGGCTGTTTTGTCTCTCGGCACTTGAAACGTCAGTTGATCTAAGAATGGCGGTGGAAGGCTTTGCGGGCCGGGTTGCATTGCTCCGGCACCTTTACCCATCGGGCCACCTTTCATGCCACCGGGAGGACCCCCGCCGGGAGGACCCCCGCCGGGCATACCGCCACCCGGACGACCCCCGCCGGGCATACCGCCACCCGGAGGTCCCCCCCCGGGCATACCGCCACCCGGAGGACCCCCGCCGGGCATGCCGCCCGCACCCGGCGCCGTGGTCGGGAACGGTAAACCGCCGTCCGGATCGAGCAGCACGACCGCTTCGGCCTTGCCGTCGGGCACGTTCGCACACTCGTAAGTGCCATCGGCATTGATCACGCCGACGGTGAGACAGAGTCCATCTTCGACGAAGAGAAGCACTCGGCCGGCGATGATCGGCTCATCGCCGGCCGTGACTTTACCCTTGACTACCGAGGTGCCCCCTTTTGACACGGGGATACCGAAAGTCGGATTTTCTTTGCTGTTGGGATCGTTGGTGGCGACGGTCTGCTTCGCCTCGCAGCCGAGGGTCAGAAATCCGACTCCGACGAGCATTCCGACGATCATACGCTGCTGGATCCGTTTCACTGATGCAGCTCCTTCACGATGAGGCATGTCGAGCGGGGGCGAAACCGGATCAAAGATCGTTCGAGATGTCACCTTGGGTCGGCGTGACAGCCGCTTCCCAAGCCTGAGTCGAGACGCCGGAGCGGACGCCGCGAACCGAGCCGTCCATCATGCCGACCTGAATGGAGCCCGAAGAGTGCGATTGCGGTATCGAAGAATCGCAGGAGTAGTTTGTCGGCTTGTTTTCGAAGGTCTTGCCGGCGACGCGGCGGAAGCTCGGAGCGCCTTGGGTGTACGTGTAGTTGTAGTTGTAAGTCGTGCCGTTGTAGGAATACGTGTAGTTGTAGTTCTGCGTGCCGGCCTGTTCGACGGTGAGATTCCAATACCCTTGGCGATACCCGTAGCTGTACGTCGTCGTGTGGGTCTTGGTCGGTGCGTCGTAGCTGCTGCTGTAATTGCCGTTGCTGGAGCAATAGGTCTGACCTTCCGCGAGACCGATCGTGTTGCTGGTGCCGTCGGTGATTCCGAGCATGCCGCGGGCGCCGTCGAACACTTCGGCATTCGAAATGTAGCTGACGTAGGCATACGTGAAGTAGGCGCTGATGTCGTTCGGGGCGATGAGGCTCTTGACCGCATCGGACTTGGTGTTGGCCCAGTTGCCGGCAACCGTGTTTTGGTAGCGGTAGGTGCCGCCCATGTTCAAGTATTGGTAACCACCGGCGGTTCGGCACGAGTTATAGAGGTTATCTTGTTCCATGTACGGGAAGACGTGGAAGAACAGCGTGCCGTTCGACCCGCCGGCGTTTCCGTACGGTGTCGCCGTGGTCGCCGGAACCGGCGGCTTGACGGGGTTCGGCGTCCAACCGACATCGGGCGGGAAGCGGTTGTTGGCATCGTGGTAGGCGTGGGTCGCCAACACGATTTGCTTCATGTTGTTTTGGCTCTGGGCGCGGGCGGCCGCTTCGCGAACCTTCTGTACGGCGGGCAAGAGCAGGCCGATGAGGATCGCGATGATCGCGATGACGACCAGCAGCTCGATGAGGGTGAAGCCGGATCGGGTGCGAACCGAGCTTCGAGGACAGGGAGGAGCCATGAAAATCTCCGCTGCGAAAAATGGGGTATCGAGGACGATGATAGCCAGGTGGGCAACCGGGGTGCCAAATTCGCGAATCCCCGGCCATTGTGGCACTGGGCGAACTTGGCGAACTCTGTTCAACGCATAACTTTTACAGCCTCAGGCTCGGGCGCGTTCAGAAAGAAACTTTCAAGAAATGTTAATATTTGCTTTTTTGTTCGTCTTATCTGTTCGCCGGGTGTGCCCCAGACGGGGGCAGAAACTGCATGGCAAGCGCGCAGTTTGCTTGGAAATCATGCAGATTTTGTCGGGAAAACCGCCAGTTCCGCGACGTGAAATGCGGGCGGGGGTACATCGTCAGGCGAAGGGAAATGTTTGCGGAATTGGTCAAATCTTTTCGAAACTCACCAATTCTTAACAGACCTCGACTCAAGCAAGACCGCCAGAACAGGTTTATCGCCGTCGCTCGACGGCCGAAGTCGCACCTTCGTCTTTACTCGTCCGGCTCGGACGAAGCTGTGCTCGCTTAGGCTTTGGTGTCGGCGACCTTCGGAGCCAATTTCGGCCGGCCCGGCTTCCGGGTCTCGTGGCGGAACTGATCGGCGATGTCTTTGCGGATGATGAATTGCCGGCCGACTTGGGTATACGGGATTCGCCCGGCCCGAAGGAACTGGGCCAAACGCTCCCGCGAGACTTTGAAATAGGCCGCGGCTTCCGTCGCCGTCAACCATTCACCTTCGGTGATATGAACCACGAATTCGCCTCGTATAAGCCGTACCTCTCAATTTGGCCCGTGACCACCGCTGATTTCGTCCGTCAGTCGTTGGTAGGGGAACCCTGCCAACATAATGACGGCAATCCATAATAATGCTAACAGTGTAGGTTCCAGCCGGGGTGGGGACAATGATGCCCGGCGACCCACTCCGAACTCTCACCGTTAACTCATCGTCAGCACTTTCAGGAATTCCGCGTTCGTCTTGTGCTTGCTCAAGTGCTTCCGCAGCAGTTCCACGGCTTCCCACGCCGGCATGTCCGAAAGCACCTTGTGCAGGATGTGGATCATACGCAGCTCGTCTTCGCTGCGCAAGAGTTCTTCTTTGCGAGTCCCGGATTCGTTGACGTTGATCGCGGGGTAGACGCGCCGCTCGACGAGGCGCCGATCCAAGTGCACTTCCATGTTGCCGGTGCCCTTGAACTCTTCGAAGATCACGTCGTCGAGTTTACTGCCCGTATCCACCAGCGCCGTGGCGAGGATCGTCAGCGAACCCCCTTCGACGAGGTTGCGGGCCGCGCCGAAGAAACGCTTGGGAATCTGCAGCGCGGTGGCGTCGAGCCCGCCGGACAGCAGCTTGCCGTTGCCGGGGAGTTCGTTGTTGTAGGCCCGCGCCAACCGCGTGATGCTGTCGAGCAGAATCACGACATCGACGCCGTACTCGACGAGACGCTTCGCTTTTTCGAGGACCATCTCGGTCACTTGGACGTGCCGTTCGCTCGGTTCGTCGAAGGTCGAACTCACGACTTCAACCTTCGGTCCCTTCACCGACCGAGTCATTTCGGTCACTTCTTCGGGGCGCTCGTCGATGAGCAGCACGATGACGTAGCACTCCGGGTGATTGCGGATGATCGAGTTCGCCATCTGCTGGAGCAGAACGGTCTTGCCGGTACGTGGCGGGGCGACGATGAGGCCGCGCTGCCCTTTGCCGATGGGCGTGATGAGGTCGATGATCCGCATGCTCAGGTCGGCGGGGTCGTGTTCGAGCTTCAGCCGCTTGTCCGGGTGGGTCGCCGTGAGATCTTGGAACAAAGCCTTCTGGTGAAGCATGTCCGGGTCGTGGAGGTTAATCGCTTCGACGCGGAGCAGGGCGAAGTAGCGTTCGTTCTCTTTGGGCGGGCGAATCTGCCCGGCGACGACCGACCCCGTCCGCAGGCCGAAGCGGCGGATCTGGCTCGGCGAGATGTAGATGTCGTCCGGGCAAGGCAGGTAGTTGTAGTCCGGGCTGCGGAGGAAGCCGAAGCCATCGGGGAGGACTTCGAGCGTCCCTTCGCCGAACATCAGGCCGTTCTGCTTCACGCGCTCTTTGAGAATGCGGAAGATGAGGTCCTGCTTTTTCAGGCCGATCCATTCGTCGCGCGGGATGCTGTCTTCGTTCGCCGCGGTTTGCAACTGGGCCAGCGTCATCTGCTGAAGCTGGGTGATGTACGTATTGCCGCGTTTGATTTCCTCGTAGCGCGAGTTGGTCTCGGCGTCGAAACCGCGCTCGTTGGGATCGATCACGCGTTCGGCCGGTACAGCGGGCGGCGCTTTCATCGGGCGGGGCGGCGACACCGGAATCTCGAGCGGTGTGGGGGCTTCGTCGGGTGCATTCGGCTCCTCGTCCACTGGGCGCGGTTTCGCTTTGCCCTTGCCCGCCGGCTTGCGGATCGGTTTCGGTTCATCCGGCACTTCGTCAGTCATCTCGGCATCCTTTTTCATCGATCCAGCCCCACTCCTTCAGCAGTCGATCCACCGAATCCTTCAGGTCGGATTCCGTTCCGATGTTTCGAATCACCGCGTCGGCCCGTTCGATTTTCGCGGCCGCGGACCATTGCGCCGCTTCGCGCCGGGCCAATTCCGCCACGTCCCAACCGCTGCGAGTCAGCACTCGCCGCCGGCGAACATCTTCCGGTGCATCGACGTACACGATGCGGTCGCAGGCGTCGCCCCAGTTCGCTTCTAGCAGCGTGGCCGCATCGAGCACGATGAACCGTACCGATGGAACTTCCGCGGCCTTTGCCATCTCCCGGCGGACCAACGCTCCGATGGCCGGAAAGACGACGCTTTCGAGGAACGTGCGTTCCTCCGCATCGGCGAAGACGATCCCGCCGATGGCTCTCCGGTTCGGCGCTCCGTCCGGCAGGAGAATCCGACTACCCCAGCGATTCGCCAATGGATCCAGCACCTCGGGTAGTGCGAGTGCCTCGTGACCGAGGCGGTCGCAATCGATGGTGAAGCCACCCCGTTCGGCGAAGGCTCGGGCTGTCGTCGATTTACCGGCGCCGATGGCCCCGATGAGGCCGAGCACGGGGAGACGGTGGGTCATGGCATATTCCCGTTCGGGGCACCCAGCTTGGCGAGCAAGGCTTTCAGGCGTTCATTTTCCGAACGCAGCTCTGCGGATTGCTCGGCTTCGAGGCGGGTTTGCTCTTCGGCTCGTCGGGCCCGCTCGATGGATTCCGCCGGCGTGGGGATGTTCATTCCGCTGGCGCGGTCGATCAGCCGGAGCATTTCGCCTTCGGGCCGCAGGTCGAAGCCCAAGTCGCTGCTCAAGATATCGTCGATGGCGAACAGGGTTTGGTACCGTGGGCCTTTCAACCGGAACCCGAGCAAGCGCGGGCGCAGGTAGAAGCCCTCGGGGTCGAAAATGAAGTACTCCTTCACCCCGCGCCGCTGGTAGAGCCGACGTTTGCGGATGAGATTCGATTTCCAAGTTCCTTCCGATGCCACCTCGAAGACGACGGCCGGGACGACGCCGTTTTCCCGCCAAGTGAAGAACGACCGCCGTTCCGGGCGGCTGTTCACTCCCGGAATGACCATCACGTCCGGCGCTACGGTCTTCGTGCGTCCTTCCTTCCAATACCAAAACATGTCAGTAGCGATGTAAACGTCTTGGCGCGGCTTGAAGAATTCTTCGAGCGCCACGTGCAAGTTCATCATGGCCCGCACGTGGATTCCGGTTTCTCCAATGGGTTTCCCATCGCTGGAAGGGTAAAAGATCTTCGGTTCTTCCAAAATCGCATTCATTTCAAATCTCCTCCCCATCGAGCCAGTTGGGTCCACACGACACATCCACTTTCAACGGCACCTTCAGTGCCATGGCGCCGGTCATCTCTTCGCGCACCAACTTCGCCAGCGTCGGCGCCTCCGCCGGGGGCAGCTCGAAGACGAGTTCGTCGTGGACGCTCAGCAGCAGCTTCGCTTGAAAACCTTCGGCCTGCATCCGCGCGTGCACCCGCAGCATCGCCAATTTGATGAGGTCGGCGGCGCTCCCTTGGATCTCCATGTTGATCGCTTCGCGCTCGGCTTGGTTGCGCTGCCGGTAGGTCGAGCGCGGCCGGATGCTGCCGGGGCCGAAGGTGCGCCGCCGGCCCAAAATGGTGGACACGTACTCGTTCACCCGGCCCTGCGCCAGCAGCTCGTCTTGGTACTGCTGCACCGCCGGGTAACGCGCGAAGTAATCGTCGATGAACTTCGCGGCCTCTTTTTTGGTGATGCTCAGGCCGATGGCCAAACCGACGGCGCTGATGCCGTAAATGACCCCGAAATTCACCGTTTTGGCCACGCGGCGTTGATCTTTCGTGACTTCGGCCTCGGGCACTTTGAAGACCTGCGCCGCGACGATGGTGTGGATGTCGCGGTCCTGTTGGAATGCCGCGATCATATTGGCGTCGCCGCAGAAGTGGGCGAGGAACCGAAGTTCGATCTGCGAATAATCCGCCGTCAGGATCTGCCAGCCATCTCGGGCGATGAACGCTTGGCGGATCTGCCGGCCCTGCTCGCGCCGCGTCGGGATGTTTTGCAGGTTCGGGTCGGACGAACTCAACCGCCCGGTGAACGTGACCGTTTGATTGAACGAAGTGTGTACTCGCCCTGTGGCCGGGTTCGCAATCGCGGGCAG
>Ga0105047_10020707_pt1 | contig 10092 bp, 6 predicted proteins | sample MAT04_FD_78384 | JGI IMG/M metagenome (GOLD analysis project Ga0105047, IMG submission 78384) | Freshwater microbial communities from Lake Fryxell liftoff mats and glacier meltwater in Antarctica - MAT-04 (megahit assembly) | ecosystem: Environmental > Aquatic > Freshwater > Ice > Liftoff...
CACCTCGGTATCCACCCCCTCGGGATCCGTGCGGTAGGGATGAATCACAATGGCATCCATGTACTTCAGTCCGCCGAGTTTGAAGATGCCCTCGAAGAAAGGCAGGGGAATCAAGACCGCCGCACCACCCAGAACTTGCACGTCGGGCCGGACCGCCTTGATCTTCTCGTAGGCCGTCTTGAGCATTGCGGTGTAAGTTGTGTACCGCGCCTCAACGCTCTTACGGGCGGAAGGCGGCGCCCAACTGCCGTTGTATTCGTTCCAGATTTCCAGCCAACGGATTTCATCGCCATATTGCTTGAGGATGGCCTGGCCGTAGTTGCCGTATCCTTCAAATCCCGCCGGCGTGCTGGGACCGTCAGGGTGGTCGTAGAGCTTGTTCCCGAAGGTCATCGCGACCAGCGGAATTACGCCCGCTTTTTTGCAGGCCTCCATGTAGGCGTCGGACTTCGCCGGAAATTTGAAGACCCCTTTTGTCAGTTCCACCTGCGCCCAGTAATGCTCATCCCGGATGGATTCGATACCGATCCGTTTGAGAGTCGGGAGCATCTCGGGGTTCATCCCCTGAGCGAAATGGGTCATCGCGCCGAACGGGCTGTTCAGAGGATCCTTCGACACATGCGGGCGAATAATGGCAAAACTGGTGTAGGCGTCCGGCAACTTGGTGCCGGCCTTGGTCGGACGCACATTCAGCAGGTAGTAGCCAACGGCGCTCACCTTGGGTTTGATCACAGCCTTGCCTTCGCTCACCGTCGCCGTCCCGGAATCCACTTCCTTGTACCAGAAATCCGTGACTTTCCATGGCACACTGTCCGCATCGGTGGTAAAGGCGACCTCCACGCCCTGACCCTCGTCGAAGATGTTGCCAAGTTGGGCGCTGGTCCAGAGATCGGTTTGCTGGCCTTGCAGGCCACCCGGCGTCAGGACGATGATCGTCAGCAACAGCGAAATAATGTGACAAATGGAGAGAAGGGAACGTACGGGTGGAGTCATGGAGTGGTAGTGTGCGAAGTATGAATATTATAAGAATAACCTGTTTTATCAAGAAAATTGAGGAAGTCCTCTCAGCGGGGCAGAATCGACTGGAAGGGAAACTTCACCTTTTGCTTTAGGGAACCGGAGGGTCGCTTCCCCGTCGCCAGAAGAGAGGGTAGGAGCGTGTTTTCTTCGGATTGAGTTCGTCGATTTTGACGATCATCACAGGCACGGGAATTTCCGTCACCCCTTCCGAGGGAACACGGGCGAGCTTGGCGAAATCGATTTTTTTCAACCAATCCTCGAGATCCTTGGGTTGGGCGTTGGTGGTTTCGAGTTGCACGATGAAGCGGTTGTTCACCAGCATCAAAATACGCGCCAACTCCTCGTCGTCCTTGCCCTCGACCTTCCGGGTTGAGGTGACTTTGATGGCCGGATGGGAATCAATCAGCAATCGTTCGGCGTCGCCGGATTTTCCTGGAGTGAAACCCTCAAAAAGCCTGCGGAACTGCGGCCAATAACCGCTATCGGTGATCCGGATGCGGATGAATTGAGGCGGAGGCAAAGGTGCGGTTGGGTCCGCGGCGGACTTTGGCGGTGGCGTAAATTTGTATTCGCGCACCGCGTTTGTTGCGACCCAGTCGCTCAGAAAATTGTCGGCGGTGGAGCGGACAGTTTCCCAGCCGGGTGGTGCCGGGGGAAGGAACTTGATGACTTCCGCGGGAGGAAGGGGAAGAACGGGTTCTTGCGCGACCAATGACGCACCAGAGATCAAAACGAGAAAAATGCTCGGGAGAGACTTCATAAATGTCCCTTAGTCGGTGAGATATTTGAAGGAAAGTATGCGGTATTTCATAAGTGCGCTCAAAGGGTTGTTAGCCTGCTCCATGCTGGTGTTTTGATAGGGCACAGCCGCCCAGGATTTTCCGGGCGAGGAAACTGGTGAATATGTGGGGGCATCCGGGCCGTCCAAAGCTGCCCACTGTCCGCCTGGGGCGGGGTCTTCGTCCCATCTGTCAGAGCCGCCGGCCTTCGAGGCGACACGCACTGGATCCCAAGGCCGGGCTTTCACGGCGGGATCCCAAAGCGGGGAGGAAATTCGGTCATATTTGCCCGTGGCGTCCACACGAGCATTGCCTGACACCCCGTCATTTCCGGGCCAAACATACCTTTCCACCATGGCCTGAAAACGCTTCTCCCCAGTGATGATGTCGCCCGCCTCGAAAACACCATAGTTCGAGTTGCCTGTCTTCTTTTTGATCGTTTGGGCGACGCCCCAGACACTGAATGTGTTCGAGCGAGTAGTTAGGATGTTGGCAAGGTTTCGGATCAGCGTTTCCTTGTCCCAATCGGTGAGGCCGGAGTCGGCCACGCCGGCGATTTCGCAAATTTCGCCCGGATAATCATAGATTCCTTGCGCTCCGAAATCGTTTCCTCCAGCGGCAAGGGTGTGATCAAGAATATTCTGAACCACCGGGGATGGTGAGGCCGCGCCCACTCCTGCTGTCGTGGAGGCTTTCAAGTTTTCGAAAACAGCCTGCAAAGGCTGCCAGCGTGATATCCCAAAGTCGGGATCGATCTTCGCGTTGACATTCACTTTGCCCAAGGTGCTGTTCATCTTGGTGTGGGGACTGATTGTCGGCGCGAAAAGATCGAGCAAGAGCCAGTCCGGCAGATCGGCAGAACTTCCGCTGGGTTGGAGTTTGAGGGTTTCTCCGGCCAGACCTCGCTGTTGTCCGGTCGGAAGGGACGAAATCAGCCCAATGGCCGATCGTGGTGATGAGGCATAAAAGGCATTTTGGTTGTCGAAATACCCCCACTTATCCTTTTTCAGTTGGCTGAGAATCGCCGTGGTTGCGTCATTCTCAGCTCCCAATGTGTCGGGATCGACATCCGTGGCACTGCTGGGAATTGCCGTCCACTTGCTGGCAATTCCGCCCAGTCTGGCATCGGCGATTTGGAAGCTGCGAGTGACCGGAGTGTTAAGCGGTCCGAGTGCAGCCAGGTCAATTTGAAAAGTGAACGGAATCCGATCCTCCCCTGTCCCCGGTGGAGCCATTGCGGCGTTGCCGTCCTGGGCATCCCAAACGGGAATCAATTGAATCGGCATTGAGTTGTCATTGTTCACCACCAATGTGACCAGGCGCAGCTTTCCTGAGATCGTCACCGTTCCTTGAAATTGCGTGGGTGCCGAGGGAATGGCATTTGCGCCGAAACTTGTGGAAGTGGCAGAATGGCTGAACTGATCCGCCGGCCATTGGCGCGGATAAATCCACCGTTGGTTTAAGCCATTGATCGGCGAGGGGAGATCCGACGTCACGACATAGTATTGTCCCGGTCGCACGGTGTAGTTTTCGGTATTTGGTGCGTTTTCTGGAGGTGCCAGAGAGCCTTGAAAATATCTTACGCCCGCCCCTTGGTCGTATCTGTTCATGGACTGCGCCGCGCTTGTCCCGGTGGAATCTGTGATGACGTATTCAAAGCTGGTGAAAACAAACTTTTGCGCGAACTGACCCTTGATGCGGTTGGGCGGGACTTTGTCACCCAGGTAAAATTCCACACTGTAGGTGATTTTAAGACGGTATTTTTGGAGGGCGGGATCCGCTACGATGGGAGCGACAGGTTCGGGGAGCACGGTCATGGCAAATTCTGTAACCATGGCGCGTGGAAGGTAAGGAACGATGGCTTTGCCGCTTAAGAAGCCCTTCCGGATCGCGCGTCCCGGCCAGTTGGTGGACGGGGCGGTGGCAGAATCCTGGTTTCGGAGATAGGCCGAAAGGGGTTCGATGCCCTCGGCCCAACCGCCGCTGTTCGCGACATCCTCAGCCCCCCCCGCGTAGTTGCCCATGACGGTGATATTCCAAGCGACCTGATCCGCCTCTCGCTCCCCTATGCCTGTACCGCCCCATTTGTCCACAAAGCTTCTGGCGGGCATGCCGGGCCAATCCTTTCGTGCGAGAAGGCGGGAGATATTATTAGCCACATGGGCAAGCCCGGTTTGATCGGGCACGTACGGCGTATTGACCGCCAAATTGAATCTCCGCTGGGCATTCTCATAGCCGTGGAAATACATGGGACCATATTGATCGCGGTCGAATTGAAAATATCGGTTATCGTAAATATTGGGAATTCGCTTGTCGAGAAAGAGCCGGGATTTCCCGAAAACATTGAATTCTGGATCGCGCCCCGAAGCTGTAAGAAGGAATTTGTTGTTCCTATAAAAGGAATCCGCATTAGCGGTGACGAATTGCTTGATTTGTTCAGGCGAGGAAAGCAGCCGCCACGAAGGTTTGCCGGAGGCGGTGTTGTAGATCCAGTCGACCATGGCATTGCGGTCGAGGTCGGTTCCCAGCAGTCCGATATTCACCGCGCTGGGATGCCAGAGAGGATAAAATTGAACAGGATTGGTGCCGACGCTGTTTGCCATTTGCGCAGCAGTCGCATAGGCACTGGGCCTTGGAGCAAAAGGCCCCACTTTGGGATCCGTGGAGCCGCTGTCCAGGGTTTTTGTTGCCATGGGGTTGACTTCGCTGAAGTTCATCGAGGCTGCGGAAGGTTTTCCATACGCCGTATTCACGTTGATCTTGGCGTTTTCGTCATCCATCCAGAATGCGTAGCGTCCGGCGATCAGGTTGGTGGACGAGGCGGCGGCAAGCGGATCCTTTAGTACGGGAATCCACGCCACACGGAGGGGCGTATTGGTGGAAACAATCGCGTAGTCATTTATTTTGACGGATTTTACGTTAAGATTCGCATCCCCGGGATTCGCTTGTGGATATCCTTTGATTGGGTTGGAACTGAGAGGAACGGTTCTAATGTTCCCGGAACCGTGGACGAGGGTGAGAAGTCCGGGACTGACTATCCAATTTGTCGGAGATGGCGGCAGAACGCCCGAGGTGACGGGCTGAGGGATGTTGCTGTCGAGAATAGCCACGGCATGTTCGAGGGCACTTTGCGCCAGGAGTTTGGCCCGCTGGTCGTTGGCCATGCTCGAAGCGGCCTGGCGTTCGGTGCGCATGCTGACGGTGAAGGCGACGATCAGGATGGTGGTCATGACGATCAGAGCGAGAACGACAATAAGTGCCATGCCGCGCTGCTCTCGGAGGGGAGAAGTTTTCATGGTGAGACGGGGGGATCCGTTTCGGTGGACAGCCTGACCGTGGTGGAAAACACCCGGGCGGAATCGATACCGTTTGCCCGGATGTCACCCAGAAATTTTTCAATTTTGGAGGGGATTTGATCCGGCGTGGTCGCGGTCTCGATTTGCGGGATCACCGGATTCCGTTTGAGGGCGCGGGAGTCCAGCGTGACCAAGGTCAGTTCCACCGCATGGGGCAGGCGATGGGCGGGGAGCGTGGAGGCTTTATCAGAGTATCGAATTCTGTTGGTCGAGCCGGGACTCGCGGGCTGAAAATATGCCGCGGAATTGAATTTCAGGGGAGAAGCAGCGGCATCGCCATTGGCTGTGCCGGAGCCGCTCAGCCACGGTATGGGATTGCCGTTCACATCCAGGCAACGGGCCCACAGCCCCAGGATGCCGTCGGACACCACGGAGGAGGAGGGGGCGGACACACCCGCTTCGCCTGTTTCCTTGAATGCGTCCGCCGCAAGGGACTCCAGCCATGGGGTGTTCGTGGCGTTGGGGGCCGCATTGAAGATTTTGTAGTAGGAATTGGTGTTGTCGGGCGAAACCAGGAGGCGGCGTAATTGATATTGGCCCGGGGATATTCCCACGGGATCCACCCGGGTAAGAAAATAGCCCACGACGCACAGATTTCCCTTCGGGGTGGAGGTCAGCGGAGCCTGCCAGAACATGCTGCTGGAATTTGGGGCCAACGTCGGAACGTTCGCTGAGAGGTTGGGATCCTGCACGAACTGCAATTTGTCGGAAATAGAGGCTTGGGAGAGTTCGCGCGCGAGCAATTCCAGCACCGCCCGTCCGTTTTGAAAAGATTCAACCCTTCGCTCCCCGGCTACCCAGGCCCGGTTCACCTCGCCCACCATCAGCAGCAGGACGACCAGCAGCAGGGAAAAAATACTCATGGCTACGAGCAGTTCAATAAGGGTGAAACCTCTCTGTTGGAGAGAATCCGGGTAGGCACCGCTCTTCATTGGGGGCGCAGATACATGGGGAAAACGGCTTTTGCTTCATTGACCGCGGGTGCGATCACCCCGCCGTTTGCGGTGTCCACCGGCCAGCCCATGGTCGCCTTTACTCCTCGCAAGGCGGAGCCGGACACATTGGTCGGGTAGGAACCAAGATCGCCGCTCACAAGGTTGACCCGGAAAAATGCATTGCTGAAGTTCACCCCCGCCGACTGGTCAAGGAAGCGGCCTTCCGTGTCATACCACCAGTTAGTGGACGGAGAGGGCGCTGCCGTTGATGAGAAGAGCGTGCGGGACCGGACGGCAACATCCTGTGCGATCAGACTCACACGTGTATCTTCCGTGGCTTCCTTGGCTGAGCGCAGCGCCACCGGGACCAAGCCAAGGATGGCAACCAGGGCGAAAGCGACGATCCCCAGAGCGAGAGTCACCTCGATCAGAGAAAATGCCCCGCTGTGCCTCATGGCCTGACCACGGAGACTCGCCCTGTCAGCGGCGATACACGAACCTGCGCCCAGTTCTTCTGGCCCGCGCGGGTATTCACCGGGGTGGTCTGTCCTTCGGGAATAAATCCCTCGACGAGCAGCAGGTACATGCGGCTCACGGGAGTCGAACCGGTTTGCAGACTTCCATTCGGTGAGAACTCAAAGCTCGCGGCATTCACGGTGGCATTGTTCATCGTGATGCCTTGCAGGGAGGGATCCGGCTGCGAGGTGAGAAAGTACATGCCGGGAGAGTCGTTGGCCGGGAAGGTGTAGGTGGCCGAGGGATCCGGTCCCGGTTGGATGACTACTCCCACAGGCAGGGTCTCCCATTTCGACGCTTGCACGTAAGTGTTCGCGTCGCGGTCATATTTCCACAGGCTCATTTTGCGGAAATGGGCGTCGTAGTTTTCCGCACCGGCGGTCCACTTGTCCGTCACGATCCGAAGCTGAACAGGAGCGCGGGAATTGATCGCCTCCGAGCGCGCCATGGTCATCAGGTTGCTGACCAGCCGGGTGCCGGAGTTCAGGCGGTTGGCACTGCCCATCGAAGTAATCGCCGGCATGGTCAGGGCGGCAAGCAGCAGAATAATTCCGATCACTGACAAAAGTTCAATGAGGGCAAATCCTTGGGGGCGGGAAAATCTTGGCTTCATGAGGGGTGAAAACGACCATACAATGTAATGACTTTAAGCCAACGTCAAACATTTATTGGATTATTATACCTATTGGCTTTGCGTTTATCCGCGGAATCCGTGGTTTCCACTGCGGATTTCCGCTCCGGCCCATGGTCGGCGCCATGAAAGGTAACGCAAGCTTCCAGCGTACTCCGATTATGCCTCGTTCTCTTTTTTCCCTTATTGCTGCTCACCCACGCCGTCTCCGCTCAGGCCCAGGAACCCGGCGGGCGGACTGATCTGTCGCTCAAACTCTCGGATAAAACCCTCGCGACCTTCTGGGTCGTGGACGAAGAGGGCGAGAAGACGATTGAACTGAACAATGGTGGATTGAGTAGGGGCTCAGGCAAGGGCGGCGGCCATCTTGGGCACCCGTCTTCCGAGGCTTTTTGGAACTGACGCCCGGTCGAAGATCGCTTCGCTGGGGAATCCGACAAACAAACGGGTGTTCGCCGTACGGTTTCAATCAGTATAAGAATGTAAAAAATTTGTTGACAATTTTGGCGGCTCTTCATACTTTGCGAAAGTTCACAAAATCCACCTCCTCAAACACCCCTATCCCCATGAAAAAATCCATCATCGGAACTCTCTCTCGTCCCCTCAATCCATCCCCGTCAAACACCCCTATCCCCATGAAAAAATCCATCCCCGGTACTGTCTCTCGTCCGCTGGGCATATTTGCGTATGCCTCTCTCACAACGATTGTTCTTCTTCTGGCTATCGGCCTGCCATCCAATGCACTCGGTCAAGCCAGGACTTGGGACAATGATACCGGAGACAATTTGTGGTTTTCGGGCAGCAACTGGTCGGGCAATACAGCCCCTGCTGGCTCAAGTAACACGGGAACAATCGATGCCAACTCAAGCGCGGGAAGTCCGGTTGTCTTGACCAATGGAATCACGCCCTCAATTGGAACGGTAACCTTGGGAAGCACGCTGGCGACGTCAGGCTACCTGAATATTTCAACCAGTGGTACTCTGAGCCTCTTCAATGCGAATTCCCTAATTGTTGGCAATGGTGGATTCGGATCGGTCACACAAACGGACGCCTCCAGCCGGGTGACCATCGCCACGGGCGGCCCCGTCACCTTGGGAGCACTTTCCACCGGGGTGGGTGTTTATGCGCTTTCCAGCGGAACGATCACCACAGCAGTGAACGTGGGCCTCGCGGGCTCGGGCACGTTTAATCAGACCGGCGGAGCAGTTGACACCGGCAGCACCAATCTGGTCATCGGAGGCTCGGCTTCCGGCGTGGGAATTTACAATATCTCCAGTGGAACATCCCGCTCGAACACCGGCGGCATGATCTTGGGCAACAGCGGCACGGGCACCGTCAATCAAACCGGAGGGCAAGTCGGCGACATGCGCGCCACGACCATCGGCAACAATGTCGGTGCCGTCGGCACTTACAATATTTCCTCGGGAACATTCTTCCAAGGCGCGGCCACAACGGCCCTGACAATTGGAAACAACGGGGCGGGTACGATGAATCTCTCGGGCGGCACCGTCGCCAAGACCGGCGGCGACGTCGTTCTCGGCTCCGGTTCGACTGGCGTCGGCAACCTCAGCATCACAGCCACAGGCGCTGCTTTCAACTTTAATACCGGTGGGCAGATGATCGTGGGAGCGAGTGGAACCGGCACAATCACGCAGACAAGCGGCGTATTGGGAGCCCTGACTTCCGGCGGAGGGGCCACCATGCTGGCCATGACTCTCGGGCAAAATGCCAACTCGGTGGGAACCTATGCTTTCTCCGGTGGAGTGATGAAGCAAACCGCCGCCAGCGCTCTCATCGTGGGACAATCCGGAACGGGCACCCTAAACATGTCCGGCAGCGCAGCAATCACGGATGGCGGCAATATCACGATCGGGCAGGATGCGGGAAGTGTTGGCGCGATCAATCTTACCGGAACGGGGAATATCAGCCGCGCGACGACCGCTACATTGACGGTCGGTGGCACTGGATCGGGAACTCTGAATATGTCAGGTAATACCGTTGCGCTTGCGGGCACGGCCGGTGTGATGACTGTGCGATCCGGCAGTGCGGGTTCAGGAACCGTGCAGGGCTACGGAACTTTTGGCATCGCCGGAAATTTGACCATGAATGGCATGATGATCGCCGATGGCAAAACGACGGGAAACAAGACTCTCGACCTTGCGCAGGTGAATGGCTCAGCCAATGACGGCATAATTTTCAACACCATCGAAAATACCACCAACAATGGCTGGTATGCACAAGACCAAGGCATGTTGATCCTTCCCACCCTGAGCTCTGCGGCCGGGGCCGGAACTCAAAACTGGGGTGAGTCCGCCTTTGCTACTGATGCTAATATTGATTTGGTGAACAGCGCCCAGTTGACCTATGGAGCCAGCCACACGGCGGGTAACTTGAGAATTGACTTGATGGCCAATGATCGAACGGAGTTTTCCAATCTGCCGGCGGATGCGCTCCCTGCGGTCTGGAATCTCGATTATACCGGGACAACGTTTGCGCTTACGGTTTTTCGGGTTCGCTACGACGATGGTGCGGCGGGCGCGGCGGAATCCTCTCTGCTCTTCTACTATTCCAGCAATGGAAGCACATGGTCGGTCTTGGGTACTACACTGGATACAAGCAATAACTGGGCGACCACCTCGGGTGTTTCTCTGGCCGAGGGCTACTATGTTCTCGCGGTGCCCGAGCCTTCAATCATGGCGCTCCTCGTTGGCGCCGGAATGCTTGTCGCATTGCGCAGGCGCCGTGCAAGCCGCGCCTGATCCAGATTTTTCCGGGGGGAAAACCAGTCAAAGTTGCGGCGGGGAAACCTGCCGCAACTTTTTCTCTTCCTCAATGAACTCCCTTTTTATGATCGG
>Ga0105047_10020708_pt1 | contig 10092 bp, 5 predicted proteins | sample MAT04_FD_78384 | JGI IMG/M metagenome (GOLD analysis project Ga0105047, IMG submission 78384) | Freshwater microbial communities from Lake Fryxell liftoff mats and glacier meltwater in Antarctica - MAT-04 (megahit assembly) | ecosystem: Environmental > Aquatic > Freshwater > Ice > Liftoff...
ACTATTGCCTATCGATCTCGGACTGTCGGCTCTTGCTCGCTCAGCTCGCTGACTCGCGCCGATTGCCGATTTCCGATTTCCGATTTCCTCTTCCAACCTACGCCCTGTGAAAGAGTTTTTCCAGGTCGCGGATCGTCAGGCGGACGCTAGTAGGCCTGCCATGCGGGCACGCGCTGGAGCGTTCGACGTTTGCGCGGGCTTCGAGCAGGGCCATGACCTCAAGCTCGCTGAGCGCATCACCGGCCTTGACCGCCGCTTTGCAGGCCATCATGTCCAGCACATCAGCCAGCGCGGCCTCGACCATCAAGTCACGCTCGCCTTGGCCACTTTGACCGTCAGAGCTGCCTTGACCTGAAGCGCCGACAGCACTACCAACGCTCGCGCGCGGGCCGCTGAGAGCCGCGCTGTTCCAGCCGTCGGCGTGCAGCTTGTCGAGCAGCTCGGCGACAAACGGTCCGGCCTCGACGCCACGATCAAAGAGGAAGGTTGGGAAGGCCTGGACCCCGATTGCCGCAGGCCCGATGGGCGCGGCTTCAATGCCCAGACGCTCGAGCAGCGCCCCGGCGGCTTCGAGCGTCTCGATCCGACGTGCGTCGGCTTGAACGACCGCCGGGACCAGCAAACGCTGGCTCTCAAGGCGTCCCTGGCTCGCGGGCTGTTCCTGCTCAGTCGGTCCGCTTGTTTGGTGCTGCGCGAGGCTCAGCCCGTCGCCGGTGAACAGACCTGTGGGCTGCGAATCGGCGCTGGTGCCGACGGGGACGTTGGTGCCGCCAGTGCCGCCAGTGCCGCGCGTCTTGTGACCCAGCACGCGGTCAAGCAGCGCCTGGAACATCACGCGTTCATGCAGGGCGTGCTGATCGATGATGACCATGCCCTGCTCATCCTGCGTGACCAGGAAGCTGTTGTGTACGCGCAGCGGGCGGGTTGAGGGCGACAGATCAACCAGCGGACGGCTGCTGGCCCAGTCGTCGTGCTCGATGCCGGATGCGTTAGCGCGGGTGCCAAGGCCAGAGCCAGCGCCATTGCCAGGGCCAACACCAGAGCCAAGGTCAATACCCGCGCCAACAACCGCGACAACACCCGTGCCAATACCCGTACCACTGAGGCCTTGTGATTGCGTTTGCAACTTGGCTCGGGCCTGCGTCTGTACCTCTGCGAGGTTGGCCGGGTCGAGCGGGACGCCGCTGACGCGCGGCGAGATCGCGCCGCCGCCGCCACCGTAGCCGCCAGATCCTGACGAGTATCCGCCGCCGCGCTCCGAGCCTTCGCGGGCCCGCAACGTCTGCAACAGCAAGCTCACCGGGTCGGCACCAGCGCCCGCCCGCGAGGCTGGCCCCGGCGGGAGCACGGCGCGGCCGAAGACGCGGGCACCGTCGCCCGAGAGGTCAGCTGTCAGGTCAGCCGCGGCCAGCGCGTCGCGGACGCTCCGCAGCACGAGCCCGTGGATGATCGAGGCATCACGGAACCGCACCTCGCTCTTGGCCGGGTGGACGTTGACGTCCACGGCGCGCGGGTCAACCTCTAGCAGCATCACGCACGTGGGGTGCCGCCCTGGTTCGATCAGCCCGCGATAAGCCTCTCTCAGCGCGTGCTGGATCGTCCGGTCACGCACGATGCGCCCGTTGAGCGCGACGTGCTGGCACGCCGCGGTCGCGCGTGCGAGGCTCGGCATCCCGGCCAGGGCCCACAGGCTCGCGGCGCCCGCGTGGGCCGCGCCGAACCGCTCGCCGCTGTCGCTGGTCAGCTCGATCAACTGCCCGTCAAGCTCTTCACCAAGCACGGCCACGGCGCGCTGGCGCGGCGACTGGCCCGCGGGCACCTCCAGCGTCACGCGCCCGCCGACAATCAGCGTGAAGCCCACCAGTGGGTGGGCGATGGCCAGGTCGCGCACGGCGTCGGCGCAGCGGCCCTGCTCGGTGGCGACGGTCCGCAAGAACTTCCGCCGCGCCGGCGTGTTGAAGAAGAGGTTGCGGACGCTGACGCACGAGCCGACGGGCCCGGCGGCTGGCCCCACGGGACTGACGCGTTCGCCTTCGGCCTCGATGACGCTGGCGCCGTGGTCACTGGGCGTGCGCGAACGCAAGCTCAGGCGTGAAACGCTGGCGATGCTCGCGAGCGCCTCGCCACGGAAGCCCATAGTCGCGATGCCATCGAGCTCTTCACTGCTTGAGACCTTGCTGGTGGCGTGGGCGAGCAGGGCGAGGCCCAGCTCGCTGGGCGGGATGCCGCCGCCATCGTCGGTGACGCGGACCAGCTCGATCCCGCCTTGTTCGAGCTCAACTACGATGCGCGAAGCGCGGGCGTCGATGGCGTTCTCAACCAACTCTTTGACGACGCTCGCTGGCCGTTCAACCACCTCGCCCGCGGCGATCTGACTTGCGACCAACGCGCTCAGGACCGCGATGGGGCGTCGGTGATGCGCGGCGGGCGCCGGGATGGTGGGGGGTTCGACGGCGGTGGGTGTGGAGATCGGCACGTTGACGACGACGGCCGGGGCATGCCCCGGTGTTGTGGTGATGCCGCCTCCATGCCCGCCGCCAAGCTCCATGCGCGAGTCTAGGGTCGGGACCTGCGGTGTGGGCGGTGTGGGCAGTGTGGGCGGTGGGCTGTCGGGCGCGGCCGTTGCGGTTAAAGAGCGCGTTGGCTTCGCCGTCATTTTTCGGCGGCTCGTAGATCGGCGCCCTGTCGCTGGTCATGCTCTGCTGCCAGTACCCGCCACTGGTGCCGTCGGGGTTGATCCGGCTCGGGTCATAGTGCGCCGCCGCGAGCCATTGATTGTGCGTCGGGATCCAGAACCGCGCGCCGGGGATATGGCTGACTTGGTCGCTGAAGCCGTCAGGGGCGAAGCCAAAGGTGCTGACGTCGTACGCGCCGGTCAGGAACACCGCTCGGGCCAAGAGCGGCGCGCTGGCCGTGATGCACAGCGCGCGCTGCCTATCACCCGGCGTGTACAACACCGGCGGCTGACCGCTGCCACCCGACTCCGCAACGGCGGGTGCGGCCCACCGGGCTGACAGGGCGGCCATGGTCGCGCAGGTCATCAACGCCATCTTCACCCCACCACACGCGCGCACAGAAACACTTTCGGGAGCCGCACCGAACCTTTCGGCTCGAGCATAACGCGTTGCACCCCGGGGCAGACACGGGGCCTGACCGGAGGCGAAACTGATTCGACGCACCCAAGACTTCCACACGAACCGGGGCGTACAAGGACAAGCCCCGATGCTCCGGGCGCTCTGTGCGCATCTTCACATTTTCCAGACGGCGACCAAGCATCCGGTCGGATCGTGCACGCCGGGGCGGGTAGTGGCGGGGTTCTGGCGAGTGTGATCGCACCTTCTGCTGTGCGTCGCGTACCGTTGGTCGATGTTGAACGTCATGCCCACACTGACCACCCTGGTAGATCTGCTGATGGTCGCCGTAGGTTTCTCGCTGATCATTTTCGTGCACGAGCTGGGGCACTTTGCCGCGGCGCGGTGGGCCAAGGTTCGGGTCATGGCCTTTGCGCTGGGCTTTGGCCCCGCGCTGGTCAGCTACCGGAAGGGGCTGGGCGTTCGCGCGGGCAGCAGCGAGGCGGCGTACCGCAAGCTGGTGCGTGAGCGCGGCGATGGGCGCGGGCTGGTGCCGGGGGTAAGCCCGACGGAGTACCGCCTCAACGCGCTGCCGCTGGGCGGGTATGTCAAGATGCTGGGGCAGGACGACGCGGACCCCTCGCGCCGGTCTGACGCGTCCGACAGCTACAACAGCGCGAGCGTGCCGAAGCGGATGGTCATCATCAGCGCAGGGGTGGTGATGAACCTGATCACGGCGGCGCTGCTGTTTGTGGTCGTCTTCTGGTTCGGGCTGCGGGCCGAGCCGTCGCGCCTGGGGTATGTTGAGCCCGGCTCGCCGGCGGCGGCCGCCGAGGCGGTCGGGAGTGCCGCGGCTCAGGGCCCCGGGCTTCGCGCCGGTGACACGATCGTCTCGATTGACGGCGGGCCGGTCGAGGCGTTCAAGGATGTGACGATCGCCACAATGATGGCCCGCGCGGGGCGAACGCTGGAGGTCGGCGTCACGCGCCCAGGGGTTGATGGCACGCTGGGCTTCCGCGTCACCCCGCGTGAGGACAAGCTGCTGCGACTGCAAACTATCGGCGTCGCGCCGGCCTCGAGCGGGACGCTGGTTGGGGGCAAGAGCTTGCAGGCCGAGGGTGAGTTTGCGGAGGTTGTCAAGCGGCTCGGGCTGCCGGCGACGCTTGAGCCGGGTATGACGCTTGAGGCGGTCGGCGGCGTGTTCGCTGAGCAGAGTGGGTTAGAAATGAGGGGCGCGGGGCTTGAGTATCTGGCCTTGCAGAAGGCGGTGGAAGCGAGCGGGGGCAGGCCGCTGGTGGTGACGTTTACGCGAGCTGATCGAACGCTGTACGCCGATGTGACGGTGCGGCCACGGGCGGAGCTTCAGGCCTCGCGTCTGACGCGGGCCGAAGGGACAGTCGTGGTCATCGAGCATCTGCTGGGCCTGGTGCCGGTGATGCGGGTGGATGCGGTGATGGCCCAGGGCGCGGCGGCGGGGCTCAAGGCAGGCGACGTGTTCGCGCGGATCGGCGATGTGGAGTTCCCCTCGCTTGACGCAGGGCTGCGCGAGGTGCGGACGCCCGGGCGGCGCAGCGTGAACATCGAGGTGCTGCGGGCCACTGCCGCGGGCGTTGAACGCGTAGTGCTGCCCAAGGTGCCTCTCAAGGACGGGAAGGTCGGTTTTTACCCATCCTCCACGGCTTCGCTGAACGCGGCCACTCTGAATGGTGCTGGAGATGACCCTGGGCACGGGGCTTTGGACGGTGCGTTGGTCAACGGTTCCCTTGGCACGATGGTCACGTCATGGCCCTCGGGTCAGAGCATCGGAAGCACGGGTGAGGCTGAGCCGGGGCCGGTGGGCGCGGGGCTGCGTGTGCTGCCGGGCTCGATGATCACCGCGGTCGATGGCGAGGCGGTCAGCACCATGACTCAGGTGCGCGAGGCGATCCGGCGCGCCAGTGGCTACGGCGCGGCGGAGGTGCGGCTGACGCTCTTGGCGCCGGCGCTCGCTGGCCAAGGCGGGTCAGGCCCGGCGCGCAGCGAGGAGCGGATGCTGGCGATCTCGGCGCAGGACCGCGAGGCGCTGGCGGCGCTGACGTGGACTTCGCCGCTGGGGCCTGAACTCTTCGAGCCTGCGGAGGTGCTGATCAAGCGTGACGGGCCGATCAGCGCGATCGGCCAGGGCCTGCGTGAGACGCGCGGGATGGTGCTGCAGACGTACCTGACGTTCGCGCGGCTGTTCCAGGGCAGCGTCAAGGTTGAGCATCTCAAGGGGCCGGTGGGCATCGCGCATGTGGGCACGATCATCGCCGAGCGCGGGTTCATCTGGCTGCTGTTCTTTATGGCGGCGGTGAGCGTGAACCTGGCGGTGGTCAACTTCTTGCCGCTGCCGGTGGTTGACGGCGGGCACTTTGTGTTCCTGTGCTACGAGGGGCTAACGGGCCGGGCGGTGAGCGTGGCGGTGCAAAACATCGCAACCATTGTGGGGCTGGTGCTGATCGCCTCGCTGTTCCTGGTAACGACGTACAACGACATCAGCCGCCTCTTGACAGGATAAGCGTTCGTCGCGCCGCGTACTGCGCTTACGAGACGATGCCCGCCTGCCCGCGCGCGATGATGACCACCACGCGCAGCGCCTCAGAGACCGACCACGCCTGCGCGGGGCAACCGCCGGGCTGCTGGGGCTGGTGCTGCTCGTCCTGCGCGTCGTAGACCTCTGAAAGCTGGCCCAGGCAGCCGTCTTGGAGCGAGCCCAGCAGCGGGCCGATGACGCTCTGTGCGCGGGCCAGGGCGGCGGGGCTGAAGTCGTCGGCTCGGCAGATCGCCTCGGCCAGCGGGCCCATGAGCCAGGGCCAGGCAGTCCCGTTGTGATACGCCGCGTCGCGCTCGAACATGCGGCCCTTGTAGCGGGGCTTGTAGTTGGGGTCATTGGGCGCGAGCGTGCGCACGCCGTGCGGGGTGTAAAGGTCGCGCAGCACGACCTCGACGATCGAGCGCTGCTGGTATTTGCTTAGCGGGCAGTGGGGCAGGCTGACGGCCAGGAGCTGGTTGGGGCGGATCGAGGCGTCGGGCCCGTGCGGGGTGATGACGTCGTAGAGGCAACCGTCGCGCTCGTTCCAGAACGCCGCGGCAAAGCTGGTGCCCGTGCGCGAGGCGAGCTGCGCGCAGGTTGCGGCGAAGCTGGGCGCCAGGGCCTGCGCATAGTGGGCAAGCTGGCGGAGGCCCGAGTGCCATAGCGCGTTGATCTCGACGGGCTTGCCGTGGCGGGGCGTAAAGACCACCCCGTCGCGCTTGGCGTCCATCCAGGTCAGTTGGGTCGAGGCGTCACCGGCAGAGACCAGCCCATCAGCAGGATCGGCCCCGATGCCAAAGTGCGTGCCTTTGGCGTACGCGGTGACGATCTCAGTGCACGCGGGCAGCAGCGTGTTGATGAAGAACTCATCGTCGCCGGTAGCGTCAAAGTAGCGGCACGCGGCCTGGATGAACCACAGGGCGGCGTCAACGGTGTTGTAGTGGGCCTGGCCCGTGTAGTCGTCAAAGACGTTGGGGATCAGGCCGTCCTTGCACGCGGAGGCGAAGGTCTCGAGCACCTTGCGGGCCTCGGTGAATCGCCCGGTGGTCAGCAACAATCCGGGCAGCGCGATCATGCTGTCACGCCCCCAGTCGGCAAACCACGGGTAGCCGGCCATGATCGTCTCGCGGTCCGCCGGCGCGCCGGCCAGCGCACCGGGGCGAACGCGCTGAACGACGAACTGGTCCGCCGCGGCGACCAGCGCCGCTACGTGCGGCAGCAGCGGGCTCTCGGCCAGCGGCCCGCGCCGCGTGAAGGCGCTGCCGAGCTTGACACGCGTGGCGGTGACGATGTCGTCCATGCGCCGTTTGCGGAACTCGGCGTCTGCGAGCGGGTCGGGCAGCGTCGGGCCAGCTCGATCCAGCGCCGGCGGGGCCGCGAGCCGCACCGACTGCACGTCGGCACCCTGCCCCAGCGGCACGCCCGCGGCGCTGCGCGGCACGGGGCCGAGCTCGGCGTGCAGGGTGACGGTCAGGTCCTTGCCCACAAAGTCAGCGACGAACTCGCCCGGGCTGAGCAGGTCCTCCAGATAGTCGTACCCGCGCGACTGCTCAAGGTCGTACTGAAAGTTGTGCCACCACTGCTCGTCGTGGCGGTAGCTGGCGCCGTGGGCACGGACGGTCAGGCTCGCCGCGGGTGAGGCGACGGTGACGCCCCCGGTGCTGTGGGCGGTGGCGAAGCGGTCGCGCCAAAGGTCGCGCAAGACCAGGGCGTGGAAGTCTCGTAGCGCCACCAGCGGGCGCAGGCTCAGGCGGGCCCGCGCCGGTGCGCTGCTGCTGACGTGATAACGCACGACTACGCCGGGGCGCAGGTGCAGCAGGTGCACGGCCTTGACGACGGTGAAGAGCCCGACGCGGAACGTCCAGCTCGCGTGCGTGTGATCGCACGAGAACGAGGTGAGGTGCTGGTCGCCCCGCGGGTGCAGCACGCCGGGCGAGAAGCGGAACGTTGCCAGCTCGATGCGTTCTTCAAGCGGTGTGCCCGCGGCGGTCACAAGGCTCTCGGCCATCGAGTGCAGGCCCAGGATTCGGTTGACGGGCGGGCGCAGCGAGGCGACCAGCAACCCGTGGTACCGGCGCGTAGGCACGCCGCTGACGGTGCCCATCGCGAACCCGCCCTGCTGGTTGGTCAGGAGCCACTCGGTGCCCGTGAGCGCGCTGAGCTGCGCGGGGGTGGTCTGGTCAAAGCGGTAAACCGGGGGTGTCATGGTTGGGCCTTTGCCGAGGTAGTGGGCGGGGTCGAGTTCGATGCGCGCTTGCGTGCTTGCCAGAGCCTGACGGCCTCGGGCTGACGAGGGTACAGCGGCAGCAGCTCATGGCCCGCCACGCGCGGGCAGACGTTCGCTGCGTGCAGGCACGCGAGGGCAGAGAAGCGGATCGGTGCCTTCGGTACGCCCGCATGGGCAAGGGCTTCGCCGATCGTCGCAGGCAAAAACGCGTCGGCCAGCACCAGCGCGGGGCGGCACTCCAGCAGGCCTGCGGCGTCGAGCACGCGCCCGCTGAACGCGCTGGCGACCAGCGCGGAGCCGGTGATGAGCGAGTCACTGGCGGTTGCGAGCTGAGTGCCGGACGCGCTGGGCGGGCTGGAGCGGCCAGGCTCGAAGATCGCGAACCACGCCGTGGCTCCTTTGCTGGCGAGCGCGACGGCAACCGTGCGCGTCACGTGCCGGCTGGCGTCACTTGGGCGTCCGTCATCATGCTGAAGATGTGCGTACAGGGCAACTAGCGCGCTGGGCACACGCACGCACGCCGCCCCGGTCGCCAGCGCGATCATCTGCCCCGCGGCGCACGCCGTTCGCGTCGCGGTAAAGCCCCCGGGCCCGACCGACACACTGACTTCTTGCAGATCGGCCGGTCGCAGGCCCGCGCGGGCGAACAGCCGGGCGATCGCCGGCTGCAGGTCGTCGTGCGCATGGCTCGCAGGGGCGACCGTCTCGGCGAGCACCAACCCGGCGTGTTCCAGGGCAACCTGTCCGCCCGCTGCCGGCGCATCCGCGTGCGCGCCTTTGGCGGCGGGGTTCGAGATCTCGATGGCGAGCCTTGCCATTAGGTCCTTGCGGTTGCTCCGACACTACTCGCTGCGGCGGTCGCGTTTGATCTGCCCGCGGTGCTTCTTCGCGGTGATGCGGCGCTCAACGCTGCCGCGGGTCGGGCGCGTCTTGCGCCGGCTCTTGGGGCGGATCATCGCCCGCACCAGCAGTGCGCGGAGCTTCTCGAAGCACTCGTCACGGTTGCGCGACTGGCTGCGGTGCTCCTGCGCATCGATCAAGACCTGCCCGTCGCTGGTCAGGTAGCGCCCCGCAAGGGCCTCAAGCCGCAAGCGTGCCTCGGGGTCAATCGGCAGCGCCGCGAGCGTGACGCGAAGCTGGCAGCGCGTTGAGAGCTTGTTGACGTTCTGCCCGCCGGGCCCGCTTGAGCGCGAGTAGGCGATGTCCACCGCATCGGGCCCGACGCGCACGCCCGGCGCAAGCTCGATGCCGGCGCCCTCACCGCCGGGGCTCGCCGCGTTGCTCGAACTCGGGCGGTCCGGGTCGCCGCGTTCAGCGTGCGGATCAGGTTGAACTTCGGGGTTGCCCGGCTGGTGCGCCATAGCCAAGCGTGGGCAGCACGGGCGTCCAAGGCAAGTGCCGTCTACGCTGTTCCCCTATGAGGCACCCGGCGATCGTTCTGGCCACCCGCAGCGTCATCCTCGCTTGCACGCTCGGGGGCGTGGCTTCCGCGCAAACGCCTCAACCACCGGCAGTAGTAACGGCGATTGCGGAGCGGCAGCCGCCCAGCGGCGCGGCCCCCGCGCCCGAGCTGGCGCTCAACGACCGCTGGCGCATCCGCGTCACGCCGCGCGTCTGGTTCGTCGCGCCGGCGGGTGATCTAACCCTGGCCGGTGGGCCAAAGTTCAAGCTCGGCGACGTCAAGGCAGACTCGACCACGCTGGCGCCGTTTCTTGACGTGACCGTCCGCGAGGTGCCCGCTGAGGGCGTGAAGGTTGGCGTGCCCAACCTGATCTTCGCGGCCTCGGGGGCTATCACCAGCAGCGATTCGAGCAACACCCTTGCCGGGGGCGGGCAGTTCGGCTCGCTGGCTGTTGCGCCGGGCGGGCAGATCGACTCGCAGGTCCAGTGGTCCACGTTCCAACTCACCGGCGGGCAGGTTTGGCGCCTGGCAGACCTGACACCCGCGGGCGGCATGAAGGGCACCACGGTGGTTGATCTCGCTGGCATGGTCGGGGCCCGCGTGCAATACCAGCGTTTCGAGTTTGCCAGCGGCGGTGTCACCGAGCGCGAAAAACTGACCTGGCTTGAGGGCATCGTGCAGGCACGCCTTGATGTGCGGCTGAGCAGCGAGTTTGCCGCCGAGCTCAACGCGAGCCTGGCGTGGGCGCCCGACCGTTTCGGGGGTGAGGTTGACGCCGCATTCAGCTACACCCCGTGGCGCGGGGCGCGCGGGCAGAGCCTGGGCGTTCAGATCGGCTATC
>Ga0105047_10020709_pt1 | contig 10092 bp, 10 predicted proteins | sample MAT04_FD_78384 | JGI IMG/M metagenome (GOLD analysis project Ga0105047, IMG submission 78384) | Freshwater microbial communities from Lake Fryxell liftoff mats and glacier meltwater in Antarctica - MAT-04 (megahit assembly) | ecosystem: Environmental > Aquatic > Freshwater > Ice > Liftoff...
ATTCCTGCTGGATCTCGCGCCTGACACCGACTTCACGCCGTAAAGCGACGGGAATCATGGCTCGCGAAGAGAAGCTCATTTCAAACAACAAGAAGGCCTACCACGATTACTTCGTGGAGGAGACCTTCGAATGCGGCATCGAACTGACTGGCACAGAGGTCAAGTCCTTGCGAGATAACCGCGCGTCGCTTCGCGACACCTACGCCAACGTCAGGCAGGGCGAGGTGTGGCTGCATGGCGTTCACATCGCGCCCTATAGCCACGGCAACCGCGGAAACGTTGAGCCCAACCGCCCGCGGAAACTCCTGCTGCACAAGAAGGAGATCCGCTACTTGGTCGGCAAGACGAAGGAGCGCGGTTCGACGCTCATCCCGCTCAAGATGTATTTCACACCCAGTAACTTGGTGAAGGTGGAGCTTGGGCTCGTCCATGGCAAGAAGCTCTACGACAAGCGCGCCGATATCGCTGCCAAGGACCAGAAGCGTGACGTCGAGCGCGCGTTGCGCGAGAGGCAGAAGGACAGCGGCCGATGACGCCTGCTGCTCCGATGGGCCGCGCTGGGACTCTGCTCGCGTGCTGCGGTGCGCTGGTGCTTGGTGGCTTCGTCTCGCTCTTCTCGGCGGGGATCGCACTGTTCGGTGACGGTTCGTTCTCGGAACGTCCGCCGATACTCGCGGGATCCGTTGTGGCATTTGCCCTGCTCGGCCTTGCGCTGGGCGCCGTAGCTCCGGGCGCGTGGAAGCCGGTCGCTGTATGCCTCGCGCTCTCGGTGATCCCCGTCGTCGCGTTCTTTGGCCGCGATTCGCTCGGGCAGCTGCCGATGACCGTGCTTGCGGGCGGGTTCGTGCTCGGTGACGCAGCGGCTGGTACGTTCGGCGCGTGGGCAGGTGCTCGGCTCCGGGCACGACGTTCGCTCTAGATTGTTCAGCACCGTGTCACACGGGGCGGGTATACTCTCTCAACGGTCGAGCTGACCGCATGGCACCTTCACACGTCGATGCCACCCTCACGTGGGGGCGACTGGATTCGACACGATAGCTCTTCTGAGAGGAAGCAGGCCGCGGTCTCCTCACCGCGTTAAACAGGGGTACCCGCCTATAACTGGCGAAAATAACTACGCTCTCGCTGCCTAAATAGCCAGCGACGCTGACCCGTTGCACGTCTCCGGCATCGGTAAAGCGCAACTTAGGAGACTGCCGCTCCGGACGTAGTCGGTATGCCGTAGCGAAAGACTGAACCAACTGGGAAGGGGCGCGCTTGTCACCGCGCGTCGCCCCGACCGAGAACCAAACGGTGACTGAGCCTGGAGATGCCTCTCAGGGCGCTATTGTGGACCGGAGTTCGATTCTCCGCGCCTCCACCAGCCACGTACTCGGGCGCCCGCCACACGTGCGGTCGTCCGTCATGCAGCCCGTCAGCTTTCGCTGGCGGGCTGTTTCTGTGGATGGGGAATAGTCTTCGTATGAATCTCGACGCGACGAGGAGTGCGCACGGGGTTCGATGATGACGAGGCGAACATGATGCAGGACTGCGAGCGCCTTCTCGAGGGGTTCGTCCTGCCTTCCGTGATTCTGACGACGGAAGGGGGTTTGGTCTTTGCCAATGCTGCATGGCGCGCGGTCTGTGGTGAGTCTTCGGCCGAAGCGTGGGCGTGGCTCGACGCCGTGGTGGTCGAGGAACGTACGCGTGTCCTTCAAGAGGTAGAGCACGCGCTGGATTCCGAGCAACCTGCCGAGGTGGAGTTCGACGTGCATGGCCCATCGGGCGTGAAGCAGACGCTTTGCGTCTCTTTTGGGCACGTGCCGGTTGGCGCTGTAGTCGGGCTTCTCGGCATCGCACGCGATGTGTCGGCTTCACGCAGGCGCGAACAGCGTCTCGTGTTCATGGCCGGTCACGATCCGCTCACGGGTCTGGCGAATCGACACACCTTCACCGAGGCACTGGAGCGCTCGGCATCTCTTGCGACAACACGCAGCGTCAGCAGCGTACTCGTGATGCTGGACATGGATAACCTCAAGAGATACAACGACGCATTCGGACACCTTGAGGGAGACCAGGCGCTGGTGAACTTATCCATGCTGCTGCGCTCCCACATCCGCGCCTCAGATTTGGCGGCGCGAATCGGCGGAGATGAGTTCGCACTCCTGCTCAACGGCGCGACGCTCGCAGATGCAGATGACATAGCATCGCGCATTTGCAAGGCGGCTCGTGGTGAGTTCGTTGCAGGTGCGCGAGAAGCGCAACTCAGCGTGAGTGGCGGCATCGCGGTGGTCGAGCCCTCAGTGGACCCTCGGGTCATTCTCGATCGCGCGGACTCGGCATTGTACGCCTCCAAGCAGCGTGGTCGTCACCGCATTATGAAGTGGGATACCGAACTCGGTGAACGTGCGACCAATGATCTCACTGCTCTTCGAATCAGAGAGGCGCTCCGCAACCATACCGGGCTTTCGTTGATGTTCCAGCCTGTCGTTTCCCTGAAGGACGGTTCCGTCAGCTACTTCGAATCTCTCGCACGCATCGAGGGGGAGGACGGGGAGCATCTGATGCCCCGCGACTTCTTGCCGACGGTCGAGCGTCTCGGCATGACGCAACAGCTAACGCTGCGTGTCCTCGATCTCGCGCTGCAAGCGATTGCAAATCACCCCGGTGTCTCCCTGTCGGTGAACCTCTCTGCTGCCGACATCACGGACAGCAGCCTGATTGAGGATATCGAGGCCAGGCTGCGCAACTCAGGCGTTGAATCGTCCGCGCTGGTCTTCGAGATCCCCGAGCGCACGCTTCTTTCCAATCTTGCCGAGGGCAGAGCATGGATCGAGCGTCTGGCGAATGCGGGGTGCCGCTTTGTGCTCGACGATTTTGGTGCCGGTTTGGGTGTGTTTACTCTTCTCAACGAGGAGCACATCGAGCAGATCAAACTGTCAGTGACCGTCGTCGATGCGCTCAGGCACTCGCGAGAATCGCGTCTGTTCATTAAAGCGGTGCGGGAGCTCATCGAGTCGCAAGGGAAGTCGACTGTTGCTACGTTCATCGAGACCGATGTCATGCTGGCCGATGTGATCGGGGCCGGGTTCTCCTATTGTCAGGGCTACGCGTTGCATGAGCCCGAGGCTGACCTGTCTCGATTGATTGAGTTGATGCGCGGCTTTGCCGCCCTCTGACCTCAGGTACACTCGCTCGACTACAGCCTGCGAAGGGAACCGCATGTCCGTACGCACGTGGGGCTTCTCGCCCGACGAGTGGGAGTCCGCCCGCGGCCGTCTCACGAATCTGCTGTCCGAGGTCGCTGCGGCGCGTTCGACGGTCACGTACGGCGAGGTCGCTCAGCGTGTCTTCGACGGTCGCGTCAGCGCGAGATCCGGTGCGCTGATGGATCTGCTCAGCGACGTCGACCTGACGACCGAACGCGCGCGCGGCATCATGATCGCCGCGCTGGTCGTTCGCGCGGACTCCGGAATCCCCGGCGAGGGTTACTTCACCTTCGCCCAGGAGGAGCTCGGACGCACCATCACCAATCGCTGGGAGTTCTGGCGCGGCGAGGTCGAGCGGGTATGGGACTCGTTCGCCACCGAGGAGGCGGCCCTCAGGTGACCCGCCGTGCAGTCCCGGGCGCTCTCGCCGGTCGCGATGTGGGATTCGTCTGCGGCCTGACGTGGCTCTCGCCCGATGTGGTCGATGCGTTGCTCGACACCGCGGACTCGGTCCCCCCGGCGGAGGCGCTCGCATCCGTAGCCGTGGCCGCTGACGTGGACTTCGTGTTCGTTCCGGCTGGCGCAGCGTGGGCCGCAGACGCGGTGGCGATTCTCGCCGCAGCCGATATCGCGAGCATCTGGTCGGTGACGGGCGTTTTTGGTCGCGTGGCGTTGAGCCTCGGTTGGGTCGATGCGCTCCGCATGACCGCGGCAGAACCCGGTGCGCTCGCCGGTGCTTTGGCAGAGGCGCTCCACGACGCCCTCGTGGAGACGCGCGCAGGAATCGCCGCCGGAGTCGAGGCCGTTCTGGTCGCTGACGACCTCGCCGGAGCCAATGGGCCACTCGTCGCGCCAGACTACTCGCTTGACGCGCTCGTTCCCTGCTACCGCAGTATCGCGAACGCAGCGAGGGCAGTGGGCGTCCCAGCCGTGTTCCACTCTGACGGGGACGTGCGCCTGCTCATGCCTTCGCTATCACGCGCGGGTTTCTCGGCGATACACCTGGCTGGTATCGCAAAGAACGCCTGGGGCGCATGCTACACGGCGGCACACAGCGAGGGACTTGCGGTGCTCGGAGGGCTCGAGGCGATGTCGGTCGCCCACGCAGTGCGTCGAGCTGGCGAGCGGGTGGGCAGAATCGCACTCGCCGACGGACTGCTGGTGTGTGACGATGGTGGCATCACAACCGCCGAGGAGGTCGTGGCGCTTACCGCCGCCATCGACATCGCCCGCGAGGTATTCGCGGCCGGCACCACTCGCTGACGCCGACCGAGGAGCCACCCGATGACCCATTCGATGCGCCGCCACGACCGCGAGATCACCGACCCCTCGTCTATCGACGAGATCCTCTCGGCGGGCGGCTTCGCCACGAACGCACTGTGCGCCGGCCCCGAGCCCTACGTCGTCACACTGTCGTGCGGCTACGATGCTGTGCGCAAACGCCTCTGTTTCCACGTCGCGACTGCGGGACGCAAGCTCGACATCATCGCCAGGAACCCGCGGGCGTGCGCAACGATCATCGACGACCTGGGCTACAAGCACGGGGAGTGCGCGCACCCATTCCGCTCGGTAGTGCTCAACGGGACGATGCGTCTCGTCGAGGACCCCGATGACGTTCGCGTCGGAATGCGCTCCCTGATCGGCCAGCTCGAGACGCCAGCCGACGCCGAGGCGATCTTCGAGCAGCACAAACTCGACACCGATCAGGGGCTCGATCGATTCCGGCTGCTGGTGCTCGATATCGATGATGTGAGCGCCAAGCAAGACGAGTAGCGGCAGCGGCCGTCCGACGCGCGCGTGGTTCCGCCGCGGCAGAACTCGCTGACGTGCCGAACCTTCGCACGCCGCGTTCAAATCACGTTCACACCCTGCCTCCATACTCATCCGCGAAGGTCACATACGAATCGAGGGAGCAGCGTCGATGAGCGCAACCGAAGAACCAACATCCGCAGGGCCGATGGATACGAATGGCGGGACCGGCACGGAGGTCTCCGCTGGTGAGGCCGCCCCTCGTGCGCACAGAAGCGACCGCGCCGCACAGAAGCGCTCGCGCGGCATCCGGCTCGGCGTACTCACGGCGATCCTCGTCGCGATAACCGCGATCGGCATCCTCCACCAGACCGGCACCTCGATCAAAACGGTCGGCGTTGACGCGCTGTGCCCGTTCGGCGGCATCGAGACACTCTGGGCGCTCGTTACCGGCGCGGGTCTGGTGCGGCGCATCGCGGTGTCGAGCGTGGTACTGCTTGCTACGACCGTTCTGATTGCGGTGGTATTCCGTCGAGCGTTCTGCGGCTACCTCTGTCCGCTCGGTGCGGTTCAGGAGCTATTCGGCAAGATTGGTAAGGCCATCTGGCCCAGAAACCGCCCCGTCATGCCGGCTGCGATCGACAAGCCCGCGCGGCTGCTCAAGTACGGAATCCTCATCTTCTTCACCGTCTGGACGTGGCAAGCCGCAACACTGGTCATCCGTCCCTACGATCCCTGGGTTGCGTGGATGCACCTGACGTCCGCCGAGGTGTTCGCCGAGTTCGGCATTGGGCTCGCGATCCTCGGGATAGCCCTCGCTGGTTCGATCGTATACGACCGCTTCTTCTGCAAGTACCTTTGTCCCATGGGCGGATTTCTGGGTGCCATCTCGCGGTTCTCGCTGTTCAAGGTTCGCCGCGTCGAGAGCACCTGCATCGACTGCAAACTGTGTGACCGAGCCTGTCCTGTCAACGTAACCGTCTCGACCGTCGACGTGGTTCAAGATGCCGAGTGCATCAACTGCAATGAGTGTGTGAACGCCTGTCCCGTCGCCGATACGCTCGTCGTCTCGACGTCGTCGGCGCACGGGACCGCCACCAAGTTCGGCGCCACGCAGATGATGTGGCTCGTGTTCGCGCTGGCAGCAATCATGATCGGAGTGACGACCATCTCCGGGGCCTTCGCGTGGACGATGCCCACCCTGAGCTCAACGGTCCAGCAGACCGGGGGAACGCTCAACGTCGAGGACATCAAGGGCAGCATGACGTTCGCCGAGGTGTCTGCTGCGAGCGGTATCCCGACTGAGGTGTTCAAGCAGCAGTACGGAATCAGCGATGCCGACCTGAACGCCAAGATCAAGGACCTCATGCCGGTCTACGGGTTCGACGTGCACACAGACGTCCGCGAGTTCGTGGCTGCGCAGATGGCTGCGGGGGCGACCGCGCCCAGCGGCGGAACGCAGCCAGCCGCACCCGCGTGCGGCGAGGAGGCCGGCTCGGATTGCAGCAACTAGTCACCTGATCAGTTGGTCAGGGTGCAAGCAAGGGAGGGTCCGCCAGTCGCGGGCCCTCCCTTTTTGGGATCGTGCGGTTTCGCCGGGCGATTCCCCGTCAGTGTCCCGCGCAGACGTGGTCGCCTCCAAAGGGAGCGAGCTCGCCGGCGAGATACGCTGCCACCGCTGCCTCGGGGGTCGATGAGGTGCCGTCGAACAGGGGGGTCATTCCCGCGGACTGCATCATCGAGAGTGGGCCCCGGCCCATGCCCACCACGATGGCGACGCTCACATCGGCCTGAGCAAGTAGTTGCACCGTGGCGCCACAGCCGCCGTGCGAGTGGGGCGGATTGACGAGCATGGTCGCAGAGGTGATCTGCCCGTCGACGACTTCAACAATGGTGAACGAGGGCGCGTGCCCAAAGTGGGCCGAGCGGGGGGAGGTGAGCCCACCCGCATCCTCCGTCGGTATAGCGATTCTGAGTGAAGTGCTCAACGCGAGACCTCCTGAAGGTCGGTTGAAGAGGGAGCAAGCGTACCACACGATACCCCGAGGGGTATACCCCTCGGGGTGTGGACCACCTCATCAAGAGCAAAGCCGGGCGCTACAACGGGAGGAAGAATCCCACCGTGGTGCCGACTCCGACCTCGCTTTGCGCGAACATGTCCCCGCCGTGATCGCGGATGATGCTGCGTGAGATCGCGAGTCCCAGACCAGCGCCTCCAGTATCTGAAGCGCGCGCAGCGTCAGCGCGGAAGAACCGCTCGAAGATGTGGGGGAGCTCCTCGGCGGGGATGCCTTCGCCGGTATCGGCCACCGAAACCCGAACCTCACTGGGGCTCGTGGTGATCGTGACCCGGATCGAGCCGTTTGTGGTGTGGCGGACCGCGTTTGAGAGTAGGTTGCGCATCACCTGTGAAAGTCGGCGCTCGTCGCCCAGGATCGGCGCGCTCAGCGAATCCGACAATGGCTCCACATCCACGTTCTGCGGCACTGCGGCCGCCGTACGCACGAGTTCGCCTCGGGCGATAGCAGCCAGGTCCATCGGGCCCATCAGGTAGCTGAGGTGGCCCGCCTCGGCGATTGCGAGCTCCTGAAGATCCTCGACAAGCACCGAGAGGTGCACCAAATCGTCGACGACCGAATCGAGCCGCGCCTGATCTGCGACGATGACTCCCTCCGCCATTCCCTCCGCCTGCGCGCGAGCAGCCGCGAGCGGGTTTCGGAGTTCGTGCGCGACGTCCGCGACGAGGCGACGCCTGAGCCCCTCGGCTTCTTCGAGCGAGTCGGCCATGCGATTGAAGGCGTCACCGAGTCGTGCGACCTCGAGCGGTCCCTGCACGGTGACACGATGGGTGAGTTCGCCCTGCGATAGTTCGTCGGCCGCGGTCTCAAGCCGCTTGAGGGGTCGGCTCAGGTACGCGGCAAGAAGCACCGCGACGATCGTGGCGACCGCGACGGCGATCAGGGCGGCGATGTAGACGCTCTTGTCCACGCTCGCGATGAAGCTCTGCTCAGCCGCGCCGAGCATGACGCGGCCCATATGCGGACGTCCTCCGCTGCCTGGGGTTGGAATCGAGGAAAGGTAGCTGTCGAACGCGGAACTCAAGGCGAATCGCGCGAACAGCCCTACGGTGAGCGCGGTTCCCAGCGCCACCAGGAGAATCGAGATGAACATCTGGAACGTCAGGCTCGCGCGTTTCACGCCTCAGCCCTCCAGCTTGTAGCCGACGCCGAACACCGTGCGCACGTAGCGCGGTTCTTTGGAACTGTCGTTGAGCTTGCGTCGGATGTTCTTGACGTGCGCGTCGATAGTCCGCTCGTAGCCCTCGAACGCGTCACCCGACGCAGCCTCCATGAGCTGGAGCCGCGTGTAGACGCGTCCGGGATGCGAGGCCATCGTCGCCAAGAGGTCGAACTCCGTGCGGGTCAGGTCCGCAACATGGTCGCCGACGCGCACTTCTCGGCGCTCGCGATCGATCGTGAGATCACCCACGTGAATCGCCGAGAGCCCCCCGGCCTCTCGCATGCAGCGTCGCAGCACCGCTTTGACGCGCGCGACGACCTCACGCGGAGAGAATGGCTTGGTGATGTAGTCGTCAGCGCCAATCTGGAGGCCGACCAGCCGATCCACTTCGTCGCTTCGAGCGGTCACCAGAATCACGGGGATGCCGTCGGCCTGGAAGCGGCGTGTGAGTTCGAGACCATCGATGCCCGGAAGCATCACGTCGACGAGGGCGAGGTCGGGATGATGCCGAGAGGCCGCCGCAACGGCGCCGGGACCGTCGAGCGCGGTCACCGTTTGGTATCCGTCCGCATGGAGGTACTCGGCGAGCACGGACACGATCTTCTCGTTGTCGTCCACCACCAAGATCGTGGGCATCTGACTCTCCTCGCTGTTTGGACCGTGGCTGAGTATCTCACGCGCAGGTCAAAACGCGCATCGTCTTCAAACGCCGAGCGGGAAGGGCATCAATCGCCCCTCCCGCTCCCGCGTGTGGTGATTTTGGACTACTGCGTAGCGGTGGTGGTGCCGGTGCAGCCCGCGCCGCCCATGCCGCGGCCCTGGCCGCCACCCTGACCGCGACCCATGCCGCCGCCCTGACCGCGACCGCCGCCACCCGTGCCGGTGCAGCTATCGTCGGTGGCCGCAACGCGCTCGGTCAGACGGGTCTTCATGTTGGTAAGGGCCGCATCGGCCTGCTCCGACGTGATGGTGCCGGCCTTGACCTTCTCGTCGAGGATCGTCTCGCGGACCTTGAGCGACTCGTCGATGACCTTGGCTGAGGACACGTCCTTGGTCGCTGCGATGTCGGCGTATGAGGTGCCGGCCGTGCGCTTTGCGGTGACGTCTGCGACGTCCAAACCGGTTAGTTTGGCGACGACGTCAGAGAGGCGAGCGCCGCCTGCCTGCATCGCGGCTCCAAGCCTCAGGCCGAGACGAGCGGGAGCGGTTGCGGTCGCCGCTGCGGAGGTGGAGGTGGCTGCGGGAGCGGCCGCCCATCCCGATACGACGTTGCCGGCAACGACTCCGACGACCAGAGCCGCAGCAACGGCGGTGATGACTCGTTTGGTATCCATGATGTCTTCTCCTTTGAAAGCCGGATTACTTCTTCCTACGAACACCAGCATGGGTGCCAGATACGAATGCCAGATGAACTCGCGAGGCGCTCTTGGTGAACGCCAGCGACGGCTATGGGTACAATTGTCAGAGAAGCCCACAAACCGAGGAGAAACCCATGACCCCCTCAACAACACCCACAAGCACAGAGCGCCAGCACTACGCGCTGCAGACCATCTTCTCGTTCTTTCTCGGCCTCCTGGTACTCGCCGTAGTCGGGGTGGGGGTCAACACCTTTTACCAGTCGCCGGCGGAGAGCCACCAGAAAGAGATGACCGCGATCCAGCGGCAGATGGAGACGCTTAACATCAAGAGCCCCAACGGCGTGATGGATGCCGCCGATAAGGCTGAACTCGCGAAACTCCAGAACAAGCAGAACGTGCTGCAAGACAAAATCGACATCGAGATGAAGGGCTGGGCTCGCAACACGAGCATCATCCTCGTGCTCTTCGCGACTCTCGTGATGGGTATCTCGCTCATCAGGAGTGAGCAGTTGCGCGTGATCTCCAACGGGCTGCTGCTGGGCGGGCTGTTCGCCATG
>Ga0105047_10020711_pt1 | contig 10092 bp, 7 predicted proteins | sample MAT04_FD_78384 | JGI IMG/M metagenome (GOLD analysis project Ga0105047, IMG submission 78384) | Freshwater microbial communities from Lake Fryxell liftoff mats and glacier meltwater in Antarctica - MAT-04 (megahit assembly) | ecosystem: Environmental > Aquatic > Freshwater > Ice > Liftoff...
CGGCGACAGGCCGCGCACGCTGATCACCTGGGCCCGGCCTGCCACGCGCTGCGCGGACAGACCCGGCAGCCGGGCGATCAACTCGGCGATGCTGGTGTCGGGCAGCTTGCCGATGTCCTCGGCCGTGACCTCCCGGGTGGCTTGCCGGGCCTGCGCCAGCTGGGCCGTGCCCAACAGCAGCACGGCACAGCCAGCCGCCACAGGTTGCAGCCTGAACCCGAGCACGCGCTCCACCGGTTGGTTTGTCGGCGCAGCCTTCTTCATCCGGTGGCGAGTTCAACCCACGCAGCAACGTGCACTACCCGCGCGGTGTGCCCACGGTGCTGCAGACCCGCGCCACCGGCCCCGGGGTGATCGCCTGGCACATGCAACTCGGCAGCGACGCCGCGCTGGTGCTGCTCGATACCGCCGAGACACCGGTGCTGATGCACGGCCTGGCCACCGGCCTGCGGCCCGGCGTGACGCTGGACAGCCTGCTGACGCTGGCCGGTACCGAGCCCGGCGTGCTGCGCACCGGCCCGGGCGGCGAGGCGCTGGCGATGTTGCGGCCGCGCAGGGCCGCTGGTCAGCACAGGTGGACATCTCGCGGGTCGCAGAAGGCAGCATCGCCCACCAACCCGTGGCGTGGCTGCCCGGGCAGCCCAGCGCTGCCGCCGTGGCGCGCGACTTTCGGGTGCGTCTGCCCTGGACGCGGGTTGCGCAAGTCAGTGACCCGGCCGGCGACGACCGGGGCCCGGACCGGCACTACAGCCACTGCAGCGATGCCGGCTGGGGCACCAACCGGCAGGTGAACTTGCTTGAGGCCCGGGTCTGGCTGGCCGGCGGCGCGCTCTGCAGCGCCGAGGGCGCGAGCGCCAGCAACGAGGGCAGCAGAAGCTGGGCACACGCCGCGCCGAGCCGGGTCCAGCCTCGGGCGCTCAATCGCCCAGCGCCACCTGCTGCTCGATCGCCAACGCCGCCCCGCTGAGTGCCACCAGGGTGTCGGTGATCAACGCGGTCGGGACGGCCGCCAAGTAGTCGCGGAAGCGGCCCTTGGCCTCGAACCGCTCACGAAAGGCCGAGGCAAAAAAGCGGTCGGCAAACCGCGGCACGATGCCACCGCCGATGTAGAGCCCGCCGCGCGCGCCGAGGGTCAGCGCCACGTTGCCGGCAAATCCGCCCAGCAGTGCGCAGAACATGTCCAGCGTCTGGCCACACGCCGCGTCGTTGCCCGCCTCGGCCGCATCGACGATCTGTGCCGATGTCAGCGCAGCCCCGGGCAGGCCGGCAGACAGGCCCAGCACCTGGCCCAGTGACTGGTGCAGCAGCGGCAGACCGATGCCCGAGAGCAGCCGCTCGGCCGAGACATGGGCGTACTGCTGGCGCACGCAGGCCAGCAGCGCGCTCTCCAGCGGGTCAGCCGCGGCCAGCGTGACGTGGCCGCCCTCACCCGGCAAGGCCACCCAGCCCTGGCGGGTGCCCACCACCGCGCCCACGCCAAGACCGGTGCCCGGCCCCACCACGGCCAATGTGCGCTTTGCCACATCGCCACCCACACCCGCCCCGCCGCCAGCCGCCGCACCGTCAGTCGCCAGCGGCATGGCCCCGGCGTGGGCCCGCACCTGGGCCGGCGTCAGGCAGGGCAGTGAAAGCGCCAGCGACTCGAAGTCATTGAGCATCAACAGCCCGTCCAGCCGCAGCGCAGCCTGAACCTCGGCCCGCGAAAATGCCCAATGGCTGTTGGTGAAGTCGATGTGGTCGCCGGCCACCGCCGTGGCCACTGCAAACGCGGCGCGCCTGGGCGCCCGGTAACCCGCACCGAGCTGCCGGGCCAGGCTGTCCAGGTAAGCCGCAGCGGCCTGCGCCGGCCCGGCAAACCCGGGTACCGACAGGCGCTGAACCCGGGACACCGGCGCACCAGGTGCGTCGACCCAGCCAAAGCGGGCATTGGTGCCGCCGATGTCGGCCAGCAGCCGGGGGAAGCTGGCGCAGTCGGCAACCGGGCTGGCGCCATGTACGGCAGTGGAATGAGGGGCAGAAGAAAGACCCACAGGAACCCTTGTCAAAAAACGGATGGCCAAAAAACGGGTGATGCACGGCCCGGCAGTGTGCTTCAGCATGCACAAACCGCAAGCAAGGCCCAGGCCCGGCCACTGCAGTACGGGCTTGCCGTCCGGGCGCATCGCCTCGCAGAGGTAGCGAAACTACACGCTGCCGCGCCTCAAATCAATCCTGGGCATCCAGCAGAACTGTTGATCGGTCATTGTGTTGCGCCGCCAGGGGCTGGCCGGCGCCGTGTAGTCAAGCTACACATTGTGCAATACTCAAACCCGACGCTTGCCCCGGGCGACGGCCCGCCATTTTGACCGCAATACGGCCCCTGACGCCGCAACACCGCGGGCTGCGGCGCACCAACCCCCATGCCGCCCTTCGACAACCCCCGCCTGATTGCCGACATCGGCAGCACCAACGCCCGCTTTGCGCTCGAGACCGCGCCCGGCGTGTTCAGCGCCCAGACCTCGCTGCGCTGTGCCGACCATGCCGATCTCCGCGCGGTGGTGCGGGCCTACCTCGACACCTTGCCGCCTGGACAAACCGTGGAGCACGCGGCGGTGGCCATCGCCAACCCGGTCGATGGCGACCGGGTGCGCATGAGCAACTACCACTGGGATTTCTCGATCGAGACCACCCGGCAGCAGTTGAAGCTCGACACCCTGGTGGTGGTCAATGACTTCACCGCGCTGGCCATGTCGCTGCCCCGGCTGGATGCCCGCGACCTGCGCCAGGTCGGCGGCGGCCGGGCGGTGCCCCGCAGCGTGATCGGCTTGATCGGCGCCGGCACCGGTCTGGGCGTCTCGGGCCTGATCCCGGCCGGTGACAGCTGGATCTCGCTCGGCTCCGAAGGCGGCCACACCACGTTTTCACCGCAGGACGAGCGGGAGATCGCGGTGCTGCGCCATGCCTGGAAGCAGTTCAAGCATGTCTCGTTCGAGCGCCTGCTCTCCGGTGCCGGGCTGACGCTGATGCACCAGGCCCTGGCCGAGCTGGCCGGCACGCGCGCTGAACGGCTGAGCGAGCACGAGATCACCCGCCGCGCGCTGGCCGGAACGGACGCGGTATGTGGCGAGACGCTGGACCTGTTCTGCGCCCTGATGGGCACCAGCGCAGCCAACCTGGCAGTGACGTTGGGGGCGTTGGGCGGCATCTACGTCGGCGGCGCGATCGTGCTGCAGCTGGGCAACTACTTCGACCGCTCACCCTTCCGCGCCCGCTTCGAGGCCAAGGGCCGCTTTTCGCGCTACCTGGCCGCCATCCCCACCTTTGTCATCACCGCCGAGCAATCGACCTTCACCGGCGCCTCGACCATCCTCGATTCGCAGTTGCGGGCGCTGCAGGCGGCGCCCGGCTCGGCCATCCTGAGCCAGATTCGGCGCGCCTGCAGCGAGCTGTCGCCGGCCGAGCTGCGGGTGGCCGAGCAGGTGCTGCTGCACCCGCGCACGGTGCTCAACCAACCCATCGTCGAGATCGCCCGCGTCGCCCAGGTCAGCCAGCCCACGGTGATCCGCTTTTGCCGCTCACTGGGCTGCGAGGGCTTGTCCGATTTCAAGCTGCGGCTGGCCTCCGGCCTGACCGGCACCGTGCCCATCACCCATGTACAGGTGACCAACGCCGACGGCGTGGTCGAGCTGGGCACCAAGGTGCTGGGCAATACCGCGTCGGCCATCCTGCAGGTGCGCAGCCAGCTCAACCGCGAGATGATCGACCGCGCCGTGGACTTGCTGGCGCGCGCCAACCGGGTCGAGTTTTTCACCGTCGGCCAGTACGGCGGGGTGGCGCTGGATGCGCAGTTCAAGTTCCTGCGCTTCGGCATACCCAGCGCAGCCCACACCGACCCCCGGCTGCGGACGCTGGCGGTGAACGTGCTCAAACCGGGTGACGTTGCGGTGATCATCAGCAGCAGCGGGCGCCTGCCCGAGCTGCTGGAGGTGGCCGACGCGGCGCGGGCCCGGGGCGCGTCGGTGGTGGCCATCACCGCCAGCCAGTCGCCGCTGGCCCGCAAGGCCGACACCGTGCTGGCGGTAGACCATGTCGAGGACTCGGCCACCCAGGTGCCGATGATCAGCCGCATCCTGCAGCTGCTGATGATCGACATCCTGACGGTGGGCGTGGCGCTGCGGCGGCCGGCTCAAGGCAGCGCCGAGGTGGCCGGTGTGTCCGCGCCCAAGGACCCGACAACGGCGCCCAGCGAGGGCCTGACGCCGATACCGGGCGTCAGCACCGCCTCGCCCCTGGCGCGCATGACCTTGCACAGCCGCTAGGCCGCCCAAGCCCTACAACTGGCCCAGCGCCCGCAGCCAGGCCAGCTTGCCGGTGTAGCGTGCCTGCTGCGCGGCATTGGGGCTGGTGGCGATGGCCTGCTGCAAGGCTTGCCGCGCAGCGCCCCATTCACCCAGCCGGTAGTGGGCCTGGGCCAGACCGTGCTGCAACTCGGGTGAATCGCCTGTGATGCGCTGCTCGCTGTGGAAAAACTCCCGCGCCTGGGCCCAGGCGCCGCGCGCCATCGCCGCCTCGCCCTGTTGCTGGTAGAAGTAGGGTGGCACCGGCTCCAGCGCCAGCCGCCGGGCGGTCCAGCGCGCGGCATCGGCATTGCGGCCCTGGGCCTGCAACACCTGGGCCAGGTTCCACATCGCCGCTACCTGGTGGTCGTCATGCGCCAGCAACTGCTCGAAGGCCGCCGCGGCGGCCGCCAGATGGCCGCCCTGCTGGTAGACCACGCCCAGCGTGTTGACCGCCGGCCAGAAGCCCGGGTCGTTGCGCAGCGCCTCGCGCACCCAGGCGTAGGCGTCGGTGGTTCGACGTGCGGCCAGCGCCTCGGCGGCGCGGTTGTTCATGAACATGGCCAGCACCGTGGCCTCGCTGATCGGCTGGGTGCGCAGCCCGCGCAACTCGTCCGGGGGCAAGAAGTCGACCTGCAGCCGGTTCGGATCATCCGCCATGTGCAGGGTCTGCCAGCGCAGCACCGGGGCGCGCGGCCCGATCACCAGGTTGACATGGCCACTGCGCAGCGTGAGGTCGCCGCTGCGGCTGAAAGCGTCGTCCAGACGGGCGCTCTGAAAGGTCACGTCCAGGCCCATCTCGCGCGCCAGGGCCGCCGTCATCAGCACCAGGGACAAACAGTTGCCCGAGCGCGCCGCAAAGGCCTGGGCCGCCGTGCGGGTGACGCTGGCGTCGTAGTCCAGCCGCAGCCCGTCCTTGACATAGAGCGCGTCGGTCAGCGCCCGCGCCTTGCCTTTTTGCTGCACGCCGCTGGCCAAGGTGCTGCGAAGGTAGGCGCGCATCGGCTCGTCCAGCGCCATCGCGCCATCGGCCTCGGCCGGCCGGGGTGGGTGGTTGAACAGCGCGTCCTGCAGCAACGTCGGGTTGGCAAGCGGCGGCGCCAACGCAGCGCAACCGGGCAGCAGACCGAGCGCCAACGCCAGCAAGCCCGCCATCAGCAACGCCGACAGCGGCCGCACGCCAGCGCCGGCGGCGCGTGCCGACCGGCCGATCACCGAACACAAGACAGGCAAGACAGGCGAAGTCATCACAGCCTCCTGGGGCAACCCGATCAAGCCCTCAGCTTACGCCTGGCAGGCAGCGGCAGTGAAGCCCTGTCGGCGTGTGGGTCGTCAGCGCCGGCCGCCGCGCCCCGCAGCGCGCGGGCCGCCCGACCCACCGGGCCGGCCCTGCCGCACTTGCCACAGTGGGCGCCTGGCCCGCAGCTGGCCGGCAATACCGTCGTTCAGCCGTTCGCGCAGCGCCACCACCTCGTCGAGATAGCCGAACACACCCGGAAAACGCTGGTCCAGCCACAGCCACAGCGTGCAAGCGCGCAACGCCTGCTCCATGCGGTCGAGCCGGCTGTTTTCATCCACATCGTGCAAGAAGCTGGGCTCGCCGGCCTGGCCGTCCCAGGCATGGCGCTCGGTCCAGCCCAGAAACTGCTGCATCAGCTGCTCGGTGCGGGTATCGACCGGCGCTTGGGCATAAATAAAACGCTCGCGCAACGACAGTGGCGCGGCGCGCTCATCCAGCTGGGCGGCGATCTCCAGCATCTGCTGCAGCTCGGCCACCGCAAAGTGGGCGTTGTCCAGCTCCAGCTGCTCGACAAAAACGCCCAGCACCTCGCGCAGCCTGCGCTTGCCGAGCTTGCTGCTGATGGTGTCGATATGCCACCAGTTGGGCGCCACCGGCGCCTTGAAGTGGCGCGGTGCACGCGGCTGCAAAGCCAGCAGATCCCGCAACATGCGGCCGGCGCCGGGCTCGGCCTCGGCCAGCACACCGGCAAAGCCTTCTTCATGGATGCCGTAGCGCCCGGCACGCCCGGCAATCTGGTGCACCTCGCTCTCGTCGAGCGTGCGGTCGCCGACACCGTCGAACTTGGTCAGGGTGGAAAACAGCACCCGGCGGATCGGCAGGTTCAGGCCCATGCCGATCGCGTCGGTGGCCACCAGCACCTCGGTTTCACCCTGGGCAAACCGCGCTGCCTCGCGCTTCCTCACCTCGGGTGGCAAGGCGCCGTAGATCACGCTCACCGTCTTGCCGTTGGCCGCCACCTGGTCACGCAGCATCAGCACATCGCGCCGACTGAACGCCACCACCGCGTCGCCGAGCTTGAGGTTGGCGATCGGCACGGCGGCCGGCAGCAACTGCACCTGCTGCATGCGCTCGAAGTGCCGCACCTCGCAGCGCTCGCCGCACAGGCCGAGCAGGTTCTCGATCGCCGGCACGGCATACGCCGAGCAGATGATCAACAGCTCTTTGGCCGGCGCACCGACGATGGCCTGGGTCCAGGCCCAACCGCGCGACGGGTCGAAGATCATCTGCGCTTCGTCGATCACCGCGACGTCGATCAAGTCGCCCGTGCCCATCATCTCGATGGTGCTGCTGACGACCCGGGCGCCGTCCACCGCCGCACTCTCCTCGCCGGTGCGCAACGAGCAGGGCACACCCGCAGCCATCAGCCGGTCACGGCCTTCGAGCGCCAGCAGGCGCAGCGGCGCCAGGTACACCCCGCGCTCGGCGCTGGCCAGGCGCTCAAACGCGGTGTAGGTCTTGCCGCTGTTGGGCGGGCCGACAAACAGCGTGACCTTGCGATTCGCACGGCGGGCGGTTTTGAAGCTGTCCGGGTAGCCCTGAAACGCCAGCTCGGCGTTCAGGTCATCCAGCGTGTCGAGCTCATTGACGCGGTTGGCCCAGCGGTCGAGTGCCCGGCTGCAAGCCGCACTCAAGGCCTCCAGCGGCTGCGGCGTGGCGCATTCGGACTGCAGACCGGGCAACAGCGAGTCGATGCGGCCCGGGTTGATGTGGCCGGCCTGCTCGACCAGCAGGTCCAACCGGGTCTGCAACTCGGCCGCGTGTGGCCAATCGGGTGTGTGCTGCAGCGCGTCGTCCAGCGCGGCGCGGTCGCCGTCGCGGAAAAAACGCCAGACCGGCGATGCGTCGACCGGGATCAAATGGCTGACGTCGATGGTCCAGGCGTCCTGGTCCAGCGTGATCGCCTGCTTGGCCAGGCGCTCCCAGTCGGACGGGTTGGCACGGGTCACGCCCAGCGCGTCCAGCACCCCGCTGCGCTCGGTCATCAGGGCACGCAGTTTGGGGCCGGTGCCCACGGCGTCGAGGTGGCGCAGCGCCTCGTCGAACAGGCCCGGCGCGATCCAGCGGCTGGGCCGTTGGCCGGGCACGCCTTTTTGCAGCAGCACCAGGCCGAGGCGGTCGAGCCGCTCGTCGCCGTCGGCGGCGTGCTCGGGCACCAGGTCGGCCGGCATGTCGGCCGCGGTGATGACCTGCGGCAGCTGGTAAGCAGCGTTGCGCACCCGGCTCAGCGCCTCAGGGCCAACGTTGGCGGGCACCCGCGCCATGTGGCGCGAGTTGGGCAACATCGGCGGCGGCGGTTTGGGCTTGGGCGCGGCAGGGGTGGCGGGCGCGACAGGCGCGGTAACCGGAGCGGCGGCAGGGGGATTGGGGGGAAGGGTATCGGGCATAGGGCGCGGCGAACTGTACTCTGCGCCAGCGGCACTGTCCGTGCGGGGTGCACCGCGCGCATCGCGGTGGCGCCAAGGTGGCAGCCGCGCCAGCACCCGGCCCGGCATCATCCCGCAACGATCCCGCACGCCTCCCGACCCTGTCTGCAAAACACCCATGCCGACCCCCACCCACACCCTGGCCCTGGTCTGCGACCACCTGAGCGACGACCTGTCCGGCCTCAGCCTGAGGCGCTGGCCGCTGCCGCCAATCGGCCCGGCCGATGTGCGGGTGCAGATGCACGCCGTCAGCCTGAACTTCCCGGACCTGCTGATGACCCGCGGCCTGTACCAGTTCAAGCCGGGGCTGCCCTACGTGCCCGGCATGGAGGGCGCCGGCACCGTCGCCGAAGCCGGGCCGGACAGCGGCTGGCAGGTGGGCCAGGCGGTGCTGCTGGGCGCCAAGCAGGGCCTGCTGGCCGAGCAGGTGGTAATGCAAGGCGCGGCGCTGCGGCCCGTGCCTGCGGGCGTGGCGATGGACGTAGCCGCCTGCCTGACCGTGACCGGCCTGACCGCCTGGGTTGCGCTGGCCCGGCTGGGCGGGCTGGCGCGCGGTGAAACCCTGCTGGTGCACGGCGCCCGCGGCGGGGTGGGCCAGGCCTGTGTGCAGATCGGCCAGCACCTGGGCGCCCGGGTGATCGCCACCGCCAGCCAGCCCGCCCGGCTGGCGGCGCTGGCCGACACCGGGGTACTGACCTTGCCTGCCAGGGGGTTCCGCGACGCGGTGCTGCAAGCCACCGGCGGCCGGGGTGCCGATGTGATTGCCGACCCGGTGGGTGGTGAGGTGTTTGACGAGTCGCTGCGCTGCATCGCCTTTGGCGGCCGGCTGCTGGTGCTGGGTTTTGCCAGCGGTCGCATCCCGGTGCTCGACGTGAACCGGCCGCTGATCAAGGGCTACAGCGTGGTGGGGGTGCGTGCCGGGGAGTACGGCCGGCGGTTTCCCGAGCGCGGTCGCGAGCACCTGGCAGCCGTGACACGACTGGCGGCTGCCGGCGTGCTGCGCCCGGCCATTGGCGCCCGCTATCCGCTGGCCGGGGCGCGCGAGGCGCTGGCCGCCATGGCCGCGCGCTCGGTCACCGGCAAGATCGTGGTGACGCTGGCGGGTGGCTGATCCCCTGCCGGCCGGGCCGTCAGGGGATCATTCCTCAAGGCGACTTGCCCCAAGGCGCGGCCAGCAACAGCTTGTTCTCCTGCGACGCCAGCAAGGGCCGCAGCTTGACGGCGAAGGCCATGAACGCCGGGTCACCAAACACACCGGCCCAGAAGGCACGCCGGTCGGCGTCGTCCTCGAACCTCCAGAGGTGCACCAACTGGTTCATTGCGCCGATGTCGCCGGTGAAATAGCTCACCAGCCGGTCAGGCTGCTCGGCCAGCGCCGGCCAGCCCTGGGTCTTGTACAGCTCGACCACCTCGGCCATCTTGCCGACGACGACGGTGTAGGTGCGCAACTCGAAAATGGCCAAGGCAGTCTCCAGGTGGGGGTGGGGATGGGTGCGCAGCGGCGCAGGGGTCAAGGCCTGGTAAAGCGCAGGGTGAAGCGATCGCTCTCGCCGATGGCCGCAAAGCGGGCGCGGTCCTGGTCTTTGTTGGCGTAGCTCGGCGGCAGTGCCCAGACCCCGTTCGGGTGGTCGGCGCTGTCCTTGCGGTTGGCATTGACCTCGGATGCGCCCACCAGCTTGAACCCGGCGCCCTCGGCCAGCCGCACCACGTAGGCCACTTGCAGGTAGCCGCTGCTGGCCTTGGCGTCCTGCACCCGGTCCGCCGGCAGGCGGTGATCGACCACGCCAAAGGTGCCGCCCGGCTTCAAGCTGTCGAACACGCTCTTGAACACCGCCCGCACCGTGTCGTCGCCGTCGGCGGCCCAGTTGTGCACGTTGCGGAAGGTCAGCACCAGGTCCACGCTGCCCGGTGCGGCGATCTGCAACGGGGCGGGCGGGGCAAACACCGTGAGTTGCACCCGGTCATACACGGCGGGCTGGGCGTCGAGCTTGGCCCGCAGGCGCTCGGCGCTGCGCCGGTTGTAGGCGTTGACCGAGGCCGGGTCGTCGGC
>Ga0105047_10020713_pt1 | contig 10091 bp, 7 predicted proteins | sample MAT04_FD_78384 | JGI IMG/M metagenome (GOLD analysis project Ga0105047, IMG submission 78384) | Freshwater microbial communities from Lake Fryxell liftoff mats and glacier meltwater in Antarctica - MAT-04 (megahit assembly) | ecosystem: Environmental > Aquatic > Freshwater > Ice > Liftoff...
GAGCGGTACCGTCGCGCGGAAGACATCGACGTTCGACTGGTAGCGCACCATCACCGCGGCCGAGCCGGGTATCTCTTTGGCGTTCACCAGGCCGTTGCCGTCGACGCTACCCAAATCGGGGTTGTTCGATTCGAACTGCGTCATGCGCGTCACGTCAGTCGTGCTGCCGTCGCTGTGATGCGCGATGACGATGATCTGCTGCGAGCCCTTGCGATCGAGCAGCCCCTCCTTCGGGAAGACTTCGATTCGCGTCACTTCGCCTTCATTGGCTTTGCCCTGCGGAGCACCCTGTTCGACCCAGCGGCGCAGTACCGTATAGAACGGCGAGTCGGGTTCCAGCTTCTTGCCGCCGCCATGAGCGATCTGCCCGGTCGCCTTGCGGAGCAGCAGGCTGTATTCCGGCGAGTTGGCGAAGACGCGCCGGCCGCGGGCTTCCTTCACCACATACTCGAAGTCATCCTGGGGTTCAAAACCGAGCAGCGACAGCTTGAAGCCGTTCTGTCCGTCGGCTTTGCCGTGACATCCGCCGGCATTGCAGCCGAACTTGGTGAAGATCGGCACCACCTGATTGACGAAGTGGACCGGAATGTCGTTGACGATGTTGGTGACTTCGACACCGATGGTCGTATTCACTGCGCCCGACTCTGCCTTGATGGTCGCCTTGCCTTCTTTGAGCGGCACGACATGGCCCAGCGAATCAATGCGGATGATGTCGGCCGGCATGGCGGTGTACTTCACCTCGCGCGTCAGATCGCGAGTTTGCCCCGTGGCATGCGTGCCCTGCACCATCAGTTGCTGCATCGAATCGCGCCCGGCGAGCGTGAATGAACCGTTCTTCGCCCGGCCCGTCTCGATCGACAGCGACTTCAGCGCACCGGGATCGCCCAGACCCAGTGCCTGGGGCGCGGCGTCAAGCATTGAGGTGGTCGATAGCAGAATGAGAGAGGTCAGGAGCAGTCGCATGGTCAATTCTCTTGTGAGTTCCATCCAAGCCGCCGGGTGAGGCTTCCGAACCCCGGGGACTACTGATCGATTCGATCGATCAAAACAACTCCCGGATCGGTTTCCCGTCCGAGATCAGCTTGGCGATGTTCGCGGGGATGTCGTTGGCCAAGCGGGCCTCGCCGGTGTCGAACAGCACGTTCATCACGGTTGCGAACAGGTTCGCGGGCGTGATCTTATCCGTGGCCGGCTTGCTGGCGTTGCGGTCCGAGGCACCAATCACCTGGCCCATCTTCAGGCCGCCACCCGCCAGCAGCAGGGGCGTCAGGTCGGCATAGTGGTCACGGCCGCCGTTCTTGTTGATCCGTGGCGAACGGCCCATCTCCCCAGTGACGATCAGCAGCACCTTGTCGGACAGGCCGCGATCGTGCAGGTCGTCGATGAACGCGCTGACGGCGTGATCGACCTGGCTGCCCATCGGCTTCATGCCTTCCATGTTCTTCGGGCTGTTGTTGTTCGCGTGCATGTCCCAGCCTGCATCGCAAACCGTGACGAAACCGCAGCCGCGTTCAACCAGCCGACGGGCCAGCAGCATCTGCTTGCCCAAAAGGTTGCTGGCGCGCTTCATGTCGAAGAACTTCTGCAGGTCTTCCTGTTTGAAGATGCCGCTGGTGTCGTACCTGGCGATGGTGGCCGGGTCTTCCTTTGTGATGTCGAATGCTTCAGCGATGCCGCGAAGAATCACGTCGTAGGCCTGCTGCTGGAAGGTGTCGACATGGTCGAGCGCCTTCGTGCGATCCATGTTCCGCTTGAAGCCATCGAGCTGCGCGAGCAGTGAATGGCGGTCGCCGAAGCGATCTTTGTCCAGCTTCAGCTCGAGATTCTTTTTCAGGTCGCCGCCGCCCGACGGATCGAACGGCGTGCATGACGGACCCAGGTCGCCCGCGCCCAGCAGCGACTTCATTGAATTGGTTTCAAAGTTCGAGCCGAGCTTCAGGCCCGGGGATACCGCCTCCGGAATCACGATGGAGTTCGTGGGGATGCCGGTCTGCGTGTTGATGGTCCCGGCCACGCGCGAGTAAAGTGCCCCCATCGGGGCCTTGTACATGTTGCCGGCCCCGGCCACCGAGATGTAGTTCTGATGGTCCGCATTGCCCGAGGCGAACGAACGAACCACGGCGATGCGGTCGGCCCGTTCCCCCAGCTTGCTGAAGGTGCCGCCGAAGGTGATGCCGGGCAGTTTTGTCTGCACTTCGCCCGTGATGCTGCGGAACTCGGCCGGGGCCGTCATCTTCGGGTCGAAGAATTCGATGTGCGATGGACCGCCCTGCAGGAACAGCAAGACGACCGCTTTGTCCTTCACCAGATGGTTGCGGGTGGCGGCATGCGCACGCTGCGCGAGCAAGCCGGGCAGCGTCAGGCCGCCAAGGGCCAGGCTGCCGATGCGCAGAAGATCGCGGCGGCTGACACCGCTGCAATTGCGAACGGGTTGCGAATCGCGAAACCGGAACATGCAGGGTCTCCGGCAGGAGGGTAGGAGGCGACCACTTCAAAAAGGCTGAGATACGGCGGGATGCAACCGACAGTTCAGGCAGGGTCAACAGGTCATTAGGCGGGAATCCCGATCATCTGATCGAAATTCCCCGTGACATTCTTTCAGCTATCGATCAGAATAACGTCACTCCGCTGGAAATGGAAACATCAATTTCACACTTCGCGAGATTCCGCATGGCTGCCGATAACACTGTACCCGCCTCGTCCCGGCGTGACTTCCTCAACTATTCGGCCGCGGGCGTGCTGGCGACGACGCTCGGCGCGGCCGGCGTCCATGCCGCGGGCGGCGATACGCTGAAGGTTGGCTTGATCGGTGCCGGCGGCCGCGGGCGCGGGGCGGCGATCAACGCGCTGCGGGCCGACGGCAACGTTAAACTGACCGCCATCTGCGATGTCTTTGAAGATCGGCTGCAGGACGGCCTGAAGTACATCGCGAAAGACAAGATTGCCGGCCCGAAGGTCGCCGTCACGCCGGAAACCAGCTTCACCGGTTTCGACGGCTTCAAGAAACTGCTGGCGACTGATGTCGATGTCGTGCTGCTGTGCACCTCGCCCGGCTTCCGGCCGATGCACCTGCAGGCCGCCATCGAAGCCAACAAGCATGTCTTCTGCGAGAAGCCGGTCGCCGTCGATGCGGCCGGGGTGCGCTCGGTGATCGCCAGTGCACAGCTCGCGGCGAAGAAGAAGCTGAATCTCTGCTCCGGCTTCTGCTACCGCTACGATGGCGCGAAACGCGAGACGGTCAAGCGCATCCACGAGGGCGCGATCGGCAACGTCGTTTCGCTGCACTCGACCTACAACACCGGCGAGATCTGGCATCGCGGCTTCGATCCCGCATGGAGCGAGATGGAGAACCAGATGCGCAACTGGTACTACTACACCTGGCTGTCGGGCGATCACATTGTCGAACAGGCGATCCACAGCATCGACAAGGCTCGCTGGATCCTGAAGGACGCAGTCCCCGTCGCCGCCTTGGGCCACGGCGGGCGGCAGCAGCGTACTGACCCGAAGTTCGGGCATATCTTCGACCACTTCAGCATCGTTTATGAATTCGCGGACGGGCAGAAGGTCTTCCACTTCTGCCGGCAGCAGAAGAACTGCGGCAACGGTACCTTCGACTACGTCTACGGCAGTCAGGGCAACGCCGAACTGATGGCCCATGAAATTCAGGGGGCCAAGCCCTGGTCGTTTGAAGGCCAGCACGACTTCAGCGCGATGTACCAGAACGAACACAACGAACTGTTCGCCGGCATCCGCAAGGGCCTGACGATCAACGACGGCGAGAACGCCGCGATGAGCACGCTGATGGCCATCATGGGCCGTGAGTGCGCTTACACCGGCAAACGCCTGACGTGGAAGCAGATGCTCGAATCCAAGCAGGACCTGATGCCGACCTCGCTCGAATGGGGCAAGATCGCCATGCCCGAAGTGGCGATCCCCGGTGTGACAAAGTTTGTGTAGTACCGCCGGCTTTACCGTGGAGTACGCGTCTCGCGTGCTCGTTTAATCGAGCATGCGAGATGCGTACTCCACGATGGATGCTGCTCACGAATGGCATTTTCCGCCTGGCCGTCAGTCACTTGTGATGCGAGACTCTCCGTGCGAATCGTGCAATGCCTGATCATCGCTTTCGTCGGCATCGCCCTTACGCCGTTCCAACTCACGGCGGCCAGTGAACCTTGGGAAACCGAACCGACGGCCGCTCAACTGACCGAGTTGCGGCAAGCCGTCAAGAAACTCGGCGGCCACACATTTAGCAGCGCCTCGGCTAAAGGGGACGAATCGTTCGCAGTGCCTGCCGATCAGTTCAAAGAGTTGCCGCCGTTGATCTATCGTTGCAATGTCTGCCTGACCGAGTTCGCGGTCGATGAGGATCTCAAGCATTTAGCGAAGCATCCCGGCATTCGGTCGTTGAACCTGTGCTATTCAAAAGTGACAGTCGAAGGAATTAAGACGATCGCCGTCCTGAAAGGCCTACGCCGGCTCGATGTCTCGTGGAGTACGGTGACCGACGACTATTTGCCGGAAATCTCCCGGCTGCCTTTGTTGGAAGGACTCAATCTCGTCGGCACGAAAGTCACGGGCGACGGGTTGCGTCATCTCGAAGGCTGCAAACTGCTCAAGCTGGAACTGCCGCAAGAGGCGCGAAACGATGTCGGGTTGAAACATACACTCGCGGCCTCGGCGACGTTCGAGCGCCTGGAGTCCTGCTACGATTGGCCTCAGGTGACCGATGAGGGGCTGCGCGCTCTCGAAGGTTGCGAATCGCTGACATCGTTTTCATGGTGGACGGGCAAGAAGATCGGGCCCGGCTTTCGCCATGTCATCCCTACGCTTAAGAATCTTCGGCAACTCAATCTGGGCGGCGCGGGCGTCGTTGACGACGACCTGAAGCTGCTAGCCGGCCTGCACGAGCTGGAGTCGCTCGATCTGGGCGGCAACGGCGTGACCGATGCCGGGCTCAAGCACCTGTCGCACATCAAGAGCCTTCGAACGCTGGTACTGGGCGGAACGCAGGTGACCGACGAGGGCATGCAGCTATTGGCCATCCTGCCGCAACTGCGCGAGCTTTACCTGGCCAATAGCGGCATCACCGACGACGGCTTGAAACATCTTGCCAACGCCCCGGAATTGCGACGGCTCCACTTGGAACGGACCCGAATCACCGAGAGCGGCATGAAGCCGTTCGTAGGCCGTACGTTGCAGGACGTCTATCTCGATGACAAACTGTACACCGAAAGCGTTTTTCTGGCGATCGCGCCGAACCTTGGCCCGGGAGATAACTGGGAGCTACGCCGCTGGCCGTTGACCGACATCGGGCTCAAGGAAATTGCGAAGCAGAAGGGGCCGCACACGCTGAAGTTGCGCGGCGAGTTCACGGCGGCCGGGTTTCGGCATCTGGCCGCGATGACGGAGATCGGTCGATTGGAACTGGTTATTGCCAACACGTCGCCGGCAGCCTTCGCGGAACTGGCCGGCTTGCCCAAACTCGGTTCGCTTGAAGTGGCCGGCGACGTTACTGACGAAATGCTGGATGAAATCAGCAAACTGAGCCGCCTGTCAGGGGTCGGAGTCACTTCCAGTCGCGTCACGGAGAAAGGGCTGAAGTCACTCGCCCGGCTCAGGAACCTCGAAGGAATCTGGCTGGGCACCACGATAACGGAAGCCGGCATGGCGGCACTGGCAACGCTTCCGAAACTAAAGACGCTCAGCATGCGGGAGACCGATCTCTCCGACGCGGGACTTCTGGCGCTCGGCAAAAGTCCGTCGATCAAGTGGATCGACCTGACGTACACGAACGTTACCGAGAGGGGCGCTCAGGCGTTCAAGAAGTTGCGTCCCAAATGTGTGCTCTACGACGGGGAGTAGCCGCTGCAGGCGACGCCGCAAGCGGCGAGAACCATGGCCCAACTCATCAATGCCATCGCGATCGCGCAATCTGCCTTCCAGGGGGTTCGCACGATCTACCAGTTCACCAACTGGGATGGGGAACTTGTCCCCTTCAACTGTGGCCAGGCGGCCGCATGTACCTACCTGACCTACACGGGAAAGCTGACGCCGGTTGAAGAGCAGGCCGGCGAGATCATGCGCCGCATCGAGAAAACTCATCCACCGGACAATCTCGGCGGGTACATGGGCACCAGTCGGCGACGCGTCGAACGGATCTGTCGTTCGCATGGCGTGATCCTGCGGCCTGTCCTCGGCGAAACGAAGTTGCGCGAGCAACTGACGCTGGGCAATCCCGTCATCGTGATGCTCAGCGTGCCGGGGCAGAAGCTGTTCAACCGCTTCACGATGCCGGCCGGGCATTGGATGGTCGCCTACGGCTTCGATGAACAGGACGTGCATCTGACCAACTGGGGCAAAATGTCCTGGGTCGACTTCCGCCGACGCTGGAACACGCTGGTTCCCCGCATCATCGGCATGAGCAATCTGGGCCTGGTTTCACGATCTCCATCTCGTGAAGCCGCGACGCGAAGCGGAGCGTCTGCTTGACCGCTCCGCTTCGCGTCGCGGCTTCACAACGGGATGGGCTAAATCTCAGTACCACTTCGATTTGTCGGCCACGTTTTTCAGTTCGTCACCCCGATGGAAGCGGGACAGGTTCTCCAGCAGCACGGCCAGATGCCGCTCCGCAATGCGCGGCGAGTAGCCCGCGACATGCGGCGTGATGATCACGTTCGGCATCGCCCACAGCGGATGGTCGGCAGGCAACGGCTCCACTTCAAACACATCAAGCGCCGCCCCGGCAATCACGCCATCATTCAGCGCCTGTGTCAGATCGGCCAGGTCGACGATCGCCCCGCGACCGATGTTGATCAGGACTCCGTCACGCTTCATCATTGCCAGACGTTCGCGGTTGAACAACTTGGCGGCGGCCGGGGTGTGCGGCGCGGCGATGACGACAAAGTCGCTTTCACCCGACAATTGCGGCAGGCGATCGATCGGCCATACGCCCTCGCCCGGGTGGGGATCGACGGCGATCACACGCATGCCGAACGCCCGGGCCCGCCGGCCGATCTCGGTACCGATTTCACCATGGCCGACGATGCCGAGCGTCAAGTCGCCCAGATGCCGATGCACGCGATCGATCGAGTTGACCACCCCCGGTCCCGCCGCGAGACTGACACGTGACGATTCACCACCTTGCGGGGCCCATTTCGCCTGTGCCTGCAGCCGGATGTAAGTGTGCAGGTTGCGCGCGAAGCAGATGACGTAGCCCATCACCTGGTCGGCAATCACATCGGAGAACAACCCGCGCATGTTGGTCAGCACGCAAGGGTGAGCAATCAGCTCGGGAAAGATGTAATGTTCGAGGCTGACCGTGGCCGCCTGCACCCAGCGCAATTTCGGGGCGACGGCCAGCATCGCGGGCGTGACCTTCCCGAAGAACGCCGCGGCATCGGGCATCGCCGCGATCGCATCGGCAGGCGTCAATGCGTTGACGACACTCAATGGCCTCGCCGCCTCACGAACGATCGTCAGGCGGGCGTCGTCAACGGGTGGATGGATGACAAGGTTCATGAGGGTCTATGGTATGCCGACGCGGAATTTGCGAGCAGAGCGAGGTCGCCCGATCGCTCCGCTGCGCGTCGCGGCTTCACATGAGGCGATTTCCCGGAGCGTGCCGTTTCGTACAACTAACGGCATGATCGTGACGATCGACGGCCCGGCCGGGTCGGGCAAAAGTACCGCGGCACGCGGGCTGGCCCATCGGCTTGGTTTTGACTTTCTGGACACCGGTGCGATGTATCGCGCCGTCGCCTTCGCATTGACTCGCGCGGGCATTGACTTCGCAGATGCCGACCGCGTCCGTACCCTGCTGAACGACTTTCAACTGGCGATGCCCCCGGGTCGGATTGAACTGGACGGCGAAGAGATCACGCGGCTGATCCGCACTCCGGAGATCGCGGCAGCGTCGAGCAAAGTGGCCGTGCATGCTCATGTGCGTGAGTATCTGGTCGCCCAGCAGCGGAAGATCGCCCGCAGCCGGCGGATGGTCTGCGAGGGACGCGATCAGGGAACGATTGTGTTCCCCGATGCGTTCTGCAAGTTCTTCCTGGTGGCCGACGCCCGCGCCCGCGCCCGCCGGCGCTTTGACGAAATGACTAAACGTGGTCTCAACGTCACGTTCGACGATGTACTCCAGCAGCAGATCGAACGCGATGAACGTGACACGGCGAACGCGATCGCCCCGCTGAAGCCGGCCATCAACGCCATTATCGTCGATACCAGCGCGATGAACGCCGAAGAAGTTTTGGCCCGACTGGAAGAGGACGTCCGCCGATGTCTCCCTGGCTAGGCCGTCGCTGGTACGATACCGTCTTCTGGAGCAGCTTTCTCGGCTTCACCTTCGGCCACAGCCTGCGCGTCATCGGCCGACGGAACATGCCTGAGTCGGGCCCCGTGCTCGTTGTCGCCAATCATCAATCGATGCTTGACCCAGTACTGGTCGGCCTCGCGTCGCGGCGTTACCTCTCGTACCTCGCGCGCGTGTCGCTGTTCCACAACCGCTTTGCGAAGGCGATCATCGAAAGCCTCGACGCCATTCCGATCGACAACAAGGGTTTCAGCAAGGACGGTGTGAAGGCAACGCTGGACGTTCTCCACCGCGGCAAGGCGATTCTCGTCTTCCCCGAGGGCGAACGCACCCACGATGGCAGCATCATCCCCTTTAAGCCGGGTGTGTCGCTGCTGGTCAAGAAGGTGGAGTGCCCCATTGTGCCGGTCGGCATCGTCGGCGCGTTCGAGGCTCTGTCGCGCTCGGCACGCTTACCCGCGTTCGCGCCATTATTCCTGCGTTCCGGTGCCGCAACCATCGCTCTGTCGATCGGCAAGCCGATCCTGCCCGGCGAATTGAAGGGGATGAATCGTGATGAAATGATGAAACATCTGCACACGGCTGTCGTCGCGGAGTATCAGCGTGCCCAACGCATCCGCCGACAACCGCGCGGCGGTCGATCGGTGCCGTTCCGGGATATGCACCCGGCGACCGGTGCCTGAAAAGCCGTCACAACTCGGTTGACGGGAAACCCGTCAACCGATCACGCTTGCCCGAGTCCGCTGCCGGAAACGCCCGCGTTCGACGTCATCCACCACATCAGCTCGATGAATGTGCCGAAACTCTCGACACCGTCCTCGCCCATCAGTCGTGAATTGTCGGCAAACACTGTCGGAAATATCGTGGAGCAAATCACCTGAAATCAGGAACTCGTCGACGGGGCGCGAGTTGTTGTATGCTACTTTTTCATTGCGGGCTCCATGTCTCGAAAACCCGTCAATGACATTCGTACGCTCGCATCACTCAGGGAGTTGACACTCCCCGCTCGCCCATGGACCGACATGTCGAATTGCGACAAAGGCATTGTCATGAACGCCGTCTCGACCTGCCCGGAAGCGGAAACGTTGCGGCAGTATCTGCTGGGGACGCTGACCGACGCACTCGCGCAGTCGACGCGGGGCCACGTCACCACTTGTCTGGCCTGCTCTCACAGGATTGATGAGCTTCGGCTGCACGATCCGCTGTTGAACTATCAACACCATTCGCATTCTCTCAGTCATTATGGCAACGCGGCCAACGCGGAATCGTCCTGCGATCGCCGCGGCGGATCGACCGTTACGGAATCGTATGCCCCGGGCAGTCCCATTCATACGCTGGTGCAGGAAGACGCGCAGCCGTACGACCCGGCCATCTACGATCGCGCCGGTTTGTTGCCCCCACAGAATTCGGACGAGATTGGCGTGCTCGGCAAGTACCGCGTTCTGAAGGTCCTCGGGGCCGGGGGCATGGGCACCGTCTATCTCGCGCAAGACACGGACTTGAACCGACACGTCGCACTGAAGTGCATGAAGCCCGTCATTGCCCGCTTCGAGGATGCCCGCAAACGCTTCCTCCGTGAAGCCCGCGCGATCGCTTCGTTCCAGCATGATCATATCGTGCCGATCTACCACGTTGGGGAAGAGAACGGCATCCCGTACCTTGCGATGCCGCTGTTGCTGGGCAATTCGCTCGACCAGCAACTTGTCGGCCACAGCGATCCACTGCCCGTGGCGGAAGTTGTCCGCATCGGCCGCGAAATCGCCGAGGGGCTCGC
>Ga0105047_10020715_pt1 | contig 10090 bp, 10 predicted proteins | sample MAT04_FD_78384 | JGI IMG/M metagenome (GOLD analysis project Ga0105047, IMG submission 78384) | Freshwater microbial communities from Lake Fryxell liftoff mats and glacier meltwater in Antarctica - MAT-04 (megahit assembly) | ecosystem: Environmental > Aquatic > Freshwater > Ice > Liftoff...
ATTTGAGTATGCCTGATTTTGGTTGTCACATTCTTGTCTAGTGTCAGTTTAAATTTAGTGTTTTGATTTGATTTCTTTTTCTGGGTTGTTCGGGTCTTCTGGGTTTGAGTTTTAGAACATAATATGGGGCGTTTGTTAGATTAGATAGAATGAGCTTTTTAAACTGCACTGGGGATAGTTTATTTAGTACTTCCTTCCTTCGATTGGCATTATGATCCTTGACTGCTCTATGCTGATTGGCCTTAAGTCCTTGTAGCGATTTTGATCTCCAGATATTCAGGTATCCATTGTTTATCAGATCGTTTGTCTTTTCAGCATAGGGGTTTTCATAGGAATACATACACATACTTTGACTGATACCATGGCGGACGCAAAGCGCCTTATATAGCATGCTTTCATACTGCTTTCCTCCATCACTGTGATGAATTAATCCCTTTAAGCTTTGTCCATTTGCCTTTGCTTTTTTAATTGCTTGACGCATTACTTCTTCATAGTTGATCGCCAGATTGGTGCTATAAGCCCCGTAGCCGACGATTTCCTGACTATACACGTCCGTGATATAAATGGTGTAAAGCTTGGTATCCCCATAGAGGTAATGAGCCATGTCGGCCTGCCAGACTTGATTGATGCTGTTTATATCTTTCTCAACAAGCAGATTAGGGAATTCACGTGTGCCGGACTGTGTGGCCCGACCATATCGTTTGGCGTATTTAACCCGATATCCCATTTCCATAAACAAGTGGATACTTTTGTCACGACCAAAGGGTAATTTGTCTCCAAAATCATCATACATCGATCTACACCCCGAGCTGGGGCATTTCCTACGCGCTTTTATCAGTTCTGAGCTGGCCACCTGAACTACGTGATCACTTACCCCAGATCTATCTTTCACGGCGCGATAATATGCCTGGCGACTAAAGCACAGTATTTCACAGGCCTGTGTGAAATTGAAATGATAATTCTCTTGCTTCATTTCTGAGGCGATTCTGATGCTTGATCTCCAAAATTTTTTTTTAGATCAACCCGGTACTCACCCGATGCTTTTTCTACGATGATGCGATATAGATCAGCTTCCAATGATTTGCGGCCTAATGCTGCTTCAAGATCTTTAATGCGCTTTCTGAGTTCCTGGGTGGTGTTTTCTTGACTGTCTTTTTCCATGACTATTCGTGTTCCTTTCTTGAAGGTACGAGAATATCGGTAAAGCCAGTTATAGACTGTTTGACCAGAAACCTGATACTCGCGTACTACTTGCGAAACAGTCAACTCTCCTCGCTCAACTTGTCCTGCAATTTGTCTGCGTAAATCGTCACTGAAAATTCTTTGTTGCCTTTGTTGATATATCTTTTTTTTCATTTTGAGTTGGGTTTAAACACCAACAAAATCTGTCAACTTTTTTCAGGCACTGTCAATTGATTATTGATTATTGATTATTGATTATTGATTATTGATTATTGATTATTGATTATTAAGTATTAAGTACAAAGTATTAAGTATCAAGAAATGTAATACCTGGTGCTCAATACCTGGTAGTCAATACCTCGTACCTGATACCTGATACCTTGTACTTAATACTTTGTACCTCATACTCTGTACAAAAATCAACCAATCAATCCCATTTTTTCAGCGAATTTTTGCGCGAAAGCGCGCATCTCAACGGCCACTTCCTTTTGTCCCGTGGCGCGTTCGTAAGTATCGCCCATAGTAAGCAGGGCCTGATGAAAAAACCGCTGCATGTCGTAAATACTCATCTCCTTGTCCCAAAGATCGATGCGCATGGTATTTTCGTCTTTGTCATCCCACAAAGCCAACATCAAAGCTTTGCAGGTGCCACTTCCGCCGCCATCGCTGGCTTCCCAACGCATGTCCACGGGCACCTGATTGTCGTCAAGACCCACATTTAATAAGATGGTGGTATTTTTTTTAATCTCTTTTTTCATCTTCCTGGTTTGTAAGATTTCAGTATTCGCTGGTTGTCATTCAGCCTCATTAATTCCGGCAAGGTGGCATCCGGATGTTTGTTCATATAACTTTCTACCATGCGATACCCCACCCAATTGCCCAAACCTCCCGGAGACTCCGGAGGCATGCCTGAGGTAAAAGGACCGTCATTCATCATTTTACCGATGGCAACTTGGTTTGTAGTAAAAATAAGCTCGTTTTCAACAAAATGTTTCCAGATATCATACTCCTGTGCTTCACTCCAGCGGACCTGTTCTTCCGTGTAATTCAGAAGGGTCTGTACATCAGTATTTTCCATCAATACCTGCGCCAGGTAGTGTACCTTTCCGGAAAAGATCATCCGCGACAGCAAGTCATCTCCATCCGAAAGATCCTGATACATAAACATCAACCAGCCTTTCAGGGCGTTGATGGCCAGGTATTCCGGCTTCATTTTGTCGCGCTTGTATTGCGGAAAGAGATCAGGTGGCAATTGTTTGATAATGTCAAAATCCGTTCCAGAGTACCATTCCAACCCCACACCCAGTGTTTCCCGGGAAGGATAAATTCCCACATTAAATCCCGAATTATAAGCCACCAGTTGCGGTAGCGAATCGGTATCAAAAAAAACAGCGTAGCGCCGGAGTGCATTTTCCAACATTGCCTCTTCGGCATGGAGATCGGGATGGCGACTTTCGATAATTTTTTGTAATTCTTGCCAAACCGGGTCCTGAATAAAACGAAGCAAAAGTGAAGCAGTCATCGGATTTTCTCCTTCACCAACCCGCACAATTTCAACGAGGTACGTATCTGTAAAGGGGTCAAAACTGCTGCGAATGGCCTGCAGACTGTCGTAGGCTCCTTCCGGCGAAATGTTAAAAATGGCCTTGTCGAGTCGTGCGAACCTTGCGTCATAACGCACTGAAGATGTGTCGGTTTGCCAACGATCAGTAGAACAACTCAGACAAAAAACCAGGGAAAGTGTTAACAAGAAGGGGCGACCCGAATTCATATCAAAAAAGCGTACTTTTGACTCAACCTTAATTGAACAAAAGTAATGAAAAACATATTCCTCTCGGCTATACTCCTTTTCAGCACATCTCTCGTGTCCCTGGCACAGGACACCACCCTTGCCAATCCGCCCTCACAGGCGCAATTAAACAATTCCAATCCGCTTTTGAGGATGGGATTGTCATTTTCTCCTTTACTTAGTTTTTTTAGTCCAGACGGAAGTGCAGATGTGATCTATGGTGATGGTGCACGATTCACGATTAAATATGGATTGCATGTTGATTTGAGATTAAGCGCCAATCCGAATTATTACTTTTCTACGGGTGTGTTTTTGTTGAATACAGGTGGTAAAATGGTCCACCCCTACGAGCAAACTGAGGAAGGAATTCTCCTTGAAAGAAATGGAACTTACAGGTTGAATTATATTAATTTCCCCGCCACATTCATGCTTCGCACCAACGAAATTGGTTATATACGCTATTTTGGTCGGGTAGGGGTTGACTTGGGTTTTAACGTGAGAGCCGATGTTGATACCCAGGATTTTCTGACCGACGGTGGATCCCGTGTTGAAGATGAGATTGATTTTAGTGACAATGTCAATCTTTTCCGGGGTGCACTCCATTTCGAAGCGGGATTTGAATACAATTTGGGAGGAACGACCAACCTCTTTTTATCGGCCGAATGGAACAATGGTTTGAACAATGTATTCCACAAAGATTACCAATATTACGATGGTTCGCGTGTAAAAGCTGTATCCAATTTCGTGTCTTTAAACGCCGGCGTATATTTCTAAAACCCTTTCGGGGAAAAAGTGTTTTGTGTGAATGGATTCTAAACGTGTTGTAAATCATGTTGTACATTGGCTAAAAGATTACGCCAGCAAGGCCGACGCCAAAGGTTTTGTAGTCGGAGTATCCGGTGGTATTGATAGCGCTGTGACATCCGCACTATGTGCACGCACGGGTTTGAAAGTGATTTGTCTCGAGATGCCCATCCATCAGAATGCATCGCAGGTGGCCCGCGGCCGGAAGCATATCGATCAACTCATCTTGAATTTTCCCAGGGTGCAGTGTCAGGAAGTTGAGCTCACAGCCGTTTTTAACGCTTTTATGGATGTTTTGCCCTTTGCGGGAAATGCCGAATTGCATGAATTCAGCCTCGTCAATACCAGGGCCCGTTTTCGTATGACGACGCTGTATTACTTCGCTGCTTTGAATCAGTGTATCGTGGCGGGTACCGGCAACAAAGTGGAAGATTTTGGCGTGGGATTTTACACGAAATATGGCGATGGGGGCGTGGATTTGAGTCCCATTGCTGACCTGTTGAAAACAGAAGTTTACACCATTGCCAAAGAACTCGAAATCATTCAGGAAATCATGGAGGCCCCGCCTACCGATGGACTGTGGGGCGACGACCGCACCGACGAAGACCAGATTGGCGCCACCTATCCGGAGCTCGAATGGGCCATGTCATTTCACGGAAGTGAAAATGAACTGACAGACAAAGAAAAAAGGGTTTTGAAAATATACCGGGATCACAACCGGCGCAATCAGCATAAAATGAAACCTATCCCGGTATGCGAAATACCGGCGGATATGAAATAATCCTTTCGTTTTACCCGAATAATTTCACTCAATCACCCACGTATTTTTCCCGCCAAGGAGCGCGTCCAAATCTCCTGCACCTTTTTTGGTGATGCTGGAAGCTATCTGTTCATGCAACTGATCTTCATAACACGCTCTGCTCTCCTGGTAAAAAACACCAAAAGGCCTTGGTAAACTTTGGAAATCGCCGCCGGGCTTGTCAAAACAACGCATCAATATGCTCGATTTAAACCGGTCATACTTATTGTGAATCCACAGATCGTCTTTGGAAAATTCGCCTGAGAGCAAATCGACCACCACCGGAGTAGCGCCATCGAGACGTAACCCTTTGGAATCGTTGACCCCGAAAATCATGGGTTGATCGTGCCCGACAAAAACTGTCGTGTCGGCTTTGGTCTTTTTATCTGTGAAAATTTCAAAGGCCCCGTCATTAAACACATTGCAGTTCTGGTAAATCTCGACCAGAGAAGTTCCTTTGTGATCATTGGCTTCCCGCAACACTTCGCGCAAATGCACGGGGTCGCGGTCCATGGCTCTCGCTATAAAAGTTCCATCAGCTCCCGCCGCAAGGGCCAAAGGATTAAAAGGATGATCTATCGATCCCATCGGGGTCGATTTGGTGACTTTGCCCTCCGGCGAAGTCGGGGAGTACTGGCCTTTGGTGAGGCCGTAAATCTCGTTGTTGAAGAGCAACACGTTCAGATTGAAGTTCCTGCGCAACATATGGATCAGGTGGTTTCCACCAATGGACAGGGCGTCACCATCGCCGGTGATGACCCAAACGCTGAGGTTTGGATTGGAAATTTTTAAACCACTGGCCACCGCCGTTGCACGTCCGTGGATGCTGTGCATGCCGTAGGTGTTCAGGTAATATGGAAAGCGTGATGAGCACCCGATCCCGGAAATGAATACGATGTCTTCCCGTTTTAATCCGATTTCCGGTAGCACAGTTTGCACTTGCTTGAGAATGGAATAATCACCGCAACCCGGACACCAACGTATGTCCTGATCGCTTGTAAAATCTTTGGCTGTTAAAAGTGTTTCCGTACTCATGATTGCAAATATGTTAAGGCCGTTTCCCGGATCTCCGTAGAAGTGAATGGCATTCCTTTAATTTTATTCAATGGTTTGGCATCGATCAGGAATTTGCCACGGATGATCTGCACCAGCTGACCATTGTTGAGCTCAGGCACCACCACCTGTTTGAATCCTTTGAGCAATTGCTCCAGGTTTCGCGGGAAAGGGTTCAGATAGCGCAGATGAATATGCGAAACAGCATGACCTTCGAGGATCAATTCTTTCGTAGCAGTTTTCACAGCGCCATAGGTCGAACCCCAACTCAGGAAACAAAGGTCACCTGTGGTTTCACCGTTGTCTACTTTTTGCTCCGGGATAAAATCAGCGATTCGATTTACCTTATCGGCGCGGATAAGCACCATTTTCTGGTGGTTCTCAGGGTCGTATGAGATGTTTCCGGTAACATCCTGTTTTTCGATTCCACCAATGCGGTGTTCCAGTTCGGGCGTACCGGGCACCACCCATTTGCGCACGCCTTTTTCATCGCGTTTGTAAGGATGATATACATCGCCTTCCATTTCTTTTTGGAATGGCGCGTGAATGGGTTGAAGTCTGTCGGACGAAGGAAAACGCCAGGGTTCCGAACCGTTAGCGATGTATCCATCTGAAAGCAAAATCACGGGCGTCATGTGTTCCACGGCGATGCGCACGGCTTCAAAAGCTGCATTGAAACAATCGCGTGGCGATGATGCCGAAATCACTGGAATCGGCGCTTCGCCATTTCTGCCGTAAAGTGCCTGAAATAAGTCGGCCTGTTCGGTCTTGGTGGGCAATCCGGTCGATGGGCCACCCCGCTGCACATTGATAATGACGAGTGGAATTTCGAGCATACAAGCCAGACCCATGGCTTCTGCTTTCAATGCAATACCTGGACCGCTGGAGGCAGTGACACCAATATTTCCCGCAAAGGAAGCGCCAATGGCCGATGTAATCGCCGCAATTTCGTCTTCGGCCTGAAAAGAACGCACATCAAAATTTTTGTGCCGCGAAAGCTCGTGCAGGATGTCTGACGCAGGTGTGATGGGATAACTTCCGTAAAATATGGGGAGATCTGCTTTTTTGGCAGCAGCGATCAGTCCGATGGCGATGGCCTGATTGCCCATGATATTGCGGTAGACGCCTTTCGGCAAAGGGGCGGGCTTCACTTCATACCGCGTGGTGAACATCTCGCTGGTATCACCAAAATTGTAACCAGCCTTCAGTACCGCGAGATTGGAATCAACAAGATCCTGTTTGCCAGCGAATTTTTCGCGGAGAAATTTCTCTGTCGGTTCCAACTTTCTGTTGTACATCCAATAGAGAAATCCGAGCACAAACATGTTTTTGCTCCGGTCTTTTTCCTTGATACCGAGTGGCGAATCCTTCAATGCTTCGCGGGTGAGCTTCGTCACATCCACTTCCACCAGCCGGTACTTGCCCAGGCTATGGTCACTGAGCGGGCTAACGGCGTCCACATACCCCGCGAGTTTCAGGTTTTTAAGGTCGAAACCATCGGTATTGGCAATGATATATCCGCCAAATTTCAGATTGTGCAGATTGGCCTTTAGCGCTGCTGCATTCATGACCACAAGCACATCGCACTGATCGCCTGGAGTGAAAATTTCGACACTTCCAAAATTGAGCTGGAAGCCTGAAACACCCGCAATCGTGCCTTGAGGGGCACGAATCTCCGCAGGGAAATTGGGGAAAGTACTGATGTCGTTTCCGAAAAGGGCACTGGTATTGGTAAACTGGCTTCCGGTGAGCTGAATGCCATCGCCGGAATCACCGGCAAAAAGTATGGTGATAACAGATTTGGTCTCGTTGATACGTGGCTTTACTGTCGTGGTGGTATTTTCCAAAATATGTGATGTAATGTCAATGTGATAAAGGTTGACGAAACCAAATTGTTTTGCCGAAACGCAGAAATGGGCTAAACCTGTGTCAAACCATTGATGGCTTCCACCCCTTTGATTTCTGGTGCGGCGTTTAAAATGCTTTGTTCCACCCCGGCTTTCAATGTCATAAAGCTCATCGAGCAATCTCTGCAGGCGCCATGAAGTTCCACGCGGGCCACCATATTCTCGGTAACTTCCACCAAAGTAATGTCACCTCGATCGGCCAGGAGGAAAGGTCGGATCTGTGTTAATGCGAATTCGATTCTCTGAACGAGATTTTCCATGATAACAAAATCTTATATGCTTTTGTCTTTTAAGGAATTGGCATGCGCCGAGTGCTTCTGCAATTCAGATACGAAATTACGAATTATTTCCTGAAAGGCCCGCGACGAAAGTGTCTGCTCCTGCAAAACGGCTGGACGCCCGGCATCACCCGATTCGCGAATGGATTGGATCAGCGGCAACTCGCCCAGGAAGGGCACTTTCAGCGTTTCGGCCAGGTCACGGGCACCGGCTTCACCAAAAATATAATATTTGTTATTGGGCAATTCGGCCGGCGTGAAATAAGCCATATTTTCCACGATACCCAAAATCGGCACATTGATGGCATCCATTTGAAACATGGACACAGCTTTTTGTGCGTCGGCCAAAGCGATGTTTTGCGGGGTGCTCACAACAATTGCTCCGGTCAGGGGTACTGCCTGAACAAGGCTGAGGTGGATGTCACCCGTGCCAGGCGGCAGGTCGACGATCATAAAATCGAGCGGTCCCCACCAGGCATCGGTAAACATTTGGGTAAGCGCTTTGCTCGCCATCGGCCCGCGCCACACGATGGCTTGCGATGTATCTGCAAAAAATCCGATGGACAGGATTTTCACCCCGTGACTTTCCACGGGAAGAATGTAATTTTTGCCGTCAACGTCGCGTGTGCGGGGTTTTTCCTGGGCCACATCAAACATGATGGGCATCGACGGACCGTAAATGTCGGCATCGACGAGGCCCACAGAATAGCCCTCTTTGGCCAGACCAGCAGCGAGATTGGCTGCCACGGTCGATTTGCCCACGCCGCCTTTTCCGGATGCCACAGCGATGATGTGTTTCACGCCGGGCAGCACTTTGCGCTGCTCGGGAGCACGGTCATCTTTTGATAAAATTTTGCTGTCAATATGCACTTTTACTTCCCTTCCGAAATTGCGCTCAATGGCAAAGCGACAGGCGTCTTCCATGCGCTTGCGCGCGTGCATGGCGGGATTCAGCGCACAGAGGGTAAAGCTTATATTTCCATCGCCAGCCTGCATGTCGCGCACGAGTTCGAGCGATACAATGTCTTTTTTCATCTCTGGCTCCATGATGTTGCCGAGAATTTCGATGACGGTTTTATTGTTGAGTTCCATTTTTTTGATTTAATCGAGGGCCAGCTCTTTTGCCGGGTCCCAAAGGTAAGTTTCAAAATTTTGAATCTGGTCTTCCACCACTTTAATCCCTTCTTCTTCGAGCAGGGCTTGCATTGCGGTGGGCGAAGCAAAATGATGTTTTCCGGTAAGGACGCCATTTCTGTTTACAACCCTGTGCGCGGGAACGAATTCCGGTTGGCTGTGCGACGCATTCATCGCCCAGCCCACCATGCGCGAAGAGCGTCCCATACCGAGGTAGCGCGCGATGGCACCGTAGCTGGTAACACGTCCTTCCGGGATTTGTTTCACCACTTCAAATACCATCGCAAAGAAGTCGCGGTGCTGTTCAGATATTTTGATAGGCGCTGTCATTACTCCCTTTGGTCGTGATACCGCTGCGCTAAGTTCAGGGTAAAACGGATGTAGTGGATGGGTTGAAGTGATGATGAGAAATTTCTTTTCGTAAAATGTTTTTACCGCGAGGATGTCCTGCTGGTCGTCGCTGAATTTATTGAAATCGGGGCCGTAGAGATTTTCGGTTTCTTCGATGAGGTGGTGCCCGGCTTCAGCAATCATCGCCATGGTGCTATCGTAAAGAAAACGGCTATCGGTTTTCACGTGGATTTCTCCGCCGGGTTTGAGAAACTTCGCGTAGCGCTGCATGAAGAGATGGCTGGAGAGACGCTTGCTGCCACGGCGATCTTTGGGTTGTGGATCGCTGAAGGTGAGCCAGATTTCGTCTACTTCTCCTGACGAGAAAAAATTATTGACGAATTCCACTTTGATTCGCAGGAAGGCGATGTTTCGGATCGCTTCTTCGTCGGCGGTTTTCGAGCCGCGCCAAAGGCGCGCGCCCTTCACGTCGATTCCGATAAAGTTCCGGACGGGATATTTTCGCGCAAGTGCGATGCTGTATTCGCCTTTTCCACAGCCAAGTTCGAGGGTGATGGGATGATCGTTTTTAAAATACGTGTCATTCCACTGCCCTTTCATGTGAAAATCCGGCGCGGTCATCACATCGTTCTCCGGTTCGAAAACGCAGGAGAAAGTTTTCATTTCAGCAAAGTGGGCGAGTTTGTGTTTGGCCATGAAAATTGTGGTCGGTTTTGCGGGTGCAAAAATACTTATTCGCGGCGGAAGCTTCGATGTATACATTTGCCGTATGCAAAAGGTGGTTTTGGTGGCG
>Ga0105047_10020716_pt1 | contig 10090 bp, 4 predicted proteins | sample MAT04_FD_78384 | JGI IMG/M metagenome (GOLD analysis project Ga0105047, IMG submission 78384) | Freshwater microbial communities from Lake Fryxell liftoff mats and glacier meltwater in Antarctica - MAT-04 (megahit assembly) | ecosystem: Environmental > Aquatic > Freshwater > Ice > Liftoff...
CGCCACCGATGTTCTTGACCACAAACTGGAGCTTGTTGATGCCGGGGATGAAGCCGGAGTTGACCGTCAGCGGTGCCCATACGCTGAAGCCGTAGGCCGCGTAAATGCCGGGGACGGGTACGCTGTTGATGCGCAACTCGGCCCAGTCGTCCGCCGCCCAGCGACCGGTGATGCTGGCGGTGCGGGGGTCGCACTGGCCGAGGTCGAATTCGAGTTCATAGACGTAAGTGCCGTTCGGCGCGTAGGCAGCCGGGCCGGGCTGGAGCCACCAGGAGTTCGGACCATCCGGCAACCAAGATGAGCCGAAGTAGTTATGGCGCGCGTCGGTGAACGCGGCGGGCGAGGAAATCAACTTGTAGTGCGGGTCAACGGCGCCGATGGCCAGCACATTGCCGTTGGTGTCATAGCCGGTGTTCCACAAACCCGGGATGGGCTGGGGCTGACACGCAGGCGGACACACGGTACACCACGTCACCGCAAACTCTTGCGGGCCGACGGGCACATTGAAACCCTTGACGCGGATGATCCAAACGCCGCCGAGCGTGCCGGCGGCGACGACTTGCTCGACGTTGTCGCGGCGGTTGATGGCCGGGATGGCGACCACGTTGGGGGTGCCGGGGGTGAGTGTGAGCGGCAGGTGGATGCCACTGCTCGGGTCAATCAAATCGAGGTCGAGATCGTTGATGAGCGTCGTGGCCTGCGGATTCGGGCCAAGGTATTCCTTGTCCGACCACGCGAGGGTCACGCGCAATTCGCAACCGGCGGGGACGACGATAGCTCGCGTCCAGACGCCGCCGGTGGTGATGCCGCCGGTGCCCCCGGGGGTGATGACCTGGTCGTCGAACTGATTGTTGACGATGACGTCCACGGCCTTCTCGGCGTTGACCTTGCCATAGCCATGCTTGAAGTCCGGGCCGGCGTTGCCGAGGTCGGTGGCCGTGTTGCAGAGGATCGCCTTGAGCAGCGCAGGAGTGGGATCGGGCAATGAGAGATTGCGGAATTGCTCAATCAGCAGCGCGGCGGTGCCGGAGACGGCGGGCGTCGCCATCGAAGTGCCGCTCAACGCAAAATAAGTCACCCCCTGCCACGCCGGGTCGGTGGTGGAATAGACCCCCTGGCCCAGCGCCATCACGTCCGGCTTGAGCCGCCCGTCCGCCGTGGGACCGCAACTGCTGAAGACCGTCAGCGTGTCGAGCGTGTCGATCGCGCCCACGGTGATGACGTTTTTCGACGTGCCCAGCGGCAGGACGGTGCCAAAGGGCGAGCCACAGGCGGTGCTGCTCGTGGTCAGGCCGTTTTGCGAATTGCCGGCCGCGAAGAAGATGGGCAGGGATTCCTGCCGGACGAGCTTGTCGAAGTCGGCGCAGTCGCCGACGTACGCGCCGTAAAGCGCGCAGGTGGTGGGCATATAGCCCCACGAGTTTTGCGAATAGTCAATCCGCGGCGCGGGCCAGCCGCTCCAGCCGAGGTTGCGCGCGTTGAGCATTTCGGTCTGCGGCGAAGGCGCGGAGTACAGCCCGCCGCAGAACAAGAAGCTCCAGTCCTTGATGGTGGCGGCGGGGGCCATGCCAGCTAGCCCGCCCCACCACACGCTGCCGTTGCCGGCCATGGTGCCGATCACATGGGCCGCGTGGGTGTCATTGCCGAAGTTGGCCGGGCAATTCTCCATCACGGTAAGCCGGGTGAAATAGTCCGGGTGGGTCAGGCCAAACGTGCCGCCATCCCAGACGCCCGCGACCACGCCCAAGCCCGTCAAGCCGGGCACGCCGAGGCCGTAGGGAGCGGCCTGGACCTTGAGGGTATTGATGGCGTGGCGGGAGTTGTAATTGAACAGGCCGGGGAGCTGGGCCGCCTCCGCGCGCAACACGCCCGGCATGGTGGCCACTTGCTGGAACACCGCCGGCGTGCTGGCGAACGAGACGCGGAGAAAATAAAGCGAGACTTCCATGAGCGTGCCGCCGCGCGCGACGACCTCCGACCGCACGCGGGCGAGCGCGGCGGCGTCGGCGACCCAAATGTGCCACTGATCGGAAGGGGCGGCCGCGTGGAGCGTGAGGGTCGCGGTGGTGGACAGCACGAAGCCAAACGGATTGCTGACTTCCACGGTGTAGTCGCCCGCATCGCCAGCACCGACCGGGCCGAGGTTCAACTCAGCGAGCGTGGCGCCGGGCAGGGCCGCGCCGTTGAAATACCACTGGTAGCTCAGCGGCAGCCCGCCGACGGCGTTGACTGTGAAGGCCACGGGTTGACCGGGCGTGACGGTGATACTCGCCGGCTGCCGGGTGATGACCGGCGGGCTGTTGGCCGCTAGAACGGTAAGTTGCGCGAACGCGCTGGTGGCGGTGCAGCCACCGACGAGCACGACGCTGCGATACTGGCAGGCGTCGTTAGTGGTCACGGTGGGAATCGTGTAAGTGCTGTTCGTCGCGCCGCCGATGGGCGCGAAGCCCGCGCCGCAGTTGCGCTGCCATTGGTAAGTCGCGCCGGTGGCGCTGGGTTTGGCTTGCACGAGGAAGCTGGCCGCCGCCCCCTCGAGCACCGTCAAATTCGCGGGCTGGGTGGCGATGAGTCCGCCGTCATAGCGCCAAGTGTCGCCCTGCACCACATCGTTCGCATCCGCGCCGCCAAAGAGCAGCACTTTGCTGGTCGCGCTTTCGGTGGTCATCGTGTGGGCATAGCGCGGGGAGGGGCAACCGTCAGTGGTCTGCGTCCAGGTCGAACCGTCCCATTCCCAAGTGTCGCCCAGCGTTACGAACGTCCCGCCCGCCTGGTTGACGCCGCCATTCATCACCACCCGACCGCCACGGTAAGACAGCGCGTGTTCACGGCGCGGTGAGGGGCCGTTGCTGCTGACCAGGGCCCAGGCCGTGCCATTCCATTCCCACGTCTCGCCCGAGTAAACTCCCGGCGCGGTCTCGCCGCCGAAGAGCACGACCCGGTCGCGGTTGGCGTCGTACGCCATCGCATGGCCGCCACGCGGCGAGGGGCCGGGGACGACCCGCTGCGTCCAGATTGCCCCATCCCACTCCCAAGTGTCGCCGTGGTAGGTCGAGCCGGTGAAGCCCCCGAACAGCAAGACGCGCCCGCGGCTCAACTCCGACGCCATGCTCACGACGAACCGCGTGGGCGGCCCGTTGCCAGTGATCTGTCGCCAGCCCGTGCCTTCCCAGACCCAGGTATCGCCCAGGGTCTGCGGCCCCGGGCCGATGCCGCCGAAGAGCACGACCTGGTGGTTGGTGCCATTGGCGAGATAAGCGAGGCCGTGCGTGTAGCGCGGGCTGGGGGAGGCGCCGGCAGGAGTAAGCTGCTGCCAGGCGGTGCCATTCCAGTTCCATGTATCGCCCAGCAGCGCGGTGCCGGGCGAGCCCCCGAAGAGAATCGTCTGCGAGAGGGCGGGGGCTTCCGCCATCCCGGTGTAATAGCGCGCCGAGGGACCGGTGTTGGCGGCGGGCGTCCATTGGCCGGCGGCGGGCCAGACGCCGAGTGCGAGCAAGGCGAGCAGCGGCCATGCGCGGGCGGGCCAACGCGGGGAGGTGCGCGGGAGGGGAGCGGTAGGAGGCGGGAGTTCGGCTGATGGGGGTCGTGTGTTCATAGTTTGGACTTGTGATGACTATTAGCAATTGCGACCCGAGGTCAAGCACGATTTGGCTCGCACCCGCGCCCCAAGGCAAACGGGCGACCGACGGGCCGGCAGTTGCTCTCTGGGCCTTCCTACCACCAAATCAGCGAAAGGGTACGCGCCCGGGCGAAGTTTTTTTCAGCAAGGTCTCCAGGCCAGCCAACCGCCCCAGCACCACCGGCGACGCACCACGCACCACGGAACACGGAATACCGAACCCGCCCCTCACCCCAACGCCTGAAACAAATGCCGGATCTCATCCTCCACCTCTGCCGGCGTGGCGACCGTGTGTTCGATCTCCTCGCGGAACAGGTCCCGATACCGCGTTCGCAACCGATGCACCAGACCCTTGGTGGCGATCACCGAGAGGCCAAGCTGCGCCGCGGCGTCCGCCAGCGGCAGGGTGCCCTTGTCCTCCAGCAGGAAGACCTTCACCACCTCGAAGCGTCGGGCGCGCCCTGGCCCGTCCCCATCGCACTCGGCTTGCAGGCGTTCGAGCACGCGTGCCAGCAACGCCTCGGCCCAGCGGCGCTCGAAGAGCTTCTCCGGCGTCAGGTGGTCCACCGGCTCGATGCGGTAGCGTTCCTCGGCCTCGAGTTGATCGAGGGAAAACGATTCCCGCCCACCGCCGCGCTTCTGCCGCTGGACGCGTTTCCATTCGTTGGCCAGCAGGTTTTTGAACGAGGTCAGCAGGAAGCTGCGAAAACGGCCCCGAGCCGGGTCCGCGGATTGCAGGGTGTTCCGCGCCAGCAGGCGGCAGAAAAACTCCTGCGTGAGATCCTGGGCCTCCTCCGGCTTGCAGCCCTCCCGCCGCGCAAAGGCATACAGCGGAAACCAGTAGGCGCGGCAGAGCTTCTCCAGCGCCTCGCCGGACTCGGCGGAACCCGCCTGACCCGCGCGCAGCACCAAACTCCAGCGCGTCGTCACGAAGTGATGCTGGTGCGCCGCGTCAGGCGCGGGTGTGCTGGGGTGAGGAGTGGGCTTAGACACGGGCGCAAGATATAGCGGGCAGCGTCGGGAAAAGCGATGCCCGGCGGGCCGCGCATCGCCGACCGCCGCCGCCACAAGCATCCGAGGGCACTTTGCTATGGCTCCCCGGAGGCGCTTCAATAACCTAACGCCCCATGCAAGGCCCATTGCTCCATCCAGCAGCGCGCTGCGCGCCCGTCACCGTCATGTCACGGGCGAGTTGCGGCAGCGCGCTTGCTGATAAGACCTCCCCCTCCCCTCTCCTGCTCAACCAGACCAGACCGGTCCACCGATGACGCCAGGTGAACCCCCGACTCGCCGACGCATGAACCCCCGCGGAAGCCACCAGCCGCGCCGCGACGTTCGGCCCCCGCCGGACGTATCGCCCGGCGTCTCTGCGCTCGCTGCCTTCCCCTGGGTTTCCAGCCGCATCTTGCGTTTTACCGCGCGGGGAGAGTATCCGCTCGCCTTTCCGCCGGAGTGCCCGCTCCTGATGCAGTTCTTGCAGTTCTCGGTGGATCATCAGGTCAGCCTCAGCTATCACGACTACCTGGAGTTCGCGCTGATTTGTGAGGGCACGGGCCGGTTCACGGCGGAGAGCCGGAGCTATTCCGTGGCGCCGGGAGACTTGATGATCATCGGCGGCCGGGAGTTCCATCGCCTGGAGGCCGATCGGGATGACGTTATGAAGGTGGTCTCGGCTCACTTCCGGCAGGAACTGGTCCATGCGCCGGGGGACTCGCCGCTGAACTTCGAGTATCTGAAACCGTTCCTCTATCGGGGCGCCCAGTTCTCGCACCGGATCGCGCGCGCGGATCTGCCGGAGGGTTTTGTGCTGGACCGAATTGGTTGGATTCAGCGGGAGGTTCAAGCTGGGAAACCGGACTATCCGCTAGCCGTGAAGACCTATCTGGCGGACATCCTGTTCGTGGTCAGCCGCCATTGCCAGAAGACGTGCGGTGAACTGGCGCCGCCGGACCGGCACGCCCAGGATTTTGAACGCTTGCTGGAGGTCTTCAGCTATGTCCGGAAGAATTGCCACGAGCCGCTTTCCCTGCGGCAACTGGCCCGGCTGGCGCACATGACGCCGAGTTACTTCTGCCGCTTCTTCAAGGCGCAGACCGGCAGCACGCTGACGGAGTATCTTCTCCGGCTGCGCATTGACCTGGCGATGGACTTCCTCTCGAACAGCGCTATGTCCGTCACCGATATTGCCTACGCGTCGGGCTTCAGCAGTCACAGCTACTTCGACCGGGTGTTCAAGCGCCTCAAGGGGATGACGCCCCTGGAGTATCGCCGCCATCCGAAGGTGTAGCGGGGGCGGTCAACGAGCCGGCAAACTTGCGAAGGCGAGACTCCGGTCGAGCCCAAACTGAGTTTTGGCGTAGGCAGAGTTGGGGCTCGACAGGAGTCTCGCCCTCCCGAGGAGATCCTCGCGCCCGCAACGGAGTTCAAAAATTGGTCAATCGCGTGGTAGCCGTCCCAGGCTCGACCGCCTTACGCTGGGGCACATCAATTCTGGCGCGATCCGGGGCGAGGGCCGCGGAATACCAGAGACCGAAACATGAACCTGGCATTTAACACCTACGTCTATGAAGTGGCCAAGTGGCCCATCGAGAAGACCCTCAAGAGCGCCCGGCGCCTGGGTTTCAAACACACCGAGTACGCCGCCATCGCTTCCGGCGACCCGACTTTGATGAGCGCGAAGAAGCGGCGGGACGTCGTCAAGCTGCACCGTGACCTCGGCCTCTACAGCTCGCAGGTGCTGCTGGCCAATGTCGAACACATGGCCTGTCCGAGCGCAAAGACTCGCCAGCAGGTGCTCGACTACATGAAACGCTGCAGCGAGTTCCAGCTCGAACTCGGCGGCCGGCAGGTGCTCGTCTGCTGGGGCTGCGGCGTCCACCTCGCCGAGATGCTTCCCGAGCAGGCGTGGCTCAATTCGATCAACTCCATCCGCAGCCTGGCCCAGTGGGGATTGCGCGACGGCTTGCTCGTGGATCTGGAGATTGAGCCGCACATCTATTTCATCCTCAACTCGACCGACAAGGCGGCTCGCATGGTGGAGGACATCGGCCTGCCCAACGTGTTTCCGAATCTCGATATCGGCCACTTCACCATCAATCGCGAGGCGCCGCACCGGATCGAGAAGATCAAGGACAAGATCATTCACATCCACCTGAGCGAGACGCAGGGCTACGACCACACCAACAGCATCATCGGCACTGGCACGGTGGACTTCGCCTCCTACGTGCGGAAAGCCGTCGAACTCGGCGTCGAGGAAAACTGCAAGCGCGTCAACCAACCGTGCATCGCCGGCATCGAGATGGGCGAGCAACGCTATCCTGTGGACAACCCGGACCGCTGGATGACCGAAAGTCTGAAGTATCTGGCCAAACACCTCCCGGAGCTGACGCAATGAAGATGTTGGGAGGGCGAGACTCCCGTCGAACCCCATCTTCCATCCACCACTGACTATCAAAACCCTCTAACACCACCACCATGAGAAAAAACCAACTCTCGTTCGCTGTTATCGTCGGTACCCGCGGCTGCTTCTCCGCCGATCTCGCCCGCAGCGGCCGCGTCCAACTCCTCGCCCAGATTGAGAAACTGGGCCACCGCGCCATCCTCCTGCCTGCGGACGCCACCCCGAACGGGGCCGTGGAAACCATCGCCGACGGCCACAAATACGCCGAATTGTTCAACCAGCATCGGGCCGACATCGACGGCCTGATCATCTCGTTGCCGAACTTCGGCGACGAACTCGGCATCATCAACGCCCTCACCACCGCCCGACTGAACGTGCCCATCCTGGTGCAGGCCAGCGACGACGACCTCGACCGGCTCGGCACTCGTCAGCGTCGTGATTCCTTCTGCGGCAAGCTTTCCGTCTGCAACAACCTCTGGCAGCACGGCATCCCCTTCACCGACACCGCCACGCACACCGTGGCCATCGACAGCCCGGCCTTTGCCCAGGACCTCGAGCGCTTCGCCGCCGTCTGCCGCGTCGTGGGCGGACTTCGCCGCGCCCGCATTGGCGCCATCGGGGCCCGCCCCGGAGCCTTCCAGACCATGCGGGTCAGCGAGAAACTCCTCCAGCGCTCCGGCGTCACCACCGTGCCGGTGGATCTTTCCGAGATCATCGGCGCGGCCAATCAGATCAACGTCACAACCGCCCGCGCCAAGGAAAAGCTCGCCGAGATCAAGGCGTATGGCTCCGTGGCCAAGGGCGTGCAAAACCTCGACGCCAAGTTCGAGAAGCATCTGCGCCTCTACCTCGCGCTCGAGAATTGGATGCAGGCCAACAGCATCGATGCGGCCGGCATTCAGTGCTGGACCTCCATCCAGCAGAACTACGGCTGCGCCACCTGCCTCACCATGGCCATGATGGGCGACGAGCTGCTGCCCTGCGCCTGCGAGGTGGACGTCGCCGGCGTGACCGGCATGTATGCCCTCATGCTGGCCAGCGGCAACGCCGCCGCCATCGTGGACTGGAACAACAACTACGGCTCCGAACGCAACAAGTGCGTCGCGCAGCATTGCGGGAATTACCCCAAGAGCTTCATCGGAAAGCCGGTCGAGATCGACAACCTCAGCGTCTTGAGCACGGTGATGAACCCGGAGCTTTGCTTCGGCGCCATCAACGGCAAGGCCGAGCCCGGTCCCTTCACCTATCTCCGGTTCTCCACCGACGATTTCAAAGGTTGCGTCCGAGGCTACGTGGGCGAAGGCCGGATGACGGACGATCCCTTCCCCATGCTGGGATCGATCGCGGTCTGCGAAGTGCCGGACCTCCAACGGCTGCTGAAGTTCATCTGCAAGCGCGGCTTTGAACATCACGTCGCCATGGTCCGGTCGCACGTCGCCGGCATCATCCAGGAAGCCGCGACCACCTACCTCGGCTGGGACATGTATCTGCATGAGTGAACCGCGCCTGCGCCCGAACGATGGTGTGAGACCTCGACCGTCTCCCGGGAACTGCGCCCCGAAACGATTCGCCGGGGAGTCAACACGCACGCGCCTGTGACAGCCGCGCCATGACCAGCGATCACTCCAAGCTCGCTCCCGTTCCGCCACTGCTCGCGGCCCGTGGCATTGCCAAGTCGTTTCCCGGCGTGCGCGCGCTCAAGGGCGTGGATCTCGAAGTGGGAAGTGGCGAGGTGCATGCCCTGCTCGGCGAAAATGGCGCCGGCAAGAGCACGCTCATGCACATCCTGGCCGGCGTGTATGCTGCCGACGAAGGCACGATCCGGCTCGGAGGACGCGAGGTGCGCTTCGCCAACGCCCGCGAGGCCCAGCAAGCCGGCGTCGCCATGGTGTTTCAGGAGCGCAGCCTGGCCGGCCCTCTCAGCGTCGCGGAAAACGTTTTCTTCGGACGCCAGCCGGCCGGGTGCTGCGGGATCATCAACCAGCGCGCCTTGCGGGAACAAACTCGGCGCCTGCTTGAACAACTCGGCATTGACCTGCCTGTCGGCGCCCTGGTCGAGAACCTCTCGCCAGCCGAGCAACAAATGGTGGAGATCGCCAAGGCGCTGTCGCTCGACGCGCAGTTGTTGATCCTGGACGAGCCGACCTCGACCCTGACCGAAACGGAAACGGACGTCTTGTTCCAGATGATCGAACGCCTCAAGCAGCGCGGCGTGGGCATCGTTTACATCTCGCATCGTATGGCGGAGGTCTTCCGGATTTGCGATCGCATGACCGTCCTGCGCGACGGGGAATACCAGGGCACGTTCCGCCGGGGCGAGGTGACCGAGGACGAACTGATCGCCCGCATGGTCGGGCGCGAACTGGATTTTCTGCGCGGCGCGAGGAAGCCCGCCCACACCGAGAGTTCACCCATTCTCGAAGTTGAATCGTTGAGCGATGGTCGGTTGCTCCAGGATGTAAGCTTCGCCGCGCGTCCGGGGCAAATCACCGCGCTGGCCGGGCTCGCCGGCTCCGGACGCACCGAACTGGCTCTCTGCATTTTCGGCGCCCGCCCCATGACTGAGGGCCGGATTTCCGTGCGCGGCCAGGCGATCAATCCGCGCTCGCCGCGGGACGCCATTCGCGCCGGCATCGGTTACCTGCCGGAGGATCGCAAAGATGCAGGGCTGTTTCTCGACATGAGCATCGCGGCCAATTTCGCCGCCGCCCGTCTCGACCACTTCGGATGCTGGTGGCTGGACGATGCGGGCATGGAGGGGCAGGTCGGCGAAATGGCGGCGCGCATGAACCTGACCGCCAGCACGCGCGGTCGCACCGTGCAGGAACTGAGTGGCGGCAACCAGCAGAAGGTCATGCTCGCGCGCTGGCTGCTGGTGCATCCGCCGATCCTGATCGTGGACGAACCGACGCGCGGCATCGACATCGGCGCGAAGATGGAAGTTCACCAACTGCTCCGCGAACTGGCCCGCGAGGGCACGGCGGTGGTGTTGATTTCGTCCGAGCTGCCGGAAATCCTCGCGGTGGCCGACCGGATTCTCGTCATGCGCGAAGGCCGGAAGGCCGGTGAACTGA
>Ga0105047_10020718_pt1 | contig 10089 bp, 6 predicted proteins | sample MAT04_FD_78384 | JGI IMG/M metagenome (GOLD analysis project Ga0105047, IMG submission 78384) | Freshwater microbial communities from Lake Fryxell liftoff mats and glacier meltwater in Antarctica - MAT-04 (megahit assembly) | ecosystem: Environmental > Aquatic > Freshwater > Ice > Liftoff...
CCGCTTGAAGTACATATTTCTGGCCGGGAAGATCATCAGAATGGCAAGAAGTGTCGTGTTGAAACTCTCAAAAAATTATCCTTATCAAGAGATCTATGCAAAAAGCCTTCCCTGAAAAAACTCACGTTTTCTGATCTCAAACCGTTATTTCCATTTAAGTTGGACTTGAAATAACCATTCCAATGCCCAAATTTATGGAATGGATCCCTAAAAATGCTGTACAGTAAAGGAAACCATGCTAAACTTAAGTACGTTCAACCACAATCATCACCCCTCCAGGGTGAAAATGGTGCCAAAATTTATTGGACGTGGAATCCGGGTAAAAGTAAAATTTTCTCATGAGGCAGCACGGTAATGGCAGACATAATAAAGCATTAAACCTGTATCCTTTTGTCAAATTATCAGATTTGTTAAGGCCATGGACTGCCCCAACTGTCCACTTGCGAAGCAAATCAACTTCACGTAATATTGACCAAGTTAAATTCCATATTTTTCCAACTGAACCCGGAGAGAAAAGATAAATATGCTGTTCAATTTCAAGAAATCATTGTCTATTTTGTTATTCATCCTGCTAATCAGCATGACAGCCTGTTCGCAGCAGGTCGCACCATCGCCAGAAGCGCCGACAAAGCCGGCACCGACCGCAGCTCCCACAAAAACAGAGAGTTCCCTGGCTCCCGGCTTTATTCAGGCCGAAGGGAATATCCTAATAAATTCCAACAACAAAACGCCTTTCCGTCTGCGGGCTGTCAAGTTTACCCATGAACCCGTCCTGGCAGATTATGCCGACGCAGCCAAGCTTGGATTCAACAGCGTGCGCCTGACGCTGAACCTGGATCAGTTTTCACAAGCAAAAGGCTTTCCCTGGCTTGATCACCAGATCGCCTGGACCCGAGCATCCAACCTGTACCTGATCATTAACCTAAGTGTAGCAAAACCTTTCGACCCAGGTCAGCCAGAAAAAATCGTCGCTTTCTGGCAGGAGCTAGCCAAACATTACCCGGATGAAAACGCCATCGCGGCCTTCGATTTGCTGCAGGAACCTCAGCCGCCGCATCTGGACGACTGGCAGATCCTGGCGGAAAAGGTCAGCGCTGCCATCCGCGCTAGCGACAACAATCATCTGCTGATCGTACAAGCCACACGCTCCCCCGAGCGTTCATTTATCTATTTGAATGATAACAACATGATGCTTGGGTTGTTGTATTTCAAACCCTTCCCTTTTACTTCCATGGGGCAAGGCAAGTATCCAGATACTACCCCCTACTACCCAGATTACAACCTCCTTTCCCTGACAGAATCGAGCGAAAATATCAAAGTCCCGCCTGGAACCAGCCTGTGGACCGAAATGAATTCATCGATGCTTCAGGTCAACAACCGCGAGACAGCGATCGGTTGGCCGGGCGTGACATGTTCACTCGAATCAGGAGATGTCTATTTCAGTAATTTTGAAGTTAACGAATATGACGAATCCCAAAATTTTGTACGCCAGGTGATGGCTATCGACCTGCAGAAGGACAAATTCTGGGGACCCTGGACAAGAAATTCGGGTATATCGCTCAACCTGGTGGACGGCAGCCCTTGGGGTGCTGACCAGAGCAAATCGATTAAATTTAAAATCGAAGGGGAAAACAATTCTAATGGCGGAACGGTCACCGACCAGGCTTTCACTTTCGAACCGGTGGTTGGGTATAACTATACAATCCATGGCTGGGCGCGCGGAGTCAATGTCAACCCAGGCGCACGCTGTCAATTCAACATCGAGTTTTATACCTATAAGGGGTATGATGAAGCGCGAAACTGGACCCCAGCGGCGCTGAAGGCTGACTTTGCAAGCCTGGCGAAGTACGGCACGGTCCACAACCTGCCCATGATGCTACTGGAATACGGCACAACGCGTGATTCCTTTGAAAAAGGCGGTGGTGCCTGGGTAACGGACATGCTCGAAAACCTGGACAAGCTGGGCTGGAGCTATGGCTACCGCGCCTACCGCGATAAGAAATGGGGAATTTATACACAGGAAAATGTTAGTGATCCGAACGCAGAGCTGGTGAAAATTCTTCAGAGACCAGAAATTACTCTGGCTCGCAGCACAGCGACAGTGGTCCCCAGCGAAAACTCAGTCCTCCCAATCGGTTTTGTAAAAGCGAACGGGCGCGACTTGAAAGTAGGCGACCAGATCATTCATCTGCGCGGAACAAATTTTGCCAACCAAAATTATTTTGGAGTTTACCAGTCAGTCGAGCATTCAAAACGTGACTTCATGGAGGTCAAGAATCTGGGCATGAACTTGATCCGATTTGACTTGCACTACCGGTTCTTTGAGAAAGATGACGCCCCTGGCCAGTATGACCCGCAAGCCCTGGCATGGCTCGACAAGCAAATCAGTTGGGCCAAGGAAGCGGGCGTGTATATCATTCTCAATATGCACTATGTGCCTGGGCAATTTGAAACCGGACTGCTGTTGAGCGGACCTGAAGAACAGCAAAGAGCGGCTGACTTATGGCGGAATCTGGCCCAACGTTATAAAGATGAAACCATCATCGCCGGTTACGATCTGATCAATGAACCGGCGGGTATCGAAGCAGAACCTTACCGGGTCTTTGCCCAAAAATTGGTCGATAGCATCCGCGAGGTGGATCCCAACCATATGATTGTGGTTGAGGCCATAAACCAAGTACCTGCGAAATTTGTGAAGATCGTTGATCAGAATGTCATGTATGATTTCCACTTTTATTACCCTCTCGATCTGACACACGAGAATAACGGCAACCCGCAAACCGGCCCTTACCCTGACCCAACTTTTCTTGAATTACGTTGGGACACTGGGCTGCAATTTATAGGGAAAACCAGTACACCCAACCTGCCAGCCGATACATCCAACTGGTCCCTGCAAAAGAGCCCTGTACAAAGTGCTGGCGGAAATGGCAAAGGTGTCATTTGGGGCTACCCCAAATTCACTTGTGGTCGCGGCACAGGCCTCGGAACCGCCTATTTAGGCGATTTCCAGGTGCTGACCTTTGACGCGGTCGGGAATGCCCTGCCCCCTGTAGTGGATCTAAAAATCACTAAAGATACCTGGCGATCCATTGGCAGCAATAACAATCGCGCCCAGTTTGGCCTGTATCCTGAAAACGGAATTAACACACCCGAAGGCCGCTCGCTGGTCATCTCAAATGCCGACGAAATCTCCTGGATTGAATTTACGCGATACGCCTTTGAGGCCGTGCCTGGTCAAAAGTATCAGATCATAGGCTGGATGCGTGGCGAAAACCTTCCCAAAAACAGCAGCTGCAGCTACCTGATCGAATGGTTCCAATACCCGCCAGGGCAAATTCTTTACCGTCATGACCGGGCTTACCTGGAAGAACGGCTTCAGGTCGGGCTGAAGTTCAGCCAGGAAAACAATGTGCCGCTCAATATTGGTGAGTTTGGGGTGGCATCTACCAGTTTCCTTGATAAGCGAGGAGGCTTGCGCTGGATGAGTGACGTAATCGACCTGTTGCTTGAAAATAATATCAACTTCGCACATTGGAGCTATACTGGTTTCTGGGGCTTATATGCGGATGATTGGCATTATCCAGATACTGCCGATATCCGCAACAACCTGGCAGATGTGTTCAGAAACAAGTTGAAAGCGACTGGCGTCACCAAATAACCTTAAAAAATATTTGGGAATGCTAAAACGCGGTCGGGAGTCGCGTCAGCCCGCGAATGACAAAGCCTGACCCAAATTGGGCCGGTCCGTTTGGGCGCAGATTCGGAAGGCGTTTGAGAAGGACGCTAAAAAGGGAAAACAATTCCAATCGCGCGAGTGGAGCACCGAGGCAGTAATGCGTTCCCAATCCAAAAGTGAGCATCGAGTTGTCAGTGCGGGTGAGGTCCAGCTCGTCGGGGCGCTCAAAGCGGCGCGGATCGTGGTTGCCAGAAATGTACATCAACGCTGCTACCGTGCCGCGTTTCAATTGCACGCCGTTGATCTCCATGTCTTCGCACACAATGCGCTCGAACATCGGCAGGGGGGGGCATAACGCAGAAGTTCATCGATGGCCGTCTTAAGCAAGGCAGCTTTACTTTCATAAACCGCTTGTTTCATCAAGTCAAATTGTGCGGGGTTTTGAAAGAGTGCGCGCAGGCCGAGCGACGAGCCGTTCACTGTGGCCTCGTGCCCGGCGTTGAGCAGGAAGATACACGTGGCGCGAAGTTCGTCTTCGTTGAGTTTATCGCCATCATTCTCGACTCGCACAAGGTCAGTGATCAGGTCGTCCTGCGGTTTTCTGCGCCGATCATTGGCTAGACCGCCAATCATTTCCATGAAATCTGTTGCGGCCTTATTCGCTTCAACCACCTGCTGATCGGTGTGGCCTAATTCGTACATTTTGACGATGGCGTTTGACCACGGACGCAAGTTGCCGCGCAGTTCCTCGGTAATACTCTTCATCGTCGTTTTTGTCATCATCGTCGTCAATATCATCATCTTCCCACTCTTCCGATTCTTCCAAATCATCCAGATCATCTTCGTCCCGCTCTTCTTCACCATTCACAACGCTATTGGCTGGCGAGTAAGTGGCACAGCCATGATCGGGATCAATTTCAACCGCGACTGCAGCACAATAGCTGTCGTCGATAAGTATGCAGTCAGGATAATGGCAACGGATACGTGGCATATTTTCCTCATGATTTCCAATATGTTTCGGGATAGGCGAATCACATCCACAGACTCATCTGCAATACCCTCGCGCAGCATTACAAGTGTGCCATTCTATCCTATTTTTTTTGAAGTTGTCCAAGATATAACGCTGTGTGTTGTGATTGGCCAGGCGCCCAGCTTGAGACCGTGCGGTCATTCCAGTTTTACGCCTTCATTTGCAATCTTGGCCGACTCTACGTAGCGCAACGGCATTGAAGGGCTATTCCATCCGCCTGCGTCCTGGAGCCGGTCAATTGCGGTGCCGCTGCGGGCGGCCTGGGTGGCCCAGTAATGCCTGCAATCATGCGCCGACAGGCCAGCCACGCCAACCAGCTTCCCTAGATCGGCCACGCGGTTCGTAATGGCGCGCTCGCTCAAGCCTTGGGCGGTCAGAGTACCGTGAGCTGCCCGGCCATCTCGTTTACTGGCACTGGCGCGCCACAGGTTGCCAGCAGCCGGGACGTCATGTTCAAAGTAGGCACGGGCGGCAGCCAAGGTACGGGATGTCAATTTGTGAGTCTGGGTCTTGTCTACTTTTGGCCGGTAGAATTTTAACTCACCAGCTTTCAAATCAAAGTCAGTCACAGCCAGGCGCGCCACTTCTCCCACTCGCAAACCATGTTCCAGCAGAATAGTCATCAGCAGCGCATCCCGCCGTCCCTGGGGAGTCTCGGGTTGGTCCATCAGGTGTGCAGCATGGTCTGGGGTCAAAGAAACTGCAACCGCCTTTTTAGGGCCTTTGCGGGTTGCTATTTCATCAGTCTTTCGCCGTTCATCAACGTGTAACGCCTCTTTATGGCTGTAACCTTTGACGGTCATCATCATGGCAAACTCAGTCGCTGCCAACGTGCCTGCTTTCAAGGCCAGCCTGGCATAGCCTTTGACGGTTGCCAGGCGCACATTGATCGAACCGACTGCATAACCAGCAGCCAGTTGCCAGCGAATAAAACCTTCCACCAAACCCCAGGTGATCCCGCGCCAGGCTTCCGGGTCGCTTTCAAAGTCGCCAGCTTGCAAGCCAGCCGATGCCAGGTATTCAGTAAACAGGGCCAGGTCAGCCGCTTGCCGCCGGGTGGTGTTGGCTGCCTTACGCGCTTTGTAATCAGCGAAAGTGCCACGCGCTGCAATGTTATTTGCGATCAGGCCAGCCGAAGCCAGGTGGACTGGGGCGGCTAATTCGTTGATTTCTGAGGGGATTGGAGTAGTCGTCATTTGGCCTCTTTTGGGCTGATAGATACTGATTTCATTAGATAATCAGTATCTATATTATACCAAAATTGGCCAGATTGGACGGTTATAGACACAGTTGCAGGGGTTAATAAGGTAACCCTTACACCTTTTCGGGCATAATATAAACTGGTTTATAAGATTGATTATGAGCCCGAATCCTGATTATTTTCATCGGAATATTCTGACCGACTAATCTTAACTTCCGCGAAAAATTTAACGCGACCGCCTACGGCGGAAGGCTGACTTTGACTAATCATCACGCCTGGCGCAAACCAGAGTACAGAGAAAATCAAAGCGAAGCACGGGAGAAAACAGAACCAACCATCACACGAAAACCGAGGTTCGAGTTCCAGTTGTGCGGGCTGTTCCTGTACCGAAACGCGCAACGGGCGTAGTCTGAAGGATCGTGGAAGGCGCCGCCGCGCAGAACGTAACTGGCCGTATCATAAGGAGAAGCGGTCCACTCCCACACGTTCCCGCTCACGTCCAATATGCCATACGGACTTTGCCCGCCGGGGAAAGCTCCCACAGCCGAAGTGGTACCAATGCCGGTTTCATCATAATTTGCCCGGTTGGGATCGGCTCCTTTGCCCCAAGGATATTCGCGACCATCTGTCCCGCGCGCTGCCTTTTCCCACTGCTTTTCGTCCGGCAGGACTGCCTGGTATTTCCCGGTTTTCAACCCATCCAGCAATCGCCCGGATTCGCCCGTTATTGACAGTTTCGCGCTGTTTCCCACGAGTTGTTCCGACAGCCAGCGCGTGAACGCCAGCGCCTCGTACCAGGTGACGCCCACCACCGGATGGTTAGAAAACATGAACGGTTCGCCAAAATTGTAAGGGGACATGCGTGGTTTGTTATCGTAGCGCCCCTTAAAACCTGCCTTTGTCCAGTATTGCTCTTTGATCGCTTCCGGCCAGTAGGCCGGGTTCTGGTACCCGCCCGCTTCCACAAACTGCGTGAACTGGGCGTTGGTCACCAGGTATTTACCGATCCAGTACTCATCCAGGCTGATCTTCTTTCCTTTTCCATCGCCATAGATAAATTCACCAGCCGGCACATGGCAAAAAGCCATCTGCCCGCAGGTCAGCACTTCGGGGCGCGGGTCGCCCAGCTTTGCCAGGGCGCGCCCGGCCTCGGCACGTTCGAGCGGCTGCAGGCTGCTGCCAAAGAGATTGACCAGCCCGGGCAGCAGCTTTTGCAGGTAGGCGGGGCCGCCAGATGGGTGGCAGTCTCTTTCCACCGCATCCCGTCCCACCAGCGCTGTGATTTGCCCGGCCCATAGAAAAGCGCGCTCGTTTTGCGCCCCCGGCCTGAAGGCCCCGCCCAATTGGTAGGCCAGGTCAAGCAGTTCGTTGGCGCCCCGGCGGTTGTAGAACAGTTCTTCAAAAGCCAGCTGCGCCGCCAGGTCCCAACTATCGCCTTCGGCAGCATGCTGCATAAAAGTGCGCACCCGGTCACGCTGACCGGCCAGGTACGCGCCGGCCAGGTATTCCTGGAAGGTGCGGTGAGGAAAGCTGTAGGAAGTAGGTTTGTTCAGCTCGCCGCCATAGCCTACCAACAGCCCGGCGCGCTGGTCAACATAGTCTAGGAATTCCCCGGCCAGTTGCAGGCTGCCCAGGTATTCGACATTTTCGAGCAACTCGATAATGTCTTTGCGCAGGAGCGTCCCGCTCGCGCCGCTTTCCGTGCTGGCGCGGTGGGCGGCATATGCCAATCTCTCCATCACGGCTCGCAGCTTCAAATCGTTCTTCAAAAAATCCGCCAGCGCGGCATCGCCCACCTTGTGCTTCTGCCAGCGCCGCAGCAGGATCTCCACCGCCAGGGAATACAAGCGCACCCGTTCGCGTGGCAACCCTACCTCGCGTTGGTGGATGATCGCCATGGTAGTCAGCAGCATCGGATTGCTGGAAAGTTCGCGCAAATCGGTTTGATTGGCGGCATTCGTGAGGTCGGTGATGCGTTCTTTCGCCTGGAGTTCGGTGATACGCCCCAGTTCGCGCTGGGTGTTGTACCAGCCTTCCACAAACCTGCCAATCTGAGCCTGTGTGAACGGCGCCAGAGTGCGGCTGGTGAACTGCGGCAGCACGGCTTCGCCTACATAGGAGCGCACCCGGCAGGTGACAATAATGCGCTGGAGCTTATAGCGCTTCAGCAAGGCGTCCACAGCCTGGCGCACCCGCGCGCGCAAATCATGCGGCACTTCATCCAGCCCATCCAGAACCAGCAGACAGTCGCCAGTTTGCAGCGCTTCCTGTAAACCGGGCGCGAAATTCTCGCACTCTGCGCCCAGGTCGGCCGCGATTTGGTCCCATACCACGCCTGTCAACAGCTCGTCACGCCTGGGGGCCGGCAGATTGTCCACCAGGATGGCCGCCAGGCGCGGAGCCAGGTCGCGTAAAATAATCAACACAGGGAGCAGGCTGGCGGAAAAACCCTCCGGCGGGCTGGTCTTGCCCAAACGGGCGTTGGCCTGCCAGGCCAGGAGTTTTTTGACAAAGGTGCTTTTGCCCGCGCCGGGGTCACCGATCAGGGCCAGGCGTGTGGATTGGCCGGCAGCTTCGAGCGCCGAAAGGCGCCCGTTCTTTTTATCTTCGTTGTCAATGTTTCTCATCTGATCGATGACTTCATCATCGGCGGAGACTTGCTTACCATCCTTGCGGCTGGTGGTATTCAACTCAATATAAACCCTATCCAGAGTCACATCGCTTTCGGCGCTTTCGTCCCCGCCCATGGCTGCCAATGGCAGCGCCAGACAGGCGCGCGCCAGCCGGGTGAGGTATGTTTCGAGTGCTTTTTGTCGCTTTTCGGTCTCTGGATCAGGAATAACAATTTTTGAGCCACCTGACGGAATGTAATCACCGTACAGCCCGCCCTGGATCAAGGTGGCACCCTTTCCAAGCGCAATGGCTCCATTTCCCTGGGCGGCTACTCCACCCCCAATGACCGTGGCCGTATATGTGATTCCACTGTGGATAGTTTCCAGTTCATGTTTGAGCGTTTCTGCAAACCAGGTCCGGTCTGCCTCGCCAATTGCTTTCTCAGCAGTTGGTATGGCCTCCAACCTGGAAAGGATCAGGTCTAATTCGGCGCGCAATTCCGGGTCATGCTGAACAGCTTCATTCACCTGTTGAACAGCGCTGCTTTCGTCCTTCCAGGACTGGATCTGGTTGGCGAGCAGGTTGGTGCCCAGGTTTGCAGCCGTCAGGCTCGTCAGGGTGATAACTGCGCTCCAATCGCCGCGTTGCACGGCTTCCAGCACAGGCCAGAGCGCCGTGACCGAGAGAAATGCATAGAGCTGAGCGGCGCTTTCACGATTTAGCCCATACTGCAATTTTTGAAAACGGATAGCTGCCTGTGTTTTCCATTGTTCAATATCGAATGCCATATCAACCCTCGCGGCGCGGAATTTTTATCCTGCCCAAAACGGATTTTCTCAGCCCGGCGGTGTTCGCAAAGCGCACATGATTCACCCAACCTTGAACACTGGCGGTGATGTTTTCGAGCGGAATTTCACCTGTGGCGTATTGGGCCAAAAGAGTGCGCAGTTTTCTCTGATAGTATAGCCCTTTTCGGCGTTTGAGCGTGCGTTTTTGCGGGAAAATGTTGAAGCCGAGAAAAGGGATGCCCTGTGTCACCGGTTGGGGGTGCGCGTCCGGGTGGATGGTCAGGCGCAAGTTTGATAAAAAGCTCTGGATTGCGGCCAGGTCATTCCATAACTCGCTTTTGCTGCGCCCAAAAAGCAGTACATCATCGACGTAACGCAGATAGCCTCCCGGGCGCAGATGGCGTGTGACGAAGTGGTCAAGGCCATTGAGATACACATTCGCCCAGAACTGGCTGGTGAGATTACCAATTGGCAGTCCGCGTGGGCGGTTGACCGAAAACAGGTCATCGCCAGGAAAGTAGACCATTTCGTACTCTTCGGCCAGCACACCGGTGCCGCTGTTGATGATTTGATCGAACAGCCAGCGTACCCGCAAATCGTGGAGCCTGGTTTTCAGGATGTTACGGAGAACAGTGTGATCGATGGATGGAAAGAATTGCTTTACATCACACTGCAAGAAATAATCATAATGGCGCGCAAACCCCTGGGCGCGGTTCAGTGCCCGGTGGGTGCCTTTCTTGACCCTGTTGGCATAGCTGTCAAAGATAAAGCTGCGTTCGAA
>Ga0105047_10020719_pt1 | contig 10089 bp, 8 predicted proteins | sample MAT04_FD_78384 | JGI IMG/M metagenome (GOLD analysis project Ga0105047, IMG submission 78384) | Freshwater microbial communities from Lake Fryxell liftoff mats and glacier meltwater in Antarctica - MAT-04 (megahit assembly) | ecosystem: Environmental > Aquatic > Freshwater > Ice > Liftoff...
TATGCGGGAATAGAACAAGCAAAAAAATATCAGCAAAAATACCGTTGGTTCTTGAAATTAGATGTTCGCAAATATTTTGATTCTATCAGCATGAATATCAATCCCATGTTTTACCGTTAATTGCTTATGCGAAACACGCTGACACATTCGGGATGCGAAAAAAATGTAATGAGTTCTTTGAAATTGGGTAATAGCCAAAGGGTCGAACCGCGTGAACCGCGGCGGAAGCTGGAACAACAATGCGAACAACTGCCGGAGTGCAAACCGCAACAACAACAGCCCAGACAACCGCAACAACAATATTGGCTTCCGCCTTGTGTCCCCCAAGCTTAAAAGGAAGGATGGATTTCCACTGTTAAACCGGCTATTATCCCGTCCTTGAAAAAGGCAAACATAAAAAATGTAGTTAAGTTTTAGTAAGTTTGTAATCTGAAAGACCTTGCCTACTCTTTAAAAGGAAACGAATGATGAAAGAATTACGGTGGGTAACACGCGGTATATTTTATTGCCGAGATAGTGCGGGTTTCAGCATTTTTGCATCTAATAAACTTTCGTGTATCTTGACAGGGCAGTGCTTCGAAATCGGCAACAAAAACATACCGCCATTCGTTGTTGTGGCATAAAAAGCAACCTTCGGGCTATAAAAATCATCTTGATTAAAAAAGTAAATAATGAAAAGCGCCATGACAGAGACCTTAATTAATAAAAGGAATGTAAAAAAAATAATTCTTATTCCGAAAGTTATAATAGTACTTACTTTAGGTTTTGGGATTAAGCTATTTTTTAGTTGTACGCCACAAGACCCCATAGAAATAAACTATAATAACATTAGTGTTATTGGTATTGATAATAGTGACATGTATTTGGATTATTATAATACAACAGATACAATATATTCTGATGCAGTAGCATTGAAACTTACATTGTCTGATACATCAATATTTTATGCATCTTTATTTTACCAAAATTTAATTCAAACATTCTCATTTCAGACTTTAAAAGCTGACCAAATTGACCCAAGTTACATTCCAAAGAATAAAGTTGTTGACATTAGAGTAAAAACAATATTAGATATTAATGACTCCATAAAAGCAGGTGATGATATATCGGAAAGTATTTTATATGCTTCCATAGATAATTTTGATTTGTACCACAATTTATGCCAAGGGATTTTATGGTTAAATGGCATACAATCATACTACGAAAGAAGTACCATAATACTAGTGCTAAAAACATCTGTAAAAAATACAAATGCACGGTTTGAAGTTAAAGTAACTTTAGATAATGGAATTGAACTTATAGGTACGACCGAAATATTTACAATAATTGAATCTTAAACTATGAGACTTACATTATTAACTATATTTTACTTAATAAGCTGTGGTTTATTTGGTCAAAGTTCGATTTTAAAAAATCAAGAGTTCTCTTTTTCCATTGGAATTGGAGAACTTGATATTGAAAAATTCTCTCCAAATGAAAACCTTGATTTTATTAATTATGTTGATTATTACCCCGAATATACCGATTTTATAATACTGAAATTGGGGTATAAATTCGACTTGTTTTCTAAAATGTCTGCTGATATAAAACTAATAATGATGGATGATATTATACCTGACAATTATGATATTTCATTACATTACTTTGTAAGACCTAGGTTGGGAATCGGTATTGGCTCAATCCTTAACAAAAACTGGATTACTTATTTTGAGGAATATCAAATTCAGACCCTACCCGATTATTACTTAGTGGATTACAATGTGCAGCAATTTACAACTTACGATTTAGGTTTTTATCTTTCTCCGGCACTAAAGCCAATTGATAATGATATTTTTAAACTCCAAATAACATGTGATTTTGGTATATCTTCTTTTATGACTGAGGAGGCTACATTTTATCACAAAAAGAAATTATCCAATGAAAGACTACAATATCATTATAAAACAAAAACAGATTATCAGCCCTATATTCAGCCAAAAATTGATATAAGATTAAAGGCGTTTAAAATAAAAGAAACTTCTTTTGGCATTTTGCTAAATTCAAACTATTACTTTTCCAATAGAAGTATAAATTATATCCGTACTATTCAAGCATGGACTTCAGAAAATAGAATAAATGAACAGATAGAACCGTCTAAACATAACTATTCCAGATTTGAATTTAATATGGGGATATTTTTAAGATGGTAAAAATTACGCTACACAACAAGCGGTAAGCCTAATGCCTAGATCCTTCTTAGTCTGAAATATATTGTTTAAATTTAATTAATCGAAAACCGAAAATAAACTATATAAATGCCGGCACTTGTCATAAGGCCTTAATAATGTGCATCATAAGAAACCGTTTCATAAATAGAAATTAAGTTCATTATGGAAAATTGGATAAGGATGATTTAGTTCAAAAAGGTTATGGCTGGATGCTAAAAGCTGCTAGTGAAGCGAACCAACGAGAAATATTTGAATATGTGATTAAAAACAAACCCATAATGCCTCGTGCTGCATTACGATACCCTATAGAAAAAATGTCGAAAGATTTGAAAAGTAAGGCAATGGAGAAGTAAATATGATTCATCACAAAGACTAAAAAGGATGTAAATAAAGCGCGGTGGCGCAATATATTGTATATTGCATGAGGTTTTCATAGGTTTTCGAGGGTTTGTGGCTCGTAGAAATGTTGGTGTAATCCCGCTTTCATAAAATAGGAAATCGCCCACAAACGGCAACTTTTCATACATGCACCGAGGTGTAACATCAATAAGAAGGTAGAATCAATTTATTTTAAACAATAACAAATAACAATATTATGGTCTCAAGGATTCAAAAAGAAAAAGCTGAACTGTTCCTGAAATTTCATCACGACAAAGAGATTCTTGTTCTTTTAAACTCGTGGGACATTGCAAGTTCTAAAATAATAGAGGCAAGTGGCTACAAAGCAATCGCTACAACAAGTATGGGTATTGCTGCATCTTTAGGATATCCCGACTGCCAGATAATCAAATTGTCAGAAATGATTGAAGTAATAACAGGAATTGCAAATAATATAAAAGCTCCGATAACTGTTGACATAGAATCCGGATATGGAAATAATTTAAATGAAATAATTGATTCTGTTAAGAAGATAATTGCAACAGGTATCGTTGGAATTAATATTGAAGATAGTATTGATTTAAATCCAAATTTAATTGACGAGATGGAATTTTGTGAAAGAATATCTGCAATTCGCTCATTATCAGATTCACAGGGTTTTCATTTAGTCATTAATGCAAGAACCGATTCATTTTATACATCCTCAGGTTCACCCAGCGAAAAATTAGCTGAATCCATCAAGCGCGGCAATAAATATAGGGAAGCTGGTGCAGACTGCATATTTGTAATGCCCGTATGGGAAAAGGAAACGATTGCAACATTGGTTAAGGAAATTAACGCCCCGATTAATATTCTTTCGAATCCTGGAATTGGAGCAGGAATTCTCCCCCCATCTGTTCGTGAACTACAGGATTTAGGGGTTGCCCGTTTAAGTCTAGGTTCAGGTTTGATGAAAGCTACTTTGGCATTAATTAAAAAAGTTGCTGACGAACTATCTGAAAAAGGAACTTACAATATTTTATCAGATACTTTAACGCCTCTTCCTGATGCTGTAATGGCCTATCAAATGGCTATTGGGTTGAATAAGTGAAGAATAGCCAGTAATAACGGCTTTTACTCAATAAGGGTTTTACAAGTATTCGCGCATCAATCTTTTAGTTTTTTGATAGGTTAAAGTTATGCAATCCCTTCTTAATGGCCATACCCCCACTGTTAGTTGCATTAAAAAACACACTAAATGAGTAACATATTAATAACAGGAGCAACTGGAAACATCGGATTTGAGGTGATTCGATTTTTGTACAAAATTGACACTCCGAATCGGATTATTGCAGGTGTTAGAAATATCGAGAAAGCAAAAAAAGTTTTTAAAGACTTTCCAAAACTGGATTTTGTTCACTTCGATTTTGAGGATTTCGATTCGTTTGATAAGGCTTTGACAGGCATTGACAGAATTTTTCTTTTACGTCCTCCGCACATATCAGACGTTGACAAATATTTCAAACCTTTGATTTCAAAGATTAAGGAAAACAATATCAACGAAATTGTATTTTTATCAGTGCAAGGAGCAGAAAAAAGCAAAGTGATTCCTCATAACAAGATTGAGCGATTGATAAATGAGTTTGGATTGGATTATATTTTTCTTCGACCAAGTTACTTTATGCAAAATCTGACTACAACTCTGATGAATGACATAAAAACAAAACGAGAGATTCTATTGACATCCGGACAAGCTAAATTTAACTGGATTGACATTGAAAACATTGGAGAGGTTGGAGCAGTTTTACTTGACATATTCGGGAGTTATAAAAATCAGGCTTATGAGATAACCGGACTGGAAAACGAAAATTTTGCTAAAGTGACTTTTCTGATAAATAAAGCAATTGAAAACCCGATACGATATAGAAATGTAAATCCGTTCAAATTTTTTCAGATAAAAAGAAGGGAAGGAATGGAAACAGGAATGATTATCGTAATGATTCTACTCCATCTTTTGCCAAGATTTCAGAAAGAGCCAAGGATATCTGGATTTTACGAGCAATTGACAGGGAAAACGCCTACTGATCTAAAAACATTTATTGAAAGAGAAAAAAAACAGTTTGAAAAACAATAAATTTGACAACCTAATAAATAGGCACTTAAGAATTGTGCAGCGCGAAGAGAGAAGATTATGCTGAACTATTTTTCTTCGCCTGAACTTGAGATATTTATTATTAATGGTGAGCCACCTATTTACAATGGCTACGTCAGCATGAAAGACATCAAAACATTTGAAAAAATCATAGTAACAATTATAACCAACTTAGTATGAAGGTATTTGGATTATTTTTAGTTCTTATTTTGTGGGGTCAATTGGCTTCCACACAAATGCTTTTTGATGGAGAAACGCAAATACCGGCTATGTCTGGCTGGGCAAATGCCCCAAAAGTTATAAATAATCCGGTAAAAGGCGGTTTAAACACCTCTGCCAAGGTAATGAGTTGGTTAAAGAAAAACGAAGCCAATACATGGAACGGCATAGTTATAAGCACAGTAGGTGGGTTTAAGGTGAATGCCGGAGCAAAATTTAGAATGAAAATTTATTCGCCAATTGTTACCAAAGTTGTTATGAATTTCAAAGGTGCTGTTAATACTCCTATGGGCGAACGTGCTGTAGTCGCGGCAAATTCATGGCTTCAATTAGAATGGGATATAGCTGCAGGAGTGGGTAAAACTTATTTAGGCATCGAAATATTTGCAAATCCATTATTTGCTGCCGACAACCAATTTTATTTTGATGATTTTGAATTGGTTAATTGCGAAATTATAGTTCCTCCGCCTCCCAAATTTGATGTTAATTTTGTAATGGTAGACCAATTCGGATACAGACCTAATGATCAAAAAATCGCAGTAATTGCTGACCCTCAGGTAGGTTTCAATTCAGCAGAATCCTATACACCTGGAAATATTTATCAGGTAAGGAAAGTTTCTGACAATCAGGTGGTTTATGAAGGCTCACCGGTAAGTTGGATGAACGGAGAAGCCGATGCAGTTTCAGGCGATAGAGGCTGGTGGTTCGATTTTACACCCGTAACAGAAGAAGGAGAGTTTTACGTTTATGATGTTGAGAAAGACCATAAATCGCACGTTTTTAAAATTGATCCAATGGTTTATAAAGATGTTTTGAAAGCTTCCATCCGTATGTTTTATTATCAGCGAACCGGAATTAAACACGAAGCTCAATTCGCTGGCGCAACTTGGGTTGTCGATGCCGCTTATTTACAAGACAGTGTGGCTCATTTTCTTGACGACCCAAACAATACCAGCCTATACCGTGATTTGCGAGGTGGTTGGATGGATGCAGGGGATTACAACAAATATGTAACTTTTGTAGAACGACCAATCCATCAGTTACTTTTCACCTATACTGAAAATCCTGAACTTTTTACCGACGATTTTAACATCCCTGAGTCGGGTAACGGAATTCCAGATATTCTTGATGAAGTTAAATGGGAATTGGATTGGGTTACAAGAATGCAAGATACTACCGATGGCGGTGTTTTTATAAAAATGGGAAATACCGACTGGAATTTCAATGCCTCCGCAAATCCACCTAGCGCAGATCAACGAATAAGGTATTATGGACCGAAATGTTCTTCCTCCAGTATTTGTGCAGCAGGTTTTTTTGCTCATGCAGCATTGGTTTATGCCTCTTATCCGCAGTTTTCAGAGTGGGTTGACGAATTGAAAAATCGAGCCGTAAAAGCTTATAATTATTACCAATCAAATCCCAAATCAACCAACTGCGACAATCAATTAATTCAGGCTGGAGATGCTGATGCTGACCTTGTTTCACAAGGGAGAGTGGAAGTTGAAGCCGCTATTTATCTTTACGCATTAACAGGCGAAAGTGTTTATGGCAATTTCGTGAAAACGAATTACAAACGCTTCTCACAAATGACAGGCGATTGGTCAGGCGAAATTGTAAACGGCGAAGCACTTCTTTTCTACACAACTTTGCCGAATGCCGATGCAATAGTAAAAAATGACATTATAGACAAAAAAATTGCAAGCGGAAAAACAGCAAGCGTTTACTTCCCACAAAAACATCTATATCGCGCCAATGTTATTAATTCGTATTACTGGGGCGGAAATTCAACCAGAGCCGATGCTGGAAATGCAAATATGGAATATTTGACTCATAAATTAGATTCCACTAATCACGCACGATACTTAAACCGTGCATTGGATATCCTGCATTATTTCAATGGAATAAACCCGTTTGGTATGGTTTATTTAACTAGCATGAAAGACTATGGGGCGGAATCAAGTGCTACAAAAATTTATCATTCATGGTTTAATTATGGTTCAAAATGGGAATCTACGCCAGCTCCCGGCTACTTACCCGGTGGTCCAAATAGTACCTATACAGGAGCTGACGTTCCACCTAAAGGCCAACCTTTAGACAAATGTTATTGGGATTTTAATGGCGGTAAAAACGGGCCTCCATCTTATGAAATTACCGAACCAATGTGTTCTTATCAATCAACTATAGTAATGTTGCTTTCGAAATTCATCGGTTTGTCGTGTGATGCCGGATTATTGATTGATTCTGTAAAAGTTAGCGATAAGGCAATTACCTTGAAACAAAGTTCAAGCTATCAGTTGAGCGCTACTCTAATACCTTATGGAGTTTGCAACTCGAATTTGCAATTTATTTCAGATAATCCTGATATTGCAACAGTTGATTTTTCAGGGAAAATATCTGCTTTAGCACCTGGTGAGGCTAATATTATAGCCATTTCAATTGCGGAACCTTTAAAAAGAGATACATGTGTTTTAACAGTAATTCCTTGCATCAGAGTACCTTATTCTGGCTCTGATATTCTAATTCCAGGCACTGTAGAAGCTGAAAATTATGATATTGGTTGCGGTACCGAAGCATATTTTGATATTGATGAAGGGAATTTAGGAAACTCATACCGCACTGATAATGTGGATATTGAGGCTTGTTCCGCAGGTGGTTACAATGTGGGTTGGATAAATACCGGTGAATGGCTGGAATATTCTGTAGATGTGGAAACAGCCGGCGATTATGATTTTATTTTTTATGAATCGGCCAACGCCAAAGTAGGTAAAATAGAAATCACTTTTAGCAATGGCACAAAAACTACCGGGTCTGTTGACCTCCCGATTACAAAAGGCTGGCAAAACTGGCAGCAGGTTGAGAAAAAGAAAGTGGGATTAGATGCAGGTCAACAAAAAATGCGAATCAATATGGTATCAGATGGCTTCAATTTTGATAAAGTAATCATTCAAAAAACACCACCTGTAAATATTGATAAGGTTACAAGTTTAAATTTTACAGCAAATGTTATTAATCGCAATCTAGAGATTAAGTTTCCTGTAAATAATTACTCAGGCTTTTCTATTCAACTTATTGATATCTCTGGGAAAATAGTATTTACTAATTCTATTAAAGATTCTAATTCAACAATAATTTCAATGGAAAAATTTTCAAAAGGGGCTTATATTGTAAAAGTTATTTCAGGAAATTATGTAGGAACAAAAAAGATTGTCGTTGTTCAATAAAAAATTATGAAGTTTCGAGGTTATCCTTGTTATTTATCTGATTAATAAGAATTATAAGGATCGGCTATGTTGAAAAAACAATTCGTATCTACTTTTTTTAAGGATGTTTATAAGAACTATCCTTTAAGGTATTTAGTTCAAAATGCGATATAAAAAAATGTGGTTTAATTGTTTATGCAATTGTTTTCGCCGCTTAAACTCTTCGTGTTGGCTAAAAACGATATAGCTCTTACTCCACAACATATCATTTTGTCTTCCTTACCAACAAGACTGAAATTGCGTATTATATTAAAAACAAACTTATGACAGAAGATTTTAAAAATGGATTGCGGATTAAGTTTGTGTCCAGAATGTGGATTGCCATTAATTGAAGATATATGTACGGTTGTAATAATAGCGAAATCAGATACCGATGAAGGTAAATTTATGAGTAATTTAACTGGGAGTCATTTCTGTAATTCATGTCCTGTAATAGTATTTGATTCAGATAAAATTGAGCAAGCAGCTCGATTTGGTATTAGAGGAGACAAAAACCTAAGATATTTGATTGCAGGAATCATTAATTTCAATGTTATTCCTGAAGAAAAGAGACACCTTTAGATGGGGATATCAGGAAATCCTGTTCCGTTGGTGCCTTTTTTACCTGATTTGAATAAAATGACTGTTGTAGCAGAAAAAAAAGCAGGTAGAAATGACCCATGTCCTTGTGGAAGTGGTAAAAAATATAAAAAGTTTTGTGGATAAGGTTTAGATGACGAACACCGATTAGTCTATTGGGTTAGAGAAAATGAAATTCTGATTGCAAAATGTAGATTTCATTATGGCTAAATGAAAAATGTGCGGCAACAAATAGGGGTTTAAACGGCTTTTAGCACCACGCGAGAAGGCTTTTAGACTATAAGTTGAAATATTGTTTCTTCCGGCTATAAAAGCTCTAAATATTTTAAATTTTTAAGTCATTGTTTCCTATGCGACTCAATTAATGTGGTTATATTAATTTGAGGAAAGAGGTTTTTACATGGACTTACGTTGTATGCTAAAAAGACAAGTTGGCACATAATTTAAAAAATTGCACCTTTGAATTTATGATGAACAGGAACGACATTTTTAATAAGTTGAGTGACTTAAAGCCAATTTTACTCAGATTACTCAGTCAAAGAGATTGAATTATTTGGTTCTTTCTCTGATGATTTTTTTACTGATGAAAGTGATATAGATTTGCTTGTTGAATTTGAAAGGCCAATCGGATGGAAATTCTTTTCATTAGAAATTTACCTTAAGAGTATATTTGGGCGGAAGATCGATTTAGTAACCAAAAATGCATTAAAGGAACAAATAAGGGATAGGATTTTAAAACAAGTTAAATACGTGTAATGTGAAGAAGGAAGATCGTGTCTACACAATGTTTCTTGATGATATTCAAACAGCTATGAGCCGGATTGCTTAATATATCGAAGGGTACGATTTCGAGCATTTTTAAAAGGATTACAAAACAGTTGACGCAGTAGGAATTTTGAAGTAATTGGTGAAGCAATGAGTCGGATTGAAAAACTGAATTCAACACTGAATATCTCAAGTAAAAGACAAATTATTAGTATGCGTAATCGGGTAATTCATGGTTATGATAAAATAGATAATGACATTATTTGGGGTACAATTGTAAGGCATTTACCAACATTGAAAATAGAAATCCAGAATTTCCTAAAATAGAAATCATCATGCCATACCATATGGAAGATATTGTTAATGCCTCTTTCTTATAATGACATTTTCGTATTATTGCACATCCCGTAAAACAAATAATAAACTGTATAATTGCCGGCGCAGTGACTTTGTCCGACTTTGGCATTAGTAATTTCATGTTCAAAAAATGCCTTCCTCATTCTTAAGATACCAAATAATTTGATCTTACACCAAGCAGTCATAACTATGA
>Ga0105047_10020722_pt1 | contig 10089 bp, 10 predicted proteins | sample MAT04_FD_78384 | JGI IMG/M metagenome (GOLD analysis project Ga0105047, IMG submission 78384) | Freshwater microbial communities from Lake Fryxell liftoff mats and glacier meltwater in Antarctica - MAT-04 (megahit assembly) | ecosystem: Environmental > Aquatic > Freshwater > Ice > Liftoff...
CGGTCGACGGCATCTCGTTCTCGATCCAGGCCGGCGAAACCCTGTGCCTGGTGGGCGAATCGGGCTGCGGCAAGTCGACCGTCGGCAAGACCGTGCTGCGACTGCAGGAACCCACGGCCGGCCGTATCTGGCTGGGCGACACCGAGGTCACGCAACTCGGCGACGAAGGCATGCGCGAGCACCGTCGCGAGGTACAGATGGTGTTCCAGGATCCGTACTCCTCGCTGAACCCGCGCATGCGGGTCGGACAGATCATCGCCGAGCCGCTGGAAAACTACGGCCTGGCCAAGGGCGGCGCCGCCGGCGAAAAGCAGATTGCCGGCTTGCTCGAGAAGGTCGGCCTGCGCCCGGATGCGATGGCGCGTTACCCGTTTGAGTTTTCCGGTGGCCAGCGCCAGCGCCTGGGCATCGCCCGCGCGCTGGCGCTGAACCCCCGGCTCATCGTCGCCGACGAACCGGTCTCGGCGCTCGACGTCTCGGTGCAGGCCCAGGTGCTCAACCTGATGATGGACCTGCAGGACGAGTTTGGCCTGGCCTACCTGTTTGTCTCGCACGATCTGGCGGTAGTCGAGCATATCGGGCACCGGATCGCCGTGATGTACCTGGGGCGTATCGTCGAGTTGTCGACACGCGACCGCATCTTCGGCCAGCCGCTGCATCCGTATACCGAGGCGCTGATGGCCGCGGCGCCGATCGCCGACCCCAGGTCCAAGCGCGATCGGCTGGTCATCGAGGGCGATGTGCCCAGCCCGATGAACCCGCCGCCCGGCTGCCATTTTCATACCCGTTGCCCGTACGTGCTGGACCGCTGCAAGGTGGAAGACCCGCCGCTGTTGCAGATCGCGCCCGGGCATGTCGTCGCCTGCCATCTGCGCACACCCGAGACGCTGGCGGCAACCACAGCCGCCGCGTGATGGACATTCTCCAGCGACTCGGGGTCACGCGGCGCATCAACGCTGCAGGCACGCTGACACGCCTGGGTGGCAGCCTGATGGAGCCCGAGGTGCTCGAGGCGATGTGCGCGGCGGCCGCCGCCAGCGTCGACATCGCCGAGTTGCAGACGGCTGCCAGCGAACGCATCGCGCTGGCCACCGGCGCACAGGCCGGCATCGTCACCTCCGGCGCATCGGCAGCGCTGACGCTGGCCACCGCCGCCTGCCTGGCGCGCTGGGACGTCGCGCGCATGGCCGCGCTGCCCGACACCTGCGGCATGCCGAACGAAGTGCTGATGGCGCGCACGCAGCGCAACAGCTACGACCATGCGATCCGGGTCGCGGGCGGGCGAATCGTCGATATCGGCCACAACGACCGTGGCACCGGCGCCGGTATCCGTGGCCTGGAGACCTGGGAGATCGAGGCCGCGATCGGCCCGCAGACGGTGGCCTTTGTTTTCGTCGCCCATGCAGCATCGATGGCCAGTCTGCCGATGGTGATTGCGACCGCGCACGCGCACCATGTGCCGGTGATCGTGGACGCCGCGGCGCAGTTGCCGCCGCGCGAGAACCTGCGCCGCTTCATCGACGCAGGCGCGGACCTGGTGCTGTTCAGTGGCGGCAAGGCGATCGGCGGACCGCAGGCCAGCGGCATCCTGGCCGGCCGGCGCGACCTGATCGGCTCGGCATTGGTGCAGATGATGGACATGGACGTGCATCCGCAGACCTGGTCGGCCTCGCCGCTGATCGACCGCTCGGCCTTGCGCGGCATTCCGCACCACGGCATCGGCCGCGGGTTCAAGGTCGGCAAGGAAGAAATTGCCGGCCTGCTGGTGGCGCTGGAGCGTTTCACGCAGCGCGACGACGCGGCCATCCATACGCGCCTGCGCGAGCGCCTGCAAACGATGGCTGACGCGCTGGCCAGCGCCAGCCCGGTCCTGCGCACGCACCTGGATGCCGAAGCACCCATGCCGACGCTGGAGTTGCATGTGACCGGCGGCCATGCTGCGGCGCTGAGCCACGCACTGCAGCACGGCGATCCGCCGATCCATCTTGGCGAAGGCCGGATGGACACTGATATCCTGACCCTCAACCCGATGACCGTACGCGAGGACGACGACGCCACCGTGGTGCGTTGCCTGCTTGCGGCCTGCCAGAAGCTACCCACACCATGACACAAGCACACCATGAACTGATCCTGCGCGGCGCGCGCGTGATCGATCCGTCGCAAGACATCGACCGGGTGAGCGACGTCGCGTTTGCGGGCGGCAAAGTCTCCGCTATCGGCGATCAGTTGCCCGCCGGCCCGAACACCGAGATCCGCGAACTCAAGGGCAAGATCGTCACGCCCGGCCTGATCGACCTGCACACCCATGTCTACTGGGGAGGCACCTCGATCGGCGTCGATGCGGTACAACTGGCGCGTACCAGCGCCACTGCGACCTTCGTCGATGCCGGCACCGCCGGGCCGGCCAACTTCCCCGGCTTTCGCAAACATGTCATCGAACCGGCGATGCCGGTGCGTATCCTGCCGCTGATCAACCTGTCGTTCGCCGGCATCTTCGCTTTCTCGCACACGGTCATGGTCGGCGAATGCGAAGACCTGCGGCTGCTCGACATGCGCGAGTGTGTCCGCGTGGCGCGCGACCACCTGGACCTGATCGTCGGCATCAAGGTTCGGGTCGGCCGCGGCGCCAGCGGCAACTCGGGCATCGCACCGATGGACATGGCGCTGGAGGTGGCGGAGGAACTCGGCCTGCCGCTGATGGCCCACCTGGACCACCCGCCGCCGTCGCGCCTGGACGTGATGTCGCGGCTGCGCAAGGGCGACATCCTGACGCACTGTTTCCGCCCGTTCCCGAACGCGCCTTCGCTACCCGGTGGCGGCGTGCGGCCGGAAATCGCCGCGGCGCGCGAGCGCGGCGTGATCTTCGACATCGGCCACGGGGGTGGCTCCTGCGGCTTCAAGACCAGCCGCGCCATGCTCGAGGCCGGTTTCAAGCCGGACGTGATCTCGTCGGACGTACACATCCTGTCGATCAACGGGCCGGCCTTCGACCTGTTGCAGACGCTGGCCAAATTCCATGTGCTGGGCATGAGCCTGCCCGAAGTCGTGGCCAGCGCCACGGTGAACGCGGCCCGGGCCATCCGCCGGCCCGAACTGGGCACGCTCAAGCCCGGCGCACTGGGCGAGGCCAGCATCTTCGAATTGCTGGAGCAGCCCACCGACTACCGTGACGTGATGGGCGAGGTCATCCACAGCAACATCGCTTTCAAGGCGCACGGCCTGGTACTCGACGGCCGCTGGTGGACCTGAACCCCCCGTCGCCCGCAGCCTCATCCATCGGAGTGACCATGACTACCCGCAACCCTTCCATGATCTTCACCGACGTCGACTATGACGCCCAGGGCAAGCAGGTCGACTGGCTCTACCTGCCGCATTCGGTCACCCGCTCGGCCTATGGCGCGCTGGCGATACCGATCGCGGTGATCCGCAATGGCGACGGCCCCACCGTGTTCCTGATGTCGGGCAACCACGGCGACGAATACGAGGGCCAGATCACGCTGGCCAAGCTGATTCGCGAACTCGAACCCGAACAGGTGCGCGGACGCATCATCATCCTGCCGGCGGCCAACATGCCGGCCGCGATGGCGGGCGCGCGGGTCTCGCCGATCGACCAGGGCAACCTGAACCGCGCCTTTCCGGGTGACCCGCACGGCACGCCGACCTGGGCCATCGCGCACTACATCGACAGCGTGTTGTACCCGATGGCCGACTTCCACCACGACCTGCACTCGGGCGGTTCATCGCTCAAGTACGTGCCGTTTTGCTCGATGCGTCAAAGCGGCGATCCATCGCTCGACGCGCAATCGCTGGCCGCACTGCAGGCGTTCGGCGCGCCGCTGAGCCTGGTATGGGCCTACAACCCCGAAGGCCGGCTGGCCGGCGCTGCGGCCGCCCGGCGCGGCCTGGTATCGCTCGGTGGCGAATTCGGCGGCGGCGGCGACGTGAACCGCTCCAGCCTGGCCATGCTGGAGGGCGGCGTGCAGCGGTTCCTGGCCTTTGCCGGTGTACTGGCCAACACACCGGCGCCCGAGCCGCGAACGGACATGCGCATGATCGAGGTCTGCAGCCGGGAACACTATGTCTACGCCAATGAAGCCGGCTTGCTCGAGCCGCTGGTGGACCTGGGCGCCGAAGTCCGCTCTGGCGATCCAGCCGGGCGCATCCACTTCATCGACAACCCGGGGCGCGAACCCGTCACCTGCCACTTCCGCCGCGCCGGCATGGTCGTGTGCCAACGCCATTTCGGCCGCGTCGAACGGGGTGACTGCGTCGCGCACCTGGGCACCGACGTCTGATCGTCACGCTTCGCGCAAACTGTGGCCCGATTGAACCTGCAAACGACAGTTGAACCTGCAAACGGGTTGAATGCGTCCCAACCTACCCCGATGAGTGCGCCAGGCAAGGCGAGAACAGCCCGAATGACCTTGTTGACCAGGGTGTATGCCCGGTTTACCGGCCTTGCGAGGCGTGGACACTGATACGCTTTCGGCTATGGATTTCACCGTTGGCGTTTTGCTTGTTACCTTCATCTTGTCGGTGCTTGCGCTCTTCGTGTTCATCGCCTCGATGTCCAAGGGCTTGTTTGGCGGTGGTGGCGCTGCCGCAGTGCAGATTTTTGACGCCAACGAGTTGGGGGCGGTGGAGGACCCCGCCGCAACCCAGGCGCAGCGCAGCAACCTGCAGCAGGCGATGGACCCGGACAGCAGCGCCGATCAACAAAGTCGGCAAGAAGTCATCACCCGGCTGCGCGTGGATCAGAGCAGCTCGCTGGTGGTCGGCGTGTGCCTGACCCTGTCGGTGATCTGGCTTGTGCTGGCCTCGCTGGCCGGGTTGATCGCCTCGTTCAAGCTGCATCTGCCGGACTGGTGGGTAGCGCAGGAGTGGGTTACTTTCGGCCGGATTCGCCCGATCCATCTCAACCTGGTCGCCTACGGCTGGTGCTCGATGGCCGGTATCGGCGTGGCCCTGTGGCTGATCCCGCGCCTGCTGAAGACCGAACTGGTGGGTGCACGGTATGCATTGCTCGGCGGCGCGCTGTGGACGGGCGGCGTGATCGCCGGCACGATCGCGATCGCCACCGGCCATTCCGACGGCCTGGAGTGGCTGGAGTACCCGTGGCAGGCCGACATCCCGATGGTGATCGGCGGGGCGCTGGTCGGCTTTCCATTGTGGTTGACGCTGCTGCGGCGCAAGGTCAAGCACCTGTACGTATCGGTCTGGTACATCGGCGCGGCGCTGTTGTGGTTCCCGATCCTGTTCCTGATCGCCAACTGGCCGGACCTGCATTTCGGCGTCCAGCAGGCAACGATGAACTGGTGGTACGGCCACAACGTGCTGGGCCTGTGGTTCACGCCGCTGGGGCTGGCCGCGGCGTACTACTTCATACCCAAGGTACTCGGCAAGCCGATCTATTCCTACAACCTGTCGCTGCTGGGTTTCTGGTCGCTGGCGTTCTTCTACAGCCAGGTCGGTGGCCACCACCTGATCGGTGGCCCGGTGCCGAGCTGGCTGATCACGATCTCCATCGTGCAAAGCGTGATGATGGTGGTGCCGGTGGCCGCGGTGGCCATCAACCAGCACCTGACCGTGCTGGGCAACTTTCGTGCGCTGCTGTATTCGCCCACGCTGCGCTTCATCGTGCTCGGAGCGATGATGTACACCGCAGCGTCGGTGCAGGGTTCGCTGCAGGCGCTGCGTGTCGTCAACGACGTCACCCATTTCACCCACTACACGGTGGCGCACGCCCACCTGGGGCTGTACGGCTTCTTCACCATGGTGATGTTCGGCTCGATGTACTTCATCATGCCGCGCGTGATGAAGTGGGAGTGGCCGTTCCCCTGGATGATCTCGCTGCACTTCTGGCTCGTGGTCGGCGGCTTCGCGATCTACTTCATCGCGTTGTCGTTTGGCGGTTGGTACCAGGGGCTGGCGATGCTCGACAAGGACGTTCCGTTCATGCAGTCGGTGGCGCTGACCTTGCCCTACCTGGAAGCGCGGTCGGTTGGCGGCACGCTGATGACGCTGGGCCACCTGGTCTTCGCGGCGCACTTCGTCATGATGGGCTGGAAGTTCGGGCCCAAGCGCCTCGGAGCGGCGCTGCTGGCCTCGCCCAGGTCGGGCACCCGCAAGCCGGGCCCGATGCCTGCCGGGAGTACACCATGAGCTTCGGTGTCGGCAAATTCGAGATGGACGAGCTACGGATCATCGTGGGCACGATGGTGATCCTGTCCGGCGCGACGGCGCTGCTGGTGGTGATTCCCTATCTGCTGCTCAAGGACGAGCCGCCACCGCCAGGCCTCAAGCCCTATACCGCGCTGCAACTGCAAGGTCGGCAGGTCTACATCGCCAACGGCTGTGTCTACTGCCACTCGCAGCAGCCGCGCGACATCGCCCAGGCACCCGACGCGACGCGTGGCTGGGGCCGCGCACCCGTTTCGGCCGACTACGCCTACGACACGCCGCACCTGCTGGGCACCATGCGCACCGGCCCCGATCTGCTCAACATCGGTGCGCGCCAGCCCAGCGCCGACTGGCAACTGGGTCACCTCTACCAACCGCGCGCTTACACACCGGGCTCGATCATGCCGGCTTACCCGTACCTGTTTGAGGTGCGAGACGGCGCAGCTTTGCCGGGCGAGAAGGTGGTCAACTTGCCGCCGCAGTGGGCCAAGCCGGGGCAGGTTGTCGTTGCCAGACCCGAAGCGCTGGCGCTGGTCGATTACCTGTTGTCGCTGGACCGTACCTATCCGGCCTTGAAGCCCCTGCCGGTGGCCGAGCCTTCAGCCGCCGCAGTCACGCCGAAGGAGGGTAGCTGATGGCTGAACCCGACCGACCACTGGACGACGCCGCCACCCAGCGTGAACTGGCCGACCCCGACGAGCGCGTGAACCCGCTGCCGTGGTTCTTCATCATGTTCCTCGGTGCGATGGGCATGTGGGGCGGGTTCTACATCGTGGTCACGCCCTCGGGCGAATCTTCAGCCTATGGCGACCAGCGCACGGTGAGCACGCTGCGGCCGGCGGTCGCCGCCGTGGGCGCGGTGCCGTCGATCGACGGCAAGCAACTGTACAGCGCCAAGTGCGCTGCCTGCCATCAGGGCAGCGGCCTGGGCGTGGCGGGCGTGTTTCCGCCCCTGGTCGCATCAGAGTGGGTGGTCGGCAGCGAGAAGATTCTGTCGAGCATACTGTTGCATGGCGTCAGCGGCCCGTTGGAGGTCAAGGGCAATCTCTATAACGGAATGATGCCCGCGTTCGGCACCCTGAGCGACCCCGAGATCGCGGCCGTGCTGACCTACATCCGCAGCGACTGGGGCAATGCCGCGACACCGGTCAGCGCCGAGACCGTCCGGGCGCAGCGCGAGGCCACCAAGGACCAGACCAGCGCTTACGCAGGTGGTGCAGCGCTCGAGGCGCTGGACCCGTGACGATCTGGTGGCAACACCGCCCGTGACACCAGGCCGTGACCCGCCCACCGACGGGCTGATGCTCACCTTCGGCGCTTGCCTGGCGGTATTGCTGGCGGCTCTGGTACTCATGTACCGGGCGACCGACGGTGGCAGTGCCTTCACCACAGAGACGCTTCGACGCAGCGAGGTCGCACGGGCACCAATAGCGGTGCCCGACTTCAGCGTGATCGATGCCGGCGGCAACGCGCAATCGCTGCGAACCCTGCTGGCGCAATCCGGCGACCGCGCGTGGATCGTCGACTTCGTCTACACCCGCTGTCAGACAGTGTGTCTGGCGCTGGGCACCACGTTCCAGCGCCTGCAGGCGACGATCGTCGAGCAGGGGCTGCAGGACCGCGTGGGACTGCTGTCGATCAGCTTCGACCCGTTGCAGGACGGTCCGCCTGCCTTGACCGACTACGCAAAACGCATGGGCATGCAGCCCGGCGTCTGGCGCCTCGTCAGCCTTGCGCACGAGGCCGACCGGCGAAGGCTGCTCGAGCGCTTCGGCATCATGGTCGTGCCCGCGCCGTTGGGCGAGTTCGAGCACAACGCGGCGCTGCACTTGATCGACCCGGCGACGCGGCTGGTGCACATCTTCGACCTGGGCGAGCCAGGCGCTGCACTACAGGCCGCGCTCGTCGTGCGGGACGCCCACGTCGCCTTGTCGGACCGATGAAGAATTCGCTGATGGCGGTGGCCGCCGCAACAGCAGCAAGCGCCTTGGCACTGTCGTTGCCCCCGGCACGGGCCTTGATCGAGCAAAGCATGGTCTGGCACATGCTGGTGCAGATGCCGCTGCTGGTGACAACCGGATGGTTGGGCGCGGCGGCGTTCACGGGCCGGGGCGGAACGGGTTGGCACGACGCGAGGCGGTTAAACCGCTTCGGCCTCACGGGCTTCATGCTGGCGCTCGGTACCATGGCCTACTGGATGATCCCGGCGACCATCGACCGCGCGGTGGTATTGCCCACGGCCGATCTGGCCAAGATCGGCAGTCTGGTGATCGCCGGCGTGGCCTTGCGGCAGTCCTTTGGCGTGGCACCCGCGGCCGTACAGCTTTTCTTCGCCGGGTCGGCGCTGCCGATGATGGTCTGGCTGGGGGCCTACATGGCGGGAACCGACCGGCGTCTGTGCAACGCCTACTCGCTCGAGAGCCAGATCGCTGCCGGGCGGGGCCTGGTGCTGCTGGCCATGTTCCTGGGCTTGTGCTGGGGTCTGGCGCTATGGCAGCGAGGGTCCGGGTCCATTTCCAACGCGCGGTTTTGACCATCGAACCACCGCAGTCCCTTCGTCTTGCCGGCGGAAGGCGACGCCGTTTCCTGGCAAAAAACTGCGCTCGCTGGGGCCGATTGTGGCTTCGCCGCTCTTCGGGATCGCTTTCGACGCCCCACGCCCGACAGGCTCCTGACACAACCTGCGCGGACAGGTACCGGGAGACACTGTTGGCGGAACTGCACTACGATAGGCCGCTCCCCATGGTAGCCATCAACGTCACCGGCCCGCTGTACGACTGCCCGCAGGCCAATCGCCGCAGGTGGACCCACCATGGCGACGCCTTCGCCTCATGACGACAACTCCGCTTCGTCCGGCGCAGCAGGCGATCTTGCTGATGCTTGCTGCCACCGCGATGACCGCAGTACAGAACACCCTGATCAGGCTGCTGGCTGACAGTGGAATCCATCCGTTCGAGATCGCGTTCTTTCGCTGTTTCTTTGGTTTTGTCAGCGTGGCGGCGCTGGTGTTCTGGAGCACCCGGACCCTGCCGCGCTCGAGCGCCATCATGCCGCTGGCCTTCTCGGGTGTCTTGCACATGCTCTCGATGCTGGCGTTCTTCTACGGACTGTCGGTCATACCGCTCAACGACGCGTCGGCGCTGACCTTCGCCACGCCCTTGTTCGGCACCATTGCCGCAGCGTTGTTTCTGCGTGAGAAGGTGCCGGCGCGGCGATGGGTCGCCATCGCCATCGGATTTGTCGGGGTGCTGATCGTGCTCAGACCCGGCTCGGTGCCGTTCAGCCTGGGCGCCGGACTGGTCCTGGCGTCGACCATCACCTTCGCCGGTGTGACGGTGCTGATCAAGCACCTGTCGGCAACCGTGCCCACCACCACGATCGTCTTTTATCAAAGCCTGTCGGTCTCGATCCTGACAGCGGTGCCGGCCGCGCTGGTCTGGACCACGCCTTCGGCCGGCAACCTGGTACTGCTGGTCGGCCTGGGGTTGCTCGGAACAGCGGGCTGGTTGTGTTTTACGCGCGCCTTCGCGCTGGCGGATGCGTCCGCAATCTTGCCGCTGGAATTTGCCCGTCTGCCCTTCGTCGCCATCCTGGCGTATGCCCTGTTCGGTGAAATCCCCGACCGCTGGGTCTGGATCGGGGCGGGCGTGATCTTCGGCTCCACGCTCTACATCGCACACCGGGAACAGGCAGCCCACCGAGCCCGGTGACGAAAAAGCCGACGCCAGTGCCGCCGCTTGCCGCGTCAAAGGGGAAACGCCAATAGACCTGGTACGACAGGCCCTGCACACTTTATGACGGTCCTGCGCACACCGGGTTCGCTGCCCCCACTGCCCAACCACCTGCCGCGCCCAACCGCACCATGCCACGCCCCATCACACTCGCCGCCGCCCAGCTGCGCCCCGTCAC
>Ga0105047_10020723_pt1 | contig 10088 bp, 9 predicted proteins | sample MAT04_FD_78384 | JGI IMG/M metagenome (GOLD analysis project Ga0105047, IMG submission 78384) | Freshwater microbial communities from Lake Fryxell liftoff mats and glacier meltwater in Antarctica - MAT-04 (megahit assembly) | ecosystem: Environmental > Aquatic > Freshwater > Ice > Liftoff...
CGCCACAAGATCATGGTCCGCCTGGCGACCTCGCCCTCGGGTGGTGTGACCGCCGAGGTCACCCTGCCGCCGGCGTTGGTCTCGGATTCCAAGCAGCCGGCACCGGCCCTTCCCCCGGTTCCTGCCTGCCCAGCGGCGCCCACGGTCACGATTGTCGCGACGGAGCACGGTTGGAACGCCGACGGCGACTACGTCGAGGGCATCGCCCATCCACTGTCGGCGTCGATGACGGCGATCGACCTCACGGTCGGCCTCACGCCCTATGAGACCACCGCCACCGAAGCCGCCTTCGAGCCGGGCGCCTTCGAGCCGGCCGATTACGCCGAACCTGTCGGCGAGCCAGCCGCCATCGACCCGCCGCCGTACGATCCGTCCACCGTCTGGGGCGACGAGTTCATCAGCCACTCCGACTCGCCGACCAAGCTTCGCGACGCCATCCCTGAGGGGCCGGCGTTCGACATCGGTCTGTATGCCCTCCTCGACCGGCAGGCTCCGTTGGACCCATCGAGCGCGGAGCCGCCGGCGACGGGGGCCGATGACTCCGGCAGCTCATCATCGCCGGACTCACTGCCCCAACGCCCCGCCGGGACCGGGTCATCAGATCCGTTCTTCTCCGCCGACGACGCCCTCACGGCCGCCCCCACCCGGGCACCCGAGGAGGTGCGCGGCCTGCTGGCCCGCTACCGCAGCGGGCTGGTCAACGGCCACGCCGACGGCTTGCCCGACCCCACCGGCGACGACCAGGAGCCATCGAGCAATGACTGAACTCAGCAGCGAGGCCGGCACTGTCAGCCTCCTCGTCAACAACTTCGCCGAGCGGGTGCCCGGCGTACGCGATGCCATTGTGCTGTCCTCGGACGGGCTGCTGATGGCGATGTCGGCGAGCCTTGTCCGCGACGACGCCGACCGGTTCGCGGCCGCGTCGTCGGGCCTCATCGGGCTCGCCCACGGGGCCTCATCACCGTTCGGCGGCGGCCGGGTCACCGAGGTCATCATCGAGATGGAGTACGGCTTCATCTTCGTGACCGGCATCGGTGACGGGTCCTCGCTGGCCGTCATGGCCGAATCCGCTTGCGACGTGGGCCTCGTCGGCTACGAGATGGCCCGCCTCGTCGAGCGCTGCGGCCCGGTGTTCACCCCCGAGCTGCGGGCCGAGCTGCAGGGATCGCTCAGCAGGTGAGCCTCGAGCCCGCGGTCGAGGAGCGAGATGGGCCCATGCGCCCCCGTCCCTACGCGCTGACCGGTGGGCGAACGCGCTCGATGCTCGACCTGCCCCTGGAGACGTTGGTGCGCACCAACGACCGCGGGCGCTCGGTGCGCCACGAAGTGGGCATCGAAGAACGCCTGATCCTCGACCTCGCCATCGAGCCGCTGTCGGTCGCCGAGATCTCGGCGCACCTCGGAGTGGTGCTGGGTGTTGCCCGGGTGCTCGTCGGTGACCTGGTCGCCGCCGGCCGGCTTGATCGCAGCGAACACCGATCCGCGGCAGCCACCGGCCGCCCCGACATCACACTGCTCGAAAGGGTGCTCGATGGACTCAGGGCGCTCTGAACCGACGACGACAGCAACGTCGAAGGTGCCGCTGCCCGTGAAGGTGGTGATCGCCGGGGGTTTCGGCGTGGGCAAGACCACGTTCGTCGGCTCGATCTCCGAGATCGACCCGCTCCGCACCGAGGCCACGATGACCAGCGCCGGGGCCGAGCTCGATGGGCCCAACGAGTCGACCGCCAAATCGGTCACCACCGTGGCGATGGACTTCGGCCGGATCACGCTCGGCCACGACGACCTCGTGTTGTACCTCTTCGGCACGCCGGGCCAAGAGCGCTTCCACTTCTTGTGGGACGACCTCGCCAAGGGCGCCATTGGGGCCGTGGTGCTGGTGGACACGACGCGTCTCGCCGACTCGTTCACCGCCATCGATTACTTCGAACGACGACGGGTGCCGTTCGTCATCGGCGTCAACTGCTTCCACGGGGCCATCAGCCACGATCTCGGCGCCATTCGCGCCGCGCTGGCAGTGAGCGAGGATGTGCCGCTTTTCTACACCGACGCCCGCGAACGCGGTGCGACCCGTGATGCGCTGCTCACCCTGGTGCAGCACGCACTCCACGTCGCCCGCGTCTGAGCGCCGCGTCTGACTGCTGGGCCCCGGTCCTGCCAGACTGCCGCCATCGCCGCACCACTGCCCGTCAGCTTCGTCATCGTCCACTGGAACCAGCCCGAGGCCGCAGCCACCACCATCGACGCCTTCCGCCGTCAGGCCGTGCCGCTGCGCTTCATCGTGGTCGACAACGCCTCCGAACCCGAGTCACTGGCCCGGCTGCAGGCGTTGCTGGGCGACGCCCCCGATGTCGAGCTGATCGAGCACCCCACCAACGGTGGGTTCGGCGGGGGAGCCAACGTCGGGTTGCGGCACTGGCTCGACACCACTTCGCCGGGCGAGGTCAGCGATTGGGCGCTCCTGTCGCCCCACGATGTCGAACCGGCGTCCGACTGCCTGGCGTTGCTGTTCGAGGCCGTAGCCACCGAGCCCATGGCCGGACTGGCCTGCGCCGATGTCGGGGACGGCCAGACGCCCTACATCGACCCCTACTTCGGTGGTCTCACGATGGCGGGTGACGACACCCCTGGCTGGCAGCCCGCCGACTACCCCCATGGAACCCTGATGGCGCTCAACCGGCGTTGCCTCGACGAGGTGGGCCTGTTCGACGAGGCGTTCTTCGCCTACTGCGAGGAGGCCGACCTGGCCCTGCGGGCGCGGGCGGCCGGGTGGACGTGCGGGCTGGTGCGCGGTGCCCGGGTGCAGAACGTCCACCTGGGGTCGAGCGTGGCGCTCGTCGACTACCTCCAGCAGCGCAACACCCTGCGCCTGGTCCGCTCGATGTCGGGGCGGTACAAGGTGTTCATCCGGCTGATGATCAGCCTCTACCAACTGGCCTCGGGCGTGGCCCGCCCGGCCAACGCGCCGTTGATGTTCCACCCCCGGGCGCGCCTGCTCGGCATCCGCGACTTCCTGCGGGGGCGATACGGCCCGCCTCCGGCCGACCTCAACCGCTGACGGCGGGCCCGGCTAGCGGGGGGCGGTGCCGACGCGGGCCGGTGTACGGGCCGCGGTGATGAGCTGGTCGATCGCCTCGGGGGGTTCGGCGGTACCGAAGTAGAAGCCCTGCGCCAGGTCACAGCCCAACGCCGTCACCCGTTCCAGCGAGGCCGGGTCCTCGACGCCCTCGGCGACGATCGTGAACCGCAGCTCACGGGCCAGGGCCACGACGCTCTTGGCGATGGCATCATCGTGAGGCGTGGCATTGCGGGCGTTCGTGAGCTGGCGGCCGATCTTGAGGTAGTCGAGCTGGAGGCGGCGGATGAGGCCGTAGGACGATTCGTTGTCGCCGAAGTTGTCGAGGGCCAGGTGCAGACCGAGCGCCTTACATTCGCGCAGCAGCATCCACGCCGGAGAGCTCTGCTGCAGGCTCGTGAGCGAGCCGAGTTCGAGGCAGAGCGCCCCCGCCTCGACGCCGTGCCGTTCGAGCGATGCCTCGACCGAGGTCAGAAAGTTGGCGGCGGATAGCTGCTTGGGCGAGATGTTCACGAAGATGATCGGCGGCGCCACCGACTTGGACCGGTCCCGCCAGATCCGAGCCTGGCGGCACGCCTCGTCGACGACCCATTCGCCCACCTCGACGATGAGCCCGGAGTCTTCGAGTGCGGGCAGCACCACGTCAGGGCTGAGGGCGCCCTCGGTGGGGTGCTCCCAACGCAACAATGCCTCGACCGCCACCAACGAGTCCTTCTGCAGCGAGAAGATCGGCTGGTACTGCAGGCGCAACTGGCGTTCCTCGAACGCGGTGCGAAGCCAGTCCACGATCATGGCGGGCGACACCTGCTCCTGCAGCGAATGCTCGAAGATCTCGTAGCGGTTCGGGCCCTGCAGCTTGGCCCGGTACAACGCCATGTCGGCGTGCTTCAACGCCGTCGCCAAGTCGTTCGCTTCGGGCGCCACCAGGGCCAGGCCCAGGTTCGCCCCGACCTGCACCGTGTAGGTCTGGATCTCGAAGGGGATCTGCAATGCGCCCAACACCTGTGCCGCCAGGTCATCGAGCTCGTCCACGGTGTCGACCAGCGCCCGCACCACGGCGAACTCGTCCCCGGCCAGGCGCACGAGGTGGTCATCGGCGGTCAGCTCGGCCCGGATGCGCCCGGCGACCGCAGCCATCACCAGGTCGCCGTCGTTGCGGCCGAACATCTGGTTGATGGCCTTGAAGTCACGCAGGTCGATGAGGATGACCGCCACCTGGCCACCGGAGCCCGCCGAGCGGCGTACCGCGTGGCGAAACGCCACGGCGAGCTGATGGCGGTCGGGCAGGCCTGTGAGCTCGTCGATGATTTGATCGCGATGCTGCAGGGCCACGACCCGGCGGGCCCGGACCAGGCCGACGCCGGCCAGCACCCCGCCGGCGAGCGCAACGATGACGGTGGAGGTGAGGGTTGGCCGACTCACGACCGACGAGCGGTCGACGGCCCTGTCGATCGAGCCGGCGAGACCCGACACCATCAGCACGATCCAGGCACCGAGCAGCGCCGAAACGATGGTCAACTCGACCCGGTGGTCGGCAGTTCGGTCGACAATGCGGTCGGTCAACCGTTGTCGCGCCGCGGGCCGGTCCTCGTTGGTCGCAGTCGTCCTCACATCATCCTGTCGGTGCGCAACGCCCGCTCTTGAGGGGCAGGGCCGTGAGGATCAGATATCGAGGTGCGTCAGTGCCGCGTCCATGAACCCCATGGCTCGCGGGGTGGCGAAGTGATCGACGTTGCGCAGCTCCACGTAGCGGCAGTTCGGCAACGCTTCGATGAGCGGGTCGGCCGGCCCGGCAAAATCGTGGTCGCCCAGCACCACCACGGTGTCGTGCTGCACCCTCGACAGCATCTCGGCGTCGACCGTCGGGGGATTGGAGCGCCGCAACAACGCCACCAGCGCCGGGATCTGCTGACCACACGACTCCGCCAGCTGCTGGAAATGGCGCACCATTGGATTGGAGTCGTCGTCGTTCTCGAGGGCGGTGGCGAGCTCGGCCGAGGATCCGTCGCGCCGGAAGAGATTGGTACCGACCCCGGCCACCACAAGCTTTTCGAAGCGGTGGGGGTGAGCCGCAGCGAGCACCAGCAGCGTCCGGGCCCCGAGCGAGAACCCGATGGCATCGACGGGCCCGTCGGGCAAGAACGCCATGACGTGTTCCTCGAACGCGTCGTAGGCCGCCGGATCTGTCGGCTGGGCGCTGGACCCGTGGCCGAGCAGGTCCGGAGCGATCGCGACCCGACCGCCGTCGCCGATGAGGTCGAGCCAACCCGTTTCGCCCCACGTTCGGCGGGCGTTGGTGGCGAGCCCGTGTAGCAACAGCACCGCACGGTCGGGGGAGCGATCGGTCATGAGGCCTCCTGGGTGCCGAGCGGCGAACTCGACGACGGCGAGCGCGTGGCGGTGGCGGTGGCGGCCAACGCCCGGAACGTGCCGATGGCGGCCGCTTCCCAGGTGAGTTGGCCGGCCCGGGCGATCGACGCAGTGGTGAGGCGTTGGCGCAGGTCGTGGTCGGTGAGCACGCGCACCAGGTGGCCGGCGAGTTCGTCGTCGGTGGTGCCGAGCAGCCCGGCCTCGCCGTCGATCGTGGCGTCGAGGTGGCCGGCGATGCGGGTCGCGACGCACGGCGTTGCGCAGGCGGCGGCTTCGGTCACGGTCATCCCCCAGCCCTCACGGATCGACGCCGAGGCGACCACCCACGACGAGCGGTAGCGGTCGAGGAGCTCGTCGTCGCTGATGCGCCCCAGCAACCTGATGTAGGTCTCGGCACCGAGCGACTCGATGAGTTCGATGATCTGCTCCCGCTCATAGCCGTCACCGACGATATCGAGGGTGGCGCCAGGCACCGCATTGCGGACCCGGGCCATGAGCCGCACGAGCCGGGGGAAGTCCTTGACCGGCACCAGTCGTCCAACCGCAATCACGCTGGGATGGTCGGTCTTGGCCCCGCCGGGGGAGAACTGCTGATCGACACCGGGTGGTACGACCGAGACCTCGTTGGGGTCGAAGCCCATTTCGCTCACCAACTCGTTTCGTGACGAGTTGGACAACGTGACCACCGAGGAGCGCCGGTAGAAGCGAGGCGCGATGCGCTCTTCGAGGATGCGGCCGGCCTTGGCCAGCCCCGGCGGCAGCGACATATCCCACATGGGCCCATGCACGTGGTGCAACCACACCGAATGGGGGCCGCGGCACCACAGCGGCGACATGAACGGCACCCCGTTCCAGATCTCGATGAGGCCGTCACGGTGGCCGTTGCGTCCGGCCAGCTCGGCCATCACCGAGCGGGGGAACACCATGTACCTGCCCGCCTTGCGCACCACGGTGTAGCCACCGCGGCGCACCCGGGGCGGCCGGCCAGCGGCGAAGGACGTGCGTTGCATGACCTCGATGCCCGATTGGGACCACAGCGACGCAATGTTGTGGGCGTGCACCTCGGACCCACCGGCCTCGACATCGTCGAGGTCGCGCCAGGCCAGCATGTGCACCCGAGAGATGCCGCTATCGGCCGCCAGGTCGCCGAGTTCGTTGATCGTCGTCGGCGATGCGACAGGTGTGGTCACTACGAGGGGCTCCTGGGCGGGGGAATGAACAGCGGCGGCTGGGATAGAACAGCGGCGGCCCATGTTACGCGGGGCGTTACGATGCGGCGTGACTTCGGCCCCCGACTACCTGCAGCGCATCCTCACCGCCGCGGTCTACGACGTGGCGGTGCAGACCCCACTCGACCGGGCCGCGGGGCTATCGCAGCGCTGGGCGAACACGGTGCTGCTCAAACGTGAGGACCAGCAGCCGGTGTTCAGCTTCAAGCTGCGGGGCGCCTACAACAAGATGGCCCAGCTGAGCGCCGACGAGCTGGCCCACGGGGTCATCTGCGCCTCGGCGGGCAATCACGCCCAGGGGGTGGCCATGAGCGCACAGCGCCTCGGCTGCCGGGCCACCATCGTGATGCCCACCACCACCCCGCAGGTGAAGGTCGACGCCGTCACGGCCCTGGGAGCCACCATCGTGCTACACGGCGACAGCTACTCCGAGGCCAACGCCCGCGCCGTCGAGATTGCGGCGGCCGAGGGTCAGAGCTTCGTGCATCCCTTCGACGACCCGGCCGTCATCGCCGGGCAGGGAACCGTTGCCATGGAGGTGCTGCGCCAGTGCCCTGGCCGCCTCGACGCCGTGTTCGTGCCGGTCGGGGGCGGAGGGCTCATCGCGGGGATGGCCGCGTACATCAAGGCGGTTCGACCCGAGGTTCGCGTCATCGGGGTGCAGGCCGCGGATTGCGACGCCATGGCCCGGTCGGTGGCGGCCCGACAGCGGGTCGAGCTCGACGACGTGGGGCTCTTCAGCGACGGCACCGCCGTCAAGATGGTGGGCGTGGAGACCTTCCGGCTGGTCTCGGAGTTGGTCGACGAGTTCCTCACCGTCGACAACGACGCCATCTGTGCCGCCATCAAGGACGTGTTCACCGACACCCGCAGCATCGTCGAACCCGCCGGGGCCCTGAGCGTTGCCGGGATGAAGGCGTACATCGAGCGAACCGGGGCCAAGGGTCACACGTTCGTCGCGGTGGCCAGCGGTGCCAACATGAACTTCGACCGGCTGCGTTTCGTGGCCGAGCGTTCCGAGGAGCGTGAGGCCTTGTTCGCCATCACCATCCCCGAGGAGCGCGGCAGCTTCCGGCGATTCTCCGAGATGATCGGCGCTCGCTCGGTCACCGAGTTCAACTACCGGATCTCGGATTCGAAGCAGGCCCACGTGTTCGTCGGGTTGTCCACCGCCGCCCACGACGACACCGCCGCCATTGCGGCACGGTTCGTGGCCGCGGGTTTCGCCACCATCGATCTCACCCACGACGAGTTGGCCAAGGAACACGTCCGCCACATGGTGGGCGGGCGAACCGGCCTGGCCCAGGACGAGCGGCTCTACCGGTTCCTGTTCCCCGAGCGACCGGGCGCGCTCATGACGTTCCTGTCGAGCCTGCACACCGACTGGAACATCAGCCTGTTCCACTACCGCAACCAGGGCGCCGACTACGGCCGGGTGCTCGTCGGCCTACAGGTGCCCGACGGAGACGACGACGCCTTCGCCGCCTTCCTCGAAGCGCTGGCCTATCCCTACGAGGCCGAGACCGACAACCCGGTGTACCAGCTGTTCCTTCGATGAGGGCCTTGGCAAGGAGGCGTGCCGCCTAAGGTGGCTGCGCTCTTCAGCAGACAGGATTCGTTTTTTGAAACTGACCGGTGAACGTCCCATCGAGGGTAAGACCCCCGACTCCCTGCTCGCGCTGCACGCCGCGGGGTACCGCGAGGTACGCGAGCGCATCGGCGCCGGTCGGTTCCTCGACCTCGGCTGCGGTCTCGCCGATGGCACCGCCACCTTCGCCAGCGACGACCGGGTGCTGGTCGGCATCGACTATGACGCTGCGACTGCGGCCCAGGCGCGCCGTGAGAAGGCCTCCATCGGGCTCATGACGGCGTGTTCCGACGGTGCCGCGCTCTCACTTGCGGACGATGCCTTCGACTACGTGTGCTCCTCGCACCTCATCGAACACTTCGTCGACCCCAACGGCCACTGCGCCGAGGTGGCCCGAGTGCTCGCCCCCGACGGCACGGCGTTCTTCCTCACCCCCAACGCCCCGGCCGACTTCGAGAACCCGTACCACGTGTACCTGTTCGAACCCGACGACCTCCGCCGGATGCTCGGCAAGTACTTCGCCGAGGTCACGGTGCTGGGCCTCGATGCCACCCCCAACGTGAAGGCCGACTTCGAAAAGCGCCGCAAGCTGGCGCGACGGCTGCTGTCGCTCGACCCGCTGGGCCTGCGCCACAAGCTGCCCCGCACCTGGTTCGTGGCGCTGCACGCCGCGGGACGCCGGGTGGCCTACCGGTTCATGGCCGACGAGCAGGGCGGCGGCAACTCGGGCATCACCGACGCCGAGTTCTTCACCACCGACCAGATCGACCCGTCCACGCTGGTCCTGCTCGCGGTCGCCTCCAAGCCCCTGTCTTGATGTGCGCCCGCGGCCACACCTGACGAGAGTAGGAGCGGTGGAGGCCATCAGGATCGCTCAGTCTTCCAGGACCGCTCAGTCTTCGATGTTGGCGGTGCGGCGCCAACCGGCGCGTAGGGCCTCGACGACGCACTCGACGCCCAACAAGGCGTAGGCGAACATGCCGAGCGAGTGGACCGGGTCGAAGTGCTGGGGCCAGTCGAAGTCGAGCGGATAGTCGTTGCGCCACTGCTTGGCAACCACGTACGCGGCTGCCAACCCGAGGGCCGCAATGGTGGCGAAGCGCAGCGCCCGCCAACCGATGTCGGTGCGCAGGGCCAAGGCCATGGCCAGCGCCACGGGGACGGCCCACCAGTAGCCCACGAACGCCGCGCCCCCGATGAGGGCGCCGAAGGTCGCCCAGCCGGTGCTGCGCCAGGCCACTGGCCGGCCAAACGCATCGAAGAGTCCCACGCCGTCGGCGTGCAACGCCGGATCGCTGACCCGCGCCGACACCTTGGCAGGACGGATCGCCAGCACCAGGCACACCAGGAACCCCAGACCCGACAACAACAGCGCGATCCAGACGTTGCGCTGCGGCGCCCAGTCGAGCGCGAATGTGGGTTGTGCGCCGACCACGGCCGGATCGATGTACCAGGCGTTGGCGTAGCCGTTCACCAGCGTCGACGGGCCCAGATCTTCACCGTCGGCGGTCAGCTTCCAGCCCTCGTTGTTCGACTGGCCCAAGATGAGCCAGTACGGCTCGTCGGCCGAGCCGTCGACGGTGGCGCGGTAGCTCACCTGGTTGGCGGCCGTCACGTCGAGCTGCGGTGACGCGGACCCCGCCGGCACTGGTTCGTCGGGAGAGGGAGCCGGCGATCGCAGCACCAACTGGTCGATGTCGAGACCCGTGAGGTGGCCGTCGACCGACGACACCAGCGATGAGCCCTTCGACAGCTGCAGCGGCGCCTCGTCGCACTGCTCGAAGTCGACCAGCCCGCCCCGCTCGATGAGCTCGGTGTCGAGATC
>Ga0105047_10020725_pt1 | contig 10087 bp, 9 predicted proteins | sample MAT04_FD_78384 | JGI IMG/M metagenome (GOLD analysis project Ga0105047, IMG submission 78384) | Freshwater microbial communities from Lake Fryxell liftoff mats and glacier meltwater in Antarctica - MAT-04 (megahit assembly) | ecosystem: Environmental > Aquatic > Freshwater > Ice > Liftoff...
ATCTCGCCTGGCTGCGTTGCGCCGCCTCGACAGACGCAGAGTATGCCGTCGGACGGCGCGCCTTGCCAGACGAGCGCCTCGACACCCGCAACCCATCAACTTCACTGTGCAGAGCTACTAGAGTAGCACGGTGATCCCGCCTCGATTTCGCGCTACGTTCCCCGCATGCGTCTTCACCTGGCCGCGCTCGTCTTCGTCCTCGCCGCTTGTGGCGGAGACGCGAGCTCCAACGCCGACGCATCCGTGGCGGATGACGCCGCGGCCGACGCTTCGGTGGACCTGTGCTGCCCGGTCCAGTTTTCGCCACCGACGCGCTGCGGCTGCTTGAAGATCGGCGGCAAGACACCGTCCAACGGGATGTGTCCCGAGCGCTGCAACGTGAACCAGGCCGACATCCCGGCGCCCGTCACCGAGGACGGCTGCTTCATCCTCAACATCCCCCCCAACAGCGTGTGCGAGTAGTCGATGGTCGCTGAACCGCAGCTGCACGTGCTGGTGATCGACGACGACGAGGACGTCCGCCAGCTCCTGGTCGAGATCCTGCTCCCCGACGAGCACCAGATCTTCGCGGTAGGATCCGCCGAGGAGGGCCTGCAGCTCCTCCCGTACCACACGTTCCACGTTGCTTTTCTCGATCAAAACTTGCCCGGAATGGAGGGCCTGGTGCTCGGCGAGTTCCTGCAGAAGAACAACCCGGACATGAAGGTCGCGCTCGTGACGGGCAACGACGACCCGCGCCTGCCGCGGCTCGGCGAGAAGCTCGGCATCAAGTTCATCGCCAAGCCGTTCGAGGTGCGCAGCATCCTCGACGTGATCGACGAGTACCGCCACGCGACGCTCGAATCGACCGATCTGATGCCGCTGCGCGCCGATCGCCACCCCACCCTCGGCGACCACCGCGCCAGCTTCGGCACCGCGTTCGGCGATCTCAACGTGCCCGATCGGCTGCAGGAGAAGATGATCCGCGCCGTACGATCGATCCTGACCGAGCTGCGCACGCAGCGCCGCTACGACGAGCGCGAGCGCGTGCAAGCGTATGCCGGCCTGGTCGCGATGACCGTGCTCGGCATCGACCCGCCGAAGCTGCCGAGCGGCCTGACGCTGTTCGAGGAGTACGACGCGATCATGGTGCGCCACGGCCTGGCGCGCGCGTTCAGCGACGACCCGGACGAGTGACTAAAGGCGCATCAGGGCGGCGCCCCAGTGCAGTCCGGATCCGAGCGCCAGGAAGCACAGGAGCTGGCCCTTCTTTACCTTGTCGGCGCGCAGGAGCTCGTCCATCAGGATGCCGATCGTCGCGCTCGACGTGTTGCCGAAGCGGGCGATGTTGGAGGGCACCTTCTCCTTGGGCACATCCAGCGCCTCGAGCACGGCCTGGTTGATGCGGTCATTGGCCTGGTGAGCGATGAACCAGTCGATCTGCGAGAGGTCGACGTCGTGTCGCTTGCACAGCGAGCGGACCACCTGGGGGAGCTTGGTGACGGCGTTCTTGAAGAGCTCTTTCCCGTCCATGCTGGGGATGTGCAGCTCGCCGTCGAACATCTCCTTCGACCAGTACGGGCGCCGACGGAAGCCGCCGCCTTCGATGTAGATCTGCTTCGCTGCGCGGCCGTCGCTGTGCACCTCGCTGCCGATGAGGCCGTGGCCCTCCGGCGAACGGCGCATGACCAGCGCGCTGGCGCCGTCACCGAAGAGGATCGCGAGCGAGCGGTGGCGGGTGGCGCGATCGTAGTCGACCGGATCGATCTCGCGATCGGCCTTGCCCTCGACGACGTCCCAGTCCTTCCACGGCATGAAGCCGGCGTGCGCCTCGGCGCCGACGACGAGGATGTTGTGCGCGGCGTCGGTCGCGATCAGACCGTCGGCGACCTGGAACGCGAACGGGATCGAGCAGCACTGCTGGCGCAGATCGAGCGCCGGCACGCCGGGGATGCCGAGCTTCGCGCCGAGCAACCCGCCCGATCCGGGGAAGAGATGATCCGGCGTCATCGTCGAGAAGAGGATGTAGTCGATGTCGCTCGGCGAGAGCTTGGCCGACGCGATCGCGCGCTTGCACGCCTCGACCGCGAGATCGCTCGCGCCGACGCCTTCCGGCGCGAAGTGCCGCTGGAGGATACCGGTGCGCTTGAAGATCCACGCATCGTCGGTGTCCATCACCTTGGCGAGCTGGGCATTCGTGACGGGCTCGCCCGGCACGTAGTAGCCCGAACCCACGATCGTGACGCCTGGCATCGTTCGCGTCCGCTAATCGAACGGAGCGCGAGACGCCAGCGCGATCGCGTTTTGTGCGTGAATCTGCGTGCTGCAGAAACTTCGGACGCGATGGTATTCTCCGGCCGTGTGGCGCCATGCTTCCCGCGCCGCGTGCGCGCTCTCACCGAGATGTGCTTTGTCCGCTGATCAGATCGCACTTCCGGCGGAGAGGACTGCGCAGTCGCTTTTGTCGCCCGTCGCGCCCCGTGACGTGCCCGTGACAATTCAACGAGGGCTTCTGCGACGCGATCGCGCGGGTCGGTCTGCATGACGCTGCGTGTGCTGCACCTGGTGTCGGTGGCTACGATGACCGGTCACACGGATCCCGCGCTCGCGCTGGCCTCGGCGCAGCGGCGGCGCCTCGGCTACGACGCGCGCATCGCCTATGACCAGATGCGCGCCGGCGACATGGCCAAACGCGTGGTGCAGTACGACGTGCCGGTCGTGGCGGAGCTCTCGCTCTGCACCAAGGGCGGCCTGGTGCGCGCGGTCCGCGATCGCAGCTACCTCGCCGAGATCGCGCCGCGGTTCGACGTGATCCACGCGCACTCCACCCACGATCACGGCATCGCCGCGCTGGTGGGACGCGATCCTGCGCGCCTGCTGGTGCGATCGATCCATCACCCGCGATCGGCGGCGCGCCGCGTCGGTCAGAAGCTGATCTTCGATCGCACCGACGGGTTCTTCGTTCCCGCGCACGCGCACCTCGACCGCGTGCTGGAGAGCTATCCGTCGGTCCCGCGCGATCGCGTGGAGGTGGTGCCGGGCGCGGTCGACCCCGATATTTTCCGCCCTGGGCTCGACGGCCGCGCGTTCCGGCGATCGGTCGGCATCCCCGAGTCGGCGTTCGTAGTCGGCATGATCGCGCGCTTTCAGCCAGGGCGGCGGCAGCCGCTGCTCATCGATGCGCTGGCCCGCGCGCGCCGCGAGTCGGGCCTCGATCTGTGGCTCGCATTGATGGGGAAGGGCGAGACGCAGGCGGAGATCGAGGCGGAGATCGCCGCGCGCGAGCTCGGCGCCGTGTCGCGGCTCTACGGCTTCCGCGACGCCGATCTGCCCGAGGCGATCGCGAGCTGCGACGTGACCGTGCTGCTCAAGGAGGGGAGTGACGCCGGCTGCCGCGCGGTGCTGCAGTCGCTCGCCTGCGCGGTGCCGGTGATCGGCGCGCGCTTCCCGGCGATCGGCGACGCGGTGACCGACGACGTGGGCATGCTCGTCGGCGGCGAAGATGTGGAAGAGCTCGCGCACGCGATCGTATCCCTCGCTCGCCAGAACATCGCGGAAATGGGCGCCCGCGGCCGCGCACGCGTGCTCGAGCGCTACACCGAAGCCGGCCGGGTCGATCGCGTCCACGCCGCGTATCAGCGGTGGATCAAGCCTTCTTGACGGCCTTGGCGCCGACCCGCTGCTCGGCCCAGGGATCACCGAGCTCTGCGGCGAGCTCGCGCGGCCGTGCGTCCGGGAAGCGCTGCATCTCCCAGAGGCGGACGTACTTCTGGAACGTCCCCGCCGCCTGCAGGCCCGCCATCGTGATGCCGAGCGCGCCGTCGAGGATCCCGCCGTGCAGCAGGTACGAGCGCAAGAAGCGCCCCAGCGTGTGGCTGGCGATCGCGCCCATTCCCGAACGGTGGCCGCGGGCAAAGGCGTCGCGCGCAAAGGCCTCGGCGTAGATGTTCGACTTCTCGAGGTAGTCGCGGATCGAGTCGAAGGAGAAGTGATCGACGTGCCCGGCGAGATCGGCGGTCGCGCCGTCCACCGTGATGCGATCGTGCACCGAGCTCGTGTCCCAGCGGGCCCGCTGGCGATCGATCAGGCGCACGTGCCGATCGGGGTAGAAGCCGCAGCTCTTGATCCAGGCGTCGCGCAGGTGGTTGCGAAACGGCATGCGAAAGGCCGCGACGCCGGCCGGCCAGCCGCGCTCGCGCATCCCGGCGATCTCGTCGCGGAGCTCGGCGGTCACGATCTCGTCGGCGTCGATGTTGAGCACCCAGGGATGGTGCGCCTCGGTGCGGCCGTGATCCTTCTGGTCGTTCCAGCTCACGAAGGGCCGGACCACCAGGCGAGCGCCGCTCGCGGTCACGAGGTCCTGCGTGCCGTCGGTCGAGCCCGAGTCGATGACGACGATCTCGTCGCAAAACGCCAGCGATCGCAGGCAGTCGCCGATGCGCTTCGCCTCGTCGAGGCAGATCACCATCCCGGTGACGCCCTGAGTGGTCGACCCCACGAGACGGAGTTAGCATAGCGCGACGTGCTGCGCATCGCGCTGTTGAGCCGCCGCTGGAGCGTGCGCGCGGGCAACGAGAAGGTCGCGGTGGAGCTGGCGCGCCAGATGACCGCGCGCGGGCACGCCATCACGGTCTACGCCAGTCGCGTGGATGGCTCGGCCGGCGAGGTCGCGCCCGTCGTGCGCCTGCCGGGCGTGAGCTTCGATCCGAAGCTGGCGATGCTGAGCTACGCCTGGACCACGAAGCGGCTGGTCGAGCGCCTGCGGGCCGAGCGCGCCACCGACGTGGTGATCGGCTTCGGGCACAGCGTGGTCCACGACGTCTACCGGCTCGGCGGCGGCACCCACGCGGCTTTCCTCGAAGCCGCGAAGGACCACCCCGAGGCGCGTGGCGGGCCGGTGCTCGATCGTCTGGCGCTCGCGTACGAGAAGAAGCGCTTCTCGCCCGAGGCCTCGCCGCTGCTCGTCGCGCCGAGCCGCGAGGTGGCGCGCGAGCTCGAGCGCTACTACGCGGTGACGCCCGATCGGATCCGCATTGTGTGGAACGGCATCGATCTCGAGCGCTTCTCCCCTGTCCCCGAGGGGCACGCGGACGTGCAGGCTGCGCACGCCGAGCGAGCCCGCGTTCGCGCCGCCTGGGGGGTGTCCATCGATCGCGCGGTAGCGCTGTTCGTGGGCCAGGATCCCGGCCGAAAAGGCCTCCCTGCCGCGCTCGAGGTCGCGCGCCGGCTCCATCTGCACCTGGTTTACGTGGGCCGCGCGCCCCGACCGCGAGACCTCTCGGCCCCAGTGACATGGGACGGAGAGCGCAGCGACGTCGAAGCTTGCTACCGTTCGGCCGACGTGTTGCTCGCGCCCAGCCGCTACGATCCGTTCGGAGGTGTGGTCCTCGAGGCGCTCGCGAGCGGCTGCTTGCCGGTGGCCACGCGGCGCATCGGTGCGACCGAGCGCATGCAGGGCACGCCGCTCGACGCGCTGCTGGTGGACGATCCCGATGACCTCGAGGGGCTGGTCCGCGCGGCCTCGCTCGCGCTCGATCCGGGCCGAAAAGAAGCGTTGCGCGCCGAGGCCCATCGCGTGACGCGCGACGCGGGCCGCGACGCGTGGGGCAGCGCGATGGAGGCGGTGCTCGAGGAGGGCGCGCGCCAGTGGAGAGCGCGGGCGTGAGGATCGCTCCGCTCGCCGCGCTGGCGCTGCTGGCCTGCTCCGATCCGGCCGGCCCCGGCATCCGCATGGACGCTGCGCGCTCGACCTCGTTCTGGGACGCGCCGTTTCCGTCGAACGATCTGCTGAAGGACGGGCGCGTCGACATCTCCGGTTTTCCCAACCCCGGCCGGATCGACCTCGTGCGCCGCGGGGTCGATCTCCTCGGACGCGACGCGCACGGCTTCGGGCTCGCCTCGGGCGTGTTTTTCGCCGCCGATGTCGCGCTCGATCCGAGCAGCGTGAACGCTGATTCGGTGCGCCTGCTCGACGCCGCGACCGGCGAGGCGCACCGGGCCGACCTGTTCTACGCCGAGGATGGCGGGCCGTTCGGGACCCCGCACATGATCGTGCTTCTGCCCGAGAACGGCGCGCCGCTCGCGCCCGCGACGACCTACGTCGCGATCGTCTCGCGCGACGTGCACACTGCGGAAGGCGAGCCGCTGGCGGTCGCGCGCAGCGAGATGCCCGACACGATCGGCGTCGATCCCGACACCGTCGCCGGCTTCACCGTCTTTCGCACCGACGACCCGCTCGGCGCGTTCGACGCGGTGCTCGCCCGCGGGCGAGCGCGCCTGAGCGCGGCGGCGCCGGTGGTCGTGCAGAGCGAGATCTTCCCCGATTATTGCGTGTTTTCAGGCGAGATCACGCTGCCCGATTTCCAGGAAGGCGAGCTCCCGTACACCGAGGACGGCGGCGCGTGGTCCGCCGGCGATGCCGCTCCGAAGCAAGCGCGCTCGCGTTTGGTGGTGACGATCCCGCGCCGCGGTCGCGCCGCGTATCCGGCCGCGGTGTTCATCCGCACCGGCGGCGGCGGCGATCGCCCGCTCGTCGATCGCGGCCTGCACGCGATCGCGCACGGCCCGGCGATCGAGCCTGGCTCGGGCCCCGCGCTGGAGCTCGCGCGGGTGGGTTATGCGGGCGTCAGCGTCGATGGACCGCACGGCGGTCCGCGCAACCCGAGCGGCGCGGACGAGCAGTTCTTGATGTTCAACTTCCAGAACCCGGCGGCGCTGCGCGACAACGTGCGGCAGTCGGCGCTGGAGATCGCGCTCTTGCCCGCGCTGCTCGAGCGCCTCGAGGTCGACACGTCGAGCTGTCCGGGCGCTCTTCCGCGCGCGCGGATCGACACCTCGCGCCTCGCGCTGATCGGCCACTCGATGGGCGCCACGATCGCGCCGCTCGCCGCGTACGGTGCGCCCGAGTATCGCGCGCTGATCATGAGCGGCGCGGGCGCGAGCTGGATCGAGAACCTGCTGCACAAGCTCAAGCCGCTGAGCGTGAAGGTCTTGGCCGAGGCGCTGATCGGCTACACCGATCGCGGCGCGCAGCTGGCGTACTCCGATCCGGTGCTCTCGCTGGTCCAGTGGGCGATCGAGCCGGCGGATCCGCTGGTGTTCGCGCCGGCGCTGGTGAAGCGCGGCCGCCCGCATGTCCTGATGTTCCAGGGCATCGTCGATCACTACATCATGCCGCCGATCGCCACCGCGCTCTCGGTCGCGCTCCGGCTCGATCACGGCGGGCCCATCCTCGATCGCGAGGTCCCCGAGCTCGCCGCGTTCGACTCGCTCGCCGAGCGCCTCCAGAGCGCCGGGCTAGAGAGCGTCCGGCTCCCTGCGCGCGCCAATCGCTCCGGCCTCACCGCGCTCGTGGTGCAGACGCCCGAGGACGGGCTCGAAGATGGCCACGAGGTCCTCTTCCAGACCGAGCTCCCGAAGCGGCAGTATCGCTGCTTCCTCGCGACGCTCGCGGCGACGAGCACTGGCGCTCCGCCGCTGGTGATCGGCGCCGACGACATGTGCCCACTCGGGCCCTGAGGGCCCTGACTTGACGGTGGCCCAAGGGCCGGGGGACCGTCGTCGGGTCGTGCGTTCATTGCTGCTCTGCGCGCTCGCGCTCGCCGCCTCGGCCTGCAAGTTCGAACCGCCTGCGCTGGCCGTCGTTCAGCCCACGCCTGCTGTCCTCGGCGCCGCGTGCATGAGCGATCAGGGCTGCGCGAGCGCCATCTGCGGCGCGCGTCAGGTCTGCGACGAGTGCCGCGTCTCTTTGACTTGCGGCGCGGATCGCGCGTGCGACGACACCGGCCGTTGCGTCGACGTCCAGGTGACGGGCCAGCACCGCCACGTCCCCGCGATCGGCGCGCGCAGCACCAACGGCGTCCACACGCACGTCGGTCGAGTCGGCGTCGCTGCGGTGACGTCGTCGAGGGAGCTCCGATGAACAGTCTTGCATCCGCCGCGCTGCTCGCGCTCCTGGCCGGACCGGCGTACGCCGATGTCCCGGCGACCATGGTCGCGCAAGGCTGGTTTTACCGTGCCGATGGCACACCCGAGCAAGGCGCCTTGCAGGTCAGCTTCGCGATCTACCGCGCGCCGACGGGCGGAGCCGCGGTGTGGAGCGAGACGCTCTCGCTCATGCCCGACGAGCGCGGCTACTACTCGGTGCTGCTCGGGCGCACGAGCTCGCTCACGCCGGGGCTGTTCGATGGCGCCGAGGCGTGGGTCGGCATCCAGATCGCCGGCGAGAGCGAGCTCGTCCCGCGCGAGACGCTGGCGAGCGTGCCGTACGCGATGCACGCGGCAGTGGCGGGCACGGTCGTGGTCGGTGGGCAGCCGGTCATCGATCCGGACACCGGCGAATGGCTCGGACCGGAGGGCCCGGGTCAAGTCGGTCCGGCGGGCCCGATCGGCGCGATGGGCGTCGCGGGTCCCGAGGGTCCGGCGGGCCCGATGGGCGCTCCCGGTGCGCAAGGCCTCGAGGGCCCCGCCGGACCGGCCGGGCCCGCGGGTGGTCCGGTCGGTCCGCGGGGTCCGGTCGGTCCGATCGGCCCGGAGGGTCCCGCAGGCATCGCCGGTCCGATCGGCCCGCAAGGCGTCGCCGGTGCGGTCGGCCCGATCGGTCCGCAGGGCGTCGTGGGGCCGCAGGGCGCGGAGGGTCCGACGGGTTCGGCCGGCGCGATCGGTCCGCAGGGCGCCGCGGGCGCGCCCGGTCCGACCGGCGCCACGGGTGCAACGGGCGCGATCGGCCCGCAAGCCCCCGCAGGCCCCGCAGGCCCCGCAGGCCCCGCAGGCCCGACGGGAGCGACGGGAGCGACGGGAGCGACGGGAGCGACCGGTGCCACCGGGGCGACGGGCGCTACCGGATCCACAGGCCCGCGCGGCCCGGTCGGCCCTTCGAACGTGCAGTTTTACCTCGCGAGCGAGAGCGGCAACTACAACAACCCGCCCCCCGCCGGCGTCGAGATCGTCAACCAGACGTCCCGCAGCCGCGTCGAGCTGACCAACTACACCGAGGTGCGCGTGCAGTTCGCCACGAACCAGATCAGCGCGGTGGTCGGCATTCGCATCGACTACTCGACTGACAACGGGCTCAGCTTCTCCCCGCTGGTGAGCGGTTTCGTCCCGGCGGTCGCCCTCCCGAACATGAACGTCGTGAGCGCGTACGTCGGGCTCCCCAACACCGCGCGCGCGGAGGTCCTGGTGCGCGCCGTGGTCCTCGGCAACAGCAACGTCGACCCGACCGTCCGGTACGTCCGTCTCGACGCGAGGTGACCGATCTTCGTCCGACCCCGCGGGCCGAGGAAGCCCTAGACCCAAAGTGTAGAGTTGAACTACACACTTTGGATGCGCCGGATCCCGCTGCTCCCGCTCCTCGTCGCCGCGGCCTGCGCTGTGGACCCGATCGCGCCCATCGAGACGCCTGACGCGGGTGTGCCCTCCGCCGCGGATGACGCCGCGTCCCCGCCCAGCGACGACGCTGCGGTCGCGCCCGCCGCCCCGGATGCCGCGGAGACGTTCGCTGACGCCGCCGCGCCCGACGCCGCGACGTTCGCCGACGCCGCCGAGGCGCTCGCCGATGCCGAGCCCGCGCGCAGCGACGCGACGCCTACCACGATCGGCGAGACCTGCTTCGGCGCGATCTACGATCCGGCCGCGCGCGGTCCGAGCTACGACCAGTTCCATCCCACGATCGGCGCGCACTGCCAGGGCACCAACCACCAGGACATCACCGACATCGAGCGCGTGGTGTTCCTCGGCGACTCGGTCACCGTCGGCACGCCGCCGACGCAGAGCGGCGACTTCTATCGCAACCGCCTCGCCGAGCGACTCGCCACGCGCTTCAACCTCGAAGCGCCGGCGTTCGGATGGCGCGCCGTGAACTTGATCGACGGCGTCTCCTACGATCGCGACAGCGGCGACTTCTCGACCTGCGCGAAGTGGGGCGCGCGCACCGACGATCTCCTCGGGCCGGGCAAGCAGCTCGAGCAGTGCTTCCCGGACGCGGCTTCGTTCGACAAGCGCACGCTCGTGATCATGACGATGGGCGGCAACGACATCGCCAGCCTCACGAAGGAAGGCGCCACGAGCCACATGCCGCTGCGCACCTATGCCGAGCTGCAGCAGCAGA
>Ga0105047_10020727_pt1 | contig 10085 bp, 8 predicted proteins | sample MAT04_FD_78384 | JGI IMG/M metagenome (GOLD analysis project Ga0105047, IMG submission 78384) | Freshwater microbial communities from Lake Fryxell liftoff mats and glacier meltwater in Antarctica - MAT-04 (megahit assembly) | ecosystem: Environmental > Aquatic > Freshwater > Ice > Liftoff...
CGGCAACAGCAGATCGGCCTAACCCTCCGCTTCTAGCGCTCACCGCGCCGCCGGCAGCCGATCGCGAAACTTCGGGACAACCACTTCCCGGGTATATCGATCGTGCTGCTGCAGCGCCTTCATCGCCTCGGGTAACTGCATCCGCTTCACGATCGCCCGCACCTGCTCCTCCCCCTGCTGGCCCCAAGCCACTCGCTCCGCCGCCGTCTTCGGCAAGGCTTCACTTCCGCCGTGCGCCATCACGTCCGCCACCCACGAACCTAAGCTCAAGCTCCCCGCAAAGCCCAGCCTGCCTAACGTAGCCAACCCCTCATTCACCGGCAACGGCCCCGCCGCGTGCGACTCCCGCTCTCCATACTCGCCCGCCAACGCCAAGTCTTCTAAACGTCCCGTCATCGCGTGGGCCCCGTACATCGTCTTTGACCGCGCGTCGCCTGGCAACTGCAACCGAGGCAAGTAGGTGTCCATGTTGATGTACAGAATCGGAACGTGCGTCTCTTCGAAGAACTCGCGCACCAGCGTCCCCACCGTCAGCGGTGCCGGCCCATGGCTGGCCGAGAGGTAGACTTGGCGCCGAAAGCCCTGTTTGAGCAGCGAATGCGCCAAGTCTTTCAGGAACGCCGTCCCCGCCTGTGGGCTTAAATAGACCGTCGACGGCGCGATAGTTGTCGTCCCGGGGTAAGACCACACGAGGCCCGGCATGTAGAGCCCGCCGGTCTCTTCGGCCATCGCCATCGCGTACGCGAGCGGCCAGACGTAGTCCCGCCCGCTGGGCTGGATCCCGTTCGTCTCCACCGCCCCCACCGGGATGAAGATGATGTCGCTCTTCGTGAGCTGAGCACCCACCTGCACCTGACTCAAACGCGTCAAATCCCGCGTGTGCAGCGGGCGCACCTGCGCCTGCATCGCACCCACCAATAGCCCGATCAAAAGTCCAATTCGTTGCATCGGCCTCTAGCTTACACCCGAACCCTCCAGAATCAAGGTGACGACTAGATTGCTTGACCAACCCTCCAAAAAGCGCCCATGCCGGAGCGTATCCGTTGCGCCCGAGTTCCTCAAAATACAAGATTGCAATTTCTATCTCTCATCGATTCTCTACCGTCCGGATGGCGAACCGGATTATGGTCCTGGCTGATCGCCAGATTAGGGAAAATCGTTCTCACGACCAACCGCTTGCGGCGGGCGGAATCGATGTCAAGTGGTCGTCGCGCCGATCGTATATGGTCACCTGATGCGGGCATCAACGTGAACGAACCGGAGATTACCTAACTTGGCCCGAATCGACGGCCTCTTGTTTGGATGCCCACGTGCTACAGGAAACGTACCAGTGTCTAGGAGCTGGAGACAATGATCACAGAAAGTGCAGCCGAAAAGGCGACCGTTTTTGCATTTCCGACAGCTGCGGATTTGCAGATGCTCAGCCGCACGGAAGGACCCTGCGTAACCTTATGCCTCGTTCCCCATGTCGCAGGAACCGGGTCCCGCCCCTCTGGGGCGGTGTTGAAGACGCTGTTGCTTGACGTTATGCAGGCGCTCCACGAATGTGGCATGCATCCGCAAGACGCTGATTCGTTGCTCGAACCGCTGGGAGCGATGACCGTCGATGCGGCGATGCAATCGAGCCATGAACATGCTCTGTGTCTCTTCCGATCACCCCGAGAGTTCCATTGCTTCTTTGTGCGCGCGGTGGTTGAGCCGGGTTGGCATGTCGAGGATCGTTTTTTCGTGCAGCCTGTTCTGGCGCATCTCGATTACCGATCTACTTTTCTTCTTTTAGCGTTGGCCGCCAAGCATGTGCGCCTGCTGCGTTGTGAAGGAGCCGAGATGGTGGCGGTGCCCTTTCCGGCCGGAGTGCCCGAGAGCGAAACGGAATTTACGGGGGATAGCCACGGCGAGGAACACACGAAGAATCACGCCTCGGGTATTAAATTTGGTTCCTCGGAAGGGCGGGAGAAAAGCGCTCATTTTCTGGCAGACTTCATGAAGGCGATTGACCGCGGGCTGCAGTCCATTTACCGCGAGCAAGGATTGCCGTTAGTGTTGGCCGGGGTTGATGAAGAGACGGCAGCCTACATTTCGGTTTCCGGCTATGCGTCCTTGGTGCCTGAGGGGGTGAAGTTGAGTCCTGACGGCGGAGTGACCAGTTTAGAACTCGCCCATGCGGCCGCGGAAATTCTGAAGCGCTGGCGAAGCCCGGCGGAAAAGCAAGTGCTATCGGATTTTACGGCGATGGGCCTCGCTCGGAGAAGTACCGATAGCGAGGCGATCTTGCTGGCGGCGGCGGCGGGGAAGGTTCAACATCTGCTCGTCCAGCGCGGGGCCACCGTCCCCGGCCATGCACAACGGATACTCGGCTTGGGCGCCGGAGAAGGCTACGTATATCGAAACGCCGACTTGGTAAATGCGGCGACAGTTGAAGTGCTGAAGCACAAAGGAATCGTCTGGCTGCTTGACTCGGACCAGATGCCCGAGCCAGTCCCGATGGCGGCAGTGATGCGATACGCCGACGGCAAGGCGGGCTCGTAGCGCAGAGGCCGGTTGCGGCCCCCATCCATCCAGGAACTCTCCCCATTCCGAAGCCGCAACCGGGTCCGCTGCGCGCGAGTTCCTTCGAAGCTCCGAACCCGGGCGACCGGGACCAAACGAGAAGGAACTCCTCGCGTGTTCTGGCTAGGTATGGTGGCATTGCGTCCGGTTGATTCCGTTTAGAAGTGTACCTTTACTCTCTTCACGACTCGGCCCTGCTCGTGATGAAGTTCTTCGAAAGATCGGCTCACAAACTCCACGGGAGCCCAGACTCACGCACTAGTTGTGTTTCTAAAACCGCCTCCGAAGCCAAATTTGAGATCTCGTGCTTAAAAAAGCCAAAAACACCTCCTGCAAAGTGATTAAATACAAAGCCTGCACAGTGAGGTTCCGGAGAATCTGTCTATGGCAAGCGCATCTCCATGCGAGGAATGGAGTCGGGCCAATCGCCGACCGTTAGCTTCTCCGAACTGGCGCTTATGGTAGTCGGTAATGCCGGCGGGGTCACCGTGAGAACCCCCGCCAAAGACATCGCTCCCATCGGTCCCCGTACTCAAGTTCGGGTCGTCAAGGTCACCAAGGAGCAGGGGGAGATTCTGGAACCTTTTAAACCCACGGCTGCCATACCCGCCGGGGAAGTCTAGTTTCCGGAAATGCTTACGCAGTTCTTGCTTCATAAAACGTTAATAAGTGCCAATGGCCAGGCCGATCCCGTCTTTTAGGATGCACTCGCCGGGTTGTTCCAAATCACTCTCGGCATCACCGAGATCGTCGAAGAGCAGGTGGTAGACGTAATCACTGATCGTTCCGCCGATCGCGTCGTCTGGGCCGCCAATCCCGTCGCCGCCGTCCCGCAGAAGCTAAATCAGTACACCGCCCCCGTGGTTGTCGTGGATAATTCGTCCGCACCCAGTGTCCGATGTCTCCGGGTGCGCTGGCAGGTGAATCGCTGGGGCCGCGCGTCATGATTACCGCGCTTCGGCTGTTCCGTCCGCCTTATTACCGTAGTGTAACCCATCTAGTCCTTGCTTCACCTCGGCTTATAGAGTATTCTGCTTATGCCCACAGGAGTATGTAACGCGCGGCTATGTCTGACGCACTACTGTGACATGGAGGAAAATTATGAAATGGAATAAACGGCTCGCCACAGGCGGGTTAGCAGCCATGCTGACCACATCGCTCTGGGCCGGAGGCCCGGTTCTTCTAGGCGGGGATGACTTAACGGACCACGGGAGCCGCTCGGGCACTACCAACGTCAATGGGTGGCTGTACATCGAAAACGCCATCAAAAGCGTTTCCAGCCAAAGCACCCGCCCCGGTGCGATCACCGTTGACATTGTGGCCCTCGGTGCCGCAATCACAGCACCTTCATTTCCCAGCGGCAACGCCGGCGGTGCCATCGGTTCCGCGGCCGAGCGGGCTGGACTGACAGTCGCCTACTACGACGGCGCGACCAACATTAACGCATTTTTCGCGGCGCTTGCCGCTGGCACTGTAAACCCGAAAATGATCTGGTTTGCCGGCACTGACGCAAGCAACAACCTGGATAGCTCGGAAGGGGCGGCCTTAACCTCGAACGCCGCCGCTATCAATAACTATGTCGTCACCGGCGGCGGCGTAATGGCCCACGGTTCCGGCAGTGCGGCCTACGGCTGGCTCACCACCTTGATTCCCGGAATCGTGGAATCCTCAAATTGCAATACGCCCCTCACCTTCACCCCCTACGGCGTCACCGTATTTCCCACTGTGACCAACGCCAACATCAGCTCCGGCCCTTGCCACAGTTCGTTCAGCGGCAACTTGGGTGGGTTGCAGATTATTGCGACCGATTCCCGTGGCCTCAACGCCATCATCGGCGGCTTGACCGGCGCCGGCGGTATCGCCACAACCAGTGACGTCCACAGCATCACCTGCCCCGCGCCCGTCACTTTTGGAGTTTCGGTAAACGCTCCGATCGTCACTTTCCTCCCGGGCACCGTCAATGTGTATCTCTCGTTCGGCACTCTGCCGCCTGGGATGGGCATCATCAATAGCGTTCTCTTAGGCACGCCCACTCGAAGGGGGAACTACCCCATCACCTTGACCGCCAGCAACACTGATCACTCGGCCACCGCCGTGAATCATTGCATTCTCACCGTTCAGGATCCGCTCCCGGTGGTTCCGGTGTTCACGACCGCGTGCCCGGTCCCGGTTGGTACTCTGAACCTTGCCTACAGTCAGAATATCGTGGCGACTGGAACGAGTGCGATCTCCTACTCACTCTCGAGTGGCCCTCTGCCTACCGGCCTCACGCTGAATAACGCCGGCCTCTTGTCGGGAACCCCGTTGCTCCACCCCGGAGTCTATCCTTTCAATGTCGTGGCGACTAACCTCAGTGGCACCTCCACCTTGGCTTGTTCCATCACGATTGGTACGACGGCCCCGCCCGTGGTTATCCCGAATCCGTCCATCAGCTCCTGCCCGCTCAGCGGCGTCACCACCGGCTCCGCTTATAGCCAGACCCTTTCCGCCACTGGCGGTTCCGGAACTCTGACCTATTCGGTTCTGTCGGGTTCCCTCCCCGCTGGCCTCACGTTGGCTTCCACCGGCGTGCTTTCCGGCACGGCCTCCACGGCCGGATCGTCGTCGTTCACGTTGCAGGTTGCCGACACCGGTAGCCGCACCGGAACCCTCGCCTGCGCCATCACGGTTACCAACCCGGCGCCCGCCGTCACGGCTCCGGTCATCACGACGGCTTGTCCCCTTCCCAACGGAACGCAGTCCTCTGCCTATTCCCAGACGATGGTGGCCAGCGGCGGCACTGCGCCGTTGAGCTTCTCGCTGAGCGGCCTCCTGCCTACCGGCGTGACTTTGTCCTCGGCCGGTGTTCTCTCGGGCACCCCAACCGTTTCGGGCCACTTCCCGTTCACGTTGTCCGTCGCCGACGCCGCTGGTCGGATTTCGAACAGGGCGTGTGTGCTGAATATCGCGGCCTTCGTGGCTCCTCCTACCCCGCCGCCGACCCCCGCCGCGCTCTCGCTGACGACCACCTGTCCTCTGCCGAGCGCTACAATGCTTGCGCCGTACGCCACCACGCTGGCCTCCACGGGTGGCACTTCGCCCTTTATGTACTCGATCACCGCCGGGGCACTCCCCCGTCCGATGACCCTTTCGTCGGGCGGATTGATCTCGGGTGCTCCTTGGCATAACGGTACCTACAACTTCACGTTGCAGGTTAGCGATGCGGCGTCAAACACCGTGAGCCGTTCCTGCTCCATACAGGTGCTCACTGTGGGTGGTGGTGCCGTCATGAGTGTCCCCGTAAAGTCGCGGATCTCCGACGAAGCCTCCGACGACGTAAGCTACGAGCTTTCCAGCTCGCTGCCTTACGATGTCTACGGCCGCGTCACGCTGCTCTTCAACCGTGACGATCAGGAAGACGAAGCCGAAGTCCGCTTCAGTTCCGGCGGTCGTACGGCTGACTTCGTGATCCGCGCTGGTCAAACCAAGGCCGAGTTCATCGTCCCGGATCTCTCGATCCTCAAGGGCGAAAACAAGGGCGAAATTAAACTGATCTTTACCCTGGCCGATAAGGATGGCAACGCCCTCCGCATCGAAAACCAGCAGTAAGCATCCTTAACCCGGAAAGGCCCCGCTCCTCGCCAGAGTAGCGGGGCCTTTCCGCGTCTACCGGCGGTTAATCCGGCTGGCCGCGTCGGCCCCGCCAAAGCCGCTGTCGAGATTCACCAACGTCATGATGCCCCGCGGCATGCCAGCAATACAGCCGGGCCCGCCCCTCGTCCGCACCGTAATCACCGGCGCGCTCACCAGCCTGCCGATTGCTCAAGGCAACGCGCTTTCCATCCCCGCCCGGCACAGACCAAAAGCACCCTGGCTTACTTCCATTTCTAGCGAGAACACATTAGCCGGTGGATGCCCGCCACGCCCCCGTCGCGGGACGAATCTCCAGCGCTCCGCACCCGATCGCGGCCGCCGCCTACATCACCGTCTCGTCCTCACTTGCTTCCCCTTCATCAGATGACTTTTGTTCAAATTGAGCCTTGTAGCTCGAAGCTTGTTCTAGTTAGGTGGGCCGCGAGGGTTTCAGGAGCGCACAATCCGTGTTCTGAGCGTTGTCTGCCCCCTATTCGCCGGATCTACCGCTCTCGCCGGCGGCCTATTGAACTACCACTGGTTGTGGCGCGACTTTCGCGCCGACAAATGCTCTGCCGCGGACGGCCGGAATTACGATCGGCTGGAGCGCAAACCGGGAAACTGGATGGTTGTATCTCCTATCAGCAAGCCCTAGGCATCCCCTTCGCTCTCTGGCAAACGGTAGCTGTGGAACCAACCACTCCATTTCTCCCTAGCGATGAGTTCTACTGGGTCGCCGTTCCCCAAGGCGCGATTCGAATAGCCCGCCATCCTGCCACCGTCAACGAATACGCGCTCTTCTTCGCGGCCGATCCTTCCGCAGAACCGCCATCCTTCTGGAACGACCAACTCGGCTTCCCCGCTGGCCCGGTTGTCAACGTGACTTGGGCCGGCGCTGCCGCCTACTCTGGTTGGATGGGTTCGGTCCGACGAAATAGCTAACAGATGGGAGGCTGCGGCAGTGCTGGTTGCCGCGAGCCTGTTACCGGTTCAGGAAACACCTTCGCTGATCGGTCACTGTACATGTCGCACACCATGCCGGAGCGTATCCGCTATGCGCGTACTCCTAAGAAACCGCAATTGCGTCCACCTCCGCGGTCGGTACCCAGACTACGGCGCACACCCCGAACGCACCCTCTGAATTCCCGAAAACGACGGTCCCATGAATCGACCCGAGCAAGGCCCGACAGATCGACAGGCCCATACCCGGCCCCGCATACTCATCCGGGCCATGAAGTCGACTGAGAGGCAAAAACACCGACTCGCGGTACTTCTCCTCAATGCCAATCCCATTGTCGGTTACCCGAATCAAAATCCCCCCCGAAAGCTCTCCGCTCACCTCCACCTCAACCAACGGTTCGCTTCCCTCGCGGTGGAATTTCAGCGCGTTATGCAGTAACTGTTTCAGCGCCTTTGCGAGTAGCGGGGAAGCATAGAGGGGCGGACACTCAGATACTTGCAGCCTGCCCCGATGCAGTTTCCGGAAAGGCTCGACCTGTTGGCAGGCCGCCTGGATCACCACGGAAAGACGCATCGGTCTGTCCAATTGTCCGACCAGGCTTCTCGCTGAATCGTAATCAACCGCACTTTCGATCAGTGCCTCCTGCCTTCGCGCGGCCGCAATCACTTCCTCCAGAAGGGTCAGGGTCTCCGGGCTCGGTGCGGGGTTCTGGCGTTGTATCCGCTGCGTGCTAAACAGGATGGCACGCAAGGACTGTCGCAAATCATGCCCGAACTTATCGAGTGGGAAATGCACCGAAAGCGGATGCCTCATCTGCGGTCTCTTCAGTTGCCAAGCGGTATTGTTTTAATTTGGCGTGTAGCGTCTTCGTTGAAATCCCCAATATGGCCGCCGCGCGGCTTTTGTTATTCACGGCGTGGGCTAGCGTCGCTTCAATCAAAAGCCTCTCGCCGTCCTCGATGGTCATGCCAATGTGCACGCCCAAGCCACTCGGGCTTTGTTCAGGAACGGTCGGTCGTGCGTCAGGCAGGCCCCGAAATCCTGGAGTAAGGTGGTGACCCTCAAGCGTCCCCTCTCCGGCGATGATTACCGCGCGCTCCACCACATTGCGCAGTTCGCGAACGTTTCCGTCCCACCTCGCCTTAAGCAAATAGTCCATGAAGGCGGACGAACACCCTTTCACCGTCGTCCCGTGTTTCCGATTCATGATGGCGATCATCGCTTCCACAATCCGGGGAATGTCCTCTTTTCTTTCCCGCAGCGGAGGCAACTGAATTTGAAACACGTTTAGCCGGTAGAATAGATCCTCCCGTAACTTGCCTTCCTTGATCGCGCTGATCGGGTCCCGATTGGTTGCCGCCACAATGCGGACGTCGGCTTTGTACTCCCGTGTTCCTCCCAGCGGACGAAAACGGAAATCCTCAAGCACCCGCAGTAACTTAACTTGCATCGAAAGCGGCATTTCGCCCAGTTCATCCAGCAACAGCGTTCCCCCTTCTGCCGCCTGAATCGCCCCCATGCGCCGTTCCACCGCCCCTGTAAACGCGCCTCGTTCATGTCCAAACAACTCGCTTTCGATGAGTGATTCCGGGATGGCCGAACAGTTGATCGCCACAAAGGGACCACCTCCGCGCCGGCTGTTATCATGTAACGCCCGCGCGGCCAGCTCTTTTCCGGTGCCGCTCTCCCCGGTAATCAGGACGGCGGCATTGGTCGGCGCAACCTGCCGTATCAGCGCAAACACCTCCTGCATCGGCGGGGTCTGTCCAATCAAGTCCCCTAAAACTCCGGAAAACGACAATTGCCTCCGCAGTTCCTGATTCTCTTGACCCAACCGGCTTTGCTCGGCGGCCCGATTTAACAGCAGTTCCAACGCCGTTACATCAATCGGCTTTTCCAGAAACCAGAAACCGCCTAGGTCATGAATCGTTTTCAACGCTTTATCGAGGCTTCCAAACGCGGTCATCAAGATGGTCGGCGGAACATCCTGACGCTGACGAAGTTGGCGAAGCATTTCAAATCCATCGAGCCGGGGCATTATCAAGTCGCAGAGAATTACATCTACAGGAATCGTGTTCAACAGCAGCAAAGCCTCTTCCCCATTGCTCGCCTGCGCAACGTCGTGGCCCCATCCGCAGACGACGCTGCCAAGGAATTCACGGGGTTCAGCTTCATCGTCGACAATGAGCACTCGCATGGGCAAAGTATGGCACATTAAGGAAGAACCAAGAGCCCTCTTCCGTGGGCCGAATTTTCAGCAGAATTCCTTTCTATGAATCTCCAGTCTCCCCATCAAAGCATTCAGAGTAGTTCTACACAGCCCGAGTTTAAGTGCCGCCTTCGCAATCACGCCGCCGCACTCCCTCAGTGACTTCAGCACATGTTCCCTTTTCGCCTCGTCGAGCGTTTCCGTTCGAACCATCGGCAAGGATTTAGTCCGTAGTTCTTCCACTGGCGCCGCCAGGACGTTTGTCCGGGACAGGATCACCGACCGTTGGATGAAGTTCTCGAGTTCGCGCACGTTACCCGGCCAGGACCAAGCCGACATCGCCTGCAGCGTATCCACCGGAATCATTCCAATTTCTCTGCCCATCTCTGCCGCATGAACCTGTGTGAAATGTTCGACAAGCAAACTAATATCATCTCCTCGCTCCCGCAGGGGAGGCGTGGTAATCGGAAAAACGTTCAATCGATAGAACAGTTCACTTCGAAATGTTTTCTCGGCCATCATGGAGGTTAAATCGCGATTGGTCGCGGCAATGATTCTAACGTCGACAGGGATCGATTTGGACCCTCCGAGTCGTTCGATCGTCTTCTCCTGCAGCGCCCGGAGTAACTTCGGCTGTAATTCCACCGGCATATCGCCCACCTCATCCAGGAAAAGCGTACCTCCGTGGGCTAGTTCGAATCGCCCCAAGCGCTGGGCCATTGCCCCCGTGAAGGCGCCGCGTTCGTGGCCGAA
>Ga0105047_10020728_pt1 | contig 10085 bp, 8 predicted proteins | sample MAT04_FD_78384 | JGI IMG/M metagenome (GOLD analysis project Ga0105047, IMG submission 78384) | Freshwater microbial communities from Lake Fryxell liftoff mats and glacier meltwater in Antarctica - MAT-04 (megahit assembly) | ecosystem: Environmental > Aquatic > Freshwater > Ice > Liftoff...
CAGGAATTTCTATCAGCATTGGGCGAAGAAGAAGCGTTAAAAGAGTTGATAAAAACACCTTTTGAAAACTATGCTTATGATAAATTATTTCAACTCTTTCATCAATATGCATTAATAGGAGGAATGCCTGAAATAGTACAAAATTATGTGAGAGAAAAAGACATTACCGGCTTACAAAATATTTATAATTCGCTTATAACTGCCTACGAAGATGATATTGAAAAATATGCAAAAAGTACAGCGGCTATTAATTATTTGAGGCAAGCTATTCAATCTATCTATGCAGAAGCGGGAAAGCGAATAAAATTTCACGGTTTCGGAAAATCTAATTACGGCTCTATGGAAATGGGAGAAGCACTGAGAACTTTAGAAAAAGCTTTTCTAATAAAATTAATGTACCCTGTTACAAACGCACAATTGCCTTTAATACCTAATAAGAGAAAAGCACCAAGGTTACAGGTATTGGATACGGGACTTTTAAATTTTAGTGTAGGTATTCAAAGCGAACTTATTGGCACAAAAAATTTGGAAGCAACCTACAATGGTTTGGTAATAGAGCATTTAGTAGGCCAGGAATTGCTTACGTTAAATAAATTTACCATGGCTGCTTTACCCTTTTGGGTAAGAGAAAAAAATACTTCCTCTGCCGAAGTAGATTATTTGCATGTATATAAAGGCAAATTAATACCTATAGAAGTAAAAAGCGGCGAGGTTGGCAAACTAAAATCGTTGCATTTATTTATGGACGAAGCACCACACCAGCTAGCTGTAAGATTTTGCGCTGCCAAACAATCTATTACGCCCATAACAACAGCAGCCGGTAAAAATTATTTTTTACTTACCTTACCATACTTCTGTGTATCGCAAATAAATAATTGGTTGGAGTGGTTTGAAGAAGAAATAAAAACAACTAAAAATTAAACACTTGCTCAACTTAATAAAAACATTTTCTTTGGTAACTGCAATGTTTTGTTCATTGCATGCATGCACACAAAACATTACACCATTTGATTCTACAAATGTGCAGGGAGTAAAGGAAGACAGGAGCTTTAAATATTCAAAATTTATACCCGGTATTTTTACCTATTTAGATGTAGATGTGCTGGATAATATTTATTTAATTAACAACAATAATCAACTTAAAAAAATTAAACCAAACGGAGACTCCGCAGGTGTATTTAATGATGTAAAAAAATACGGCAATCCAACTTTACTGGATGTTACAAATCCATTAAAGATATTATTGTACTATAAAAATTATTCAACCGTTGTAATTCTCGATCGGTTTCTTAGCTTTAGAAACAGTATTAATTTTAGAAACAAAAATATTTTTAAGGTGAAAAGCCTTGCCACATCTTACGATAATAATATTTGGATTTTTGATGAGCAGGATTTTAAATTAAAAAAAATTGATGATGAAGGTTCAATTTTAAGTGAAACAAATGACTGGCGGCAGATTTTTGATTCCGTTCCCTCCCCTATACAAATTATAGATAGAAGTAATTTCGTTTACCTATACGATGAAAATAAAGGCTTTTATATTTTTGATTATTATGGCTCGTACAAAAACAACCTTGCATTTACCCAATGGAACCATGTGGTAGTAAACAATAATAAATTGATGGGATTTGTGGGGGATACACTATACAGTTACGAAATAAATTCATTCAATTTAAAAAGCTACAAACTACCCGTTTTTTTTAAAGATTATGTAGATATAAAAGCTATGAATGGAAAAGTTTATCTGCTTAAAAAAGACGGGGTGGAAATTTACGACTTACTTTAATTTTTATATTCTTTATGGAATTTTTAGACGACATAATATTGAATAATTCGGTGAGAAGTTACTTAATAGTTATAGTAATTATAATGGTTGTGCTACTTTTTAAGAGATTACTATCTCGTTATGTTGCCTCTTTACTTTTTTTACTAATAAAAAAGAACTGGAAAACACTCGAAAAGGCAGAGTTTATTTCTTTAACTATAAAGCCCTTAAGTTGGTTTTTGGTAATAGTAGTGGCAGATTTTTCAATTGAAAAATTAAACTATCCAACAGCCTGGAACTTTAAAATACATGGAGTATCATTAAATGATGTTTTAGAAAAGATTGGGAACTCAGCTATCATTATAACTTTATTTTATTTCTTAATAAGCCTCATCAACTTTATTTCTCTTTTATTAGAACAAAAATCGTTGGCAGACTCAGATAAAAGTCATGGCCAAATTATTATTTTCTTTAGAGATCTGTTAAAAGTATGTGTGGGCATTGTTGGGTTGCTGTTTGTGTTACGAGCGGCTTTCAACCAAAATATTGGCACTTTGCTTACCGGTTTAAGTATTGTAGGCGCTGCGCTCGCCTTGGCAGCAAAGGAAAGCATTGAAAACATCATTGCTTCTTTTATTATATTTTTTGATAAGCCTTTTTATACAGGAGATACTTTAAAAGTAAACAATGTATTTGGTACAGTAGAGCGGATTGGACTACGAAGTACCCGGATACGAACGTTAGAAAAAACACTTGTTACCGTTCCAAACAAACAAATGGTAGATAGCATTGTAGATAATTTAAGCATGCGCAACCAGCGGCGTGCCGAAATAAAACTAACCTTATCTGACAAAACAAAATCAGATGAAGCCCAAACGCTTATTGATGCTATAAAAAATATTATTAATGAAAGGCAAGAGGAAATTATTAATGGCACTGTTTTTCTTACAGAATTTAATAGAGAAGGAGTTATTATAACAATAGAATATTTTACAAACCCTATTACAATGAATGAGTTTAACAAATTAAAGCAACTGATAAATTTTAAGCTAATGCATTTAGTGGAAAAACAATATTTAGCAATGTCCACAGCTGCAAGTAATATTACCATTGTAAATAGCGAAGCAAACGGAGGTGCACCAAAACAGCAACCAATATTATGATGAATTATTTGTAAGAATAAAAAATAGCAGTAAAAATTCACTGCTATTTTTTTTTTATAACTTTTTTGCAAGCTATTTTAGTTAAACTTTCCTACTAAATATTCAATAAGCTTTTCGTCACTCATTTTATTGGAAGTAGACTCTTCCGTTTTTGTATTTTTAAATTGAGGCGTATCTGCCAAATAATGCATAAACTTTTCCTGCGCTACACCTGTACCTGTTAGGTGTATATAAGTTGCATTCTGCATGTGAGAAGTTATCTCTTTAAAAAATTTTCCTTCGGTTGTTCTTTGGTGATTGTGTTCTGTTTTTTCACTGCTGTTTGGAGCAACTTGTTCTCCCTTCACATGAGCTAGCAATACAAACTCTCCTGCTTCGGTACCAGCTTTTCCTACTATAGCAGCATTGTGTGAATCCATCCACACGCCAAATTGTTTTTGATTTGTCATATCTTATTATTTTAATTGAACTGCAATGTACCCAAAAATTATACCGTCATTTTAAAAAATCTTTTATCAATAAAAATAATTACTTATGTGAGTAGATGCCAATTAAATTAGCAATTAAACACTAATATACTTAGTATATTTGTTGTGTAAATAATAGTTTAATGAGTGATCGCATAAAAGAAAAACTGAGCATTTTAGCAGACGCAGCAAAATACGATGTGAGCTGCAGCAGTAGTGGTAGTAATAGAAAAAACAAAGACAAAGGTTTGGGCAATGCATCTAACGGAATTTGCCATGCATATACAGAAGATGGGCGTTGTGTTTCGTTGCTTAAAATATTGCTCACCAATTTTTGTATATACGATTGTGCTTATTGCGTAAGCCGCAAAAGCAATGATATTAAACGTGCGGCATTTACTGTGCAGGAAGTGGTGGACCTTACTATTAATTTTTACAGAAGAAATTATATTGAAGGATTGTTTTTAAGCTCTGGCATTTTTACCAATGCGGATTATACCATGGAAAGACTGGTACTAGTTGCAAAAAAATTACGGACAGAACATAATTTTAATGGCTACATACATTTAAAAACAATACCGGGCGCAAGCGAAGAATTGATGAAAGAAGCCGGCAAATGGGCAGATAGATTGAGCATAAATGTAGAAATGCCCACAGAAAAAAGTTTGGCTTTATTGGCGCCGGATAAAAAGCGGGAAGACATGATTAAACCAATGCAATATTTAAAGCAGGAAATTTTAGCTAACAAAGAAGAAAAAAAAATATTTAAAAAAACTCCTTCATTTGCACCCGCCGGGCAAAGCACACAAATGGTTATAGGCGCTACCCCAGAAACTGATTTGGAAATTTTATACATGGCAAATGGGTTTTACAAAACGATGAATATGCGGCGGGTATATTATTCCGGTTATGTGCCCATAAGCAATGATAACAGACTTCCGGCTATTGGTACGCCTGTGCCTATGATTAGAGAAAACCGTTTATACCAGGCAGATTGGTTAATGCGTTTTTATGGTTTTAAAGTAAATGAAATTGTAGATAAACAAAATCCTTTATTAGATATTGACATTGACCCAAAACTTGGTTGGGCATTACGAAACATGGATCTGTTTCCGATGGATGTAAATACAATAGATTATCAATTGCTGATGCGTGTGCCGGGTATAGGAATACAAAGTGCCCATAAAATTACTGCGGCAAGAAAATTTAGCCGCATTACCTGGGAGCATTTAAAAAAAATTGGTATAAGTGTAAACCGTGCAAAATATTTTATACATACAGACAGCGAGTTTGAAAAAAAAGACCTTCAGCCAATGCAGATAAAACAAATGATTATGCAGGAAGGCAACAGCAAATACAAACCTAATTTTTCGCCACAGCTAAAAATGTTTTAAATGAATATTGTTATTTATGACGGCAGTTTTGAAGGGTTAATGACTGCCATTTATGAAATATATGAATACAAAATAAAACAACCCAATATTGTAAACAGCAATACACAGACTGGGATATTATTTGGCAGCATCCACAAAGTACAAACCAACAAAAATAAAACGGTACGTGTTTTTAAAAAACTAAAAGATAAACTTACACCTAATGCGTTTTCGCAATTGTATAAAGTTTTTTTGAGCGAAGAAAGAGATATTGAAAATGTTATTTACAGATATATTGCTTACATACTTTCTTCAAAACTTGCAGTAGAAAATGATTACAGCCATACCGATGTATTAATACTGCAACAAATAAACAAAAAGGTACATAGAGAAAAACATCGTATGGAGGCTTTTGTACGTTTTCAACTAACAAAAGACCAACTTTATTATTGCCTTATACAGCCAGAATATAATGTGCTGCCACTAGTAAGCAAACATTTTAAAAACCGTTATGCAGACCAGCGTTGGTTAATTTATGACAGTCGCCGAAAATATGGTTTGTATTACGATTTAAATACGGTGGAAGAAGTGCAGTTGAATTTTAAAACTGATATGAATGATACAAATGCAGTAAAAAATATTTGTGATGAAAAAGAAGAATTGTACCAGCAGTTGTGGTGTACTTATTTTAGCAGTGTAAATATTGCTGCACGAAGAAATATGAAATTGCATATCCAACACATGCCTAAACGTTATTGGCGGTATTTAACCGAGAAAAAAAATATTATGCATTAGTAAATTAATTTAAACAAATTATACAAAAATCATAACCATGGAAACAAATTTCATAAATGAATTGCATATAGTTGGCATTACTGTAAGAACCACTAATGAAAATGGACGGGCTAAAAAAGATATTCCTGCATTATGGCAAAAGTTTTTTGCTGAAAATGTTTCGGCCAAGGTAGAAAATAAATTAAATGATAATATTTATTGTATTTATACTGATTATGAAAAAGATCATACAAAACCATATACAACTATTGTTGGCTATGCAGTACAAAACGTAAATATTGTACCGGAAGGATTGGTTGCCAAATTCATTGCCGGCGGAACTTATACAAAGTTTACAGCCAAAGGTAAATTAGATGCAGGTGCAGTATATAACGAATGGCTCAACATATGGAATACTGCTATTGACAGAAATTATACAACAGATTTTGAAGTATATGATGAAAAATCTTTGAACCAGATTGATGCAGAAGTGAATATTTTTGTAGCTGTAAAATAAAAATATGCTTCGTCCGGTTGATAATTATTTTTTGCAAAAGGAGGAACCTTTAAAAAGTTGTCTGCAGTTTTTGCGGCAGCATATTTTAAATTATAATGAAAATATTTTAGAGGCTTGGAAATATGGAACGCCTTTTTATTCTTACAACAAAAAAATGTGTTGCTACTTGTGGGTGCACAAAAAATATTTACAACCTTATATTGGTTTTGTGGAAGGAGCAAGACTTCAGCACCAAGATTTGTTACAGGAAAATAGAGTACGAATAAAGATATTATTGATAGACCCACATAAAAACATTCCTGTAAAAAAGATAAATGGAATTTTAAAGGACATGGTAGCGCTGTATAAATAACGGCATATTTGTTTAAACTTAATCAGTGTATTTACAGGTAGCTTTTATGAAACTAATTAAAACTTTCTCTGGATGTTTTACTTGTATGTAGCTCTGATGGGGCAATAGAAGAAGTAATCGTTTTACATGGGAGGTTGCAGGAAATATTTACGAATCTGGAAAGGGTTGAACTTTTAGTACTCAATGGGTGTAGCTCATAGAGTACACTGCAATATTTTTTAAACCTATAAGGTTTTTTAAACCTTATAGGTTTTTTTGGTTACTCAATTTCAATTTTATCAATCTCTTTCATCAACCTACCCGTTTCTGTAAGTGCAACAATTATTTTTTGATAATGTAGAATATCATCAAACTCTAATGCCCGGCCTTTGCGGTCTTTTAGCCATTTTTGTGCGGGCTGGTAACCGCCAATGTAAAAGTTCCATGCAGCTTGGGGTACGTTGGCAAAATATTGTGTGTCGTTTATGTACACTGAGCCTAAATAATCCGGATAATTAAAATTTCCATTTTCATCAGGCAATGTTTCTTCATAGATATAAAGTTGAAATTTTATTTTATTTACTACGTTATCTCCATCTACAGGATATTGTGTAATGTAATTTTCCACTACAGCTGCTTCCAATAAATGTATCTGTCTTATTTCGCCACCAAGTTTTACGAGTTGCCAAAATGTGGCCGCATTTTTTGGATAAGGCACCCGTGGAAAATCTATTTTTAAAAACTCCTTGTATTTTTCTCTGTAAGTGGGTGAGTGTAAAACTGCATAGATGTAATCTAAAATATCGAGTGGGGCAAATTCCCCTCCACTGGAGGGGTGCCCAACGGGCGGGGTGGTTTTTTCGGGCACAAAAGTTAGACCTAAACTTTTTGCAATTTGATTTACTATTTCTGTATTTAGATTTGGAGTTCTTTCTGTGTTTTGGTCTGTTGTTTGTTGTGCGTTGTTTTCTGGGTAGAGGTAAAGAGGGAAAACGAATCCATTATCCAAAGTTGATATTACTGACTTGTCAGCAATATTATTTACTAGTCCAAATTTACTTGTGAAGTTATTTCTTGCTCTTTTTAAACTAATTAAACCATAATTATTTTTATCTAAAAAATTGCTCATTAATTCTTTTCTTCCTCTTTCTATTTTAGAATTATCATAATAAACATACCGTGTATCAAAAAGTCTGTAATTTATTTTTTTGATAAAATCTGAATCTTCAAATGTTTTTTGTAAATGTTTTTTATCAAATGAAACAAATGATTTATCATCGCCTGTGGCAATACCCATTCCATATTTTCCAAATAAATCTGATAGGGAAAATACATTTGAGTTTTTAATTTGATGGTCATTCTGCAGCATCAAGTACATGGGCGCAGATACATCAATTTTTTTGTATCGAATATTTTTGAGTGTTTTTTCTATAAGAAAATCATATTTACTTTCTCTTTTCCCGTATAAATCGTAATGAAAAACTTGTGCTAATTCATTTATTTTTTTGTTTCCTGTTTTTATAAATAGATTAATGCTTACACCTTGCATTATATCAAATACGTTTTGATCGACACTACCATCCGGGCACACTTCTTTTTTTGTACTATTGCCATGAAGGTCTATTGTGTATATTTTATCAAAGCTTTTTAAAAGGTGCCATCGCATTCCTCTAAAAGTTGGATTGTCTAAAAATCCATGTGGATTAATAAAAGCTAAAACCCCACTTCCATTCTTCTCAATAAAATGTTGTCCGTAACGCATAAATTTTGCATAATCATCGTTTATTGCTTTTGGATTTCTTTCTTTTAATTTTTCCACTCCACCAGGCTCCTTTTTATAATCTTCCATCAATCTCATTATCCATTCCCCTTTGTTTGCACTTTCTCCACTGTACGGCGGGTTCCCAATCACACACATTACCGGTGTATCTCTTTTTATTTGGTTGGCTTCATTGGCTTCGGTGCTTAGCCAGTTTGCAAACAGGGTTCCTGTATCGGGGTGGCTTTCTTCTAAACTGTTGGTAAGGTAAATTTTAAGGCGGGGAGTTGACCTCACCCCTAACCCTTCTCCAAGGGAGAGGGGAACGTAGCCGGTTTCTTTTAGCAGTAAATCCATTTGCAAATGTGCCATAGCATAACTTGCCATCAGCAGTTCAAAACCATTTAGGCGGGGCAACAAATGTGTTTCTACATATTTGCTCCAAATGCCCTGCTGGCCTGCAAATTTTTTGTGTACATGTTTTACTACTTCTGCTAAAAAAGTGCCTGTGCCGGTTGCGGGGTCAAGTATCTGTACTTTGTGCACTTCCTGTTCCACCTGCTTGCCCTGTACATTAATTTTTATTTTTGTTTTGCTGTTATCTGCCAAGCCCTGCGGTAAATTGAATTCTGTTTTTAAAATATCATCTACAGCCCTCACAATAAAATTTACAACGGGTGCCGGTGTGTACCAAACACCACGGGCTTTGCGCAAAGCAGGGTCGTACGCACTTAAAAATGTTTCGTAAAAATGAATGATAGGGTCTTCCGTTTTTGTTGTCTTGCCATAGTTTTTTAAAATCTCTTCTACATTGCAGGCCAAAAATATTTCTACCAAACCATCTACTATCCATTTTATACGGTCATCAAGATCGGGCCCGGCAATGTAGCCAAACAGTTTTCTTAAAAACGGGTTACTTTTCGGTATCAGTTCTGCAGCTTCCTGCCTGCTGAAGGTGGGTAGTGTTGGGTCGTGCAGTCGTGCCGCAAACATGCCGTATGCAATGGTTTGCGCATATACATCTGCAAAACCTTTTGGGGTAATATCGTGTATGAGTATTTGCCTAAAAGCATTCATCTGGTCTTTCAGCGTACTGTCTTCTTTTTTATCTTCATCACTCGTAAGGGCTTTCTCAATAACATCACTCAGCAGCCTTGCTTTTGCCGCCATCATCTCTGCCAGTTTTTTACTGCTTTTTATAGATTGTGTAACCTCTAACGAAAAATTGGTGAGCAGGTTTTTAAACGTTGCAAAGTTTTGTGTTAAAGCAGTAATACCACCCCGACCTGCGGCCACCCCTCCGGTGGAGGGGAATTGGAAGTCTGCAATTTTTACGGAGGCAATAAACTGTCCATCTTTATAAAAATGAAAATCTAAATAGTCTGTAAAAATTAAATTGTTTAAAGATGCTTTGTATCTGTCAAACTGTTCTTTGTTTCCTGTTTTTTTTATACCGGCAAGGTCAGTATCGCCAATATCTTTTGCTTCAATAAATCCTATAGGAATCCCGAAGTGTCGGGACGAGTTATCTTTTCGGGTAAGAATATAATCCGGTGCGCCGCAGGATTGTCTTTTGGGTTCGTTGGTAGCGCTGATGTCTGGCAGCAAGGTTTCTAACAGGGTTTGCAAATCTCCCCTAAATGTATGTTCGGTAGCATTGCCCAATTTAAAACGGTTGGCAATGTTGTCAATGTATTGTTCTACAGTCATGTAATGTTTGTGGTTAGTATGAGCAAGATACAGATTGTCCCGAATAATTTTTTTATTAATGAAGCCTTACTTAGTTTATGTTGTCAATACAAATGTTTGTAGGAAAACATATCGCTCCTATGGAGCTTCAACCATATTTTAATTCTCATTTCTACTGACGTGTCGCCTCTAGTGAGGCTAAATAGATTTCTATAAAAGCTCCATCGGAGCGCTATACCAGTAAACG
>Ga0105047_10020729_pt1 | contig 10084 bp, 9 predicted proteins | sample MAT04_FD_78384 | JGI IMG/M metagenome (GOLD analysis project Ga0105047, IMG submission 78384) | Freshwater microbial communities from Lake Fryxell liftoff mats and glacier meltwater in Antarctica - MAT-04 (megahit assembly) | ecosystem: Environmental > Aquatic > Freshwater > Ice > Liftoff...
GGCGTGGGCTCGCGTGACGAGCCCGATCACCTCAGCGGCGTGAGTCACTTCCTCGAGCACCTGCTGTTCAAGGGCACGCACACCCGTAGCGCGCAAGACCTGGCCCGCGGCGTCGACCGCAGGGGTGGTGACTTCAATGCGTTCACCACCAAGGAGTACACCGCCTATTACTGCCGGCTGCCGGCGCGGCACCACCAGTTCTGCATCGAACTGCTCGGCGACGTGCTGTGCCGGCCGGCGCTGCGTGATGGCGATGTGCACGGCGAGCGCCAGGTCATCCTGGAAGAGCTCGCGATGGACGACGACTCGCCCGACGACGTGGCGCATCGGCGGTTTGCTGCCGCTCTGTTCGAGGGGCACTCGCTGGGCCGCGACCCGGCCGGCGACCGCGAGCACGTGCTGGCCATCACCCCCGACGACGTGCGCGCGTTCTTCGAGCAGCACTATCGCGCCGACACCATGGTGCTGGCGGCCGCAGGGCCGTTGCACCACGACGAAATGCTCGCTGAGATCGAGCGCTGCTTCACGGGCGTGGCCACCGGCGGTCAGGCACCGCTGCGCGCCGCACCAGCGGCGCCCGGCCAGGGAGCCACACTCGACGACGACAGCGAGCAGGTGCACATCGTGATGGGCGGCCGCTCGCTGGCCCGCAACCACCCGCAGCGCGAGGCGCTCGATGTGGTGAACCACGCATTCGGTGGGGGCCTGTCGAGCCGGTTGTTCGAGGAGATCCGCGAGCAGCGTGGCCTTGCGTATGCGGTGTACTCCGGGGTCAGCAGCTACAGCGACGCCGGCGTGTTCCAACTGTATGCCGGCACACAACCCGAGCACGCCGACGAGGTGCAGGGGCTGATGTTGTCGGAGCTGCAGCGGCTGGTCGCCCACGGCATCACCGACGACGAGCTGGACGTGGCGGTTGGCTACCTCACCGGCGCGTTCGAGCTGGGGCTGGAAGACACCGGTGCTCGCATGGCGCGCTCCGGCGGTCAGCTGCTCACGATGGGCGCGGTGCGCCCCATCGACGAGCAGGTGGCTCGTTGGGCTGCGGTGGATCAGGCGGCGGTTGCGGCGGTTATCGACGAAGTGCTCACGGCGACGCCCATCGTGGTCACTGTCGGGCCCACCGACTGATCATCCGCCGCGCTCACACGGTTGGCGGCGGGAGGTTGCTGAGAGTGGGTGGCGCCAGGTTGCTGGCGGCGTCGCGTTCGGCCTTCGTGCCCAGCACTGGGGTGCCCTCGGCTTCGAGTACCTGCAGCTTGGCGACCAGTTCGGCGATCGAAGCTTCGTCACCGGCTTCGCCGCGAGCGGTGTGCTGGCGGAACACGATGCGACCCAGATCGTCGAGCAGGTCGTCGGCCCTGCGGTTGTCCTTGAAGTCGTCAACCTTCTCCTTTGCTTGCGAGGCCAGTTGCTGGGCCTTCTCCTTGGCTTTGTCGAGGAAGCTGCTCATACTGTTGTTCTAGCGCATCGCGCACGGGCTACGTTCGTCGGCATGAGTGGAATTCGCGTCGGTGTGGTCGGTGGCGGCGGTCGCATGGGCGCTGCCGTGTGCCAGGCGGTGGCCGCCGACCCGGCGCTGCAGTTGGTGGCGGCGGTCGACCCGCACGCAGTCGGTCAGCAGATTGCGGGCATCGCGGTGGCCGGCGAGCTACGCGCGTTGGCCGATGCGCACGCCGAGGTGGTGGTCGACTTCACCGTCGCCGCCGCCGCGCGTATCACGTTGCCGTGGCTGGCGATGCACGGTGTGCACGCAATCGTGGGCACCACCGGTTTCGACGACGACGACCTGGCGGCGTTTCGCACTGCGTTCAGCGGCAGCAACTGTCTCATCGCCAGCAACTTCGCAATCAGCGCCGTATTGATGATGCGGTTCGCCGAGCTGGCGGCGCCGCACTTCGACACTGCCGAGATCATCGAGCTGCACCACGACGCGAAGATCGATTCGCCGTCGGGCACAGCGGTCACCACTGCCCAGCGCATGGCGGCGGCCGGCGGCGAATGGGCGCTCGACCCCACGCAGCACGAGGTGTACCCCGGAGCGCGCGGCGGGGCGGGCCCGTCGGGCATCCGAGTGCACAGCGTGCGGATGCGCGGCATGGTCGCGCATCAGGAGGTCATCCTGGGTACACAGGGGCAGACCCTCACCATCCGCCAGGACAGCTACGACCGCAGCAGCTACATGCCAGGTGTGGTGCTGGCGTGCAAGCGCATCGGTGAGCACCAGGGGCTCACCCTCGGGCTCGACTCGTTCCTGGGCATCTGAGCGCATCGCTCCCGTTCACGGCTGAGCAAGCTGGAGCGGAGGCGGTAGGTTCGGGAGATGGCCGGTTCGATTCTCGGAACAAGGGTGCTGCGCACCGAAGACCCCGAGCTGCTGCTCGGTCAGGCTCGGTTCGTGGGCGACCTCGATCTGCCCGGGGCGCTGCACGCGGTGTTCGTGCGCTCCGAGCTGGCCCACGCCACGCTGCTGGGTGTCGACACGGCAGAAGCAGAAGCGATGCCGGGTGTGGTGGCGGTTTTCACCGCAGCTTCGTTGCCGCTGGGTTCGTTCCACGGCATGGTCAAGGTGCACGAACACTTCGCTCGCTCGCCGCTGGCCACCGACACTGTGCGCTTCGTCGGCGAGGCCATTGCCGTGGTGGTGGCAGCAACCGCTGTGCAGGCTCGCGATGCCGTCGACGCGGTGCTGGTGCACTACGACGCGCTGCCCGTCGTGGTCGACCCCGAGGACGCACTCGCGGCCGATGCCCCGGTGCTGTTCGCAGAGCACGGTGACAACCTGGCCGTGGCAACCACCGACCCCGTGAACGCCGGCATCTTCGACGACGCGGATGTCGTGGTTCGCGGGCGGTACGTGAACCAGCGCATGGCCGTGGCGCCGATGGAAGCGCATGCGGCTGCCGCCGTGCCGGGCGCCGACGGCCGCCTCACGTTCTACGGCTCCACGCAGATGCCACACCTGTTGCACCAGTTGCTGGCCGGCGCGCTGGGCGTCGAACAGTCGCGGCTGCGCATCATCACACCTCACGTCGGTGGCGGCTTCGGTGGCAAGGCCGGGCTGTACGCGGAGCAGTTCGTGGTGGCGGCGGTGGCGATGCAGCTTGGGCAGCCGATCACATGGTCGTCCACCCGCAGTGACGACATGGTGTCGCTGGCTCACAGTCGCGCTCAGGTGCAGTACGTCGAGCTGGGTTGCCGCACTGATGGCACCTTCACTGGCTTGCGTGTCCGGTTGGTGGGCGACGCGGGCGCCTATCCCGGGCTTGGAGCGTTCCTCCCAGCCGGCACCCGTCGCATGTCGAACGGCACGTACGCGTTTCCAGCCATCCAGTTCGACGTGGCGGTGGCGGCCACCAACACCACACCCACTGGCGCCTACCGCGGTGCCGGACGGCCGGAAGCCACCGCGCTGCTCGAGCGTGCGGTCGACCACGCCGCGCTCACTCTCGGCATCGATCCCATCGAGATCCGCCGCCGAAACCTGCTGGCCAACGACGTGTTCCCGTTCGAGACCCTCACCGGTGTCACCTACGACAGCGGGGCCTACTCCACGCCGCTCGACGAGATGGTCCGCTTGGCCGGCTACGAACAGCTGCGCGCCGAGCAGACACGGCGCCGGGCAGCGGGCGATAGGAAGCTGCTCGGCATCGGCGTGGCCTGCTATGTGGAGGTCACCGCCGGCGGTGGCTCCAGCGAATACGGCGCGCTCACCGTGCACCCCGACGGCACTGCCACCGTGATGGCCGGCACGTCAGCGCACGGTCAGGGCCACCAGACAGCGTTCGCGATGATCGTCAGCGATCGCACCGGCATTCCCGTCGACCGCATTCGGCTGGTGCAGAGCGACACCGATCTGGTGCGCAGCGGTGGCGGAACAGGTGGTTCGAGATCACTGCAGCTCGGCGGCTCGGCCGTGCAGCAGGCCACCGAGGCGGTGGTGCACAAGGCACGCCAGTTGGCGGCTCGCCTGCTCGAGGCCGACCCCGCCGACATCGTGGTCGACACGGTTGCCGGCACCGTCGGGGTGGCAGGCGTGCCTGCCAGCGCGCTCGACTGGGCGGCGCTCGCCACAGCCGCGACCGCGCAACCCGACGCCGTCGACCACAGCGACGGCACCGAGGGCCTGTCCGCGCAGCTCGACTTCAACCAGGACGGCGCCACCTTCCCGTTCGGGGCGCACCTCGCCGTGGTCGAGATCGACCGCGATACGGGCAAGGTCACCCTGTTGCGTCACCTGGCCGTCGACGATTGCGGCACGGTGCTCAACCCGCTGCTGGTGGAAGGCCAGCAGCACGGTGGGGTGGCCGCGGGCGTCAGCCAGGCCCTGTACGAGCACGTGCAGTACGACATCGACGGCAACCCACTCACGGGCAACTTCATGGACTACGCGCTGCCCTCAGCTGCCGAGTTCCCCAGCTTCGAGGTCCACAGCACCGAGACACCCACGCCGCTGAACCCGCTCGGGGCCAAGGGCATCGGCGAGGCCAGCACCATCGGCAGCACCCCGGCCGTGCAGAACGCCGTGATCGACGCGCTGGCGCACCTGGGTGTGCGGCACCTCGATCTTCCGTGTACCAGCGAGCGAGTCTGGCAGGCAATCTGCGACGCCGAACAGGGCACCCTGCCCGACCCGTGGCGCGACCCGCCGGCGGTGTTCGCCAAGCTGGCCGCCGACCAGGGGGTCGACGCAGCCGGCTTGGAAGCCGCCGAGGGCATTTAGGGCTGCCGCTGCGGTTGCCCGGTTCAGCTCAGGCTGGCGAGGGCTGCGTCGTAGTCGGGTTCGTTGGCGATCTCGGGCACCAACTGGCTGTGCACCACGTTGCCGGCCTCATCAAGCACCACCACGGCGCGAGCGAGCAGGCCGGCCAGCTTGCCGTCGGCCAGTTCCACGCCATAGGCGTCGCCGAAGTCGCTGCGGAAGCTGCTGGCGGTGACCACGTTGCTGAGGCCCTCGGCGCCGCAGAAGCGACCCTGAGCAAACGGCAGGTCAGCAGAGACGCACAGCACCACGGTGTTGTCGAGGCCCGACGCATACTCGTTGAACTTGCGCACGCTGGTGGCGCAGGTGGGCGTGTCGATGCTGGGGAAGATGTTGAGGATGACGCGCTGGCCGGCGTAGTCGGCGGCGCCGACCTCGGACAGGTCGCCCTTGGTGAGCGTGAACGAGGGGGATGGAGCGCCGACGATGGGGAGGTCGCCAACGGTGTGAACGGGGTTGCCCCCAAGTGCGGTTTCGGCCATACCGCAGTTTCTATCAGTCTTCTCGGGGCTTTTGCCCGCCCTGCGGCGGTTCGCCGTGAATGAAGTGACGCTCGTGATCGACGTGGGGCGGGATGATGCCGTCGGGTGTTTCGATCTCGTCGAGCACCTCGGGCATCGACTTGCGCACCTTGTTGCCCGATTGCAGGAACGAGAGAGCGACGAGGCCACCGATGACCCACCACTGGTACTTGTTGATGAATTCGATGCCTGTCTCGATCTCGTCCGAGAAGGCCTTCCCACCGATCCACAGCACGACCAGCTTGAATGCGATGCCGACGGAGATGAGAGCGACGAACTTGCGGGGGCGCATTCGGCGGTAGCCCGCCATCATGCACACCAAGTTGCTGGCCGGCATCAGCAGCAGCAGCAACCAACCGGCTCGATCGACCGCGCGTTGGAACCAGCGGTAGATCGCGGGCAGTTCGCCCACCTGGCCTTCCGTCCACTCGATTGCCTTCGTTCCGTACCAGCGGCCGAGGAAGAACAGCGTGACGCCGGCGAGCAGTATCCGCCCAAACCCGATCAGGGCGTATGGCAGAAGGTCGATGTAGGGAACTGACCCCAGCAGGTTGCGGTTGCGAGAGGAGAGCGCCAGCACCACGGCGGGGCGGTCGTCCACCCATGTCAACCCGACGATGGAACCGAAGGTGCCGATTGCATAGAGCAGGCCGCTGAGGACGAGCACCAGGCGGCGTTGGCCAGGAGCGACGTGGAGGTCGGGCGACGGACGTACCGTTCCGGGGGGCAGCACTCCGTCGGTCGACATTGTGGCAACGCTAACGCGGCCGACATTCCGAGCGGGCGCTCGTGCTTGCTATGGTCGCCGGCCGTGAAGCGTCTACATCGAGATGTTGCAAGTGCGGCGGCCGGACTGTTGCTGATGAGTGTGTTGTTGGCGTGTGCCGCCGACCCCGACGACAGCCGCTTTTCGCAACAGAACACCACCACCACCCCAGTGGTCACGGTGCTGCCGTCGGACACGGAGTATCCGGCCAACGGTGACACCATCGAGGTGCGAGCCATCGACAACAACTTCAAGCCCGACGCGCTCACCGTGGCCGCCGGCACGGAGGTGGTGTTCCGCAACAACGGGCGCAACGACCACAACGTGGTGCCACCCGACGACCCCACGCTGGCCACCTGGGGTGTCCTCGACGAGAACTTCAAGCCCGGCGACTCGTACGCGCACACGTTCACCAAGCCGGGCACGTACGTGTACGTCTGCACCATCCACGGCACGGCCACGTTTGGTATGTTCGGCACCATCGTGGTCACGGAGCCGTGACCTACCCAGGGGGAGCAACGGTGAAGCGTTCGATCGTCGCGGCGGCTACGGCTGTCGCTCTGTTGTTGGCAGCGTGTGGTTCTGAGCGCGACGAGGCGTCCACCACGACCGCCGCCGCCGCCGACACCAGCACCGACGTCAGCACGGCCGAAAGCGTGCCCCCGTCGGTCACCGACACCATGCCGGCGCCCGACACCACCGAAGGCGCCGACAGCGTCATCAATGTGCCCGACGACCAGCCCACCATTCAGGCGGCTGTCGACGCAGCCCGACCGGGCGACCTCATCCTCATTGCCCCCGGTACCTACAACGAGGCTGTCAACGTCGAGACGGAGAACCTCACCATTCGCGGGCTCGACCGCAACGAGGTGGTGCTCGACGGCAACTTCGAGCTGGAGAACGGCATCCGCATCCTCGGCGCCGGCGGTGTGGTGGTCGAGAACATGACGGCCATCAACTACAAGCGCAACGGCTTCTTCTGGACCGGCGTCGACGGGTTCCGGGGCTCGTACCTCACGGCCTACCGCACGGGCGATTACGGCGTGTACGCGTTCGACTCGATGAACGGTCAGCTCGAGCACGTCTACGCGGCGGGTAGCCCCGACGCGGGCGTGTACATCGGTGAGTGCTATCCGTGCAACACCGTGCTCACCGACACGGTCAGCGAGCACAACGGCCTCGGCTACTCGGGCACCAACGCGGGTGGCAACCTGCTCATCGTCAACTCGGTGTTCCGCAACAACCGCGCTGGCATCGTGCCCAACAGCGGCAGCTACGAGCTGTGCTACCCCCAGCGCGAAACCACCATCGTGGGCAATATCGTGCACTCCAACAACCAGCCCGACACGCCTGCCATCGACGTTGCGTTGCTCGCCATGGGTAACGGCATCCTTTCCGCCGGCGGCATTCGCAACGACATCCAACGCAACCTGGTGTACGACCACAACAAGAGCGGCATCGGCCTGGTGCCGTTCCTCGAGGAGAACCCCAACGACGACCTGCCCACCAAGGACGAGTGGGAACTCACCTGTGAAGAGTCGAAGTCGTTGCCGCTGGTCACGCCTGAGGGCGCGTTGCTCTGGGACTCGTACGAGAACCGGGTCATCGGCAACGTGCTGGAGGACAACCGCCAAGGCGACATCATCGTCGGGTCTGCGGGCACCGATGTGAGCTCGCTCGGCAACTGCTTTGCCGGTAACACCTTCACCTTCACCCAGCCCAACAACCTGGAGGTGCTTGCTCCCTGCGACGCCACTGGCAGCGGCGACTGGAAGGACGGGGAGTACAACGTGGTGGCATGGCTGCTCGACACGCCCCCGCCGTCGGTCGACTGGCAGACCGCGAACCTGCCTGCCCTGCAGCCGCAGGAGAACATGCCCGATGCGGCCACGGCACCGGCGAAGCCGGCCATCGACGTGCCGTATGAAGTCGACCTCGACGCCGTCACGGTGCCGTCGAAGCCGACCTGAACGCGTCAGTGATGAGCGCCGTGCGCTGCGTCGCGGCGCTCATCGCTGTCATTGCTGCTGGCGTGGCGTGCTCTTCGGAGCCCGAAGCGCAGCCGGCGCATTTGCACACCGACGCCACTTCGATCGGGCAACCCGATCGCGTCATCGCCGGGCCGCAGGGAGGTGTGCCGCAGTTCGTGGTCGAGTGCGCGTACAGCCACGCCGCCTCCGACGACCCCATCGTCTACCCCGGCCAACCGGGGCAGAGCCACTTGCACATGTTCTTCGGCAACACCGAGGTCGACGCGTTCACGACGATCGAGTCGTTGGTCGACGGCGACACCACATGCGACAACTCACTCGACAAGGCCGCCTACTGGGCGCCGGCCCTGCTGCGCGGGCCGGAGGTGCTGGCGCCGGTGAAGAGCGTTGCGTACTACCGCCCCGGTGTCGATGTGACCCCGCAGTCGGTGCAAGCGTTCCCACCGGGGCTGGTGATGATTGCCGGCAACGCCGGCGCCCGCGATGAGCAGCCGCTGTCGATCGTGGCGTGGGGCTGCGGGCGCGGTATCGCACGCTCGGCCACGCCGTCCACGTGTGTCGAAGGGCAGAACCTCGAGCTCATCATCACGTTCCCTGACTGCTGGGACGGCGCACGGCTCGACAGCCCCGGCCATTACGCGCACGTCGCCTACAGCAGCGGCGGACGCTGCCCCGATGCGTTCCCAATGCCCATCGTGCAGCTGCAGTTCGTGGTCGAGTACGCGTTCACCGGCGACCCCGAGGGCCTGGTGCTGGCCAGCGGGGGAGTGCTCACCGGCCACGCCGACTTCATGAACGGCTGGGACCAAGCCACCCTCGAACAAGAGGTGCGCCTGTGCATCCACCGCGAAGTCGTCTGCGGCCTCTCCAGCTGACGCAGCGGTGTCGCAGCGAGGAACTGCGGGGCTGCGCTACAGGCGGCCGCTGGCGATGACGCGCTCGAGGAATTCCGCGGTCTCAGGCTGGTTGGGCGCGGTGAACAGCTTCCCAGGGGGAGCCGCTTCCAGGATGACACCGTCCTTGAGGAAGCACACCAGGTCGCTGATTTCGCGGGCGAAGCCCATCTCGTGGGTGGCCAGGATCATGGTCATGCCCTGGCCGCGCATGTCGCGGATGACGTTGAGGACCTCGCCCACCAGCACCGGGTCGAGCGCGGCGGTGACCTCGTCGAGCAGCATCAGCTCGGGCTGCATGGCCAAGGCGCGCACGATGGCGACCCGTTGCTGCTGCCCGCCCGACAGTTGGTCGGGGTAGGCGCCCGCCTTGTCGGCCAGGCCGAAGCGATCGAGCAACTCCAAAGCCGAGGCTTGCGCTGCCGAGCGGTCGGCCCTGCGTACCTTGGTGGGTCCCAGCGTGATGTTGCGCAACACGCTCATGTGCGGGAACAGGTTGTAGCTCTGGAACACCATGCCGATGCGGCGGCGCACCGGGTCGGGGTCGAGGCCCGGCTCGCTGATGTCGACGAGCGTGCCCTGCCCGTCGTCGAGCAGGATCTGGCCGTCGTCGATGAACTCGAGCAGGTTGATGCAGCGCAGCAGCGTGCTCTTGCCCGAACCGCTGGCACCGATGAGGCTCACCACCTCGTGTTCGCCCACCTGCAGCGAGACGTCGTCGAGCACCACCTTGTCGCCGAACGACTTGCGCACGTTGCGGATGTCGACCTTCGGGCTGCGCTGCGGCACGGCGCTCATGCAACCACCGACCCACCTGTGCGCTTACGCTGCCGCGCCGTGTACCAGTCGACCAGCCGGGTCTCGGGAATGGTGAGCAGCAGGAAGATCAGCGCAGCGGCGACCAGCGGCGTGTAGTTCGCGTAGAGATCCTTGAGGGACGTGGCACGGCGGAACACGTCGATGATGCCCAGCACGCTGAGCAGGGCGACGTCCTTCTGCAGCGAGAGGAAGTCGTTCATCAGTGGCGGCACCACCCGGCGGCCTGCCTGCGGCAGGACTACAAAGCGCATGGTCTGGCCGTGGGAGAGCCCCAGCGAGCGGGCGCCGGCCCGCTGGCTCTCGTGCACGCCGTCGATGCCCGAGCGGAACAC
>Ga0105047_10020730_pt1 | contig 10084 bp, 9 predicted proteins | sample MAT04_FD_78384 | JGI IMG/M metagenome (GOLD analysis project Ga0105047, IMG submission 78384) | Freshwater microbial communities from Lake Fryxell liftoff mats and glacier meltwater in Antarctica - MAT-04 (megahit assembly) | ecosystem: Environmental > Aquatic > Freshwater > Ice > Liftoff...
ACCTCGGGTGCCGCCGCAGGCTTGCCGCAGCACTGCTTGTATTTTTTGCCGCTGCCGCACGTGCAGGGTTCGTTGCGGCCGATCTTCAGAGTCATGTGGAGTTGCGGTTGAGTGAGGTGTGAGGTGTGAGGTGTGAGGTGAGAGGTGTTTCAAGCGGGGTGCGGCAGGTTGACGGCTCCGACGGCGTCAAAAGCCTTCTTCGACCAGTTCGGCGGCGCGGATCAGCGCCCTCGCCTTGGCTTCGGTTTCCTGCCATTCCAGCTCGGCCACCGAGTCGGCCACGATGCCGGCCGCCGCCTGCACGTACAGCGTGTTGTTCATGACGATGCCGGTGCGGATGGCGATGGCCACGTCCATGTCACCGGCAAAACTCAGGTAGCCGCAGGCCCCGCCGTAGATGCCGCGCTTGACGGGTTCCAGCTCGTCGATGATCTCCATCGCGCGGATCTTCGGCGCACCGGTCAGTGTGCCGGCCGGGAAGGTGGCGCGCAGCACGTCCAAGCTGCTCATGCCGTCCTGCAGCAGGCCCTCGACGTTGCTGACCAGGTGCATCACATGCGAATAACGCTCGACGACGAAGGCCTCTGTCACCTTTACGCTGCCGGTCTTCGCGATGCGGCCGATGTCGTTGCGCGCCAGGTCGATCAGCATCAGGTGTTCAGCGCGCTCCTTCGGGTCGGCCGAGAGCTCGGCTTCCAGTGCCTTGTCGCGCTCGGGTGAGGCACCGCGAGGGCGCGTGCCCGCCAGCGGGCGGATGGTCACCTTGTCGCCCTCGGGCGTGTGCTCCTGACGCACCAGGATTTCGGGGCTGGCGCCGACGATCTGGAATCCGCCCATGTCATAGAAGTACATGTACGGCGATGGGTTCAGCGAGCGAAGCGCGCGGTACAGGCTGAGCGGGCTTTCGGTGTAGCGCTTCTTCAGCCGCTGGCCGATCTGCACTTGCATCATGTCGCCGGCGGCGATGTATTCCTTGGCCACGGCCACGGCCGCCAGGTAGTCGGCCTTCTCGAATTCACGCTCCACCGCGTAGGACGGCCCGCGCTTGACCGGCGGCGCGGTCACGCTGAACTTCAGCTTGTCGGCCAGTTCCGACAAACGCCGTTTGGCGTGGAACCAGGCCTCCGGCCGCGAAGGGTCGGCGTAGACGATGAGGTAGAGCCGGCCCGAGAGGTTGTCGATGACGGCCAGTTCCTCGGTCTGCAGCAGCAGGATGTCGGGGGTGTCGATGCCGCCGTCTTTCCAGGAGGCGGCCAGCTTCGGCTCGATGTAGCGCACCGCGTCGTAACCGAAATACCCGGCCAGCCCGCCGCAAAAACGCGGCAGCCCGGGTCGCAGCGCGACCTTGAAGCGCTTCTGATAGCCGGCGATGAAGTCGAGCGGATTGCCTTCGAAGGTCTCGATCACGTTGCCGTCGGTCACCACCTCGGTGTGGAAGGCGCGCGAGCGCAGCAAAGTGTGCGCCGGCAGACCGATGAAGGAATAGCGGCCGAAGCGTTCGCCGCCCACCACCGATTCGAGCAGGAAGCTGTGGCGGCTGCCGCCGGCCAGCTTGAGGTAGAGAGAGAGCGGCGTCTCCAGGTCGGCGAATGCCTCCGCCATCAGCGGAATGCGGTTGTAGCCTTGCGCGCTGAGGCTCTTGAATTCCAGTTCGGTGATCACTTTGAAGCCCTTTTGCAGCGCGGGCCTCAGTTGAATGAGAACAATCCGGGCTGCGTCACAACGGTGGTCGGGCGGCTGGGCGCCCGGCGACAGGGCCTGACACGCGGGTCAGGCAGGACGTGGCGAGCGACGCCAGGGCCAAACTCCCCGGTCGGGGCGACCTGACGTCGAAAGCTGGGGCGTGAGCATGGAAAGAAGTTTAGCAGCCGGCTTGCAGCAGTCAGGCCGACATTCAGCGCCGCGCCAGCAGCGCGGCCAAGTCGTCGAGGCGGTCGACCACCGCGTCGGGCGAGGCGCTGGACGCCGGCAGGCCGTGGTTGTACCCGTAACTCACCAACACCACCGGGCAGCCGGCGGCACGCGCGGCCTGCGCGTCGTTGCTGGAGTCGCCGACCATCAGCGTGTGCGCCGGCAACGCGCCCAGCGCCTCACAGGTCTTCAGCAGCGGCATCGGGTGAGGTTTTTTGTGCTCGAAGGCATCACCCCCGAAAACGATGTCGAAAAAGCCGGCCAGGCCTTTCTGCGCCAGCAGCGGCCGCGCGAACGCCGCAGGCTTGTTGGTCAGGCAGGCCAACTTCAGGCCCATCGCCTGCATCGCCTGCAGGCCTTCGGTCACACCCGGGAAGACGGCGGAGCAGCTGCCATTGATCGCCTCGTAGTGGTGCTGGTACCGCGACCAGGTGGCCTCGTAAAGATCGGCGGGCGCGCCCACCTTTTCGAGGGTGCGCGCCAGCAGGTACTCCGAGCCCTTGCCGACGGTGCGCGAGATGAAGGCGCGGAGGACCGGCGGATAGCCGACGTCGGCCAGCGCCAGCGCCAGCGCGGCTTCGAAGTCGCCGACGGTGTCGATCAGCGTGCCGTCGAGGTCGACAATGGCAGCCCGCAGGCCCTGTGACTGGAACATCCCGCAACTCCCTATGAATCGGTATTCCTGCGGCACATTCTGCCTTGCGAACTCGGACAACGAACGCATGAGCCCGGGAACGTCACCGCGAGCATGCCGTCTCGCCAGACGATTGATGAAATTTCAAAATGACAACCAAGATTGTCCTTATGACATTTTTCTGAACTATATTGATCATTTTTTGCTCTTTTGATTGGCGTCCGATTCGAAGAAACTGCGTGCAACCCAACGGAGTTTCTCGCCATGCATCACAGCCGCCTGCCTACCACCGTCTACCTCAGCGCCCCCGACATGGTCCGCCTTGTGCAGCGCAAGGGTCTGCCGGCCTGCTTTGGCGGCGTGGCCGCACGCATCGAAGCCGACTTCCTGCGCTGGAACGAATTTGACAAGAGCGCCCGGCTGGCCAGCCATTCGGAGCACGGCGTGATCGAACTGATGCCGATCGCCGACGCCGAGCATTTCGCCTTCAAGTACGTCAACGGCCACCCGAAAAACACCCGCGACGGCCTGCCCACGGTGATGGCCTTCGGCGTGCTGGCCGATGTCGATACCGGCACCCCGCGCCTGCTGAGCGAGCTGACGCTGACCACCGCGATCCGCACTGCCGCCATGTCGGCGGTGGCCGCGCGCGCGCTGGCGCGCCCGGGCAGCCGAAGCATGGCGCTGATCGGCAACGGCGCGCAGAGCGAATTCCAGGCGCTGGCCTTCCGTGACCTGCTCGGCATTCGTGAACTGCGGCTGTTCGACACCGACGCCGCCGCCACCGCCAAGCTGCTGGCCAATCTGGCCGGCGAGGGCATGACGCTGCGCGTCTGCACGAGCATCGCCGAGGCGGTGCGCGGCGCAGACATCGTCACCACCGTGACGGCCGACAAGAGCAACGCCACCATCATCACGCCCGAGATGATCGAAGCCGGCATGCACATCAACGGCGTCGGCGGCGACTGCCCGGGCAAGACCGAGTTGCACCCAGAGGTGCTTTCGGGCGCCGCGGTCTTCGTCGAATACGAACCGCAGAGCCGGGTCGAGGGCGACATCCAGCAGATGCCGGCCGACTTCCCCGTCACCGAACTCTGGCGGGTGCTCGCCGGCACGGCGCCGGGCCGGTTGAACGATGAACAGGTCACCGTGTTCGACTCGGTGGGCTTCGCGCTGGAGGACTACTCGGCGCTGTGCTTCATGCGCGACACGGCGGCCGAACTCGGCATCGGCGAGATCATCGACCTGATCCCGCGCACGGCCGACCCGAAGAACCTGTTCGGCATGCTGCTCCAGACCTCGCCGGCCGCCGCGCTGCTGCCTGAAGTCGTGCTGGCGGACGCCGTCGCCGCCTGAGTCCCGCCACGGGCGGAGCTTGCCGGCACCAGGCAGGCCCGCCGCGACCCCGCGGCCCATGCCCCGCTTTGCCGTGTTGTCCCTGCTTTACACCGCAGCGCCAGTTTCGTAGGGTGCGCAGACCGAAAAGCAAACCACCCGGAGACAAACGATGGCAACTTTCGTACTGGTTCATGGCGCCTGGCATGGCGGCTGGTGTTACCGCGAGACCGCGCGCGCACTGCGCGCCGCCGGCCACGAGGTGTTCACGCCCACCCACACCGGCATGGGCGAGCGCGCGCACCAGGGCAGCGAGCACATCACGCTCGAAACCCACATTCGGGACGTCTGCGGCTGCATCGAGGCCGAAGAACTGTCGAGCGTCGTCCTTTGCGGGCACTCGTACGGCGGCATGGTGATCACCGGCGTCGCCGACCGCCTGCCGTCGCGCATCAAGGCGCTGGTCTATCTGGACGCCTTCTTACCCGAAAACGGCCAGTCCGTCACCGACCTGCTGCCGTTGGCGCTGCCGGCGGAGGTGGCGGCGGGTTTCCTCGGCGCCTTTCGCGGCAGCGCACTGGAAGGCCGCAGCGGGCTCATGTCGCCGATTCCGGCCGAGGGTTTCAACGTCAGGGCCGACAACCGCGATTGGGTCGACCGCCGCTGCGTGCCGCAGGCACTCGCCACGTTCGAGATGCCGATCCTGCTGACGGGCGCCGGCGCCGCCGTGGCGCAGCGCCTGTACATCCTGGCCGACGGCTGGGATCCGAGCCCGTTCCGCCACTTCGCCGCCAGGCTCGAAGGCCAGCCCGGCTGGCGCGTGACTTCCCTGCCGAGCAGCCACGACGTCATGGTCGACATGCCGCTGGAACTGGCCGCGGAGCTGATGACGCTGGCCTGAAACACCGGCACGCCTGATCAGCCCGCCGGCCGCACGCCGAACAGCCAGGCCAGCGCCGGAAAGGTGGCGAAGGCCATCACCGTGCTCGTCATGATGATGCGCGCCACGCGGCCGTTGTCGGCGCCGTAGCGCTCGGCCAGCAGCGAGACGTTGCTGGCGCTGGGCAGCGCCGCGGCCAGTGTCAGCACGGTGATCTGAAAGGCCGTCAGCGGCAGGCCCAGCGCATGTGCCGCCAGCGCCAGCACCAGCACCAGCACCGGGTGCAGAAAGAGCTTGATCAGCGCCACCGGCAGGTAGTCGGCCAGCGGCGTGCGCGCAGTGCCGCCTTCAGGCGCAGTCTTCACATGCTGGCCGGCACGCCAGAGCACAGCGCCGATGGTGAACAGAGCCACCGGCGTGGCGGCGTCGGCCAGCATGCGCACCACCACCGCCACCGGTCCCGTCAGCTGCACGTCGGTGGCCAGGAACAATGCACCGAGCGCGATCGACCAGGGCAGCGGGTTCGACAGCGCGCCGCGAAGTGCACGCAGCGCGGCGGTGCGCGCGCCGTGGCCAGAAGCGTCATGCGCCTGCGCCAGCGCGATGCACAGCGAACTGGTGATGAACAGGTCGGCCAACATGCCGCAGATGACCGGGCCGGCCGCCGCCGGGCCGAGCAGGGCCGCGAGCAGCGGCACGCCCATGAAGCCGGTGTTGGGGAATGCGGCCACCAGCGCGCCGAAGGCGGCGTCTTTCAAGTGAACCCGCTCGCTCAGCGTCGTGGCGATGGTGAAAAAGACGATCAGCAACGCGGCCAGCAGGTAGACGCCCAGCACGACCGGGTTCAGCAGTTCGAGCAGCGGGGTGCTGTTGCCGAAGCGGAACAGCAGGCAGGGCAGCGCGAAGTACAGCACGAAGGCGTTCAGCCCCGGTATCGCGCTTTCCGGCAGCACATGGCGGCGCGCCGCCAGGTAGCCGCCGAGCACGAGGATGAAAAACGGGACGGTGACGGCAAGAATGGCCTGCATGCGGCCCCGAGTATCGCAAGCGCTCGCCGGCACGCGGACGGCCGGGGCCGGTGGCTATGATCCTCAGCTCTCAGCATCCCAGCCCTTCAAGTTCCATGGCCGACACGCTCAACCCCGCCCAGCTTGCGGCCGTGCATCACCTGTCTGGCCCCTGCCTGGTGCTGGCCGGCGCCGGCTCGGGCAAGACACGCGTCATCGTGCAGAAGATCGCGCGCCTGCTGCAGGCCGGGCTGGCGCCGAAACAGATCGCCGCCATCACCTTCACCAACAAGGCCGCCGCCGAAATGCGTGAGCGCGCGCGCAGCCTGGTCGGCGGACGGGCGGCCAAGGAACTGGTGGTCAGCACCTTCCATTCGCTGGGCGTGCGCCTGCTGCGCAGCGACGGCACCCACATCGGGCTGAAGCAGCGGTTTTCCATCCTCGACAGCGACGACGTGCTGGGCGTGCTGCGCGACGCCGGCAGTTGCACCGACAACGCCGTGGCGCGCCGCTGGCAATGGACCATCAGCTTGTGGAAGAACCAGGGCCTGGACGCCGACGCCGCCGAGCATGCCGCCACCGACGACGACGAACGTGTGGCAGCGCGTGTCATGCGCCTCTACCAGGATCGCCTCTCCGCCTACCAGGCAGTCGATTTCGACGACCTGATCGGCCTGCCGCTGAAACTGCTGCAGCAAGCGCCCGAGGTGCGTGCGAAGTGGCAGAACACCTTCCGCCACGTGCTCGTCGACGAGGTGCAGGACACCAACGCCGTGCAGTACGAATTGCTGAAGGCGCTGGTGATGCATGAAGACGAGGAGCGGCGCGGCATGTTCACCGCCGTGGGCGACGACGACCAGAGCATCTACGGCTGGCGCGGCGCCACCATCGAGAACCTGAAGCGGCTGCCGCAGGATTTCCCGAACCTGAAGGTCATCACGCTGGAGCAGAACTACCGTTCCACCGGCCACATCCTGCAGGCCGCCAACGCAGTGATCGCGAAGAACCCGAAGATCTTCGAGAAAAAGTTGTGGAGCGAGTTCGGCGACGGCGAACCGGTGCGCGTGCTCGAATGCGACGGCGAGGAACACGAGGCCGAGCGCGTGGTTTCGCGCATCCAGGCGCTGCGCTCTGGCCATGTGGCGCTGGCCGATTCACGGGCCGGCGGCGAGGTGAAGTTCAGCGACTTCGCGGTGCTCTACCGCGCCAACCACCAGGCCAGGTTGTTCGAACAGAAACTGCGCGGCGCGCAGATTCCGTACAAGGTGTCGGGCGGCCAGAGTTACTTCGACCGCGCCGAGATCAAGGACCTCTGCGCCTGGCTGCGCCTGCTGGTCAACCAGGACGACGACCCGGCTTTCCTGCGCGCCGTCACCACGCCCAAACGCGGCATCGGGCACCAGACGCTGGGCGCGCTGGGCGAGTTCGCCGCCCAGCGGAAGCTGAGCATGTTCGAGGCACTCTTCTCGCCCAGCCTGGGCACGGCGTTGAAAGGCAAGGCGATCGAGGGGCTGCACGACTTCGGCCGCACGGTGAATCAACTGGAGGAGCGTGCCCGCCACACCGAGGGCACGGACGACGCGCGCGCCGTGCTGATGGGCTGGCTGCAGGACATCGGCTACGAGCAGCACCTGCAGGACGGTGAAGACAGCGAGAAATTGGCCGCCTCACGCTGGGGCAACGTGCTCGACTTCGTCGACTGGATCGCGCGCCGCTGCGGCGGCGGTGTGGGCGCCGACGGCAGCCCCGGCGACGCCGAGACGCAGACCGTGCTGCAGGTGGCGCAGACCATCAGCGTGATCATCAGCCTGGCCGACCGCAGCGACGAGCCTGACGTCGTCACCCTGTCCACCCTGCACGCCGCAAAGGGCCTGGAATGGCCGCATGTGGTGATGGCCAGCGTCAACGAAGGCCTGCTGCCGTTCAGAAGTGACCAGGAAGAAATGAGCGCTGATCGCATCGAGGAAGAGCGCCGGCTAATGTATGTCGGCATCACGCGCGCCCGCAGCACGCTGGTGGTGAGCACGCTGCGCCGGCGCAAGAAGAACCGCGAGACGGTGGCCGGCGTGCCCAGCCGTTTCATCGCCGAGATGAAGCTCGACGAGGCTGTGGCCAAGGGTGACCCGCGCGAACGGCTGAAGAAGATGCGGGCGGAACTGGCGGCGCGCGCGGGCACCACGCCGGCGGTTTGAACCCAGGATCAAAGGTTCGGCCGCAGGGCGCTGTGACAGGGAGGAGCCCGGCAAAAAGACCACCCGAAGGTGGCCTTACGCCGCAGACGCGAAGGGCGGCCGACTGCTTACTTGTTGTAAGCCGTCTCGCCGTGCGAGCTGATGTCGAGGCCTTCGCGCTCTTCGTCTTCCGGCACCCGCAGGCCCACCGTCATGTCGACGATCTTGTAGGCGATGAAGGCCACCACGGCGGAGATCAGGACCGTGTAGATCACACCCTGCGCCTGGATCCAGACTTGCGCCGCAATGCCGGGAAACACGCCGCACTTGTTCTCGATGTAGTCGCAGGCACCCAGGCCGCCCAGACTGGGGCTGGCGAACACGCCGGTCAGCAGCGCACCCAGGATGCCACCGACACCGTGCACGCCGAAGACGTCGAGCGAGTCGTCGGCGCCGAGCAGGCGCTTCAGGCCGTTCACGCCCCACAGGCAGATCACGCCGGCCAGGAGACCGATGACCAGCGCACCGCCGACACCGACGAAGCCGCAGGCCGGCGTGATGGCGACGAGGCCGGAAACCGCGCCGGAGGCGGCGCCGAGCATCGAGGCTTTGCCCTTCATCAGCGCTTCGGCAGCCGCCCATGACAGCGTGGCGGCCGCGGCGGCAACCACGGTGTTCAGGAAGGCCAGGGCGGCGACGCCGTTGGCTTCGAGGTTGGAGCCGGCGTTGAAACCGAACCAGCCCACCCACAGCATCGCGGCACCGACCATCGTCAGCGTCAGGCTGTGCGGCGCCATCGACTCCTTGCCGTAGCCGATGCGCTTGCCGATCAGGTAGGCACCGACCAGGCCAGCCACCGCCGCGTTGATGTGCACCACCGTGCCACCGGCAAAGTCGAGCGCGCCTTTGGCCCACATGAAGCCGGCGTTGGCGGTGACCGCCTCCAGCGACTTGGCGTCGGTGATGGCATCAGGGCCATCCCAGTACCAGACCATGTGGGCGACCGGGATGTAGCTGAAGGTGAACCACAGCACCGCGAAAAGCAGAACGGCAGAGAACTTGATGCGTTCGGCGAAGGCGCCCACGATCAGCGCCACGGTGATGGCGGCGAAGGTGCCCTGGAAGGAGATGAAGGTCAGTTCGGGGAGGTAGACGCCCTTGCTGAAGGTGGCGGCGATGGAGTCCGGCGTCACGCCCTTCAGGAACAGCTTGTCGAGCGTGCCGAAGAACGGGTTGCCGGCGGTGAAGGCCAGGCTTTAGCCGTAGACGACCCACAGCACCGAGATCAGCGAGAAGACCATGAAGACCTGCATCAGCACCGACAGCATGTTCTTGCTGCGCACCAGGCCGCCGTAGAAAAGCGCCAGTCCGGGGATCGTCATCAGGATGACCAGCGCGGTGGCGATGGTCATGAAGGCGGTGTCGCCCTTGTTGGGCACCGGCGCGGGTGCGGCGGCGGCCGATGCGGCTTCGGCCGGTGCGTCTGCGGCGGCAGGTGCCGGAGCCGCGGCTTCGGCCATGGGCGCCGACGCGGCAGCAGCGGACGCCGCCGCGTCTTGCGCGAACGTGCCCCCGCTGAAGCCCAGGGCCGCGAGGCCCAGGGCGAGGATGGTGATCAGCTTTCTCATGATGGTCGTCTCTTTTCTCGTGAGCTCTACAGGGCGTCTGTGCCGGTCTCGCCGGTACGAATGCGCACCACCTGCTCCAGCGTGGTGACGAAGATCTTGCCGTCGCCGATCTTGCCGGTGCGGGCTGCGGCTTCGATGGCTTCGATGACGCGGTCGACGATGGCATCGTCGACGGCGGCTTCGATCTTCACCTTGGGCAGGAAGTCGACCACGTATTCCGCACCTCGATACAGCTCGGTGTGGCCCTTCTGGCGGCCGAAGCCTTTGACTTCGGTCACCGTGATGCCTTGAACGCCTATGCCGCTCAGGGCCTCACGCACTTCATCAAGCTTGAAAGGCTTGACGATGGCGGTCACCATCTTCATGGGGAATCTCCGTGGTTGAATGGGTGCAGGACGCTAAGTCCGGGAGCGCCAGAGCTGCCGTCCTGCTTTGGCTGCCCTGCCTTGTTTCAAGCCAGGGATTGCAGCTTCTGTGCCACGCCGCTCACCCGCGGCGCCGCGCCATCAAGACGCGCA
>Ga0105047_10020731_pt1 | contig 10084 bp, 6 predicted proteins | sample MAT04_FD_78384 | JGI IMG/M metagenome (GOLD analysis project Ga0105047, IMG submission 78384) | Freshwater microbial communities from Lake Fryxell liftoff mats and glacier meltwater in Antarctica - MAT-04 (megahit assembly) | ecosystem: Environmental > Aquatic > Freshwater > Ice > Liftoff...
GAAAGGAAGAAAATGCCACTGTGCGATTTTCCTTCCTCTAGCCAATTACTATGATACGTCAAAAATCCTTTGTCGCGGGTAATCAATGTGCGCTTCTGTTCGACAGCCAAAGCGAGATGCTGCAAATCGCTTGCATCTGCCATATCTAGTTCTTCACAATGGACAATATCAACACCCTTATTACGCAATTGAACCACAACTGACTTTGCGACGTGTACATCAGCATAGAATTTGAGTGGCGTTGATGTCATATTCTACAGCCGGAAACGTTTCTCCCAGATGGATTCCAGCTTATAGGCTTTGCGCGGCGCGAGGACCTCCAAGGCTTGTTCCAAGTCGTTAAGGATATCGTCGGTGTCTTCGATACCGATGGCGAAACGAACCAAGTTATCTTTGATGCCGAGCGCCAACCGTTCTTCAGTCGATTTTTCGTAGTAGCTCATGATAGCTGGCTGCTCAATCAAGCTCTCCACCCCACCGAGGCTGGGCGCGATATAAGGGATTTGCAGCGCATCGACAAACTTGGCCGTCGTCATCAGATCGCCTTTGACCTCGAAGCTAATCACGCCGCCGAAGCCTTCCATCTGGCGCACCGCGATGTCGTGATCGGGATGCGAAGCCAGCCCCGGATACCACACACGGTCAATCGCCGGATGCGATTCCAAGAATTGCGCGACGGCCTGCGCGGTTTGATTCTGCTGGCGGACGCGCACACCTAATGTTTTAATCCCGCGCTCCAGCAAATAGGCATTCTGTGGATCGGGCATCCCGCCCAAAACGCCACGCGCATCCCGCAAGGCTTTGATTCGATCCGCCCGCCCGACGACCACACCCGCCAACAAATCGTTATGACCGGAGAGATATTTGGTCGCGCTGTGGACGACGAAATCAATCCCCCATTCCAACGGACGTTGATTCACGGGTGTAGCAAATGTGCTGTCGATTAAAGTACGGACTTTATATTTACGGCCTAAATCGGCGATGCGTTCCAAATCAGCGATGCGGAGGTAAGGGTTGGTTGGACTTTCAGAGATGATAAAACGGGTCTTCTTGGGGATAATCGCGGCTTCCAGCACATCATAATCGCCATTTGGGACGACGCTGGTTTCGATGCCAAAACGCGCCAGATAAGTCTGACAGAATTGGCGTGTCCGGCGATAACAATCACTCGTCATGACGATATGTGCGCCTGTCGGTAGCACCGCCAGCAGCAGCGATGTGACCGCGTTCATGCCCGATGCGTAAAGCACCGCGTCTTCGCCGCCATCTAAAGCCGCCAGTTTGCGCTCCACTGCCGTAATTGTCGGATTGCCATAGCGCCCATATTCTTCGCGCTCGTCACCATCGCCCCATGTTTTGCGCTCCATGAAGTCGATGAGTTCCTGCGTGCTGGAAAAAGTATAAGTCGCCGTCTGGACAATCGGCGTATTGAGGGAATGATGCGCCTTGTTACGGCGGACACCATCATGCACAGCGCGGGTGCTGTCGCCCCGACGAGTCGGTTTTAATTCGGAGAAATCTTCTAACTTTTGCTGCAGATTGCGGAAAACGACCATCACGTCTGCTCCTTTATGGAAAACGAAAACCCGGGCTCCGTCTATCCAGAACTCCGGGTGATGGTCGCTTGTTTTAACGAACAAAAAGGCTTCGGCGAAGTCTCTTGGGTTCGTAACCTGATTTAGATGACATCAGGTGGACGCTCTCATCTGTCAGAGAAAAATTTCTCTGCCGGAAGTGGCACCTTCCCGACATCTAACATTCGGGGGTTGCCGCGGTTTCAAAGGGCCGATCCCTCCACCGCTCTCGATAAGATTTATTTGTATTGTTAAGGATGACGAAACCGCCATCGCTAGAAAATATATCACAAGATTCAAAGTCGTGCAAGCAATTTTGGATTAAAATATGCTAAAGTGCATGAACACGCATAATCAGCATATACTATAAGAGTCGTAACGTAAGGTGGAGGTTCGCTGGTTTGGATTTCAACATTAACATTATGATTATGAGTGGTGTCGAGGATGGCACACTGCTCGATTACAAGACGACGCGCGGAGACGGTGAGACGACCATCGACAAATGGACATTGAGCATTGGTCGGCGCGACGAAAATGATCTCTGCTTACGAAACGATACTTATGTCTCACGCCAACATGCTAACCTGCATTGGAAGAACGAGGCTTGGTGGCTGGAAGACTGCGAAAGTACTAACGGCACATTTATGTCCAATCCCGATAATTTTTTTGAAGATACGCCCGTCAAAGGTATTATCCCGATCAGCGAAGGACAGTTGTTCCGCGTCGGGCGTACTTGGCTGCGTATTCAACTTGTCGAGTAAATTATGCCCACGATTGCACTAAAAGACATTCTCATTAACGCCCGTCAAGAAGCCTATCGAATGCGGCATTTTTATTTGGGCGCGGAACACCTCTTTATCGCCATGTTGGATATTAAAGGCAGTATTGCCGGAAGTATCCTCCAAGAACAGGGACTTAAGCCCGAATATGTGATTGATGCCATCCGTCGCAAAGTGGGCAAAGGCAGTAAAAACCGCTTGTGGGCGGGTATTCCTAATACCCCCCGCGCCGAAGTTTTGCTCGGTATTGCCAACGATCTCGCCCTCGAAAACGGGCGCGAAGAAATCAACGAGCGCGACCTGCTCATTGCACTGCTGGAAGAAGAGGACAGCATTCCGATCCGCGTGTTGAAAGCCCTCAGCTTGCCCGATATGCAAATACTCGCGGAAATCGCCCGCACTTATACGCTCAACCGCGACTCACAGCGGCCTTATGTCAAAGTCGATTTCGGGCCAGAATTTGAACGCGCCGAAACACTAAGCAAAGATCATCTTTTTATTTTGCGCCGGATGTTTTACGGTTACGCGCAAATCCGTGTTGAGCGCCAATTAACGGGCGGTTATACCAAAGCGACACTGCTGGCTGTCACGCCTATCGACGGCGACAATCGGCCTCATGCTACGGTTGTCGTCAAAATTGACGATCACGATACCATTTTGGATGAAGCACAGCGCTACGAATCCTACGTCAAAGGACTGTTGCCTGCCTTAACTGCACGGTTAGAAGATAAACCCGTCGCGCCGGAAACCTCAGATATGGCAGCAATAAAATACACCTTAGTCTCCGGCTATGACCAGATCCCGCACGATTTACGCGCCATTGTGAAAGAGTGGGACGCTCAAAAACTCGGTCAGTGGATTAAAAATGAGCTTTATCCCGCTTTCGGGCGCATTTGGTGGCAGCAGAATCGCCCATTTCGTTTTCAAGTCTGGCGTGAGTATGACTGGCTTTTGCCGCCCGTCCTCACTTTAGAATATACCAAAGATAAAGCGCTACCGAATAATGGGCATGTCTTAAAGTTTCCCGTCAAACGAGCGCGGTTGCACGAACTCGAATATGGCGACATGGTATCTGTCGAAAATTTCACGGTGCAGCGGGTTTATCCTGAGCGCAGCGCGATTCAACTTGCCATCAGTCAAGGCACCGAGTCTATCGCAGCTTATAAAATTGAAGTGCGCGGCGTTGACCTGAGTAAAGATACCTTCTATCGAGGTGAAGTGGTCGATAGCATCGTGGGACGTGTTTATAAGACCCGCAATGAGCAGCTTATTCATGCGATGCGGGCTTTGAGTCCTGATTTTGATACTGCCGGGGAAAAAATTGCCAGCGGCAATGATCTGATCGAAAAACTACCGAATCCCATTATCGCCTATGAGGAAATGCTTGACCGTTATGTGAATGGCTCTCTCAGCACCATTCATGGCGATCTTCATCTCGGCAATATCATGATTGGCCCGAATAACAGCGCCTTCTTAATCGATTTCGCCCATACGCGGGATGGTCATACCGCTTTTGATTGGGCAACGCTCGAAGTCAGCCTGCTAAGTGAAGTCGTCATGCCAGCCGCTGGCGAGAGTTGGGATGATGCTCGCACCGTCCTGCGCTATCTTATTCCGTTTAATGGCAAACAACCGCTGCCAAATACCCACCCCAAAATTGCGACAGCCCTAGAAACTATTCAATATGTGCGTGATATTGCACAAGAGTGTTTGGCATCGCACGAGAGTTGGGCGGAATACTTCACAGCACTGGCGCTTTGCAGCTTACGTGCGCTGACGTGGGGAACCATGCCCATCGCCAGCCGCCGTCTGATGTTTTATGTCGCGGCGCTTTCGATGCACGAACTCCGTACACGCTTCCGGCCTACATCCGAAACCGATACCCCCTCTCCCGAAGAAACCGACATTACCGGACGTTCTACCCTGCTCTAAGAAACAAATGGGACGAGATTTTAGTATCCCGTCCCATTTAAAGTTTCAAAAAGGCTCAAACAGCCTTAATCGCCTAATACGAAGACTGCTGTTGTCCGCGCTGGCACGGTAAAAGTGCCGGTCTCAGGATCGAAAACTGCGTCCTGCACAATCGGATCATGTGAATTGACCTGCACTGGGTGGAGTTCTAAGCCCATACCCATCAAATCCGCCTGTGTAAAAGTGATTTCATCCGGCGAAGCATTGAATAAGGAAACTACGAGCGCATAATTCGGGTCAACATTCTGAGTATCGGTCAGGCGCATCACGATCAAACCGGACAGTTGATCGAGTCCTGTATTTTGGAACGACAACATCTCTTGAACCTGATCAGCTGTCTGCAAGCGGAACAACGGCGAACTGCGGCGGATTTGCAGGAATTCCAAGAAGTTCTGCCGCGCATTTTCGATGTCTTCCGGCGTAACTTGGCGGTTTTCATCCGCTAGCAGCGGGATCATCTCTTCCCAACGATCTCCATTATCTCCTTGCGACGGCAGCCCTACGCCCCAATTGTTGGTCTGATAGGTAAAGTCGAGCCGATTAAACCAATCGCCGGAGTTATAACTGTTGCGATCAAGTGATTTTGAACGCAGTAAGTCATCACCCGCTTGGATAAAAGGTACGCCTTGAGAAAGCAGGACAATGCTCTGTCCGACATTATCCATCCGCACCATTTCGGCAACAGAGACATCTAATCCCTTATATTGAATAATGTCCCAGATTGTCTCGTTATCATGTTTAGAGATATAGACGATATTTTCCTGCGGGTCGAGCGTATAACCGACAGGCGACCCGTTATACAGCAAATCTGCACCTGTCAACATTGTGCCATCGGCGCTCTCAAAAGTGTAACCGCTTAGATTACCTGCCATGCCGACGCGGATTTGATCGGCAAACAGCAGCATCCGCGCCAACTGTTCTTCTTCTGTACCCGGAGTCGCGCCATTCGGATTAAAGTACAAGTCGGTGATAAAACCTTGTTCCATCCGTCCGCCGAAGGGGCTGCCGCCGCGCACGGCATCACGCAGACGATCATTAAACACACCAATGCCTGAGCCGCCAATATTGCCCTGTGTGGCATTGATGCCCCGTGCGTTATCTTGGACTTCGCCGAAATTCCAGCCTTCGCCGTAAAGATAGATGGCCTGCCCATCAACGCCGTCTTCTTCCAGCGTCAAATTGTCCAGCGCTTCACGCACACGCAGCATGTTCCGCAGCATGTGGTGTCCCATCAAGTCAAAGCGGAAAGAATCCACCTTGTAGGCTGTCGCCCATGTCACTACCGAATCGACCATGAGGCGTTCCATCATGTTATGCTCGGTAGCGGTGTTGGAGCAGCATGTACTGTTAGTAATCGCGCCTGTGGTTGCATCACGGCGATGATAGTAGCCGGGAACAATCCGATCCAAGACCGATTTCGCGCCCTGTCCGGCAGAATTGGTATGGTTATAAACGACATCCATCACAACACGCAGCCCATTTTGGTTAAGCGACTCGACCATCTGACGGAATTCTAAGATACGCTGTCCGCCGTCGGGATTGATCGCGTAGCTGCCTTCTGGCGCTGTATAGTGATAGGGATCGTAGCCCCAGTTAAAGCCATCCAGATCACGCAGCGGGTTAATCAGCGCCTGCTGTTCTTCAGAATCCGACGGGAAAGCCGCCAATTCGTTGACATCTGGCTCACGGCGGCGCGGCGCATTTTCGTTAATCGTGGCGATGTCGAAAGCAGGCAGCACATGAAGATGCGTCAGCCCTGCATCTGCCAATGAACGCAAATGAGTCATACCATTGGAATCGTTTACCGTAAACGCCATATATGTCCCGCGATAGTCTTCCGGTACAGTCATATCGAAAATGCTAAAATCGCGGATATGCAGTTCGTAGATGACAATATCTTCGGGAGCAGCCAGTTCCGGCTTTTGCAGCGTATCCCATCCGTCGGGGATAAATAACGGATCATTGAGGTCAACGATTTGGCTGCGCGTACTGTTGGTCGAAAGGCTGAACGAATACGGGTCGCTTACAAGATTCTGTTCGACCAGCCCCGTACTCGGCACGTAAACTTCCACCTCATAGACATAAAATTTATACACCCAATCCGCCTCACCAGTGATGCTCCATGCTCCGCTGGAGTCATCAAGCGTCATCGGGAAAGTGGTGCTTTCCGTATTGAAGTCGCCGTCATCAAACAGATGGAGCGTAACATTCCGCGCCGTCGGGGCCCATACAGTCAGTGTCGGGATGCTTTCTGCCCAAGTGATTCCAAGATCGCCGCTGTAGGTATAAAGGTCATCCAGAACGCCCGCGATTTGGATCGAAGCCGCATCATAGATGACATCCTCAGCATCGCTGGCAGAAATGGCAATTTGTCCGCGCAAAATTTCCGGCACAAGTGCTAAATCCGCTTCATCAATCGTAACCGCAGTGAAACCCGTTAAATGCGGGAATTTTTCAAGGACAGCATCGCTTAGGCCATCAGGATTCACCGTTAATTGGAGTGCCTCGCCGCCTTCGATTGATTCCAAACCAAGCCGAATCGCGCCATCAGGGTCATAATGCAATCGGTAAATCCCATCTTCCGGCGCGTCAATGTTCCACGCAATCGTAGCTTCCGTCACCCAATGCGCCGAAACCAACGCTAAATTCCCACGCGGGACAACAGGTGCGCCCTCCCCGTCCACACTAATTGTCATCGCGCCCGACTCCGAATCCCAGATAAAGTAAACAGCAGTGTTGTCTTCGGATACGACAAAGGGAATATCCGCACCGCCAGGTGCGCCATCCATCCCATAATTCACATCCCATGTTTCGTTCACGGCAACTTTGGCTTCATAACTCCCCGCTGGAATGGCTTCCGTCACATAGGCATAAATGCCATCACCATCCGGGTCTTGCAGCCATGAGCGCAAACAAGCTGGATCCCAATCACCCGCTTCGCCGCCTGTCGAACAGCCGATTTCACTCTGATAGTTGCCGGGTACGTTGGCGATAATCGAATTTATACTCTCTGTTACCCAGCCTGTTTTCACATCGAAGATGAATTGGACGGTTGTATCTTCCGCCAGCGCCAGCGGGATATCTGCTCCTCCCGGCGCAGCGTTCGCGCCAAAGTTTACATCCCACGTACCGTTGAGCGCGGCTTTATATTCATAATCGCCCGCCGGAAGATCAAAACTCCCGCGCCATAAATCCTCTTCCACATCGTAGGTCAAAAATGTGGATTCACATTCTGGTTGCCAATCGCCCGGACATCCCAAAAGGCTTTGAACTGTTCCCGCGATTGTGACCGATTCAGGATTTTCTAGTCCCGTTTCAGGCAACACTGCGACTGGCGCGGCTGCTGTCCCCGCGCTTTCCGGCATTCCGCCCACGCCAATCGTCATCACTGCGGAAACAGAATCCCACACGAAATTGACGACTGTACCGTCTTCATCCAACGTAAACGGAATATCCGCACCGCCGGGTGCGCCATCCATCCCATAATTTACATCCCATGTTTCGTTTACGGCGACCTTCGCTTCATAGCTTCCTGCTGGAATAGCGTCCGTCGTGAAAATATAAACGCCATCGCCATCTGGGTCTTGCAGCCATGAGCGCAAACACGCCGGGTCCCAATCGTCTGATTCGCCGCCTGTCGAACAGCCGATTTCGCTCTGATAGCTGCCGGGTACGTTGGCAATAATTGAATTTATATTGTCCGTCACCCAACCCGTTTTATTGTCAAAGATAAATTGCACAATCGTATCTTCCGCCAGCGCCAGCGGGATATCCGCTCCCCCCGCGGCGGCATTCAAGCCATAGCTGACATCCCATGCACCGTTGATTGCCGCCTTATATTCGTAATCGCCAGCGGGAAGATCAAAACTCCCACGCCACAAATCCTCTTCGGCATCGTAGGTCAAAAATGTGGATTCACATTCTGGTTGCCAATCGCCCGGACAGCCTAAAACACTCTGAACCGTCCCCGCGATGGTGACGGATTCAGGATTTTCCCCTCCTTGAGCAAAAGCAATGGAGACAAAAAGAAATATCACTAAAAAGATACTGTATCGTTTAACCTGCCTCATAAACTTCATCATTTTCCTCATCTCAAAACACTTTTGGCAATAAAAAGCGGATAACGAGACATCTGTTATCCGCCTGTAATTATAGCGTTAGGTTTAGATTTGGCTATTACGCCAAGCCTAACAAACCTAAAGCCGATTGATAACGTTTTCACCAAATTCAGTTGTGCTGGTATAGCTCCCCCCACGCGGCGCAATATCCGCCGTCCGAGCGCCTTCGGCTAAGGTTTCATCAACGGCTTTTTCCAGTGCAGCGGCTTCTGCTTCCAACCCTAAGCTGTAGCGCAGCAGCATGGCAGCGCTCAAAATCATTCCAATAGGATTGGCCTTGCCCTGCCCGGCAATATCGGGCGCGGAACCATGCACCGGCTCATAGAGACCAAATTTCTCCGCGCCAATTGAAGCTGAGGGCAGCATCCCCAAAGAGCCAGCCAGCACCGACGCTTCATCGCTCAGAATATCACCAAACATATTGCTGGCGACAATCACATCAAAGCTGGCAGGACGGGTCAGCAAGTGCATCGCGCACGAATCGACCAGCACATGATCGAGTTCGACATCAGCATAATCCTCATGTAGTTTAGTGACCGTCCTCCGCCACAACCGCATCGACGCAAGCACATTGGCTTTATCGACTGAGGTCAATTTGTTGCGTCTGCCCTGCGCGGCACGGAAGGCTACATCCGCCACGCGCTGCACTTCCGGCACGGTATAAAGTTCGGTGTCATACGCGCTGTCACCATCACCTTGTTCTTGCTGCGGGCCAAAATAAATGCCGCCCGTGAGCTCGCGCACGAACAACATATCGACATTTTCCAGCAGATCAGGGCGCAGCGGCGTATGTTGCGCCAGCGCGGGATAAGCCTTTACTGGACGCAAATTGGCGAACAAGCCAAAATGCTGGCGGATTTTAAGTAAGCCTTGTTCGGGACGGACGGGTGCAGTGGGGTCTGACCATTTTGGCCCGCCAACGGCTGCCAACAGCACCGCATCGGCTTGTTCACACACACGAATCGTCTCATCCGGCAGCGGATTCCCAGTTTGGTCGATGGCGATGCCGCCAATAAGCGCTTCGTTAAATGAAAATTCATGCCCAAACTTAGACGCGACCTTTTGCAGCGCGTTGATTGCGACTTCTAATACTTCCGGGCCGATTCCATCACCGGGTAAAGTTGCTATGGTTGCTTTCATGTGTTTCCTCCGAAACGAAAAACGAGCCGGACAATCCGGCTCATACCGCTCTAAAGTCGATCAAGTTCCGCGACAGTGCGCTCATTCTGTAAATTACCCGTGTTAAGCGTCCCGGCGGGTTCAAACAAAATCAGTTCTACTTCTTCTTCTGCGACGGGCAAATGCTCCACACCGTGCGGCACGATGATGAATTCGCCTTCATCAATGGTGACATCACGATCACGGAATTTCATCAGCAGACGACCTTTGATGACGAGAAACATCTCATCTTCCTCTTCGTGATGATGCCACATAAATTCACCCTTGAGTTTTGCCAGCTTCACATGAAAATTATTGATCTCACCAACGATTTTTGGACTCCAATGTTCACTAAATTGAGCGAATTTCTCCGCAATATTGACCTTATCCATCTAAATGCTCCTTTTCTGTACGCTGATGCTCGGCTTCGTCGGTCTCATACGCTAGAGTCAGCCCGTATTCAATACTATCGACCAGTGCTAAC
>Ga0105047_10020737_pt1 | contig 10082 bp, 11 predicted proteins | sample MAT04_FD_78384 | JGI IMG/M metagenome (GOLD analysis project Ga0105047, IMG submission 78384) | Freshwater microbial communities from Lake Fryxell liftoff mats and glacier meltwater in Antarctica - MAT-04 (megahit assembly) | ecosystem: Environmental > Aquatic > Freshwater > Ice > Liftoff...
CACAACGGCAGTTTAAGCCCGTCATAGGCCGGTTCAACGCCCGCTGGAAGCTCCGCCCGCAGCGTATCATAATCCATGTCGACATGCATATTAGTCAGAACCGCCCGCCGCGGCTTGAAGCGGGCGATGGCCCGCAGTGTGTCATCCAGGCAGAAATGGCTGGGATGAGGGGTGCGTTTCAATGCATCGACGATCCACAGGTCCAGGTCCGAGAGATAGGGCACGCTCGCATCCGGAATGCCGTTGAGGTCCGGCGTATAGGCCGTCTTGCCGAAACGGAATCCAAGCGCATCAATATTGCCATGATTGACCACAAAAGGGGTTGCGGAAATGGTCCCGCCTGCCCCCGCTATGGCCACAACTTGGCCCGGCACCATGAGGTTTGGCATCACAACGGGAGGATAGTCGCTCCCCGGTGCCGTTTCGAAGCAATAGGCAAATCGCCGCTTGAGCATCGCAATTGTCGGCTCGTCGGCCCAGATCGGCACACGCCGCCGCTGCCGGAGAAAGAATCCGCGCAGCTCGTCAATGCCATGGGTATGATCCGCATGTTCATGGCTGAAACAAACCCCGTCGATTTCGCCCACCCCGGCGCCAAGCATCTGCTCGCGTAAATCCGGCGAGGTGTCGACCAGCAGGCGCGTTACACCGGAACCTTCGGTTTTCTCCAGCAGGATGGAGCAGCGCAACCGCCGGTTCTTGGAATTGGCGGGATCGCACAGCCCCCAATCGCCACCGATGCGGGGAACGCCGCCCGAAGAGCCGCAGCCCAGTATGGTCAGCGTCACCGTCATGCAAAACGGTCCGGCCGTCGAATTTTGGAAAACAGCCGGAAGAAATTATCATTTGTCGCGTGCGCCATAACCTGACACGTCACACCTTTGACTGACGCCAGTTGCTCAAGCGTTTTAATGACAAAGGCCGGTTCATTGGACTTGCCGCGATGCGGAACCGGCGCCAGATAGGGGGAATCCGTTTCCACCAGCAGCCTGTCCATCGGTACTTCGGCCGCCACAACTCGCAAGTTCTCAGCACTCTTGTAGGTAAGGATGCCTGAGAAGGAAACATAGGCGCCAAGCGCCAGCCCGCGCTGGGCGAGTTCCATGGAAGACGTGAAACAATGAAGTAACGCCTTGAACGCGCCCTGCTTCATCTCGTCTTCCAGAATGCTTGCCACATCGGCATCCGCCTCGCGCGCATGGATCACCAGCGGCAGGCCCGTCTCCCGCGCCGCTGCAATGTGGGTGCGAAAACCCTGGGCCTGCGCCTCCCTTGGGCTCACGTCATAGTGGTAATCCAGCCCCGCCTCGCCAATCCCCACCACCTTCGGATGCTTGGCAAGCTCGACAAGCTCTGCAACTCCGACATCAAGTTCCTCGTGCGCATGGTGCGGATGGGTTCCCACCGTGCAGAAAACATTGGTGTTGTCCTCGGCAATGCGCAGCAGCCGTTCGAATCTCTTGACCTGCGTGCCAATGGAAACCACAAGCCCCACGCCCGCCGCTTCCGCATTAGCCAAGACTTCCGGAAGGCGCTCCGTCAGTCCTTCGTAATCAAGATGACAGTGGCTATCGACGACAAGAAAGCTCAATTCTTTGCCGGGGCTTCCCCCTCCTCCACATAGCGCGGAAAAATCGGCTGAGGCGCAGGCAATGTCACGCCCGAAACCATCCGCTTCGGCAAGTCCGTAAAGCCCCGCGCGCTCACACCCAGAAGATCAAGCAGTTTCGCTGCCGATTGCGGCACATAAGGCTGGATCAGAATGCCAACGATGCGCAACACTTCCGCCGTCACATACAGCACCGTTCCCATCCGCGCCGGATCAGTCTTTCTCAAAGCCCATGGCTCCTGCCCGGCAAAATAGCGGTTCGTGTCGGCCACCACTTTCCAAATCGTGTCGAGCGCCCGGCTGATCGCGAAATCCGAATGATGCACGCGCACCTCCGCCAGCAACGCATCGGCGCTGGCAAGAATCTCCTTGTCCGCATCGGTCAACGCCCCGGAAACCGGAACCTTGCCATCACTGTTCTTGGCGATCATCGAAAGCGAGCGCTGCGCCAAGTTGCCGAGATCGTTGGAAAGATCCGCATTCATCCGCGCCACGATGGCTTCATGGCTGTAGTTGCCATCCTGGCCGAAGGGGACTTCGCGCATGAAGAAATAGCGCACCGGATCAACCCCATAGTTTGTCACGAGATCGGCAGGCGCCACCACATTGCCCACCGACTTCGACATTTTCTCGCCGCGGCTGAACAGGAAGCCATGCACCACAATCTGCTTCGGCACCGGCAACTTTGCCGACATCAAGAACGCCGGCCAGTAAATCGCATGGAAGCGTGTGATGTCCTTGCCGATCACATGAGCGCTCGCCGGCCAGAACTTCGCCCTGGCGGCCTTGGCATCGGGATAGCCTGTGGCCGTAATATAGTTGGTGAGCGCATCCACCCAAACATACATCACATGCTTGGGGTTGCCCGGAACCGGAATGCCCCAGTCAAAGGTCGTGCGGCTGATTGAAAGGTCATTCAGCCCGCGTTTGACGAAGGCCACGATCTCGTTCTTGTATTTCTCCGGCACGATGAAATCCGGGTGTGCCTCATAGTAGTCGAGCAACGGCTTGGCATAGGCCGAGAGCTTGAAGAAATAGCTTTCCTCTTCCACCCACTCCACCGGCGTTCCGGTCTTGGTGGAATACTTCTTGCCCTCGCGGTCCTCGATCTCGTCTTCGTCGTAATAGGCCTCGTCGCGCACCGAATACCAGCCGGAATACTTCGACAGATAGATGTCGCCATTGGCCTCCATCCGCTTCCATATTTCTTGCACCGCCTCGCGGTGCCGCGCCGAGGTAGTGCGGACGATGTCGTCGGCCCGTGCGTTCAGCAGGTCGCCCATCTCTTCGAATTGCGCCGCTGTGCGGTCGGCCAGCGCCAGCGGCGTCAAGCCTTCGCGCGCCGCCGTCTGCTGCATCTTCTGCCCGTGCTCATCCATGCCCGTCACAAACAGCACGTCGGCCCCGTCCAACCGGGCAAACCTGGCCATCACATCAGTGGCAATGCGCTCATAGGCATGGCCGATGTGGGGTGCCCCGTTGGCATAGGGAATGGCGGTCGTAATAAGGTAGTTCTGCTGTGGCATGAGGTCCGTGACTTTAACTGGGATTAGGCCGTCTTCATGGCCTCGTTGATCAACGACAAAGCGTTAATAACGGCCTGACGTCTATCGAGATTTAGGGCATTTGTCTGCCGAATGGAATGGCCTATTGCCACATGGGCCTCGGCCCAGCCCAAGCCGCCGCCCGCAAGCCCGGCCTTCCGCGCCTGTGATCCGATCCACCCGTCGAGCAGGTTGAAAAACACCTCAAAATCATCCGCCGTGCTCGTCCGGCTGCCGAAGCGATTACCGAATTCAACCAATGAGGCCGAACTCATCCGTCCTGCGTTCAGGAATGCGGCAAAGGATTTCGCCCCCGCCGAGTGCAGAAGTTCCAGCCCCCTGCCCGGGCTCCCGCCCGAAAGCTTCACCGCAATCTCCAGCGCTTCGCGCTCCGGCGGTTCCTCCAGCGGCAGTTCAGAAATAACCCGCATCGTATCGCCCTGCGAAAGCGGCTGCAGGTCAATCCGCATGCAGCGCGAGCGGATGGTCGGCAGCAGTCGTCCCGGCTGGTTACACACCAGAAGCAGCAGGCAGTTTGGCGGGGGCTCTTCAATGAGCTTCAATAGAGCATTGGCTGAAGCATTGTTCAGGTCGTCCGCCGCATCAATAATGGCCACTCGCCAGCCGCCGCTTCCCGCTGTAAGTCCGAAGAAATCCGAAAGCAGCCGGGCATCGTCAACCGCCAGTTCGGATTTCAGTTTCTTGGTCTTGCTGTCCCACCGGCGCTCAAGAACGAACAGGTCGGGATGTGAGCGTGACGCCAGCCAATGGGCCGTGCGCGATTGCTGATCAATATCCAAGTCCTCCGAAAAGGAATTGCCTCCACCCAAAGCAAAACCAGCAAACCGATAGGCAAGCGTTGCCTTGCCAATTCCCTTGGGCCCCGAAATCAGCCAGGCATGGTGCAGCTTGCCCGACTCGAACGCCTGCCGCATGCGCTGCTCCGCCTCAAAATGGCCGAGTAGGTTCCTTGCCTTGCGCGGATGCCATTCTACTTCGCGTGGGTCTTCGCTGTCCTCAGCCATGCAGCAAAGGCTCCACCGCCGCATGAATCCGCGCTTTGATATCGCCGATGGCGCCGGACGCATCGATGAACCGGCAGCGCTTCGGCTCAGCTTCCGCAATCTTCAGAAATCCGGCGCGCAGCCGCTGGTGAAACTCTATCCCCTTGCGCTCGTAGCGGTCTTCCGATCCATCGGCGCGGGCTTTGGCGCGTTCAAGCCCTTTTACCGGATCAATATCCAAAATCAGCGTCAATGCTGGCCGCGTGGAACCAACGATGGCCGCTTCCAGTGCATCAAGCAGTTCCATGTCGCAGCCACCCGCATAGCCCTGATAAGCCCGCGTCGAGTCACTGAATCGGTCACACAGCACAAATTTTCCGGCAGTCAGCGCCGGCCGGATGATTTTGTCCAAATGCGATGCGCGCGCCGCGTAGTTCAAAAGCGCTTCCGCCTCCGCCGTCCAGCGCCCGGGATCGCCATTCACCAGAAGCCCGCGCAAGGCTTCGGCCTCGGGTGTACCACCCGGTTCCCTTGTCTGGATAAAGGGAATGCCGCGGCCTGCAAGTGTCGCCGCCAGCAGTTTCAACTGTGTCGATTTTCCCGCGCCCTCGCCGCCCTCAAAGGTAACGAATGTTCCAGGCATTCTAGCCGCCAAGCGCCAGGATCAAGAGACTGTCCATGGCCCGGCTCCAGATGGAGTCTACAGCCGCCACATCGTTCGCCGTCTCCACCTTGACATCGGCAATCGCTTTCCCGTCCATCAGGAACCTGACCGTGCCGATGGGCGTACCAGCTTTCACTGGTGCGATCAGTGGACCCGCATAGGTCAGCTTCACTTCAACGTTTTCCTGCTCTTTGGCCGAAAGAGCAAGGCGAAGGTCCTGCTTGATCACGAGATCCACCCAGCGTGATGTGCCACCCCAGACCCGTGCCTTGCTCACCACATCGCCAGCCGCATAAACGTCCACGGTCTTGAATTGGCGGAATCCCCAGTCCAGCAGTTTCTGCGCCTCTTCCTTGCGCTCGGCGATCGATGACAGCCCGGCCACGACGAGGATCAGGCGGCGGCCATCGCGCACCGCCGAGCCTACAAGGCCATAGCCTGCGTCCTTGATGTATCCGGTTTTCATACCGTCCGCCCCGGGATAATCCAGCAGAAGAGGGTTGCGGTTCTTCTGGGTAATCTTGTTCCAGGTGAATTCCGGCTTGCCGTAGATTTTATAATACTCCGGGAACTCCGAAATGACGTAGCGGGCAAGAATTGTGAGGTCGCGCACGCTTGCCCGGTTCTCCGGCTTGGGCAGGCCGGTCACGTTCCGGAATACCGCGTTCTCAAGGCCCAGTTCCTTCCCGCGCTGGGTCATGCGGGCGGCAAATTCCTCTTCCGATCCTGCCATGCCTTCGGCAATGGCAATGCAGGCATCATTGGCGGATTGGATCATGGCGCCGTGCATAAGGTCGATGAGCCTGACATTCGTGTTCACGTTGGCATACATGGTGGAACCGCCCGATGAGGTCCCTCCCCGCTTCCAGGCATTCACGCTGATCTTGAATTCCGTATCTTCCTTCACAGTTCCGGCTTTCAGGGCTTCAAACACCATCACCATGGTCATCAGCTTGCTCATGCTGGCAGGTTGGACCAGTTCATCGGCTTTCTTCTCGAAGAACACGGTTCCCGACTTTGCGTCGATCAGAATGGCGTGCGGCGCTGTCGTTTCAAACGGCAGCACATCCTGGCCGAATGCGGTCCCGGACATGGCAAGAAACACAAGCCAAATGGCAGTTCTCAGGAAGACTCGAATACCGTTCACACATCACCTCGCTGAAGCGGCGAATCTACTGGCTATTGAAGAAAAAATCAACGCGACGCATAGGGACTGGCGACGGAAGGTCAGGCATATGATAGCCTTCCTCGCCAAACTTGGAAAATCGCAATGGGCCGAGAAAACAAAGTTAGGCTGGCTTCAAATGGTCCCAAAACCACCATCACGGATAAGCTCGATCAAACTCTGGACGAGTCGTTTCCCGCCAGTGATCCCGTGTCCTTGGGACACAGCGAGCATGCAGGACAGCCTAAATCCAAACGAAAGGCGAGCGGCGAGTGGCCAAAGGGCGCGGTGGGATTGAAGAGGAAACGGTGAAGATCGGCACAAATACAGTCATAAGACTGTTAGCATGCTTGTTGCTCACAGCCTGCACAAGCATTGATTCCGGCTCGCCGCCCACTGTTGAACTCGACAAGCGCTACGAAACCCTCGCAGCGCCGACGGCTACCCTTACGCCTGAAGAGAAAAGCAGGGTTCAGAACGTTGTCCTGTCCAAGCTGAAAAACCCTGATACGGCGCAGTTCGGATTCATGAACGCAACAGAAGGCGAAGGTGGAATTGTGAACGTCTGCGGATGGGTGAATGAAAAGAACTACCTGGGCCGTTGGGAACGTTACAGGCCATTCTACGCAAGATATTTGCCCTTAAACCAACAAGCCGTACTGGTTACCCTCGCCGCGGAGTCTGACCCAAGATACGTAAAGGGACAATGCCGCGAGAATGGGGTGCCGCTTTCCGAACAGCCCAGCAGTATTTGATCAAGGCTTCTACTGCAACGAGGCCTGCTGCAGGTGCGATTCAAGCAGATGTGCGTCCGGTAGGCCGTAGCCGTGAACCTGGTTGAGCGCGACTTGCGCATCATTGAGGTTGTTGAACGGCCCTACCCGCATCCGGTAAACCGGGCCGTCATTTCCCATGAGCTCGGCCACCTGTACCGGACCGATGTTGACGAATTCCTGGCGCAGCCGCTCCGCATTGTCAGGATCGGCAAAGGTTCCGGCCTGCACAAAGTAGTTCACGGTACTCGGCTGGCTTTGCTCAATCTGTTCGATAGGCTGTTCCTGTTCGGCCGCATAAGCCCCCTGCTCTACCGGATCGGCCTCCGCCACCTGCACAGGCTCCGCACGGCGCTTGCCACCGGCAGCCGCAATCATCTGGCGCAGCGGTGTGCCGTTTTCCAGTTCCTGGTTCATCGCTACGAGATTTGATCCATCGTCATCGATGGGCGCCGGGCCGATATACTGCACGCGCACCGTGGCGGTGCCTTGCCGTTTGAAACCCAGGGCCGAAGCCGATTGCTTGGAAAGATCAATGATGCGCGGGCCAACGAAAGGCCCGCGGTCGTTGATGCGCACCACGACAGTTTTGCCATTGTTGACGTTGGTGACCTTGGCATAGCTCGGCAGGGGCAGCGTCGGGTGCGCCGCCGTCAGGCGAGTCATGTCAAACCATTCGCCGTTGGAGGTCATGCGCCGGTTGAAGGCTTCACCGTACCAGGAAGCAGGTCCGGTCTTGTCGTACCTGGGTTGTTCCTTGGGCGTGAACCAGCGGCCCGCAACCTGATAGGGTTCGCCGATATGATAGCGTCCACCACCCATGGGCACAGGCCCGTTTCCTTTGTAGATGGGGCTGCCGATGCCGGCAAAGGGATCGCGCGACGCAGATTTGTTTGAAGAGCAGCCGGAGATGGTCAGGCTCATGGCCATCAGGATGCACGATACACTCAACAATTTACGCATACAAACTCCACCGGGCCCCCAAGGCCCCTTTGCGTTGCCGCAAAGCCACGGGGGTAGTTTTCGCGCAAACTGCGTAAAATTTGAGTTGAATTGTTTGGTTAGCTAATCGTTAACCGTCAATTTAAGGTTACGGGCGCAGCAGGGGCTGCTACCGGCGTAAGCCGCACCAAATTGGTCTGGGCGGTCTCAATGCCCCTCTCAGCCGCCTGCTTGTAAAAGCTTGCAGCTTTGGTGCGGTCTTTGGCGACACCCCAACCCATTTCATACATTCCGCCGAGGTTGTTGAGCCCCCAGCCGTCTCCCTGGTTTGCCGCCTGTTCGAAGAGCTTGAAGGCCTCGCCCACATTGCGCTCCACGCCCTTGCCGTTGAGGTAGAGGATGCCCAGGTTGTTTTGTGCGGCAGCAAGTTTTCCTTCAGCAGCCTTGCGGTACCATTCAACCGCCTTGGCTTCATCAATCTTAACACCCACCCCGTTCTGGTAGGCCTGGCCAATGGCATTCATTGATTCCAGATGGCCGCTGTTGGCTGCCGCCTCGTAAAGCTTGGCCGCCGTCGGCAGGTCCTTGGTCAGGCCCTTGGCACCTTTGCTCACCAACCGGGCCAGGCGGAATTCCGCTTCCACATTGCCTTTCAGCGCCGCCTCGCGATACCACCGGGCCGCCTCTACGATATTCTTTTTCGTCGGCTTGACGCCCTGCTCATACGCGCTGGCCACGTCCATTTGAGCTTCTTCGTCACCCACCTCGGCGAGCTTCAGCTTTTTGTCGAAGGGAATCTCATCCAGCGTCTGAGCCACAGCAAACGAGGCTCCGGTGAGTGTTGAGACAAGAAGCAAACTAGCAAGAACACGTTTCATGGGACTGCCTTACCCCCGCAATGCAAATTTTGATATATAATCATGACAACAATCAGGCACTGCTCAATTCCTGCGGACAAATATCATGGTCTTGCAAAGAGGCCCGACGCAGCCCCTCACCCTCATGTTGCGTCCGGAAAGATTCATGTAGGAAGAATAGGTCCTGCCATCGTCGGCATTGTAGATTGTTCCTTGCCACTTGTTCGCGCCTGCAGGTTTCATGTTTCCGAGTATGGTAAGTCCAATCAGCGGCCGGTTGCGCAGGGATTCATTGGGATTTCGCTTGTCGACTTTCGGCCTGCCCTTTTTGTCCAGCGGTTTGGCCAATCCAATAATCGCCCCGCAAAGGCCGGCTCCGCAAGGCGTGATTCGTACCGTAACTTTGCCGCTATCGAGTCTCCAAACACCGCTAGCCCCCTCTTCCGCCAGTGCAAGTCCTGATAAAACCACGGAAAAAAGCCCCGCAATTCCCAGTTTTGTGAATAATTTCAACATCCGTCTCCATTGACAATTTCTATCGGCAACCATGCCCTCAAGGCAATTGTACGGCTTTCATAACTCGGCTAGTTTCCCGCTTTACGGATATAGCAAAGGAAGCCGGTTATGAGCAACGTCACCAACCTCAGCCGCCATCGCAGCCATGACTCTAACGAATGGCAATTGCGTGTTGACCTTGCGGCAGCATTTAGGCTGGCGGCCAGGAATGACTGGCACGAGGCCGTCGCCAATCATTTCAGCCAGGCTGTTTCAAGTGACGGCAAAAAGTTCCTGATGAATCCCCGCTGGCGCCATTTTTCCAAGGTAACTGCATCCGAGCTCCTCCTGCTTGATACGGATGATCACTCCACCATGGAAAAACCCAATGCGCCGGATCGCACCGCCTGGTCGCTCCATGGCAGGCTTCATGCCCTGCTCCCCCAGGCCCGCTGCATCATGCATCTGCATCCGCCATATGCCACCGCCATCTGCTCGCTCGCCGATCCCGACATAAAGCCCATCGACCAGAACACCGCGCGGTTTTATAACCGCATCGCCTTTGACATGGATTACGGCGGCATGGCCAACACCGATGAGGAAGGTGAGCGCATAGCGCGCCTCATGGGCAATAAATCCATCATGATGATGGGCAATCATGGTGTGCTGGTCTGTGCGGCAACCGTCGCTGAAGCCTATGACCTCACCTATTATCTCGAGCGCTCCTGCCGCAATCTCGTGCTGGCCTATCAGACCGGCCAGCCCCTGCATGTGATGAGCGCCAAGGTGGCCGAAAAAACCGCCCATGAATGGGAGGCCGACCGCGAGCAGTTCCTCACCCACTTTACCGAGATGAAATCCATCCTCGATGCGACCGACGCAGGCTATGCCGAATAAGGCTTGAAACCTTGTAAGATACTGCTACATCGCGTGGTCCAAGCGATCAGGTTTATCTCGCGGAGGGGTGGCAGAGTGGTCGATTGCGACGGTCTTGAAAACCGTTGGGAGTGAAAGCTTTCCGGGGGTTCG
>Ga0105047_10020739_pt1 | contig 10082 bp, 8 predicted proteins | sample MAT04_FD_78384 | JGI IMG/M metagenome (GOLD analysis project Ga0105047, IMG submission 78384) | Freshwater microbial communities from Lake Fryxell liftoff mats and glacier meltwater in Antarctica - MAT-04 (megahit assembly) | ecosystem: Environmental > Aquatic > Freshwater > Ice > Liftoff...
CGGGTTTTTTATTTGAATAACTATCCTTTGGTATACCATTTTATGGCCTTATTTTTCCCTTAATATACTAATAAATCCCTGTCAACAAGGATTCATCATTCACTTCTAAATTCTAAATAGCCCGTAGAACTTAAATCTCAATAAAAATAAAACAACCATAACCCGATTTCCCGTAGGGCATTAACCGGGTAATAATTGGCTTGGATTCCTAATGTTTATTCCCTCCGGGAAATGTAATTTATTCAAATTCTATTGATATTAATGCCCTACGGCAATGAATGGAAATTTTATTTTTACATCCATTGAAATATTTTCAAAATTACTTAACTCATTTTCAGATAGATAAAAAATATCTCATCCTAAATTAAACTTTTAGTTGTATAACTATGTTTTTAGTTGTATATTTGTATCGTAATTAAAAAAAAATGAAAAAACTAACCAAAGCCGAGGAACAGATCATGCAGGTTCTGTGGGGACTTGAAAAAGGATTTGTAAACGATATTGTAAGCCGGTTAACAGAACCAAAACCTGCTTATAACACTGTTTCGACAATTGTACGTATCCTGGAGCAGAAAGGATTTGTCGCTCACAAAGCTTACGGTCGCACCCATGAGTATTATCCGCTTGTTCAAAAAGAAGTTTACTCCCGCGAATACCTGAATAATTTCACCCGGAATTACTTCAGCAATTCGTACAAAGCGCTGGCATCATTTTTTGCAAACTCCGAAAACCTGAGCATAAGAGAACTCGAGGAAATAAAATTGCTTGTTGAGGAACAGATTAAGAATCATAAAAAGCAGAAGCCATGAGTACTTTCATAACTTATATCATTGCAACTGTTGTATCGCTGGGTATTTTTTACGGCGTATACATTTTGTTGCTAAGCAAAGAAGCGTTATTCCGGTTCAACCGTATTTATCTGCTCTCGGGCTTGCTCCTCTCCTACCTTGTTCCACTTATTACAATGCTCCCTGCCTCTTTTTTCAGGTTGGTTCAAAGTTCAGATAATGACGGTATTTTACGATCCATTACCCTAGCGCCGGTCGAAATAAGTGCAACTGCCGTTAATAATCCGTCCATTGTAAACTACATAGTATATGTTTATGTTGCAGGTTTAGTATTTTTCGCCATTCGATTGATAACACGGGGTTTAAGCATATACCACTTGCATAAGAAGAGTGAAAAAACACACAGAAACAAATCACCTATTTTATGGAGCAAAGAGGATATTCCTCCATTTTCATTTTTTCGTACTATTTATCTGCCTTTATCACTTAAAGATACACATCAGGTAAATGAGATAATAAGGCACGAACAGTTACATATCAGCTCATTGCACAGCTTCGATATAGTGTTGACACAACTTCTGCAAATCGTATTCTGGTTCAATCCCTTTATTCCTCTGGTCGAAAATGCTTTGCGCGAAATTCATGAATTTGAAGCTGATAAGGCTGTAATACGATCCGGCACCGATCCGGTTGCCTATACCCGGATTCTTTTCGGACAAAATAAAGCCGCCCAGGCTGTAATACTGGGAAATAATTTCAATTACTCACTCATAAAAAGGAGGTTAACAATGTTTTATAAAAAGAGTACACGCTTCGCACGTTTGAAGGCGATTATTTTATTTCCGGCAGTAATTAGCATTCTTGTACTTTATGCTATAGGCTGCAAGCAATCTACCGATACAATTGAACCACCACCGCCACAACCGCCGCCTCCACCACCAACCGAAATGCAATCTTCATCGGACGAAATATTTACAGTTGTTGAAAATATGCCCCAATTTCCCGGTGGGGATAAGGCCAGAATGCATTACATGAGTCAAAATCTGATGTACCCTGAAAGTGTTATAAATAAAAAGATCGAAGGAACGGTTTATATCGCATTTATTGTTGAAAAAGATGGAACCGTAAATGAAGTCAAAATATTGAGAGGTATTGGCGAAGAGTGTGATAGTGAGGTCTTTCGTATAGTATCGGGTATGCCCAAATGGACACCCGGAACACAAAGTGGTTTGGCAGTCAGAGTTAAATATACCATGCCTGTAAAATTTAAACTTATGGATAATGGCAAGTCCGGGATGATTGGTTATCAGAAAAATAAATAGCACAATAGGAATCACTGGAAGTTGCATTCTCGTTTAACTAAAAAGGCAGCCATTGGCTGCCTTTTCGAATTAAATCTATCACTTTTTTAAGCTGTTACAATTTCGTACGTGTCTTTTGCAATAACAAGTTCTTCGTTTGTGGGAACAACCATTACGGTAACTTTTGAGTTAGCTTTACTAATAACAGCTTCCTTGCCACGGAGTTTGGTGTTTTTCTCAATATCAAAGTCAAGTCCTATAAACTCAAGATCTTCGCAGACAAACTGCCGGGTTTCCCATCCGTTTTCGCCTACACCACCGGTAAATATTACCACATCAACTCCGCCCATTGCTGCAGCATAAGCACCCAGGTATTTTTTAATCCGGTAATGGTAAATATCAAGTGCAACCTGCGCCCTGTGATTGCCCTCGGCAGCAGCTGTTTCAATATCGCGCATATCGCTCGAAACTCCTGATAATCCAAGCATACCACTATGCTTATTTAGCAAAGTGCTTGTATAAGGAATACTCGTTTCTTCCTTGTCAGCAATGTATAAAAGTGCTCCTGCATCAATATCGCCGCAACGGGTACCCATTACCAGACCTTCAACAGGTGTCATCCCCATGGAAGTATCCATCGATTTCCCATTCTTTATTGCACACATCGAAGCTCCGTTACCGAGGTGGCAACTGATTATTTTTAGGTCTTCAATATTTTTACCAAGAATTTCGACCGCGCGCTGTGATACAAAACGGTGGCTTGATCCGTGGAATCCATAGCGGCGTACTTTATATTTCTCATATAATGAATAAGGAATCCCGTAAAGGTAAGCCTGCTCCGTCATGGTTTGGTGGTAAGCGGTATCGAAAACACCTACCTGAGGAACTTCGGGCATCAGTTTATTTATGGCATAAATACCTTCGAGGTTTGGTGGGTTATGCAAAGGAGCGAGGTCAATACACTCTTCGAGTGCATCAATAACTTCTTTGGAAATTGCAACGCTGCTGTTATATTTTTCACCTGCATGAACAACGCGGTGTCCAACTGCACCTATTTCATTCACATCCGTAACGCATCCATATTCCTTATGAGTAAGAATTCCCAGTACAAACTCAATACCAGCCTGGTGATCAAGAATTTCGCCTTCGAGTTTCAGCACATTGCCATCAGCCATATAATGCTTAACTGATGCGCCTTTAAGACCGATTTTGTCAACAAGGCCTTTTGCAACTACTTCGGCTGAAGGCATTTCGAAGAGCTGATATTTAATGGATGAACTTCCGCAGTTCAGAACTATAATCTTCATTTGTTTACTTTTTAACTGAATTGAATAATTACCTGTATTCGGGGCATGTAATGGTGCTTTCAACAATTTTGCCGCTTACATCATATTTATAAAAACCTTGTCCGCTGGCTTTTCCAAGATAATTGGCCCGAACAAGCCGTTTTAATACCGGAGAAGTTTTATACCCATGTTCACCGAATTCGCTATACAGGTTATCCATCCATTTCTGTAGTTTGTCCAATCCGATCCGATCAGCAAGTTCGAACGGTCCATACTGGTTCCCCAGGCTGGTTTTCATCAATTCATCAATATCCTGAGCCGAAGCTATACCTTCCATAAGCATTTCACAGGCTTGGTTTATCACAACGCATATCATACGTGTTGTAATGTTACCGGGCGATTCCATTAATGTGATAGGCTTTTTTTCGAGCATCCGGACGAAACGGCTTACCAGTTCAAAAGCTTCATCCGAAGTGCGTGCACTTCTTACAACTTCCAGTACTTTAACCTTGTCGGAAGGAGACATAAAATGAAGTCCGACTGCACGATCAGGATACTGCAGCCCGGACGCAAGGTCCGAAATCATTAATGTTGCCGTATTTGAAGCAAGAATGGCATCACGGCGTACAAACTTTTCGGCATGTTGCAGGATTTCCTTCCTGATTTCAAGGCTTGTACCGGGTTTACGTGAATTAATGGCTTCAAAAACGATATCGCAATCCGAAAGATCCCTGTATTCGATAGTTCCTTTAATTCTTGAGAGAATTAACCTTTTCTCGCTGCTGGTCATACCCCAACGGCGGATTTCGTGATCAAGCATGGCTGTAATGCCTTCGAGGGCGGCGGATACGCGTTCCTCGGTTACATCGAGGCACACCACATCAAAGCCGTGCTGACTAATAGTCTTAGCAATTTCCTGTCCCATCGACCCGCAGCCAATAATTCCAATCTTGTGAATAGAACCATGCTGCTTAGGACTTTTTGTGAGACTGAAATCTTCCAGTTTTCCAATAATTTCTGACATTTTCGAAAATATGTTTGTATATTAATTGTATCCTTGAAAAAACTCTTACAAATCTATGAATCAATACTTTAAACTACTTGTTACTGAATTCAGGTGCAAAGGTAAAATTTATTTGGCGGTTACAGCTTTAATATTGTTACTAATTTCACAAAGCACCTGCATTTTTTACCGATTATAAATAATGATCGCCAATCAAGATAAAATGACGGATTAGCCTAATCTATTTTTGTAATTTTGCCGACAGAACTATGGACAGCCTTAACATCCGATACAAGTTTAATCCAACGCTTATTGATACAGCAGGCTTTTTTGATTGCTGCATATCGCTGACTAATGAAAGCTATGCTCCTACAGCTGACTCGCTTAAAAAATATTACGATAACAGTGTTTTCGATTATATTACCCCTCCGCCAGCCAACAAGGAACTTACTCAAACCAATTCTGTATTCGGCCATCATCAGCTTGTGCCGGTTCATTCTGATAGCTTGCCTGTAAACAAGCAGTCAACCGACTGGATAACGCTTGTTTTGCTGATTTGTCTTTTTATTTTTGCATGGATACAGACCTATTACCCGAAAAGATTCGGGCAGATATTCCGCGCAGTTGCGCAACCACATGCCGTGAACCAGTTGGAAAGGGAAGGAAATCTTTTCAGCGAGCGTATCACACTCGGCCTCGGATTTATTTATTATGCTGTCAGTTCCATTTTCATTTACCAACTCTTCACAACATTTTTAACAATACCGAACGGATTAAATAATATTGCTTTAGCCGGGATCATTTCCGGAAGTCTTTTTGCTTACCAGATGCTCAAATCTGCTCTGATTTTCATACTGGGAATTATTTTTCATACAAGCGAATCAACAAGATCATTTCAGCTCAACACACTAATTTTCAATCATATAATAGGTGCTGTCCTATTTCCTATAACCATTATAGCAATTTACTGGGGAAGTTCGGTTTTTTTAAAGATAGGCATTGTAATTGCTTTATTATTATTACTTTACAGGCTATTCAGAAGTATTTTAACAGGAATGGCGAATATGAACTATAATTTGTTTTATTTATTTTTGTACCTTTGCACCCTCGAAATTTTACCCTTATTACTTCTTTATAAACTAATAAGCAAAACTTCAGAGTGGACCTTATCTTTTTTTTAAACTTTTAAAATACATATCGGTAACGTGTCTAAAATCAAGAACATACTTGTTTCGCAGCCTGTGCCGGCAGATTTGGAGAAATCGCCATATGGCGATATTATCAGGAAGCACGGAGTACACATTGAATTTATAAAATTCTTTAAAATTGAAGGTGTTTCCGTGCGTGAGTTCCGCGATGAAAAGGTTTACATTAACGAACACACTGCAATTATATTCAACAGCAAACACGCCGTTGATTACTTCTTCAGTATTGCCAAAGATGTCAGGGTTGAAATTCCGGAAACAATGAAATATTTCTGTATGTCGGAGTCGGTGGCATTTTACCTGCAGAAATATGTTCAGTTTCGCAAGCGTAAAATCTTTTTTTCAGACAATGATATTTCGCAATTAATGGATCTTATTAAGAAGCACAAAACCGAACGTTTTTTGCTGCCTTGTTCCGACAACCACAGCAAGGAATTGCCCGATTCGCTGGAAGCAGCAAAAATCAGTTACAGCGAAGCTGTCTTATACCGCACTGTACCTGCCGAAATGAAAGACATTGTTGATATTACCAAATTCGACATGCTGGTTTTTTTCAGTCCTCAGGGCATTCGTTCTTTATACTACAACTGGCCCGAATTTAAACAGGATGAAATTGTAATCGGTACTTTTGGTTCAACCACCGCACAAACGGCAGCAGAAGCTGGTATAAAAGTTAACTTTTCGGCACCTAGTCCTGCCACTCCTTCGATGACCATGGCAATTGACGCATACTTGTCGAAAAACTGCAAGAAAGCATAAAAATTCAATTTCTTTTTTTTAAGGCTCCGTTTCTTGAAAATTGACGGGGCTTTTTTTATAGCAATTATTCAAAAAACAGTTCCATTTCAGGAACCCATCAGCAGGAAAAGCTTATTTTTGTATCTACAGAATAATCCATGCCCGATTCAGTTATAAGAAATACATTCCGGAAGGCAGAAAAGCTTTGCAGCCAGGTTCACATTGACAGCCTTTTTTCAGAAGGAAAAGTGTTGGTTTCATCTCAATTCCGCTTGATTTACCTTATGACTGAAGCATCCGGCAACCCAGCGGCAATAGTGCTGATTGCTGTTCCTAAGAAAAAACTGAAACTCGCTGTGACCCGTAACCGAATGAAAAGACTGATACGTGAGGCCTACCGCCTGAATAAGCACAAGCTACTGGAATCTATTGCCAACTCAGGAAAACAATGCGAAATTGCATTTATATTTACCGGTAAAAAATGCATTACACAGCAGGAAACTCATGTAGCAATAAATGACTTGTTGGATCGTTTAATACGTACAAATGAAAAAATTTCTGAGTAAAATAATGATTGGTATCATACGGTTTTACCAGTATGTAATTTCACCCTATTTGCCGCCTTCGTGCCGCTATACGCCATCATGTTCGGCATATGGCATCGAAGCACTAAAAAAACACGGGCCTTTTAAAGGTGGCTGGCTGACAATTAAAAGGATAGCATCCTGTAATCCCTGGGGTAGAAGCGGTTACGATCCTGTTCCTTAAAAATTATTAAAAAAGGAAATCTTATCCACTGAACACGAAACAAACCCTTACCAAAAGTTGTTCAAACAAGCAGACTTTTCAAACAGAAAAATCATAAAAAGACTGATCTACTCTAAAAAAAATCCAATTCATGAAACATATAAGCATCCGCTCTACAAGAGTTTTTGTAATGATGGCAGTTTTCCTGTCATTTACCTTTGTGTCTCCGCTCAGGGCGCAAACTTCATCCGATTTCGAAATTTCGAAAAATCTTGAAATCCTTACCTCTTTGTACAAAGAACTGAATATTAATTACGTAGATGGAGCCAACCCGTCGGAACTGATGAAAACAGGCATTGATGCCATGTTGGATAAACTTGATCCTTATACGGTGTTTATTCCGGAATCGGAGATCGAGGACTTCCGTTTTATGACGACAGGGGAATACGGAGGAATAGGTTCATTAATTCACAAACAAGGAGATTATATTTATATTTCGGAACCGTATGAAAATTCTCCTGCCCAGAAATCAGGTCTTAAAGCCGGAGATAAAATAATTAAGGTAAACGATAAGAGTGCCGTTGGGAAATCCGTTGAAGATGTAAGTGCTATCCTGAAAGGACAGCCCGGCACCGCCTTTAAACTGGTAGTTGAACGCGAAGGCGAACCCAATCCTCTTGCTTTTGAAATTATGCGCGAAAAAATCAGCATCGACCCGGTGCCTTATTACGGAATGATCGGAAACGGAGTCGCGTATATTAAACTGAACAGCTTTACACAAACTGCTTCGGGTGATGTTAAAAAAGCCTTACTCGACCTGAAAGCAAAAAACACTGTTGCCGGATTAATCCTCGATTTGCGCGATAATGGCGGCGGACTGTTAACAGAGGCTGTAAATATTGTGAATCTGTTCGTGAAGAAAAACGAATTGGTTGTATCCACAAAAGGAAAACAAAAAGACAAAAACCGCAGCTACCAAACCAATATGGATCCTGTTGACTTGAATCTGCCGCTGGTTGTATTGGTAAACGGAAATTCAGCTTCGGCATCCGAAATTGTTGCAGGGGCTTTACAAGATCTCGACCGGGCTGTAGTTGTTGGTCGCCGCACCTACGGAAAGGGACTGGTTCAGAACGTTTTTCCACTGAGTTACAACACACAGGTAAAAATAACCGTTGCCAAATATTATATTCCCAGCGGACGTTGCATACAGGAAATTGATTATGCCCATAAAAACGCTTCAGGTAATCCTGATCATATTCCAGACTCGCTGGTAACGGCCTATAAAACAATGCATGGGCGAACAGTGTACGATGGCAAAGGTATTGCGCCTGATGTTTCGACCGATACCTCAAAACTCAGTACAATTTCGTATAACCTTATCACGAAGTACATTATTTTTGACTATGCGACAAAGTATGCTGCTGCTCATCCAACGATAGATGCAGCCGGTACTTTCAGAGTCAGCGATGCTGATTACGATGATTTTATTGCTTTTACACAGAAAAAAGGATTTGAGTTTAAAACAGTAGCCGAGAAAGAACTCGAAACAGTGAAAAAAGCTGCCGTTTACGAGAACTGCTGGGATGACATCAAAGGGCAGTATGAATTAATGATTCAATCCATTGAACAACATAAGAAAAAAGACCTGATGGAAAACAAGGATGAAATCACGGATATTCTGCAACAGGAAATAGCAAGCAGGTACTATTATCAGAAAGGTCGTATTGAATCAACACTGAGCGATGACAAAGAGCTTAAAAGTGCTGTTGATGTGCTGAATAATGCTTCGATTTACACTTCGATTCTTGACGGAACCTTTACCAAGGCTGACAATAAGTCAAAACCCTCAAAAATGCAGAACTAACTATTGGATCTGATGCAATTGAACACCGGAGAACGGCAACCCCTATATATCACCTTTTATTACCTTTCGCTTGCACTGCTGGTAGCGTCCCTTCCCCTATCGAAATTCACGATGAGCCTTTTCCAGTTCAGCACGCTGTTCTTCTGGCTTTGGCATGGTGTTGATACATCTTTCCTGAAAAAATATCCCTCAGCCGGTTTAGTGAATCCTGTAAATCTTTCCCGGTTTCTTGGCGAAGTTATTAAGATTGTCTTTATTGCCCTGATTAATAAGTTTATTCTGTTTTTCAGGAACAAACCAGCCCTGGTCATTGCTTCCCTCCTGTTTTTACATGTTATCGGTTTGCTCTACACTAGTGATTTCAACTACGCGTTGAAAGACCTCCGCACTAAATTGCCCATCTTTATACTACCGTTGTTTATTGCAACCGGACCTCGGATAAGCACAAATACGTTTTATTGGATTTTGGCATGTTTTATTGCAGCTGTATTTGGAGGAAGTATTTACAGATTAATCCTCTATTTGAACCAGCCTGTTGCCGACAGCCGGGCTTTGGCAGCGCACACTTCGCATATCCGGTATAGCCTGAATGCAGTTTTTGCCGTATTTATTTTATTTTTCTTCGTTCGTTCAAATGGGATGCTCAGTGCCGGAATCAGATTGATGATACTTGCTGTTGCAGCCTGGCTAATTGGTTTTATGGCATACATGAATTATTCGACCGGAATAATGATTTTTGCCTTTATCAGCTTATTGCTTCTTTTATTCTTAATTTTTAAGATCAGCAATATATACATGAAAATATCAGCTCTCCTGTTTACAGGCGTCCTGATCATCCTGCCGGTATTGTATATTTCATCAGTAACTTATGAGTACCTGAATACTCCGTCGGTTGATATTTCGAAACTGGATAAATACACACCGCGCGGAAATTCGTATTACCACGACATTGTAAATTTTAAGATAAAAAATGGTAAATGGACAGGGCTTTATATTTGTGATAAGGAATTAAGGCAATCCTGGGCCGGCAGGAGCGAACTCTCACTTGACAGCCTTGATCAAAACAAACAGGTAAGGCGTTTTACCCTGATCAGCTACCTGGCATCAAAAGATTTAAGAAAGGATGCTGACGGGATTGGTCAGCTTA
>Ga0105047_10020740_pt1 | contig 10082 bp, 7 predicted proteins | sample MAT04_FD_78384 | JGI IMG/M metagenome (GOLD analysis project Ga0105047, IMG submission 78384) | Freshwater microbial communities from Lake Fryxell liftoff mats and glacier meltwater in Antarctica - MAT-04 (megahit assembly) | ecosystem: Environmental > Aquatic > Freshwater > Ice > Liftoff...
CCGCTCGCACCCTCCCCCGCCCGCGCCTACGCCCCCCAAACCATCACCCCGACGGCTCGCCATCCGATCACCGCCCGACTCAACCACCCGTCGGGGTGCGGCTTAAAGACATGGATTCACGGTGGAACAACGGAGCAAGGAGCAAAAGGGGAAACGAAGACCTTGACGATTGGATTCAATACCCTTACGCCATTCTCTCCGCGGTCATTGCTCCGCTCCCCCACCCGGCACCCCGGCGGTTGCTCACCCGATCACCACGCAACGGAGCAAACCGTCCGCCTGTCCCTTTTTTTCTTTCCTGTCGTGGCGCCCCGACCTCGTGTCCTCCCCCCGCGAACACCCGCGTTCAGCCCGCCGGTTCGATCACAGCCGACATCGAGCCCTTGCTCGCACTAATCCGCGTGTCGGCTCCGTACGACTGGATCTGCTCGAGCTTCAGCTCGGCCAACTCGCGATGAGTGGTCAGCACGATCGCCCTCCCGGATTTGTCCACGGCCTTGGCCATCTGATAGCCCAACTCCGGTGGATGCGCGAAAATCTCGCCCAGCATCGTGATCACATACTCATAGCTATGGTCGTCGTCGTTAAGGAGAATCACGTTGTACGGCGGCAGCTTCTTGGTCTTCGAGCGGCTGCGGGTCTTGGGTTTGGTCTCGGTCTTGACCGCGGGGCGAGCCGGGGAATCCGGCGAACCGGTAGCGGGGGGAACGGGCGATGCCTGCGATTTGTCGGACATGGGGGCCTCCCGGCTGGTGCGCAAACTAAACGCCCTTTGACTAGACCAGATCATCCGTTCGGGCCGGGGCGGATGCAAGGCAAATGTTCGACCGCATGCCTCAAATTGCGAACAAGTCGACAAATCGCCGGCAAACCCCCCACTCGGGGGGAGTTTCACGCCGTTCGCGGGGGCTACATTTTAATCGCGGTCACTCCAGGCGGGGACTTCTGGAACCCCGGCGAAATCGTCACCACAGGTGTCGTCAGCGGCGCCACAAGCCCAACCGGGGAACGCACCACGTCGCGAATGATAAACAGCGGCCGGCCCTTCGACTGCTCGTACAACCTGCCGATGTACTCGCCCAAAATCCCCAACACAAATAGCTGCACCGATGACAACAGCGACACCGCAACGACCACACTCGTCCAGCCCGGAACGGCTTGGAGGAAGAAAAAACCGTACACCGCATAGATCAGAATCACGACCGCGACGAACCCGGTGAACAGCCCGATCCAAGTCGCGATCTGCAGCGGCTTGATGGAAAACGCCGTGACCGCATCGAGTGCGAGGCGGAACATTTTGCGGAACGGGTAGTTGGTCTCCCCGGCGAATCGGGCGTCGCGGTCGTACATCAGGGGGACCTGCCTGAACCCGATCCAGGAGACCATGCCCCGAATGAACCTGTGGCGTTCGGGCATGGAGATGAGCACGTCGAGAGCGCGGCGGGAGATGAGGCGAAAGTCGCCGGTGTCAACCGGGATGGGGCGTTCGGTGAGGGCGTTGATGAGGCGATAGAAAACGGCGGCGGTTTTGAGCTTGAAGAATCCCTCGCCGGCGCGGTGGCGTCGCTGGCCGTATACGACGTCGGCTCCGGCGTCCATGAGTTGGATCATGTCGGGGAGGAGCTCGGGCGGGTCCTGCAGGTCGGCGTCGATGATGAGGATGCGCTCGCCGCGGCAGACGGTCAGACCGGCGGAGAGTGCGAGCTGGTGGCCGTGGTTGCGGGAGAGATCGACGACGACAAGCCTCGGGTCGCTGGCCGCCAGCGACCGCAGCACGTCCCACGTGCCGTCGCGCGAACCGTCATTGATCAGCACGATCTCATAGTCCAAACCAGTGCCCGCGCAGGCTGCGGTTACACGCCTGTGGAACTCCGGCAGCCCAGCCGACTCGTTGTAGCACGGGGCGACGACCGAAAGCTGTGGAACCGGTGAGCAACTCATGATGAGAAATATCGTAGCTGGAGGGCGGAGCGTGGGGGGCAAGGTTACCCCGGTCGCGGTGGGCGGGTCAAACTCGGGGCAGTGGGAAGCGTTGAGGTCGGGGCGGGGTTGGCGTAGGCTGGGGGCTTGGGCGACGTTCGCCGGGGCGGTCGCGTTTGGAGCTTCATTTACCGCGGGATTCCATGGCCGTGCACGACGCACAGGACGTTCTTCGCAGCGAAACCGAGTTCCACGACAAGTGGGCGGAGCAGACGGACCTCGGGGCCATCCACGTGCGCGAGGCGTTCGAGGCGCCCACCGCGTTCGAGAACCGGTTCATCCTGGCGAAGATGGGGGATTTGAGCGGCAAGACGCTGCTGGACATCGGGTGCGGGCTTGGCGAATCGTCGGTGTACTTCGCCCTCCGCGGCGCGAAGGTGACGGCGACGGACCTCTCGCCGGGCATGGTGGCGACGGCGGAGAAGCTCGCCGAACGCTTCGGAACGAAGGTGACCGGGGTTGTGTCAGCCGCCGAGTCGCTCAACGTGCCCGACGGCACCTTCGACTTCGTCTACATCGCCAACACCATCCACCATGTGACCGACCGGGCGGCACTGCTCGAACTCGTTCGCAAATCCCTCAAGCCCGGCGGCATGTTCTTCTCCATCGACCCCGTCGCCTACAACCCCGTCATCAACGTTTACCGCCGGATGGCCACCGAAGTCCGCACGGAGGACGAAGCCCCCCTCACCACCGGCGACCTGACCCTCATCCGCAAGTACTTCTCCGACGTCGGCCACCGCGAGTTCTGGATCGCCACGCTCGCGCTGTTCCTCAAGTACTACCTCATCGACCGCGTGCACCCCAACGCCGACCGTTACTGGAAACGCATCTTCACCGAAACCAACGGCTCGCTGTGGTGGTGGCAACCACTGCGAGCCCTCGACGCGGTGCTCACCCGCCTGCCCGGGATCAAGTGGTGGGCGTGGAACATAGTGATCTGGGGGACGAAAAAGTGATGCCCACTGACGAGGTCGCACCGAAAGAGCAAGTTCCCGGCGTTGAAATCCACGCACCCGCCACGCCGGAACTGAGAAACTCACCATCGTTGGCGATCCTCGACTGGGCGTGGGTGCTACCGGCATTGGCGATTCTGGCACTGATCGTCCGATATGGCGTAGCGGTGCCGTTTTGGGACCACTTCACCATCGCCCAGACGATCATCGTCTGGCATGACCGAGGTTATCCCCTTTGGTCGGAGCTGATGGGGCAGTGGAACGACAGTCGGATGTTCTTTCCCAAGCTGCTGTACTGGCTTAACGCGCGTTTTGTCGGCTGGGACCAGCGACTGGAACTCTTGACCGGGTGGCTGTTCGTCTTGGGCACTGTCGTGTTGCTGCGTGCAACCGGCAAGCGGGACATGCCTGGCGGGTTCGGCGTTGCCTTCGGGTTTTACGCGTCTGCGTTGTCGTTCGCGATCGCCCAATACGCGAACTTTCTGTTCGGGGTGTCGTGGTGCGTGTTCGTGCCGATGTGGGGACTGATGTTGGGCATCTGGGCGGCGGGACGTGCGTGGGGTGCCGTTTGGAAGCTGGGGGTGGCGGCGACGGGGGCGGTCGTGGCGTCTTACTCTTTTGCCAATGGGCTGGCGGTGTGGGGACTGATGTTCCCGGTGCTGGCGGCGGCGGTGGCGGGCAGCCGGCGCGAGCGCGCAGTCCTGCTGGCGGGCTGGGCCGCCCTGATGGCGGTGGGGGTGGGCTACTATTTCCATGGATACCAGTTCGCCGGACAGACGCGGGCGGGCGGAATCGACGACCCGTGGAAAGTGGCGGGCGACGCGGCGATTTTCATCGGCAACGGACCCCGCGTCTTTGCCGACCTCCGGGGCTCGCTGGGAGCAACCCGTGCGGTGGGCATCGCGGGAATCGCCGCGGTGGTGGCGCTGGGAATTGTGATCGTCGCCGGCGGCGTCGTCCGGCGGACGCCGGATGTGCTCCTGCGGGCCGTTCCTTGGATGATGCTCCCGGCGTATTCGCTGATGAGCGCGTTGGCTGTAGCCGTCGGCCGCGCGAGGGAGGACAGCTACCTCGCGGTGTCCGAGCGGTATCCCACGCACGGACTTCCGCTGTTCATCTCCCTGTTTCCACTCGCGTATTTGGCGGTGGCGTCGTGGCGGGGGTCGCGTGAGTGGTCCAACAGGGTGGTCACCGTGGTCGCCGCGGTGGTGTTGTCGCTGCTGGGGCTGGCGACGGTGGTGAACCTGCCGATGGCAGTTTTGCAGTGGGGCGAGGGGAGGAGACAGTCGAGGGCTGTCGCGATGCTCATTGTTGTTGCGCCCAATCCGATCCTCGTGAAATACGCGCTACTCGAGCGCATCGAAACCCCGGCGCGACTTTTGCCCATGCTGGCCGAGCGGGGGCTGCTTCGGTTTCCGCTGGTGAAGGACCCGTTCCTCCCGGCCCAGACGGCCAAGCCCGACGGTCGGCTGGGCGCGGTCGACCAGATCTGGCGGGACGGGGTGAGGATCAACGTCCTGGGGTGGGCTGTCGCCCCCGGCCGCCCGGGCAGGCACGCCGACATCGTCGCCGTCGCCGCGCTCGAGCCAGACGGCCGGTACCGGCTGCTGTCTTCGTCGCACGACACGTTCCGCCCGCGGCCGGATGTTCCAAAACTCCTCAGCCGGTCGTATACAAGCGCTTCGGGGTTTCACCTGCCTTTTGAGACGCCGCAAGTGCCCCCGGGCACGCCGCTGACGTTCTGGACCTTCGACTCCGACACCCAACAATTCACCCTTTTCGCCGGCCCCGTCCCGGCGCCGTGAACGAAGGCCAATTCACTGGATTCCCACATGCCCCCCCCCGCAGTTCAAACCGAGTTCACCGAGCGGCAGTTCGCCGAGCCCTACCCCGACGGCATCGAGCGACACTACTGGACGCTCGCGCGAAACCGTGTCGTTCTCGGTGCCGTTCAGCGGGCGCTGGAGGGTGAGACGCGGCGACTGGTCGTCGACATCGGCTGTGGAAGGGGCATCACGCTCGACCACCTTCGCGCAGCGGGCATCGAGGTATTGGGCTGCGACCTCGGCCACGCCAAACCCATTTCCACGGCGATTGCGCCGTTCCTCCGCCACGGCGTCGACGCAGCCGAACTGCCCGCGGACGTCCGCGAACGTGCGGGCGTACTCCTTCTGCTCGACGTGCTGGAGCACCTGCCCGAACCGGCTTCGTTTCTCGACTCGATCTGTACCCACTTTCCCAATGCGCCAACAGTGGTGATCACCGTGCCGGCACGGCGGGAGATTTGGTCCAACTACGACGAGCACTACGGGCACTTCCACCGGTACGACATCCCCGCTTCCGCGTCACTCTTTGACGCGGGACGCTTCGAGGTCATCCGGAGGGGCTATTTGTTTCGCCTGCTCTATCCGCCGGCACTGGCCTTGAAGTGGCTGGGGCGGAAGCGCGGAGTTTCCATTGCGCCACCGTCCGGGGCCGCGGTGGCCCTGCATCGCCTGATTGCAGCGTGGTTCGGCGTCGAAACCGCCCTGCTCCCGCGCCGATGGCCGGGGACATCGCTCATGCTTGTGTTGCGACGGAAATAGCCGCTCACGCCCGGAAGATTGCGCCCATTTTCTTACCGAGAATCTGGTTGGCTCCGAGGATGGTCAGGGCCAGCAAAACCATGGCCCAGACGCCCAGGGCGCTGGCGATGTAGGGGCCGTCGCCGAGGCGTTGGAAGAGTTCCCAGATGGCTTTGGTGATGGGGTAGTACTCGGCTTGCTGGGCGAGCAGGAGTGAGTCGGAGACTTCGAGCATTGCGAAGGCGAATGCGAGCAACGCGCCGGCGATGAGGTTGGCGACGATCAGGGGGAGGGTGATTTTTCGGAGCACGCGGAACTTCGAGGCGCCGAGGTTGGCGGCGGCGAGTTCGAGGTCTTCGGGGGTTTGCTGGAGTCCGGCGGTGGCCGCGCGGACAACGTAGGGCATGCGCCGGGCGGCGTATGCAAGCACGAGCAGCACGACGGGGTATTCCTTGACGTTGAGCCAAATCAGCCAGCCGCCGGGACGCGTGGCTTCGGGGAAACGCTGCGTGAAGAACAGCGAAATCGAAAGGTAACCGAACGCCAGCACCAAACCCGGCACGGCCAGCGGCAGCATCGCCAGCGCGTCGATCACGCCCTTGCCGGGGACGTTGGACCTTACGAGGAGCACCGCGATGGTCATCCCGACCACGCAGGCGATGATCGTCGCCATCGTCGCGTACTTCACCGAGTTCAGGACCGAGGGCATGGCCAGTCCGTCGCGGAGGGCTTCGACGTAGTGCCCGCTGGTGAACACCGAGGGGAGCACCTCGCGGTACCAAGCGCCCTGGGCGGTGATAGAAGTGAGCACGACCGTCAAGTGCGGCAGCACGGCGAGGGCGAACACGAAGATGAACGGGAGCAGCGCCAACACACCCCGAACACCGGTGAGCTTGATGGGCGTGGCCTGCACGGAGGCCTTGGTGGTGGCTGCGGCGATTCCGCGACCGAGGACGACCTTGCCCACGAGGTAGAGCAGCGTGGAGGCGAAGAGCATTACCACCACCAGCGCATACGGAATCGGCGAGCCGGAGACCTCGGTGATCTGCTTGAACACCTGAACGGGCGTGATCGTGTAAAAGTCGAACATCAGCGGCGTGCCGAGTTCGGTGAACGACCAGATGAGCACGAGCGTGCAACCGGCGAAAAGCCCCGGGCGGATCAGCGGAAGTGTGATGCTCCGAAACACCCGCCAGCGGGATGCCCCGAGGTTGTAGGCGGCTTGCTCCATCGCGGGGTCAACGTTGGCCAGGGCGGCTTGGAGGTTCAGGAGCATGATCGGGTACAGCCCGAGCGCCTGGATGAGCACGATGCCCTGGAACCGGAAGTGGCCCAGCCAGTCGAACCCGGTGTCGCCGTATCCGAAGATCTGCGTCAGCGGGCCGAACCGCCCGAGCAACATCCGCATACCGATGGCCCCCACGAACGGCGGTAGGATCAGCGGCACGAGCAGCAGCCCCGACATGATCCCGCGGCCGGGAAAGTCGAACCGCACGGCGAGAATCGCCAGCGGCAGCGAAATGCACAGCGCCAGCAAAGTCGTGCTCAGGGCGACCCGCAGCGAATTTCCCAAGCCTGCCACCATCTGCGGGTCGGCGAAGATCGTTTCCAAGTACTGCGTGGTCAGGCCCTTGCCTGGCTTGTAAAACCCGGTGTAGACGATCTGCACGATGGGCCAGAGGATGAAGGTCGCAAAGAAGAGGTACACGCCGACCATGAGCGAAACGTGCAGCGGGGAGGCTCGTCCGACGAGGGGGAGAGAAGACCAAAGGGAGGGTCGGGTGTTCATGGGCGCAGGAGGGCGTGTGGGTTATCTGACGGAGACGGGGGACCGTGCCTTGGCGAGCAGTGAGCGGTAGTGGGAGCGAAATGCTGCGGCGAGTTCGACGCGCCGTTTGGCGCGCCATTCGTTGAGTTCTTTGCGGGCGGTGGCGGCGCGGCGGTCGGCTTGGAGTTGTTCGACGTCGGCCATGGTCATGGGGAAGGTGGCGAGTTCGGCAAGGAGTGCGTCGCGGCGGGCAAGGTCTGGAAGGGCGAGGATGGCGCGGTGGGCGGCTTTGAGGTCTTCGCGTCCGTCGATCCAAGCCGCCGCCCAGACGAGGCGGGTGTCGGTGAAGAGGGTGTCCCATTCCGAGCGGCGGTTGAAGTCACCGGCGGAGGTGAAGGGGTTGAGCTCGGGGTCGGTCCAGAGCTTGGGGTCGGTAGCGGGGGGATAGATGTCGCGGCGGATGGGCGGGCGGCGGAGCGCCCGGGATCGGGGCCCGCCGGGCACGCCAGGGCGCTTGATCCAGATCTGCTGGGCTTCGGGGGTGAGGAGGAACTCGATGAACCGGTTGGCGTGGACGTATCGCTCGCCGCGAACGCCGAGGAGGATGGCGATGGGGTCGGGGTTAAGCGCGGTGGCGTGGGGGGGCTCGAAGTACCGCAGGCGGTGTGAGCCGACAGTTTCCTCGTAGACTCGGCCGTAGAAGTCGATCGCCATGCCGGCGGCCGCGTCGCCACTGGCAACGTCGCTGGGGGGTTGGGTGCCGGAGTCGGTGAAGTACCGGGCGTTGGCGGCGATGAGGGTGAGCGTGCCCATGCCGTTGCGCCAGCCTTTGGCGACGGCGGCCTTGTACTCGGGGTTTTTCATTCGGTCCGGGCCGGAAAGGGCCTTGAGGTCGGGGCGGGTGGGGAGAAGCAAGTCTTCCTGGTCGGCCATGTGCCGCTGGAGCACCATCGAGTACGACACGGCGGCGGAGGATGAGGAGAGCGGATTGGCCATCGCCACCCACCCGGCGAGCTCCGGCCGGGCGAGGTCGTTCCAGGTTCCCGGCGGCGGCAGCTTGAGGACCTGATACACATCGGGGTTGTACACGATCCCGAACGACGAGATGCACACGCCCACCCACCGCACGGGCTTGCCCTTGGCGAAGTCGTAGAGTCGAACGCCCGCGAGGTCGGGCGAGGGGAAGGCGGATTCGAGCGTGCCCGATGGGAGGTCAACGGGAGCCAGGAAGGACTTGATTTCGTTGTCGAAGAAGAAGTCGCCGCCGCCCCAGACGAGGTCGATGTCGATGTTGAAGCTGTCGGGGACGGCGTTGTTCTTGGCGCGGTCGCCGTAGGTCGATTCGAGGAACCTGCGGATGTCGCCGGTTCCGCCGGGGGTGAGGAAGGTGAGGTCAGCCGGCTGGCTGTACTTCTTGCGGTGCCAGGCGTCGAAGACGCGACTGAACTCGTTGCGGATGTCTTGGTTGTGGGGGGTGATGATGGTGAGACGAATGGCCCCGTCGACGCGGGCGGCTTGGCCGGAGGTGCGGACGAACCGCTGGACGACGAACGGGAGAACCAGCACGAGGAGGAAGAGGATGAACGGGAGGTTGCGCTTCATGGAGGGGATTGAGCGGCGGTCATTCGGGTAGGACGACGGCGTCTTGGGGGTCGAACTCGATGGTGAGGTCGGGAGGGAAGGAAAACAGGGGAGGGGCGGTGATGATTCTGAGGTCGGCTTGGCCGACGGTGAGCACGACCTCGGAGGCTTCGCCGAGGAAGGTGTTTTCCCGCGTCTTTCCGGTGAGGATGTTTACACTTGAGCTGCCGGGGCGGGAGAGCCGCATCTGCTCGGGGCGGACGGAGACGGTGACGGCGGAAAGCAATGTGCCCTCGGGCTTCGCCACCCGCAGCGAACCGGCTGCGGTGCTCACGGTGACCGTGGTGGCGTCGGAGGCGGTGACGGTGCCCTTGAGCAGGTTGGTCTGCCCGATGAAGTCAGCCACGAACGTGGAGTTCGGCCGGTGGTACAGGTCGGAAGGCGAGCCGACCTGCATGAGCCTGCCGTCCTTGAGCACCGCAATGCGGTCGGCGACGGAGAGCGCCTCTTTCTGGTCGTGCGTGACGTAGATCGTGGTGAACCCGGCGGTTTTACAGATGCGGCGGATCTCGGAACGCATCTCGTGCCGCAGCTTGGCGTCGAGATTACTCAGCGGCTCGTCGAGCAGGAGGCAATCCGGGCGGACGGCAAGTGCCCGGGCGAGCGCGACGCGCTGCTGCTGCCCGCCGGAGAGCTGGTTGGGCTTGCGGAGGGCGTAGGCGTCCATCTGCACGAGGGCGAGCACCTCGTCGACGCGCCGCTTGGCTTCGGTTTGCCCGACCCTTCGCACGTCCAATCCGAACCGGACATTGTCGTACACCGTCATGTGCGGCCAGAGGGCGTAGGACTGGAAGCACATGACGGCGTTGCGTTTGTTCGTGCCCAGCGAGGTGACGTCGCGGTCGCCGAAGAGGACTCGACCCGAAGTCGGCTGGTGCAGCCCGGCGATAAGCCGCAGCAGCGTCGACTTCCCACAGCCGGAAGGCCCGAGCAAAAAGAACAGCTCCCCCCCGCCGATCGAGAGGTCAATGTCGCTCAGGGCGCGGGTTGCGCCGAAGTCTTTGACGATGTGGTCGAGGCGGACCGAGGTCATGGGGCGGGAGTATACCGCGTGCCGGGGGATCGGTCGCGGGGGGCGGAAACACCCTCCCCGCCGGGCAACATCTCCGCCTTTACCCGGTATGGTGTACACACCCTCTAGGAGAACCGACATGCCGCAAACGTTCCCGACCA
>Ga0105047_10020741_pt1 | contig 10081 bp, 7 predicted proteins | sample MAT04_FD_78384 | JGI IMG/M metagenome (GOLD analysis project Ga0105047, IMG submission 78384) | Freshwater microbial communities from Lake Fryxell liftoff mats and glacier meltwater in Antarctica - MAT-04 (megahit assembly) | ecosystem: Environmental > Aquatic > Freshwater > Ice > Liftoff...
GCCGACCGGGTTGAAGTAACGCAGCAGGGCGTTTTGCCAGGCAGGGTCGGCAGCGGCCAGGTCGCGCAGCATCTGCTCGCCCATCAGCTTGGTCTGGCCGTAGGGGTTGGTGGCCGACAGCGCCGCGTCTTCGGTCAGCGGCAAGGTCCTGGGGACGCCATACACCGTGGCGCTGGAACTGAAAACGAAGCGCTTGACACCCTGGGTTTGCAGCACCTTGCAGGTGGTGAGCAAGCCGCCCAGGTTGTTGGCGTAATAGTCCAGTGGCTGTGTTGTGGACTCGCCCACGGCCTTGAAGGCCGCAAAGTGGACGGCGGCATCGACACGATGGCGCACCACGATGTCGGTCATGGCCGCAGCGTCGCAGACGTTGCCGCGCTCGAAGACCGGCGCCTGACCGCTGAGCTGGTGCAGCCGCTCCAGCACCCGCGGTGAGCTGTTGGAGAAGTCGTCCACGCCGACGACGTCGAAGCCGGCATCGATGAGCGCCAACCAGGTGTGCGAAGCGATGTAGCCGGTGGCGCCGGTCAACAAAACGGTGGGCATGGTGCAGCGGATAAAGTGGCTTGGGGCGGCTGCAGCGGCTTTTCGGGCGAGCTTGGTCTACTGCAGCACCAACTGACCGAAGCAGCTGAAGACGTTGGCCGAATAAGTGTCGGTGAGCACCGGGTTGCTGTTGCGCCCCCGCGACTCGTTGCTGACGGTACAGCCGAGGGTGGTGCTGCGCAGTGCCGTCCAGCGCAGACCCAGCGAGGCAGTGCCGCCGCTGTCGGTGCCGCGCTCGCCCGCCACGTTCAGGCCGGTTCCGTCGAGTTGACGGCGAAAGCGGTTCAGACTGGCCGTGGCCGTGATCTTGCCCGTGACCTGATAGTCGGCGATGACGGCCAGGGTGTCGGTCAGCTGGCTGAAGGCGGAGGTCGCCAGGTTGGAGTTTTGGCCGCTGTCGCGCGCCAGGCGCGTGTTCAGGCGCAATTTGCCGCCAGGCGTCCAGTTCCAGCCAATCGACCCGGTGCTGCCTGAAATGTCGCGCGAGCTGAGCTGGTCGTAGCGCGTTTTGCCTTGGCTCAGGCGCGCATCAAACACACTCGAGCCAGTCGGTGCCCAGTTGCCGCTGATCTCGAGGTCGTCACGGCGGCGGCGATCGTTGGGGTCGAGTTGGTTGATCAGCAGGTTGGGATACTGTGTATTGCTGTGGCGCAGGGTCAAGGCCACGCTGGTGGCCCCGCCCAGGCGGTAACGCACCCCGGCGCTGACGCCGTTTTGCTGGTACTGGGCATACGACACTGCGGGGGCCGAGTACTCCGTGCGCAAGGCGTTGACGCCGGCTTCCAGCGCCAGCGGCCCGGCCACGCCCAGCGAGACGGTGGCGTTCAAACGTTCGATGCTTTCGTTGTTGCCGGTGCTCAGCAACTGGCCGTCGCGGTCGCGCAGGTCAGGCCGCTGGCTGCGGTCGGCCCCCACCGTGACATTGCCCTTGAGACTCTCGATCGTTTGCCAGTCCAGGCCCATGTTCAGGCTGTAGCCCTGGCTGTTGAAGCTGCTGTTTTCGCTGTAACGGTTGGCGCGCAGACTGGCGCTGCCGGTCAGGCGTTGGCGGCCAAAAGTCTGGTCCACCCCGGCCACCAGGGCGCTGCTGGAGACGGTATCGCTCTTGCTGCGGCCTGCCGGCGGCTCCTGGCCGTCTCGCAGGCGGATGAGGTTGCTTTCGGACTGCAGGGTCTGCGCCACGCCGACGTAGTACGGGCTGGTTTGCGCCTGGGCCTGCGGCACAAGGGCTGCACAACAGCCGGCGCCAGCACAGACCAGGCGCAAGAGTTTAGGAAGGGCTGAGAACATGCTTGTGTCGAGGTTTGGCTGCGCGATCGACTGGCGATGGACGATGGCGTTCAGTAGGCATTGCGGTCGAAGAACACCAGCTTGATGGTGCGCGCGATGATCTGCAGATCCAGGCCCAAGGACCAGTTGCGCAGGTATTCCAGATCGTATTCGACCCGTGCTTGCATCTTCTCGATGGTGTCGGTCTCGCCGCGGTGGCCGTTGACCTGCGCCCAGCCGGTGATGCCCGGCTTGACCTTGTGCCGCACCATGTAGGCCTTGATGAGCTGGCGGTATTGCTCGTTGTGGGCGACGGCGTGCGGGCGCGGGCCGACGATGCTCATGCGGCCTTGCAACACGTTGATGAACTGCGGCAATTCGTCCATTGAGGTGCGGCGCAAGAAGGCGCCCAAGGGCGTGATGCGCGAGTCGTCTTTGGTCGCCTGGCGGATGACCTGCCCGTCGTCCTGGCTGCGCATGCTGCGGAACTTGTAGACAACGATCTCTTCGCCGTCCAGCCCGTTGCGCCGCTGCTTGAAGACCGCCGGACCCGGTGAGCTGAGCTTCACGCCCAAGGCAATGGCCACCAGGAACGGCGAGATCAGCACCACGATCACGCTGGCCAGTACGACGTCTGAGACCCGCTTGACCAGCCGGTTGGCGCCCGTGAACGGTGTTTCGCACAAGCCGACCACGGGTACGCCGTTCATGTCCTGCAAGCGTCCCTGAATGATGCTGATGCCAAACACATCGGGTACGAAGAAGACGCTGGCGGTCGTGCCCTGGACTTGTTCCATCAGTTCAAGAATGCGCGGCTGCGAGCCCAGCGGCAAGGTGATGTAGACCTCGTGCACGCCATGTTCGCGCACATAACCAGCCACTTGTTTGAGGCTGCCCAGCCGGGCGCCGGCCGCGCTGGCATCCACCCGGTCGTCGGCGCGGTCGTCGAAGTAGCCCAGGAACGACAAGCCAATGTCGCCGCGCGCCTGAAAGGCGTTGGAGACCTTCACACCCAAGGCACCGGCGCCCACCACCACCGCGGTGCGGCGGTTCTCGGGCAGGCTGGCCAGGCGGCGGATTGACCAGCGGCCCGTGAACATCACCAGCCACTGCACCACCGGCGTGGCCACGGCCCAGCTAAGAATCACCTGCGGGTTGAACAGCTCCAGGCTGCGAGTGGCGTAGCCGCACAACAGCATGATGACCAGCAGGGTCAGCCAGGACGTGCTGATGTCGACTGCCGCGTTCAACGGCCGGTCCCAGAAACGGTTGCGACCAGGGAAGGTCAGCGCAAAGATCAGCAGGCACAGCGTCAGATCGGCGCGAACGATCGGCTCGTTGAAAGCCAGCGAAATCGCCACGAACAGGCCGACGGTGATGGCGGGTTCGGAAAATGCTGCCACCAGCGACGTCACCGACTGCGGGGCGCTGTAGAACGTTCTTGTTTTGGCGCGGTCTTCGAACATGGGTCCGTCAAGGGGTTCCCGACAGCTCGCCGGTGCAAACGACCCGCATTCCGGGCCCCGGTGCTGGCCCCGAAAATGCGAGGCACCAGCGTTTGCGGTAAAGGGCCAACCCATGGAACGCGGGAAACCGTCGATTCTGGCTCACCCAAGAGCCGGGCCCATGGCCGCAGTGTGACGTTGTCCCCAAGCCTGGCTGCCTACAATTGCGCAATGTTGCACACACTTCAAACACTGCTGGCGCCGGCTGCCATTGAACGGCTGACGCTGTTGGTCAACCATGTTCTGGCCAGTGAAACGGTGGCCACCGAGCGGCTTCGTCCGCACGCTGGCCGGCGGCTTGAACTGCAGTGGGCCGCATGGCCGTCGATCCTGCCGACGCCGCCGACCCTGATCTGGCGCGTCACGCCGGCGGGTCTGTTGGAGTGGGGCGGTCTGTCGCCCGAATCCTCGACCGACTCTGGCGCTGAACTGACCTTGCGCCTGGATGCGTCCAACCCCGCGGCTGTGCTGGCCAAACTGCTGACGGGTGAACCCCCACCCCTGCAGATTGACGGCGACGCGCAGTTTGCCAGCGACATCAGCTGGCTCACCCAGAACCTGCGCTGGGACCTGACGGCGGACCTCGAGCGGCTGTTTGGCCCACTCGCGGCTCAACAACTTGGCCGTGCCGGCACGGGCCTGGCGGCTGCATTGCGCATGGCACTGCGTGGCGCACAGGACCTGGGACAACGCTGGCGCACGCGCTCAGCTGCATGACGCGACGACGGTGTCGCCGCGACCGCGTCTGCGCTGGTTGAGGGCGGCGTGAAGCATTTCGGCCGCCTGGTGTTCATCGTCGTCACCGTCCTGCGCTTTGGTGTGGACGAGGTTGCGCTGTCGGCATTTCCGCAGCGTTGGGTGCGCGCGCTGGTGCGCATCGTCACGCTCGGCCGCCGGCTCGATGCCCCGCGCGGTGAGCGACTGCGCCAGGGCCTGGAAAGGTTGGGGCCGATCTTCGTCAAGTTCGGCCAGGCGCTGTCCACCCGGCGTGATCTGATTCCGCTGGACGTGGCTGACGAACTGGCCAAGCTGCAAGACCGCGTACCGCCTTTCCCGGCCGCGCAAAGCCGAGCCTTGGTGGAAAAAGCTTACGGCCGGCGCATCGAAGAGGTGTTCGAGAGTTTCGAGGCCGAGCCGGTGGCCAGCGCTTCCATCGCCCAGGTGCATTTCGCGACCTTGAAAGGCGGCCGTGAGGTGGCGGTGAAGGTGGTGCGGCCGGGCATGCTGGACGTGATCGACCAGGACCTGAACCTGTTGCACACCTTGGCACTGTGGGTCGAGCGGCTCAGTGCTGACGGTCGGCGGCTCAAGCCGCGCGAGGTGGTGGCTGAGTTTGATGGCTACCTGCATGACGAGCTGGACTTGGTGCGCGAGGCCGCCAACGCGGCCCAACTGCGGCGCAACATGGAGGGGCTCAATCTGGTGCAGATCCCGGAAATGGTGTGGGACCTGTGCACGCCCAGCGTGATGGTGATGGAGCGGATGCATGGTGCGCCCATCAACCAGATCGAGCGCATTCGTGCTGCCGGGGTGGACTTCAAAAAACTGGCGCGTGACGGCGTGACCTTGTTCTTCACCCAGGTCTTTCGCGACGGCTTTTTCCATGCCGACATGCACCCCGGCAACATCATGGTCAGCCTGCAGCCCAAGACCTTTGGGCGCTACATCGCGCTCGACTTCGGCATCGTCGGCACGCTCACCGACAGCGACAAGAAGTACCTGGCCTACAACTTCATCGCCTTCTTTCGGCGCGATTACAAACGGGTGGCGCAACTGCACATCGAAAGCGGCTGGGTGCCGCCCAGCACCCGGGTCGATGCGCTGGAGAGCGCCATTCGTGCCGTGTGCGAGCCGCAGTTTGACCGGCCACTGAAGGACATCTCGCTGGGCCAGGTGCTGATGCGTCTGTTCCAGACCTCGCGCCGCTTCAACGTGCAGATCCAACCGCAGTTGGTGTTGCTGCAAAAGACCTTGTTGAACATCGAAGGCCTGGGCCGCCAGCTCGACCCTGACCTGGACCTGTGGACCACCGCCAAGCCGTTTCTCGAGCGCTGGATGAACGAACAGATCGGCTGGCGTGCATTGCTCAAACAACTCGGCGACGAAGCGCCGCGATATGCCCAGTTGCTGCCCGAATTGCCCCGGCTGTTGCACAACAGCCTGCAGCGCCAGGCCAGCCCCGCCGACTCCCCCGCGTTGCTGAAGCTCTTGGCCGAGCAGCGCCGCAGCCTGCGCTGGTGGCGCGGTTTGGCGCTGGGCGCGTTCGGCTTTGCAATGGGCATGGTCACGCTTTACGCCCTTCAACGTTGGGTGATCTGACCCTGTGAGTTGACCCCGCGACGTGGCCACCCATGCCGCCTACAATCGCGGGTTTTCCTCAACGCACTGGCCGTCTCCCATGCCCATCTACGCTTACCGTTGCAGCACCTGCGGTCATGCGCAGGACGTGCTGCAAAAGCTGTCCGACGCGTTGCTCACCGTGTGCCCGGCCTGCGGCGCAGCCACCTACTCAAAACAGCTCACGGCCGCCGGTTTCCAGCTGAAGGGATCGGGCTGGTACGTGACCGACTTCAAGAACGGCAACGCGCCGGCGCCGAAGAAGGAGGGTGACGCCAAAGACGCTGGTGATGCCAATGACAAACCGCCAGCGGCCGACGCCCCAGCCGCTACAGCGGACAGCGACAAGGCGGCAGCCAAATCAGGCGACGCCAGCACCGGTGCCAGCGCGGCGCCCGCCAAAGCCGCTGACAAGCCCGCACCAGCACCGCCGCCGCCGGCCGCGCCCGCGGCGGCGTCCTGAGCCGGGCTGCGGGGTGCAGGCCATGAGGAAGTACCTCGTTGCCGGGTTGCTGGTATGGCTGCCGCTGGCCATCACCATTGGCGTGTTGAGCTGGCTGCTGGGCGCGCTGAACGGTCTCTTCGGTTCGGTTTTGTCGGCCACGCAGGCGCTGTTGCCGTTGTCGACGCACGCCGGTACCGAGCAGTTGCGCAACATACCGGGGCTTGGGGTGTTGGTGCTCGCACTGATCTTGCTGTTGACGGGTGTGTTCGCCGCCAACATGTTTGGCCAGTGGTGGCTGCGCCAATCCAGCAAGGTGTTCAGCCGCATCCCCATCGTCAAGTCGATCTACAACTCGGTCAAACAGGTGTCTGACACGCTGTTCTCGACCAACGGCAACGCTTTCCGTGAAGCGGTGCTGGTGCAGTATCCACGCCAAGGCTCGTGGACCATTGCCTTCGTCACCGGCAAGCCCAGCGGTGAAGTCGCCCAACACCTGAGCGGTGAGCATCTCAGCGTCTACGTTCCCACCACGCCCAACCCGACTTCAGGTTTTTTCTTGATGATGCCCAAGGCCGACGTGCGCAAGTTGTCGATGAGCGTTGACGAGGCGCTGAAATACGTCATTTCCATGGGCGTGGTCGGCCCGGCCCCCGGTGCGGCTGCTGCCAGCGTTGCGGTCCTGCCTGCACGAAATTGACGGGGCTGGTTCGCTGCTGCAACGGCAGCAGCAAGCCAGCCCTGATCGTTCCCAGGGGGCCGTCGCCGCGCGCCACAAGCCGTCAGCACCGCCCCACACACCCCTTTCGAATCAAGTCTGGAGCCATTGCCATGAGAACCACCTACTGCGGCCTGGTCAGCGAGAAGTACCTCGACCAAACCGTGACCCTGATGGGCTGGGCCCATCGCCGCCGCGACCACGGCGGCGTGATCTTCATCGACCTGCGTGACCGCGAAGGCATGGTGCAGGTCGTCTGCGACCCGGACCGTGCCGAGATGTTCACTACGGCCGAGGTCGTGCGCAATGAGTTCTGCCTGAAGGTGGTGGGCCGCGTGCGTGCGCGCCCGGCCGGCACCGAAAACAGCAGTCTCACCAGTGGCAAGATCGAAGTGCTGTGCCTGGAGCTGGAAGTCCTGAACGCCAGCGTCACGCCGCCGTTCCCGCTGGACGACGAGAACCTGTCCGAGACCGTGCGCCTGACGCACCGCGTGCTCGACCTGCGCCGCCCGCAGATGCAGAAGAACCTGATGCTGCGTTACCGCGTGGCCATGGAGGTGCGCAAGTTCCTGGACGCCAACGGCTTCATCGACATCGAAACGCCCATGCTCACCAAGAGCACACCCGAGGGCGCGCGCGACTATCTGGTGCCCAGCCGTGTGCACGACGGGATGTTCTTCGCATTGCCGCAAAGCCCGCAGTTGTTCAAGCAACTGCTGATGGTGGCCGGGTTCGACCGCTACTACCAGATCACCAAGTGCTTCCGCGACGAAGACCTGCGTGCCGACCGCCAGCCCGAATTCACGCAGATCGACATCGAGACCTCGTTCCTGACCGAGGAAGAGATCCGCACGATGTTCGAAGGGATGATTCGCAGCACCTTCGAACACGCCATCGGTGTCAAGCTGCCGCCCTTCCCGGTGATGTTGTATGCCGACGCGATGCGGCTGTACGGCTCGGACAAGCCCGACCTGCGCGTGAAGATGCAGCTCACCGAACTGACCGACGTGATGGCTGACGTGGACTTCAAGGTCTTCTCCGGCCCGGCCAACATGGCCGATGGCCGGGTGGTGGCGCTGCGTGTTCCGGGTGGTGCCGAACTCAGCCGCGGCGAAATTGACGGCTACACCGAGTTCGTCAAGATTTACGGCGCGAAGGGTCTGGCCTGGATCAAGGTCAACGAAGCCGGCGCTGGCCGCGTCGGCCTGCAAAGCCCGGTGGTGAAGAACCTGCACGACGCGGCGCTGAGCGAGTTGCTCAGGCGCAGCGGCGCGCGCAACGGTGACCTGATCTTCTTTGGTGCCGACAAGGCCAAAGTGGTGAACGACGCCATCGGCGCGCTGCGCGTGAAGATTGGCCACAGCGAGTTTGGCAAGACCAAGGGCCTGGCGCATGGCGATTGGGAACCGTTGTGGGTGACTGATTTCCCGATGTTCGAGCGCGACGAAGAGAACCAGCGTTGGAGTGCTGTGCACCACCCCTTCACCAGCCCCAAAGACGGCCACGAAGACTGGCTGGAGAGCAACCCCGGTGCCTGTATCGCCAAGGCCTACGACGTCGTGCTCAACGGCATCGAACTGGGCGGCGGCTCGGTGCGGATCCACCGCGAAGAAGTACAGAGCAAGGTCTTCCGCGCGCTGAAGATCAACGCCGAAGAGGCCAGGGCGAAGTTTGGTTTCCTTCTGGACGCCTTGCAGTACGGTGCCCCGCCACACGGTGGCATCGCCATCGGCCTGGACCGGTTTGTGATGCTGATGACGGGTGCGGAGAGCCTGCGCGAGGTGATCGCCTTCCCCAAGACCCAGCGGGCGCAGTGTTTGTTGACCAACGCGCCGGGGCCGGTCGACGAAAGACAATTGCGCGAGCTGCACATTCGGCTGCGCAACGCGGGCTGATTTCAGCAAAAAGCCCTGCGCTGTGGGCGGCGCAGGGCGTGTGGATGCTCAGCTGGATTCCAGCGTTTGTTCAGCGCTAATTCAGCGTTGGTTCACCACTCATTCAGGGCTAATTCAGCGTTAATTCAGCGTTAATTCAGCGCGAGCGGCGACGCGCCACGCTGCCGATGGCCAGCAGACCGGCCGCCATCAAAGCCCAAGTACCGGGTTCGGGCACAGGGCTGGCCAAGGAAATGCGCAAGAACTCCGTCGGATCAGATACCCCGGGGAGGCGGCCGCCGGTGCCCGGGTAGTTGTTGTCGTTGATCACCAGCAGCGTGTTGGCGTCCAGGATCAGCACGCTCTCGATCGTCACGTACGGGAAGGTGAAGACCGTGCTGCCGTCGCCGTTCAAGTCGTTGGGGTCGGCAATGTTCATCAGGTCGACCACTTCGGTCTTCAGCACGTTGCCGCTGGCGTCGAGTTGCGTGGTGTCGATCCTGAAGATCTTCTTGAACGGCGCCAGCGCTGTGGTGGCGGTGCCGCCGTTGCGTTCGATCACCAGGAACTGGGTGTTGCTGATGGCCGTCATGTCGCCGATGGCGGTGCCCGCGGCATCGAGCTGGTACTTCCATTGCGCACCGGTGTAGGCCTCGGTGTCGATGTTGAATTCGTTGATGCGCAAGGTCCTGGCTGTGTCGCCGGCCACGGTGCCTTCCAGCAGCGTGTACAAACGGTCGCCGGCCGGGTTGATGGCCAGGCCCTCGAAGCCCTGCGACGAATTCAGGTTGGAGGCGATGGTGGTGCCGTTGCGGTACGGGTTCTGCGGCGCAAACACGCCCGGCAGTGAGACCTCCTGCCTCAGCACCTTGCCGTTGGCGTCGGTCTTGAGCAGAAACGGACCGAACTCCTCACCAAACCAGTAGTTGCCGTTCTTGTCGCGGCGCACCGCCTCAAGGTCGAAATCGGCGCCGGTCAGCAGGCGCCCCGACTTGATGGCCGGGTCGACCGCGATGGTGCTGGCGATGTGGGTGTTGCTGGCCGGCTGCCACAGCGGGTAATTCATCGCCTCGGCGACGATGCCGGTGCTGTTGAGGTTGAGCCTGCGGTCAGCGTCGTTCAGGGTGATGCGGGTGGTGGCATCGAAGCTGGCGCGAACGGCGCCGGTGTTGAAGTCCACGGGCGAGACCGTGCCGCTGCCGCCCGCAGCGGTTTTCCAGTTCGGCTGCACGGCATACAGGCGCAGCAGGCTGTCGGGCGAATTCGGCTTGCTGCCGAAGCCGTTGTCAGGCATCACCCGGAATGTGCCGGCAGTCGGGCCGGCCAGCACGGCTGAGAAGCCCTGCACCGGCTGCAGGTTCAGCAGCGGCAGCGGGTTGCCACCCGCGCC
>Ga0105047_10020742_pt1 | contig 10081 bp, 8 predicted proteins | sample MAT04_FD_78384 | JGI IMG/M metagenome (GOLD analysis project Ga0105047, IMG submission 78384) | Freshwater microbial communities from Lake Fryxell liftoff mats and glacier meltwater in Antarctica - MAT-04 (megahit assembly) | ecosystem: Environmental > Aquatic > Freshwater > Ice > Liftoff...
CTCGGGCGCTTCGACGGCCACATGCAGCACGCAAGGGGCTTGGCCGAGACCACGCGGATTCGACGGCTGAGCGTCGTTCGATCGTTGCTGCGATTCTGCGTGGCCGGTGACTGCGACGCGATGACGACACCGAGTGCCGATGAACTGCGGCGATTCACCGCGCAGGAACTCTCGCGCATCAGCCCCGCCAGCACAGGCTCGCTTGCTGGATCGCTGCGCGGCTAAGCCCGGTGTGTCTTCTTGTTTCCCGGTTTGAGCATCGCGACCGGCGTCGCATCGGCATGCAGCACCGCGTGTTGGAGCATGAAGATCTTCAAGGCATCCACCAGCGGCTGCAATTGCACACCACACACGCCCACACATTGGGCCAGCGTAGAGCGGGGAATGGCATAGCCAGAGCGGCCAAAGATGGTTTCTTGCCGGTACAGCGGAAGATGATCCGAATACTTGGCCACCAGCACCTGGGCCAGTAGACCTGAGGTTGTGATGCGCTGCGCCAAAGACCCGGACAACTCGGGCTAAGGCGCTGTCAGTTCCGGCGCGCAAGTCCAGGGGAATCGTTGCCAGCCATACGGCGTCAATCCGGATCACGCCAACCACTCACGTAGCCACTGCGCGCAGGAATCGCGCACCAATTTTGATAAGCCGTGATGCCAATGTCCCGCGCGGCAATGACGCTTTCGGGCGCAGCCCTGCTTTTTGGGACATCCGGGTTCATTCGGCCACGGCTGGAGTATCAGTTCCCCTAGCAATTGCGAACAGTAACTCGCCAATTGCACATTCAGTGTCATATGCCGCAAGCGTTAAAGGCCCGATTGTTAATTTACTTGAACCATTAACTATGCTGATATATTGTGTGTAATCTGACTGTGTGTACGAGCTAATAAAGTATTGCTCATTGATTTTGATTAGTTTGCAATTCGCGGACCGTTCAAAAACAGTAACTTGAACTCCTGGTGGCAGCTCATCAATATCTGTAGTCTCAAGTGAATTCCAAACTTCGTCAATGGTTTCGCTTTTTTCCCTTCTTGCGTAATGTCGACGAGCGACCGCTAAATCGAAAAATTCACGATGGTATTCTGATGAGATTGCGATGCCGTCGTTAAAGTGATAGCCAAAGCTCAAACCATCTTCAACTTCTCGGGACCACAATACCTGGTCAAAAACGTAGCGATAGCCATGCCTATATATAATTTTCACTGGCTCTTCGTCGGTGACAATTTCACACCTCAAGGGTGAATCAATCACTATTTTACTAAGTACACGTTTGATCTGTTCCTTGAGATTTTTATTATCAACTTCCGTTTGGTTAGCATGTAGAGAAATGAAATCTTGCCATGGCTCAACCGGGCCCCAGTTCTGATTCTTTTTGGTAAAGCACGCCTCGCGGTAAAATCCGGTAACGCCAATGAATAAGTGGGCTTGACCTTGTTGGTCAATAATGGGTAATGATATATTGAATTTCAAAATATTCTTTCGTTGTTGCATGATTAGGAGTTCGTCCTGTATGGAAGCGATTATTAGCCTTACTAAACATTCCATGGTGATTATTTGATAGGTATGCATCAAACAAAGTTATCAGTTATTTGACAAGGATATTGATTGGTATGTACGAACAATCAATGCGGCTTGCTATGAAATGGGTTTGTAAATATCTCATTCACCATTTCAGTCAAAAAATGCTCGCCTAACGGGCTTGGTCCCACAAATTGCGAGTCACCAAAAAACATCTAACCACTAAAGAGTTGTTGCTTTAATGCAATATTTTTATTTTGCGGTGTTCGCCTGAACTTTGCTCAGCTCCGCTAATCAATAGCGAGAATGAAAGATTCAACCCAGTCATTTGCAATTGCGCTGGCTTAACCATTAGGAACACATTTGCCGTGGCAGCAGTGTTGTTACCTGCTACTAAAACGGCACGTCCGAAAGATCGTCATCGCTTTCGCCGACGCTGTCGCCACGCCCCCCACCCGGCCTGACCATCCCCCGAACCCGCGCGAGCCGTGCTTCAAGAGCAATCTGGTCCCGAACCTCTCCCTCCCACGCCTTCGTCCTTTCAGCGGCCTCGCCAATAACCCTCCAAATCACCTCCGCCTCGCTCTCGATGCGCAACTTCCTAGATTCGTACTCGTCTTTTAGCGCGCGGACCTGATCACGTTCCCGTTGAAGTGCGTCCGCAGCGGCATCGATTTCTGCAAGACGCCGATTCAAGTACGCGTCTCCGTCAGCGAGATCGGCATCAAAATGAGTCACGTTTTCATGGTGCTGTGCCTGCGCAGCCGCCAGCACTTTTGCTTTTTGTTCGAGATCGAGATTGCGTTTTCGAAGATCTGCGGCTTCGTTTTCCAGTTGCAATTGACGATTGCGTTGGGCTTGCGAGCGACTCACCCTGCCTTCGGTGCGAGGGGAGGGGGACATGCGCTGCCAGCCCATGGGCTGGCCCACCTGTTCCCAGAACTCGTCGAGCAACCGCTGGCACCCAGCGCGATAGGCCTCACCCTTTTTGGACTTCACCAGTTCCGCATCGGCCGCAGCATGGCCGGCGTGAAGGTGCCGAACCGGAGAACCGTCGTTGTCAATCAGGTAATGGACATGGTAAAAAGCTTCGTCGGTGTGCGCGATGCCGCATTTCAATTTGTCTCCGTACCAGGCTTGCATCGTCTCCGTTGTGAGTCGCTGCCACCTCAGTCGTTCTTCGGTTTCGACCATGTCCGGCACACCGTATGACCCGACAACGCAAAGCAGGGTCGGCTGCGTTTTCTTTTGAACGCGAACGTGACTCTTGCCTCGGCGCCGATAGGACTCTGTTTGCGCAGCGGCCTTTTTTAGGAGGTTTTCGCAGAACGCTGGAAGCTCATCAATCCCGAGTCCGAAAACTGACACCGGGACGAGTGGCGCGGCAACATGATGCGAGTTTTCCGGGACACGGATGAGTTCGTTAATCCATTGGTCGACATTCCAAGTGTGAGTGTCTTTGGGGCCTTTACGGACTCGTTTTGGAAGCTTCACGCCGACGGGTGCCGCAGTCATCTGGCGGATGAAGATGCAGCGTGAGGGTTCAGCGATTTCGTTCATGGTGCGGTTTCGTTTGTATCCAGCGCAGATTGGAATTTATCTGGCCTTTATCCGAATAGGGGAGATAACTTTCGGATACAAGGAAACGGAAATCCCTTGTATCCGGTTGGCTTTTTTGATGGTCGGTCATCGCCAGCCGAGCGAGTCAAATGCAACGGCGGAGGTCGTCAATGCGCTTTGGCTGCGGCCGCTCGCTGGCCTTCCAAGTGCTCCGCAAGGCGGTTCATGAAATCCGAATTCTTGACGTCAATTTTTCCGATGGAAAACTCAAACAGATCAGCCAGTTTCACAGCGCTGGCAATGCTTTTTGCATCGGTTTTGTTGATGAACCTGGCGGTTTTAAACGGGTTCGTGCTGTAGACCACGGTCAGGCGTTTTGCCTGAGTTTGCAAAGCATTTCGATCGCACCGGCCGTCATCTGAAAAAAGGCCGTAGTACGTCGGTCCGAAATATTGGCTCATGCCTGTAGCGGCCATTTCGACATTCATATCGAACCGATGGCATTCTCCAAGCGACCCAACTGCTGCGGCAACTTTGTCCATAGCATCAAGCGCTTTTTCAAAGGTCGGAATTTTGGTTGCTGCACAACCAAATGTTGCTCTGAAATTAACTGCTTGAGCGGCTACGTCTGTAATGATCCGTCCAGCTGCGGCAACTTGTGGCTCTGTTTCCCATGAGCTAGTTTCTCGCTCAGTGACTAGCACGGCTACCGCATCCGCCTCTTTCGCTACGTCGAACATTCCGTCCATTTCAGCGTCCTTGAATTTCACGCCAGTACGGACTAAAACTCGGAACAAATTGTGTGCTGCAGTCTCGATATTAGATTGTTTTTTTGGCGATGCCGATGTGGGAATGCGGAGCCGGGAAGGGTCGAAGTCGACGGGCTTGTAGCTTTGTGCGATGCATTCATTCATTGCAGCTATGTGAGCCACAACTTCGGACTTTTTTGTAGAGATTTTGGATTTCATATTTACCTCGTAAGATTGAAAACAGAAGGGCCACACAACAGTTGCATGGTTCATTCATTCTGATGTTTTTAAAGTGCTTTGTGTGGCGAAACGGGACGAAAACGTCATTTCACTTTGACCGTATTCGTTAAATTCTTATGTTTCCGATTACGTCTGATTGATAGGTAAGTTCTCGGATTGAGTTTGGTGATTTTTGATCATCCAGACTTTCCCATCGGTAGGTTGATGGCACGCCTTGCAGCATGTTCAAGGTCCATGGCTTGCGGTGGTTTTCTGGCTGCCATGCCCGTTAGACAGCATGTCGCGCGCATTGGCGCTGTTGGCTATCACAGCTACCGGGTCAATCCCGAAAAACTGAAAAACTGGGTTCTTCATCGATTCCACTGTGAATTTTCATTCACTCCAGCAGAATCCAGTTTTACAAATTGATTGACTGTGCCATGAAAGACACCGCGCTGTACGAACACCTTCTTGGACTGAAGACCCCGTGGTCGGTGAAGAGGGTGGACTTGTCTTTGGCAGACCAGCGTGTGGTGGTGGAGGTTGTTCTGAAGAAGGGCCAAGTGTGGGCTGACCCCACCGATGCCACCAAGCGAGCCCACATCAATAGTTGGACCGAGCGGGAGTGGCGCCACTTGGACTCCTGCCAGTTCGAGACCCTCATCAAAGCCCGCGTCCCCCAACTCAAATAAGTCGACGGGACTGTGGAAGAACTGGTGATTCCTTGGGCAGAGCGCTACAGCCGGGTCACCACCGGTGCTCCAAAGCCGCCTCTTTGGTTGTCGACAAAGTCTGCCGCAAGCTTTCTACCGAACTGATCGGCGGCACTCACGATGTCAAGGCCTGAGGCGAAACTGCCAACCGAGTCAGTCACGCGCCCGGCATAACCCACCACCGAATTCCCCACCTGCCGAGCCAACAACCCACTAGGATCAGTTAAATTCTTCAGCACAGACATTGCTGATTTTGTGCTGGCTGAAGTTGAGCAACCCGGTCTCGTGACGGCGCAGCATCTTGACCACCTTTTTGATGGACTCCTGATTCAGAAAACACTCTCACACAGGGGCTGCAGCCGCCCGCGCAAGTAGTCCTCACAATCCGAAGCGGCCAGGGGTTTGCTGCAAAAATAACCCTGTATCTCATCGCAACCCTGCGCACGCAAAAAGTCGAGCTGTTCACGCGTCTCCACACCTTCGGCAATAGTCTGCAAGCCCAGGCTGGCGGCCATGCCGATGATGGCCCGGACAATAGCCTGGTCCTGCGGGTTGTGTGTAATGTCACGCACAAAGGACATGTCGATCTTGAGCTTATGGACCTGAAAACGCTTTAGGTAACTCAAGGACGAGTAACCGGTGCCGAAGTCGTCAATCGACATGCGCACGCCGCGTGCCCGCAGGTCCGCCATGATGGAAATGGCGCCGTTGGGGTCGTGGCTGGCCAACCCTTCAGTCAGCTCCAGCTCCAGATATTTCGTGGCCAAACCCACCTCCCCCAAGATGCTACTCACAAGCGCCGGCAGATTGGGGTGGCGAAACTGCACCGCCGACAGATTCACGGACATGATGACCGGCGCCAAGCCGTCCTCCATCCAGCTTGCCAATTGCTGAACGGCGGTGCGCAGCACCCACTCGCCAATGGGCAGAATCAAGCCGCTTTTCTCGGCAATGGGAATGAACTCGGCGGGTGAGACCCTGCCCAGTTCGGGATGAGTCCAGCGCAGCAAGGCCTCCACGCCAATGATGCGCTCGGTCTGTAAACAAAGCTGAGGTTGGTAGTGCAGTGTCAATTGTTCGAGTTCCAGCGCGCGGCGCAACTCGCCTTCGAGCAGCAGGGTGCGCACCGAATTTGCCTGCATCTCCGGCGTATAAAAGCAGTAGGCGTTGCGACCATCCTGTTTGGCCCGGTACATCGCCACATCGGCGTGCTTTGCCAGAGTTTCCAGGTCCTGCCCATCCTGTGGGTACATGGCAATGCCAATGGAGGCCGTCACGGTCAACTCACGGTCTCCAATCTGGTTCGGGGTGGCACTGGAGTCGAGCAGTTTACGCGCTAGATGGGAGGCACCGTCCGCATCAGTACCGGGCAGCAAGAGCACAAACTCGTCGCCGCCCAGACGCGCCACGGTGTCTTGTTCGCGCACCTGCTGGCGCATGCGCCGCGCCACGCAGACGAGTAGTTCATCGCCAATGCCATGCCCCAGTGAGTCATTGATGTGCTTGAAGTTATCGAGGTCCAAAAATAGCAAGGCCATTGACTCTCCACCGCGTTGGGCATGGCTGCGGGCCAGTGCGAAGTGATCTCTGAGCAATGAGCGGTTGGGTAGGCACGTCAAGGTGTCAAAATTCGCCATATGGCGGATGCGCTCCTCGTCCGACTTTTTCTCGGTGAGGTCGGTAAAGGTGGCAACATAATTCGCTGTTATTCCATGCTCATCGGTCATGCGGTTGATGACCTTCCAAATGGAATACACCGCCCCACTTTTGTGCCGATTCGAGATTTCACCCTCCCATGCGCCACTATTGTTGAGGCTGTGCCACATGGAGGCGTAGAACGTGCGCTCATGCAGCCCCGAAGCCAGCAGCCGGGGATTCGCGCCGATCACATCTGCCGGGCTGTAGCCGGTTATTTGGGAAAAGGCCGGGTTAATCAATAAAATAACCCCGTTTGCGTCGGTGATGAGGATGCCGTTGGGACTTTGCAAAAACACCTGTGCCGCCAGCCGCTGCTGCGCCTGCGCGGCCTTGCCTGCAGCGAGCTTGTGCTGCATTTCCCCCAATGTCATCATCAAGCGCCCAATCTCGTTGCTGCCGCGCACGCGCACTTTGGTAGTTAGGTCGCCCGCAGCCATGGCCTTGGCCACGTTTGCCGCCTCTTGCACCGGCCCGGTGATGCTGCGCACAAAGACCCAGCCCAGCGCCCCCACGGCGACCGCACCCAACGCCAACAGAATCAACATGCCAAAGGCCATTTGCTGCGCGCTGTTGGCGCGTGCTTGCAGCGTCTGCGCAAGCACCTCGGTGGCCTGCTTATTGAACGCATAAAGTCCATCGATGGTGCGGGTTAGCTCGTCAAAATACGCCTCCGGCGGGTGCTTGAGTTCCTGTGCATAAGTCAGCTTCTGCTCCGCGAGAATCAGCGTTTTGACAATCTGCTTCTGTTGCAACAGGGCCACTGCGCCCAAGCGGGCCTTGATGTCGGCATTGGCCTTGGCGGCCTTGGACAGGCTGTGAAACAAGGCGACCTGCACTTGCATGGCCCGCGTGTGGTCCACTTGCAGCAGGGTACGACCTTCCGCCGGCAAAACGCGCTGCGTAAGGTACACAGTACCGCGCGCACGCATAACGCCTAGACGCTCCGCCAGCACCATGGCATCTACCAGCGACGCCTGGACGAGCATCCGCGAGTCAAGGTGCGAATCGATTGACAAACCGAACTCGTCCATCACCGCCTCGCTCAGCAGAAAGTACCCGGCAGTCAGTTCAGTATGAAAATAGGTGCTGTCATCCGCGTCTAGCTGCTGACTGGCAAGACCCTGCTCCAGCGCCGCCCATGCATTGCGGTCCGCCGCCCAAAGCGCCATTGTGTGCGCCGACGCCGCCGATGACCTGAGGCTAAGATCAACCTGCGCCATGGCCTCGGTCAGCGCGTCGCGCACCGCAGTGCCGCGCTGACCGAGCGCTTCATTGCCGCTGAGAATGGCGGCAGCGATGCCACGGTGGGTTTGGGTGAGCTGGATTACGCGGCTGATGGCGCGCAGCAATGGTATGCCCTGCGCTTCTTTCCTGGCTAACGCCACGTCTTCGAACGCGCGCTCCAGGTACAAGGCGCTGGGGGGCATGACCAACAGCAGGGCCAGCAAGCCCAGAATCAGGGATTTTTGACGCAGGCTTAGGCGGTGCAAAATGGACATGGAATTGTTGCGTGAGAGGAGAGGGCAGTCATGCCAGAGGCGGAACGTGTCAATGTCCCGCAATTCGCAACTTGCTGTCTCGGCGTAAAGTGACGGCATCCGATTGCGCTAGTGTTGATTCCCCACTTGTGAGTCTGAAGAGTCGCATGGAATTGCTCACCGCCAGCACTTGCTGATGCAAAGAGCTGGCAGTCGCCGCCAGCTCCTCCACCATGGCGGCGTTTTGCTGGGTAATCGAGTCCATCTGCGTAATGGCTTCGTTTATTTGTGAAATCCCCACCGTCTGCTCTTTTGATGAATGGCTGATTTCATTCAGCACGGTGCTGACTTGACTCACGTGGTCCAAGGCCGATTGCATTCGCTCAAGGGCAGTAGATGTTTGGGTGCTACCTACGTTAATTCGCTCGACAGATTCGCTTATGAGTTGCTTAATTTCTTTGGCGGCGACGGTGGTGCGCTGTGCCAATGAGCGGACCTCGGCTGCAACTACGGCAAATCCTCGCCCTTGCTCACCAGCTCTTGCCGCTTCAACCGCTGCGTTCAGAGCCAGAATATTGGTCTGAAACGCAATGCCTTCAATCAATTGCGTAATCTCAGTTATCTTGGTAGATGACTTTGCGATGTTCGTCATCGTGCCTGAAACCGACTGCACCGCCTCATTGCTGCGAATCGTGACTTGCGTTGTTTCATGGGCCAAAGACGACCCTTTTGCAGCCGAGGACGCACTTTGCTGCACGGTGCCGTTAATTTCTTCCATGGCAGCAGCGGTCTGCTCCAGACTGCTGGCCTGCGACTCTGTACGTGCAGACAGATCCTGATTGCCTTCGGCAATCTCTCGTACGGCAATACTTAGCTGATCTAATTCCGTGCGCACGTCGCTGACGACCGTACGAAGGTTGACGGACAACTGCATTAAGGCTTGCTGCAACTGTCCGGCGAGCCCGTCTTCGCCCATTCGAACGGTGTATGACAAATCGCCAGCCGCAAGGTGGTTTGCATCGTCCACCAGCGCGTGTAGGGGACGTATATTAATGTTCCAAAGAACCCACGCGGCAATTCCACTGCTTGCGAATGCCAGGGCGATTAACGCCACCCAAGGTAAGTCCAGTGCCACGCCGATCAATACCAGCAGCGCAGGCAAACCTTGAATTACCACTTGCTTCGTCAATGCCCCAAGGCGAAACAGACTTCTCAAACGACCCACCAAATCCACCCGGAATAAATTCCCCCTGTGAAGTTCCCATCTCTTTGTGCCTGCTGCCGCATCGGCACGCATTCTTGAATACAGCAGTTCGGCCGCATCCACGGAGGTTCTATCCGGAATAGTCCTCACGGAGAGGTAACCCGTGATGGTGTCGCCATTCAACATAGGGGTCGCATTGGCGCGGACCCAATAGTGGTCCCCATTTTTACGCCGGTTTTTGACTAACCCTGTCCACGGTAGCTTGGACTGTATGGTGTCCCACATGTCCCGAAAAGCTTCCTCTGGCATCTCCGGGTGGCGGACAATATTGTGAGGTTGCCCGATAAGCTCGTCGTTGATATAGCCGCTGGCCTCCACAAAGGCGCTGTTGCAATAGACAATACGCCCTTTTAAGTCGGTGACGGAGACGAGTGTTAAGCCTGCGCCCAGTGGGTATTCATTGTCTGTAACGGGAAGGTTTTTCCTCATAGCCAGCTTTCCATTTCGTTATCCTCGCAACGAGAAGTGCGTTCGGAGATGCCCGGATATTGATCTACGCCAAACGCCTGCATATTGATCTAGATCAATATGGGTAAAATCAGGGCTTACCCTATTGACTACATCGTGAAAAAAAAAGACATCAAATGGGCGATGTGCCGGAAAAATCTTGAATAAGCGAACGAACTCACAATTTTTCTGTGAATATCTCAGCGTGTGTTTTCGCCCTTGATTCAGTGTGATAACCCCAAGGACGCCACCAAACGAGCCCACATCAATGGCTGGACCCAGCGGGAGTGGCGCCACCTGGACACTTGCCAGTTCGAGACCCTCATCAAAGCTCGCGTCCCTGGTTGACGACAATTACCGTGGCCGGTTAGCGACAACTATGTTGGCCGGTTAGAGGCCTACACCGGGCGGGTCCGGGAGGTGGGGCTACCGTAGAAC
>Ga0105047_10020743_pt1 | contig 10081 bp, 8 predicted proteins | sample MAT04_FD_78384 | JGI IMG/M metagenome (GOLD analysis project Ga0105047, IMG submission 78384) | Freshwater microbial communities from Lake Fryxell liftoff mats and glacier meltwater in Antarctica - MAT-04 (megahit assembly) | ecosystem: Environmental > Aquatic > Freshwater > Ice > Liftoff...
CCTACATCATCGGGATGCCCAGCTCGCGCCAAACCCCCCTAGTAGGCCGATATGCAACCAGTCAAACGCCGATGCGCCCAAACCGCCCACATATCCCTTCTCATCACAACAGTTTCAAAGAGCAAGAGGACAAAACAAACCGAGGCGCCGGTTTCCCAGCGTTCCCCGAACCGCCTTGTCTTCAGAATTTCCGTCGCAGCTTTCGCCGCACCCGATCCGTCTGGCCCGCCTTTCAGCGCACCGTTCGTTTCGGTGAAGCGGTATTTAGGTCAGGTCCCATCAACCCGCAAGAAGAAAATGACAGACGCATGACATTTTCTTCTGCACGCGCCGAATACTGCATGGTTTCAAGGCGTTGCGCCTCTGCGTCAGAGCGTCCCGGGCCCCTCATGCGTGATCTTGCCCCCCGCAACGGTCAGGGCGATTCCCGTCTTGCCAAGGCTGTGCGCCGGAATCGCCTCGATATCGCCGTCCAGCACCACCAGATCGCCCGCCAGCCCCGGACGCAACATGCCTGTCAGGTCCTCCATGTGCCCGGCCCAGGCGCCCCAGGCGGTATAGGCCAGCAGTGTCTCCGTCCGGCTCAGCCGCTCATCGGCACAATCAGGCCCGAACGGCACCCGCGTCAGCGCCGCCTGCATGCCCCGCATCACCGAGATATCCGTCACCGGCCAGTCACTGGCATAGGCCGTCGGCGCGCCCGCGTCCTTCAGGGTCTTCCACAGATAGGCGTCCTTCCAGCGCGCCGGATGAAACACCGTCCCCATCGCAGCCAGCGGGAAATCCATCGCTCCGGGAGGATGCGGCGGCTGCACGCTCGCCGTGATCCCCAAGGCGCCCAGACGCGGAATGTCGGCCCGATCGATCAATTCGATATGTTCGATCCGGTGCCGGCTGTCGCGCCCGCCGTTGGCCTTTTGCGCTGCCTCATAGCCGTCAATCGTCACACGCACCGCGCCGTCGCCGATGGCATGCACGGCAATCTGCAGGCCCCGCCGGTCGATCTCGGTGCAGACCTTGTTGAACCACTCCGGCTCGAACAGCGGCGCCCCCCGCGTCGTCACCCCGGGATAGTCCTGCAACATGAAGGCCGTGCGGCTGTCCACCACGCCGTCCATGAACATCTTCACAAAGCCCGATCGCAGCCAGTCGCTGTGATAGTCCCGGGTCATCGCGCTGGCGCGCTCCAGCGCCGACAACGGCATGTCCGGCTTGAAATGGAATGGCACCACCACCCGCGCCGTCAGCCGACCTTCGGCCTCCATCTCGGCCAGAAGTTCCAGCGTATACAGATTGCCGTCCATATTCACGATCGAGGTGATGCCTTCAGCCGCCGCATGCGCCAGCCCGCGCGCGACGTGGTCCTTGTCCACCGCCCGCTCCGCTGGCGAGGGCGCAGCAGCCGGTTCCTCGCCGGTCGCGATCCCCAGATTGATCCGGCCGATCCCGGCCAGATCCAGGATCGGCGCAAAGGCGGCAAACTCGCGCAGCTCGCCGGTGGCAAGACCATCCGCCGCCATGACCACCTCATGTCCATGCGGCATCGCCTTGCCGGCGAGCAGCCCTGCCGCTTGCAAAGCCGCCGTATTGGCCCAGACGGTGTGGTGATCCATCGCGCGGATCGCAAACGGCCGACCGCCAGCGATGTCGTCCAGATCCGCCCGGGTGATCTCGCGCCCAAGGATGTGATAATCCGCGCCCTCGGCCATCACAAACCCCAAGCCGGGCCGCGCCGCCGCATAGGCGTCATAGGCCGCACGCAGCTTGTCCTCGCCGTGCAACGTGTCCAGATGCAGATGTGGCAACTCCGCCCCGCCGAGTCCCAGATGCATGTGGCTTTCGACAAACCCCGGCAGCACCGAGCGCCCGCCCGCGTCGATCACCCTGGTCCCGGGCCCGGCCAGCGCTTCGATCTCGGCCGCAGACCCCACGGCCAGCACCTTTCCCGCAGCAATCGCCACCGCCTCGGCCCGAGGCCGCGCCACGTCCATCGTCAGCACCCGGCCATTTGTCACGATCAGATCAGCCTGCACGTCTCAGCCTTTCACAGAAGCCAAAAATATCCCGGGGTGAGCGCCCCGGCGCTAGGGGCAGCGCCCCTGCTATCAGCCGCAGAGCCCCTCGCGTCCGGTAGGATGGGCATTCATGCCCATCATTCGCCCGAACCGACACATCGGGCAAAATGGGCATTCATGCCCATCTACCTCACCATCGCCACCCGCTCCGCCATCGCGCACAGCATTTCAAACATCAGGTTCACCGCCAGCCAGGCCGTCCCCCCGGCCTGATCGAACGGCGGCGAGACCTCGACGAGGTCCGCCCCGACAATATCCAGCCCCCGCAGCCCCCGCGCCACCTGCAACGCCTGCCACGAATTCGGCCCGCCCACCTCGGGCGTTCCGGTCCCCGGCGCAAACGTCGGGTCCACGAAGTCGATGTCATAGGTCACGTAAGTCGGCCCCGTCCCGACAATCTCCCGCACTTCGCCCATCACATCCTCGGCCCCGCGCGCATGAAACTCCTGAATTGGAATGATGCGGATGCCATGGGCCGCCGCATAGTCCCAATCCTCGCGCCCGTAAGCCGTGCCCCGGATGCCGACCAGCACATAGCGGTGCGGATCGATCAGCCCCTCCTCCATCGCGCGGCGGAACGGCGTGCCATGCGTCAGGCGGGCATTGCCGAAATAGACGTCGTTCAGATCGGTATGGCTGTCGAACTGAACCAATCCCACCGGCGCGCCCTTGGCCAATCCGCGCAGGATCGGCAGCGTGCACAGATGATCGCCGCCCCCGGTCAGGGGCCGCACCCCCGCCGCCTTCACCCGGGCATAAAACGCCTCCATCCGCGCCAGACTGTCCATCAGATCGCCCGGATTGGGCGCCACATCCCCCATGTCCGCGCAGTTTGCCAGATCGAACGGCGCGACCCAGGTCATGCCGTTCTGGCTGCGGATCATCGTCGAGAAGTCCCGCAACTGCCGCGGCCCGTGCCTTGGCCCCGGACGGTTGGTCGTGCCGCCATCCCAAGGCGCGCCGATCAGGCCAATCTCGACCTCGCCAAACCGCGCATGGTCAAACGGCACATGCGGCAGGCGCATGAAGGTCGGAATGCCGGCGAATCGCGGCAGCTCAAGACCGGAGACGGGCTGGAAAAAGCTGCGATCACCGCTCATAGGCGCCTCCAGGCCGCGGGCCCCCGAACCGGGGCCCTGCCGCAGACAAGCATCGCGCGAACCCCGCCGCTGGTTCAACTGCGACATCGCCCGGCGCGAAATCGCGTCCTGCCGGCCCCTCCTGACGCGAAACCCTTGACCACGCCGCAGCTTCAGGTGCTTATCGCTGCAAAACCCGTGCAGGAAACCCCCCATGTTCAGCAAAACCGCCGATCCGACCGTCGCCCCCCCCACCACCGGCGCGCTTCGCACCTCCAACGCCAAGTCGGTGCTGGCACAGGATCTGCGCATCACCGGCGAGATTTCCTCTTCCGGCTCCATCGAGATTCTGGGCGAGGTCGACGGCACCATCCATGCGCGCGGCCTGACCGTAGGCCCGGAAGGCCGGGTTTCAGGGACCGTTACGGCGGAAGTGGTCGAGATCAAGGGCAAGCTGGACGGCAAGGTTGTCTCGGAAAGCTTCACCTTGCGCGCGGCAGCCGAAGTGGTGGCGGAAGTGACCTACACGACGCTGATCATCGAAAGCGGCGCCTCGATCGAAGGCAAGTTCGCGCTGAACAAGGTCTGATCCTGTCGCAGCCGCCGGGGGTTTCACACCCCCGGACCCCCGTGGGAATATTTGTGGCTTCTATGAGGGGACGGGGTGTGGAGCCAACGGCAGAGCCTCTGGTGATCCGAACCGATGACGGTCCCATCGCCTTTCTGACCCTGAACACGCCTGCGAACCTGAACGCGCTCGGCACCGCGATGCTGACGGCGCTGGATGCGGCGCTGGACGGGATCGGCGACGGGGTCCGCGTTGTGATCCTGCGCGGCGGATCGCGCGCCTTCTCTGCCGGACACGACCTGCGCGAGATTCAAGCCTATCGCACCGACCCCGACAGCGGCGCGGCCCGGTTCCGTGCGCTGTTCGACCTGTGCGCTTCGGTGATGCAAAAGCTGGTCGCCCTGCCCCAGCCGGTCATCGCCGAGGTGCGGGGCGTTGCCGCTGCCGCAGGCTGCCAGCTGGCCGCGAGTTGCGATCTGGTCATGGCCGCCGAGACCGCGCGTTTTGGCGTGAATGGCATCGACATCGGCCTCTTTTGTTCGACCCCGATGGTCGCCCTCACCCGCAAGATCGCCCCTTCTGCCGCGCTGGAATACCTGCTTACCGGCGAAATGATCCCGGCCCTTCGCGCGCAGCAGCTTGGCCTTGTCACGCGCTGCCTGCCCGAGGCAGAGGTGACAGAGGCAACCCTGACCCTCGCCCGCCAGATATCCGCGAAACTGCCTGTCGCCATCCGCCTCGGCAAACAAGCCTTCCGCGCTGCCGTCGGCCTGCCCTTGGATCAAGCCTATCAGGCCGCCGGTGCCGTCATGTGCGCCAACATTCTGGAGCCGCAAACGGCAGAAGGCATTCAGGCTTTCCTCGACAAGCGCAAGCCCGACTGGGCCTAACCCTCCAGCGGCGGCCGCCGCAGCATCGCCAACGCCAGCATCAGCGCAAACACCGACAGCAGCACCAGCGCGGCAAAGATCCCCGGCGGACCCCAGATCGCCAGAAGCTGCGCGCCAAGGCTGGGGGCCAGCGCGCTCGCCAGCAGCGGCGCAATCGCGGCCACGCCGGAAATCCCGCCAAACCCGCGCCGCCCCAGCACATCCGCCAGCAGCATCGGCCGCATGATCGACATCAGCCCCATCCCCGCGCCCTGCGCGGCCACCACGGCAAACACCAACAGCGGCGCCGCCCCCGCCGCGACCAGCAGCAGTGCCGCCACCACCACCAGGCCCAGCGAAACCTGCGTCACGACCGCATTGCGCAGCCGCGCCCCGCCGCGAAACAGCACCAGTCGCCCGGCAAGCTGTGCCGGCCCCAGACAGGCCGCCGCCAGTGTTGCCGTCCCGGCAGCCACACCCCGGTCGTGAAACAGCGGCAGGATGTAGGTCAGCAACAACCCGTGATTCAGCCAGACCGCCGCAAAGATCGCCGCGATCCCCCAGAAAGCCGGCCGGCGCAGCGCCGCATTCAGGGCCGATCCGGCCTCCGTGTCCTCGGCGGCCGGACTTGGGGCGAGGTCCGGTCCCAGCCGCCGCACCGCAAGGGCATAAAGCGGCAAAGTGCCCAGCAGCGTCAGCGCCGCAAAGCCGAAATAGGCGTGCTGTCCGCCGAACGTCGCGCCCAGCCAATGTCCCAGCGGAAACGTCAGCGTGCCCGACATGCCCGCAAGCATGGTCACGCGGGTGATCGCGGGCCGCGCCTCGGCCCCCAGGCGGCGCGTCAGCAGCGAGAAGACCGTCTCATAAACCGCCCCCGCCTGCGCCGCACCGATCACCACCCAGCCGCCCCACCAGACCCAGGGGTTCGGCGCCAGCGCCAGCGCCGCCATCGCCAGCGCCGCAACGGCAGGCAGCACCAGCAGCATCCGCCGCCCCTTGCCGCGGTCCACCACCCAGCCGGTCAGCGGCGTCAGCGCCGCCATCGTCAGCGTCCCCAGCGTCGGCCCCAGCGCCAGCGCCGGTTTGCCCCAGCCCGTCTCCGCCTCCAGCATCGGCAGCAGCGCCGGAAAGGCATAATAACTGCCCGCATAGATCAGCAGCAGCCCCAGCGCGAGCAGCCAGACCGCGCTGGACTCCTCAGGGTTCACAACCCGTAAAGCCCGCCGAACTTCGCCTCCAGATAGTCCAGCAGCGGCCCTTCACTGGGCTCAAACCCGCAAGCCAGCGCAATCGTCTCACGCGGGGCCCGCAGCCCGCCATGCCGCTGCAAGTTCTCGCGCAGCCAACCTGTGGCAGCCGAGGGGTCGCCCCGCGCAAGGTCCGCGTCCAGATCGGGCACCGCTTTGCGCAAGGCCTGATGCAGACAGCCCGCATAGACATTGCCCATTGCGTAGGTCGGGAAATAGCCGAACAGCCCCACCGACCAATGCACGTCCTGCAACATCCCGTTCGACGGCTTGTCCACCGTGACCCCGAAATCGGCACGAAACCGGTCGTTCCAGGCCGCTTCCATGTCCCCAGGTACCAGATCGCCGCGCACCAAGGCCCGCTCCAGATCGAAGCGCATCATGATGTGCAGATTGTAATGCACCTCGTCGGCCTCGGTGCGGATGAATCCCGGCTGCACCCGGTTCACCGCCCGGGTGAACGCCTCCGGCCCGGCAATCCCGAAATCCCCGAACCGCTCGCGCATCTCGCCGTACATCCAGCCGGTAAAGGCCGCGCTCCGCCCCATCTGGTTCTCGTAAATCCGGCTCTGACTTTCATGCACCCCCATCGAGCAGCCATGCCCCAGCGGCGTCAGCGCATAGTCAGGATCAATCGACAATTCATAAGACGAATGCCCAACCTCATGGATCACCGAGTAGATGCAGTTGAACGGATCGCTTTCGGAAACCCGCGTGGTGATCCGGCTGTCCGACCCGCCGCCGCTGCTGAACGGATGCACCGCCATATCCATCCGCCCCCGCGTCCAGTCATAGCCGAACGCCGACGCCAGATCCCGCGCCAGCCGAAGCTGCGCCGCCTCGCCAAACACGCCCGAGATCGCCTTGGGCACCGGCTTGCCCAGCACCTTTTCCCGCAGCGCCACCAGCCTCGGCCGCATCCGGTCGAACATCGCCGCAATGCGCTCTGCCGTCTCGCCGGGCTCGTAATCGTCGAGAAGCGCGTCATAAAGATCGCCGCCCTGCGCCAAAGCCGCCGCCTCTTGCCGCCTCAAGTCGATCACCTGAGTCAAAGTCGGCAGGAAATCCTCCACCCGGTCCGCCGCCCGCGCTTCGGCCCAGATGCCCTGCGCCAAAGACGTCACCCGCGCCAGTTCCTGCGCGAGGTCGGTCGGCACCTTGGCCGCCCGCACGAACGCCCTGCGGATCAGCCGCAATTGCGCCTGCCCCTCGGCATCCTTCGGGTCGGCAGCGTCCAGCCAATCCTCGATGCGCGGATCGATCCGGCGCGCATGCAGCACCGCCTCCATCGCCGCCATTTCTTCGCCGCGCTGTTCGGCCCCGGCGCGCGGCATCATGGTTTCCTGATCCCAACCAAGCCGCTCGCTCACGAAAGACAACGCCTCGGTCTGGCGCTGATGTGCCATCAGTTTCGCATAAGCGAAGTTGTTGGTCATGCCGTGCCCTCCCGGATGGAGCCTTGGATCGGATAGGCGCTCAGATGCCGCGCCCGCAGGATCAACACCCACAGCAAGATTGCGCACAACTGGTGGGTGATGGCGACATGCAGACTGGCCGCCGACAGGGCCGTCCAGATGCCCAAGGCCACCTGCACCAACAGGACCGCCATGACGGCATTGAAGGCGCGCCGTGTCGTCGCATAGGCCGACTTTCGCGCCCGCAGCCAAACCACCACGCCATAAATGAACAGCAGATAGCCCGAGATGCGGTGGATGAACTGCACCAGCCCCGGATTTTCAAACAGTGCCCGCCACGTCGTCACGCCGTCCACCGTGAACGCATCCGCCGGAAAGAACGACCCGTTCATGTCCGGCCAGGTCGGAAAATTCCGCCCCGCATCAATCCCCGCCACCAGCGCGCCCAAAAGCACCTGCAACATCATGAAATGCATCAGGCCGGTGGACATGCCAGACAGCCGCCGCTCGCCATTCCGCCGCGCGGTCAGCAGATCCGTCTCGCTGCGCCCCAGAAGGAAGATAAACCACGACGTGAAGCCCAGAATGGTGAACGCCAGCCCCAGATGGATCGCCAGCCGATACGACGCGACCGAGATCATGCCGCCCTTTAACCCGGACGACACCATCCACCAGCCAATCGCCCCCTGAAGCCCGCCCAAAGCGCCGAGGAACAACAAGCGCCGCGTCCACCCCGCCGGCACCTTGCGCGCCAGCAAAAAGCCGGCAAACCCGATGCTCCAGACCAGCCCCACCAGCCTCCCCAGCTCGCGGTGCCCCCATTCCCACCAGTAGATCGCCTTGAACGCCGCCACGTCCATCTGCGCGTTCATCAACTGGTACTGCGAGCTTTGCTGATACTTGGCGAACTCCACCTGCCAGTCCGCGTCGTTCATCGGTGGCAGCGCCCCCATCACTGGCCGCCATTCGGTGATCGATAGCCCCGAATCCGTCAGCCGCGTCAACCCGCCGACCAAAATCATCGCCGCCACCATAAGAAAGATGACCGCCAGCCAGACCCGGATCGCCCCGCGCGCGCCCTTGGCCGGCGTATCAATCATCCCGCCGCCGTTCTGGCGCGAGGCGCCAGACCCCGTCCCGACCTCTTCAAAAATGCTGCGCTGCCCGGCCATTTGTCGCCCCCGCTTTGGGCTGGAACCTAGTCCGGCTCTGGCGTGGCGGCAAGGCTCTCCCCCGGCGTCACAGGCGCGCAGGCAGGTCAGGCCTGCTTCATCCGCGCAAAGAAATCCTTTTCTCTGGCATTGGGGCCGGACGGATTGCGCGTCCAGGACGCGTTTTCCCGCACCGCCCTGGCCGGCACGCCGACCAGATACTGACACGGGCTGGAACTCATCGTCGCAATCGCGCCTGCCCCCAGCACACAGCCCGAAGCGATCAAAGCTCCGGCCATCACCATCGCCCGGCGTCCGATCCAGACATGCTCGCCAAGTTCGATCAGCTTGCGCCTGGCATTGGTCAGCAGCATCGTCTCCAGATCAACAAGCCCGTGCTGATCGCCTGCCTGCAGCAGAACATCGTCCGACAGCATGCAATCCGGCCCGATCCGCACCTCGGCATTGTCCACCACGATCTTGCAGCCGTTGATCGTGGTCCCCGCGCCGATTTCAACGACCGGGTCGCGCCAAAAGCGGACATCGACGACGCAGCGCGTCTCGGCCCCGACCGTCATCCGGACCGGATCAGAGCCAATGTGCAGCGTATAACTGCCGCGCGCCCCGGCGCCGAACTCGAACCGACATCCGGACAGCTTTTGCCCGGCCGCACCGGCCCGCTTCAGGCGGATCGTCGGCAAATCCTCCGGTGCGCCGTCAAAGGCGACGATGTTGTCGTCGGCAAATCCATCCTCCACATCAATCGCGCGGCGGCATTTGCCCAAAGTGTACTCGATCACGTCACTCTGCCCCTCGCTGCATGGCACCCCTTGGGCCCGGCGGCCCTGCGCTGCCTTGATGCGCAAACGCTCGCACTTCAGCTACCCGGCTGCAAGAGGTGTGGATTTTGGGGTGTGAAATCGGGGTGTGAAAACCTTTCCACTTTCCTAATTCCACGCTTAAAATATAGCAATATCAATGCAATACGAAGGGTTGCACGCGTGAAATCTCACTTGTCCTGGACACGCAGGCGGTAGGCAATCTGCCGCAGCATCCCGTGCAGGGTCTGCACTTCGGCCCGCGTCAGGCCCAGCCTGGCCCACATGTTCCGCAGGTTCAACTTCATCCCCTCCGCCTTCTTTTCCGGAAAGAAGAACCCGGCGGCCCCCAGATCTTCCTCGTAATGATCGCCCAGCTTTTCGATCTCCAAAGCCGAGGCGTATTCCGTCCCGCCCATCGCCATGACCTCGGGCGGCACCGGAACCCCCTCCCGCCGCCATTCATAGCCCAGCAGCAGCACGCATTGGGCAAGGTTCAGGCTGGGAAACTCCGGGTTCACCGGCACGGTGATCAAGGCCTGCGCATGGACCAGATCCTCATTCTCCAGCCCCGCCCGTTCAGGCCCGAACAAAACCCCCACCCGCTTGCCCGCCGCCGACAAGGCCCGCGCCTGAACCATCGCCCGCTCTGGCGTCAGGATCGTTTTGGTAAACTCCCGCCCCCGCGCCGTTGTAGCGAAGATATAGTCGCAATCGGCAATCGCGGCCTGAACACCCGGATACAGCCCCGCCCCATCCAGCACCCGCCCCGCCCCGCTCGCCATCGCCGCCGCTCTGGGCGAGGGCCAGCCGTCCCGAGGGTCCACCACCCGCATCCGGTCAAGCCCGAAGTTCAGCA
>Ga0105047_10020744_pt1 | contig 10081 bp, 7 predicted proteins | sample MAT04_FD_78384 | JGI IMG/M metagenome (GOLD analysis project Ga0105047, IMG submission 78384) | Freshwater microbial communities from Lake Fryxell liftoff mats and glacier meltwater in Antarctica - MAT-04 (megahit assembly) | ecosystem: Environmental > Aquatic > Freshwater > Ice > Liftoff...
AACGCTGGCCGTTCTCCTAATCGCTGCAGAGCACAAGTCCCCTGAGGAAAATCCGCCATGTTCAGCAGGAATGCACTCACACGCAACACTCCTGGAACGACAAGTGGCGATGGCCATACGGGCAAGGCAAGACCAAAATTTCCTTCTCTAAACTGCTCCAAACAAACTAGATCATCAGCAATGAGTCCCAAGGTGACCATGTCCAGGGCATTGATCCTTATCCTGTATATATCCTTCAGCGATCCCTCACCCTCCATACACTCTATCCGGAAGTCCTCTCTCCTGTCGGGCTGTCCAGTCTGAAGGACGGGCGATTTTAGTCGCAGGCTGGCAAACTGGGCTGCCAATCGATCAGCGCACATTTAACAAACCCTATTTCCTTTTCCATGGATGAGGCTGCGCTCCTCGTAAGACGCGATTTACTCTTTTATCGTTTGGATAGAAGGAGATCACTTGGTTCCTCAGGGAACACTGTGTAGAACATCTGGAGTCGTCATATAGTCTTCTCGGTGCCTGTTTTTTAGCTTGCCAGCCCAAAGACCAGGCTAGTTCTTCCTCGGAGCATCAGCAAATATTCTCCAAACCACATTCCCGTCGTTCTTCCCATTTCCATCCGGCCAATCAAACGGCTGCCACCATTCTCATGCGTTCACTCTCTTTCCAAGAAGATCGTGACGATGGTCTCAGAATTGAAACCCCCTACTCACCTATTACTTCATCCAGCGCAACCTTGGTTCTCTCCACCGTTGGGTACAAATTTAAATATTTGAGATTCGATATTTCCTAGGAGTAATGTCCTCAAGGGCTTTGTCACTTTGGATGGACCCAATATCGAAAAGGCCGAGATTCAGATGCACTTTGCTCCCCTCAATAGAGGCCATGTGGCCACCATGGTTAAGGATCCAGCGGTTCCTTCTCCGCAGCTCCCCCAAGTGGTCCGTTGTGGTCAGCTTATCCGCATAGCCCTTGAAGAGCTAAAAATTCCCATGGTGTCCCTCATTGATTGCCGGGACGATCAGCACCAGTCTCTACTTCAGCTTCATGTAGGATTAGACCGGACAATCAACCGACTGGAGCAAGCCCTGTGTACTCTCCAAAGTGGAAGCCAGATAAGCCTGCCCCTCATTCACCCCAATTCGGTGGACCAAGTGCAATTGCTCTTTTCTATCCGAGATGCCAGCATTGTGGCTCAGGCAATTGTGCCTGGTGGATCCTTTGAGAATACCAATATTGCCCAGGAGCACTTTACGTCGGATAGTCCCAGGGGAAGAGCTTCCACTCGCGGATCCATTGTATCCATTTCCTCACCAGCTTCCACACCCAAATCTAAAATTGGCAAACACCCAACAGAGGGAACCGTCGTAGAAGTGGAGTCAGTTGTACCCTCCTTGATGGCCGTCAAAGAAATTGTTCAAGATTGTCTAAGGTCCCTATTGAGGCTGCGCACTCAATCAAGGAACCTCATGGACATTTACGACAGACACCTCAGACTTACGACCGCATAATTCAATATTTAATTCTTTCATGATCGGGCCTTCATCCTCCCAAATGTGCGCGGAGATAGTGGCAAACTTTTATGCATGTGTCAAAGAAGCTGGCCTGAGTGGACGGATAGCAGGTCGATGTGACAAATTGCATCAAGAAATGGATGCATGTCTCGACAAAGAGGTATCAACTATTTTTGCTCGTGAATCGTTTCCCTGTAGACAGCAATTCGGAAAAAGGAAAACCTAAAAGCGGCTAGAGAACGCATGGAACGATTTGAAAAGACGAGGAATCAATAAACTGTAAAATATGTAAAACAAGGAGGTCATCATGCTTGCGTGGTCAGTCGTTGAAAGGTGGGATTGCCTCGACGAGCGGTTCCTGCCCCACCAGCGAGCTGGAGAAACTCTTCCTCGACCAGATCATCCAAGGCAGCGCGAAGCCAACGTTCATTTACAGCCTAGCGAAACATTAAATGGAGCAAGTAGATGGTACAATGGAAGATTGCGAGTTCATTTCGGCCAGGATGGTGGCAAACTCGATAGAGTGAAAGTTGCGCTGCATGATGAGGCTTTTAACTTGGCGCTTGAGCTCCGCCTGCCGTTCACGGAGGGCCGAGCTTTTGCCTGTCGCTATCAGATCCATATCAATGCGGCCGGTAAGGGGGTCGATGGCATAGGAGAGGAGGGCTTCCCTCACCAGGCGAATGGCCTCGTTCACGTCGCTGACCTCGACGGACTGGGAGAGCCTAAAGTCAGAACAATCTCCGTGGAAGGTGATGGGTACCTCATCTTAGCATGAGCTTCAGCCAGTCGCACGAGGCTTTCCAGCTGGCGAGTTGTGGCGCTGACGGTCTTGCCAGCTGACGAGCCATTAACCTTGCGCATGGCCACGTAGCCGTCAGCCAAGGCTCGCGTTGCTTCGTCGGTTAAATGGGGCCTCAGTGTGCGGGCATGGGAAATGTACCGGGCCAGAAGGGGGACGCTGATGTTGTTGCTCTGGCTGCTGTTCCGCTGGCTATGATTGCTGCTTCCGTAAAGCTGCACAATGTGCCTGCCAAGACGCTGGTCGGCCTCGGCATCGATGGTGTCCAGGAGCAGAAAGATAATGTCGAAGCGGGAGAGGATGGTGGGCGGGAGGTTGAGGTTCTCGACGATGCTGCGGGCGGGATTGTACTTGCTCTCGACGGGGTTGGCCGAGGCCAGGATGGCCGTTCGGGCATTGAGCGTGGTGATGATGCCGGCCTTTGCGATGGAGACGGTTTGCTGCTCCATTACTTCGTGCAGGATGGCGCGGGTGTCTTCGCCCATCTTGTCAAACTCGTCGATGCAGCAGATGCCTCCGTCGCTCAGGACGAGGGCCCCGCTCTCGAGGACCAGCTGGCCGCTCTCAGCATCCCTCGTGATGTAGGCCGTGAGCCCGACGGCCGAGCTGCCCTTTCCGCTCGTGTAGATGCCCCGGGGGGCCAGCTTGTGCACGTAGTTGAGCAGCTGCGACTTGCTCACACCGGGATCGCCTGCCAGGAGGATGTTCAGGTCGCCCCGGAAGCGCATCTTGGACGAATTCGACGACGAGGCCGCAGTGCTGGAAGCCCCGAGGTACTTGCTGATTCCACCACAGAGCTGCAGCAAAAGTCCCTTTTTGACATTGGGCAGTCCCCACACGCTGGGCGCAATGGCCTCGGAAAGCCGCTCATAGAGGTGGGGCGATTTGGCCAGTTCATGCAACTCGTCAGCTAACGAAGAAGGAGAAAACGCTTCTTCCTTGTCTCGGCCGCCACAGACCAGCAGATCTTCACGCGACGACGATGCCCCCTGTGCGATGGCCGCTTCTTCGTCTTCCACGTCCATGGCCAGCTGGCGGTCGCGGTCGATGCGCTGCAGATGGAGGACATCGAGGTAGGTGCGGAAGAGGGCGCGGACCTTGCGCTGCCGCGGATTGATGCGGACGGGGGCGGAGCGGTAGATGGCCGTGATCTGCAGACGGTCCCCGGGACGGACCATGTCGACGAGGGCATCGTACAGACACAGCGTCACCGTGTGCGGCGTCTGCCCATCAGGGATGGCGTCGGGCGTCTCCTGCAGCTTGATGAGCTGCTTGTCGCTGAAGAGCGACCGGTTGTGCACCAGCTCCATGCTCATCACTGCATGACACTCCGCCCGGGGACAGTGGCTGGGCTCGCTGATCCGGCCCCGCACATTCTCAACCGTGTGGCCGTGGCCGCAGGCCGTGCAGCGAAAGTAGGCCAGCCGCATGTCGGGCAGCACATTGCTGACCCGCACGACCAGGCCCCGCACCACCACCAGCTTGTCAATGTCGCTTGGATCCAGCGAGCGCATGTTGCTGCTGGAACTGATGTTGAACGGCCGCACCTGGATGGGCTCGGCTGCTGCAGACTGCGCCTCGGCCGGGAAGCGGGCCGCAAAGGCCTCGTTCACGACCACGTCCATGAGGGCCACAATCTCACTGGGATAGTGCTGCAGCTGCTGGGCCAACCGTGCCGTGGCGGGGAACGCCCGAAGATTGGCCACGTCCAGGTTCAGATTGTACAGCTCCGTGTCCCGGATCTGCTGCAACAGTCGCGGGTACAAGGGCTCCACGTCCATAGCCGTAATAGAGGGCATTGCAAACTCCTCGTCGTGCATCCCTTCTTCCTGCTTCTGGCGCGCCTCCCACATTTTGCGATGGGCTGCCGTAAAGCTGTCGAGGAAGGAGCGAAACGAGCTCATGGCCTCGGAAATCACAATGTTTGTGCCCCAGATGACGCGCACTCGGGAAGACTCTCCTCCACCAGCTTCTTCTTCGGCCAATCTCCTAGGATCTGCGGCTCGGAAAGGATGGCTCTCGGCCAGGGACAGGTCGTCTTCTGCACCGCGCCGTCGAAGGGCTGGAGCAGCTGCAACAGGGCGACTAGTTGGTCCCTCCAGCATCGACTCGTCCAGCTGCGACATGTTGCTCTGGTCGGCACTGAACATGGTCGCCCCGATGTTGGCAGGGGAACCGATTGGAAAGACATCCGATGTTCCCTCCATGCTCGCTGAATTCATGCCCTGTCCACCGCCACTGGTCACAATCGTGCTACCCGCCATGAAGAATGCATTGCTGGCTGCCTCGGGCACAGTCGACGGAGGCGTGGCCCCAGGCATCATCAGGGGCCCATTCATTGTATCCAGCTGGCTCGCCGGAAGATCAGCGCGCTGGCTCCGATTCTCCTGGCTATCGATTTCTGTCTGTATCGTGTTATCGTCCTCTCGCCGCGAATCGCTCTCGGAGTATTCGCTGGCATTCAAGTAGTTATTGTCTCGCGCATGGCTATCATCCGACGACGATGGCATTCTAGCAATCAATCGATTTTGGCGCCAGAGATCGGCCGAAAAGAACGAGAAATTGGTTATTCTTTATTTGGGACAAATCCTATTCGACCGCGGTCCAGGTCGTAGATTGTGTAAAAGGCCCGCAGGAAGGGCGTACCGAGGATCCACATGGGTCCAGTGGGCCCCTCAATGTCTTGTCCTGCAATTGCACTGATGCATCGTGTTCTTCCTCGTTGAAGAACCTCCATGATGTAATTCTCTGGAGTCAGTCGCAGCTCCTGGCTGTCCGGTCCTCCAAGCCACAGACAGAGATCTGGGAGCTCATTTCGTCGCGCACAATCGATAAGCTCATACCGGCCATTCTTTCTGGCTTTGATGAGGCCGTCCTTGTTGAATCGACGGTGTATGCGATGGGCATCCATTTCGGGAACAATGATGGACGAAACGGTTGAAGCAATCTGCATCTGTCTGCGAAAGTTCCATCGCTCATATCCTTCAACGGCAAAGCGCTGCAGACTGACTTGCCATTGGTGGTCTTTGGTTGTTCTTGCAAAGAGGACCGTGCTGCCATTGAAGTGGTTCCGATCAACGCCTCCCAGGATGAGCTCGCCAGCCACTTCTTTTGAATTCCTCTCCTTTTTCCTTCGAAGCCACAGCGAGAACATTGGTCGGTAGAGCAAGCGATCGGACTGCAGATTGCTCAGCGCGCTGGTTCCTCCCGCTGACGAGGCCTCGGGAGCCAAGCCAAAGACCCCATCAAAGACGGCCACGTTAGTGCCTCTTCGAGCCGCAAAGGCCTGGCCGAATATGCGCGTTGCCTCGACAAATTCTTGCTCCACAATCGGCAGCCCTCCAAGGTGCACCGTGTCTAAAGCCAAGTGTCCCTGCACTACTCCGCCCGTACCATAGTTAATGGTCACCATTGGGTCAGTCGCGCTGATGTTCTGATAGCTGCTGCTATGTTGGCTTGAGTAGCGTACCCGATGGGAGCAGGCCAACGATCGGCATCCAATGCTGGGAACCCACAGCCCCGTCGTTGCCGTATCAAAGAGCACATCAAAAAGCTGCGGCGGCGTGCCAATCTGGATATTACCATAGTAATGCTCTCCCCCCAGCAATGTCGATGCATGTGTAGTGTCTAAAGAACTTATCGATGACGATTCCTCCTCAATCGAATGTTCTTCTTCATGGCAAAATAGCAGCACTCTACAAATCAGTTGAGATCATAATATTATTAGCTCACTTTTGGACTCGAGCTTCAAATTGACTAAAGCAGAGACACAGGATCAGTGGGATCCGAATCATAGCTGGCCAAGTCAGACCTATTAGCCCTATTTGTATTGGGAGCTGATTGGGTCTTTGCAGCCAAAATCAATGTCCTGGCTTTCTCCAAAAAGTTGGTTGGCCTGGTTGATCAGAAAGCAAATATACCGCAACAAGACAATTGCTGAGTCCGTTGAGAGGCTTCGCCTTGACAAGGATAGGATTAAAGATCAGAGTACAGATATCTCTCAAATTCTGACTTAGGCACGCATTATGCCAAGGCTCTTGAAGAAAAGCACAAGCTAGCCGAAAAAGCCAAACGTTTCTGGTCCTTGACAAAGGAACGGATCAACCTGACTGTTGAATACTTTCGCCATCGGAACATTAACAAGTAAGTCACGATCATAAGCATTGTCTAATTCTTGCATATTTACATGAACTATTGGGAGAGCGACTAGAGGAGAAGGTTCAACCCCATGATAATACAGCATAAAGAAACGTAAGGGCTCAATCTTTCACCTAATGGCAGGATCAAAGCATGAGTGAAATCACGCGTACCAATGCGGGCGAATTTCCAGAAAAGGCCACGAATGCCAGCACGATTACGATCAAAGAGGGCGGGAGTATGTGCATGAATATAGGTGCAAGTGCAGATTAACAGCAGAAAGACCAAAAGGAGACTCTGAAAGTTGAACAGAGCAGACATGAAAAAGAAAGCATAATTAATTTCTGAGAGAAGATGGAAGACTCTACTCGGTCACAATTACAGGCCTTGTACGGGTTCCCCAAAGCCATACTTGTAGATAAATAGCAGGACTAAAACGGCGAGCAGGGACAGTAGGATAGGAACCAGGATACGCTTTGCCGTTTGACGCGCTTGAAGAGCAGCCTCTAGACGTCGGCGGCGGTCTCGACTATTCTCCTTCTTCTCATTGACATTTCTTCGAGAAACAGCAGGCATTTTGTCCTTTTATTCTTCTCAGTCTTGTAATTTGAATTTCAATGCCTGCGGACAGATAAAGACAGGGCCTCAGAGGCTGAGCAATTCAAAAATGATTCCATTGGTTAATGCAGAAGGCATAAATACAATAACTAACTATTGAATGTTAGTTAGTAATGGAGAAAGCCACTAAGGACGGCAGCCCTTTCAGCGAGAGCAGAGGAAGACAATTCGTGGGCGATCTGACCGTGCATGCGACACATAAAGTCAACATACGAAAGATTGGACTGAGACGACTTGCCAGCAGTAGCGGAAGCGGAACTTTCCTCGAGATGTGCGGCTTCCCGCCATTCTGATTCGACTGGATCATTCATGCCCTCACGTACAATAGTCAGATCGGAGCATGGCGCATTGTTGGCGATGAATGGAAGAGACAAGAGTGATCGTACCAGATAGGAGAATAGTGTGTTCAGTTGAGGCAATTTGGTACCCGTGACATCGGGGGAAGAGGCGCCCCAAAGCTGCTCCACCAAGGACGGATTAACGGTTGAGCCGACCCATAGAAACAGCTTTCCTCTATAATCTAGGATAATCAATAAATATATGAATGGGAGGAGCTCATACCTAAAAGGTAAATGCCTTGACTTTCGATAAACGCAGCGCCCAGCCTTGTTGTGATTTGGGGCAAGGCAGTGAGCAGTTGAAAGGGAAGGGTGCCCTGATCGAGCTGCTTCCCAGCAAATATTTCGGGCAGCTTGTGGAGGGCAAGCAGGGAAGGATACAAATAGCGGGCCATGCTTGTGCTGGACTTTTGAAGGAGGGCAGTGAGAGCAGCGACACGGGAGTCTGGCTCAATCAACGTCGATGCTTGAAAGGCTGGCGAGCGGTTGAGGGCGTGGGCGTAGATGGGAAGCAGCTTAAAAGGATCGGGGAGGACGAGCTGACTCGAGGACAGGCCTGCACAGCAGCAGCGTCGATAAGCGGCCAGCAACTGGGCGGCACGGACTTGGAGGGCCGAAGAAATGGCGGCCGGGGCGAGACGGGCTGAGCCCGCAGCCAAGGCGCGCTTCACGCTGAGCTGCCAGTAGGCGTCCAGGTCAGCATAGCGGAAGAGGGGTGGGGCCGTGGTGGCCAGGGGCAGACCGAGGTTGTGGATGCGGACGCGCCTCTGCCCCGTGGCGGCATCCGTGTGCAGGATGACGCACTGGGCATAAACCGAGACGGCACTGGAATCCTGGGCCGTGGGCAGCTTGGAGGCATCGTAGAGGAGGGACACGGCTAGGGTCTGGTCAGCGGCAAGCACCGCATAATTGCGCTGGTCGGGGCTGAGGAGGGCAGAGCCCGTGCCATGGTAGTCTTCGACCTGGAGGCCGTTGCTCATGCGGAGCCGCAAGACAGCGTCAAAGACAAAGGGCGTCCTGAGATGAGCCGCAAGTTCGGCACACATGCGAGGGCCATGGCGATCGGCAGCAAAACGGGGATAGTGGAGCAGATGGCCACTGCTGAGGGTAACCAGTGGCTGCAGACTGGCGAGGTCCGCATGGCCCGTGGGCGAGAGGCTGAGCAAGGAGACGGCCACACCGAACTGAGCAGCCTGCTTGCCAAGCTGCGAGTAGTAGTCAGTTTGGGGCTGAAGCAATGCCTCCTCGCTGGAAGAGGACGCGCGACTCTTGAGCTGACCGGGCCCAACGGAGCAGAGGGAGCTTTGGAAGAGGACAATGCGGCCACCGGTCGAGGACAAGGCCTGCAGGGCGAGCGAGAGGGCAGCGCCAAGACAGGAGTCGACGGTGCGGGTCTCGGCAAAGAGCTGAGGGAGACGGCCAAGGAGGGTAAGCACCTTTTGCTGGACGCCTTCTCGACGGAAATCGCAAAAGAGCCCATCGCCATGAAGGGGCAGGAAGGGATCGACGACATCGCCCATGACAAGCAACTGGGGCTCGCTCGGCCTCAAGTCAAAGAGACTGACGGAGCGATCAAACAAGAGCAGCGCCATCTTGCCGTAATAGTGCAAGGAAGAGGCACTGCCCTGGAGTTGTTCGCCGATGGCTTGTAGGGCAGCCTGAAAGGCACCGCATTGGACAGCGGCCCGGGAGCAGTCAACGAGGAAAAGCAGATTCGGCTGGGCGGGGGCGCGCGTCTTTTGCGTCGACCCTGCCAATTGGTGGTGGTAGAGGGAGGCAGCAGCCGCCTGATTGGGAAGGACCCAATCGACACTACCGTGGCAGAGTTCGGGGCGGATGGCCCGGTCGGTGCGACGGCCACTGGCGTCCAAATGGCAAAAATACCAGCTGGGCACTTCGTTCTCCATCCCGCAGATATTGCATTCCCAGGAACGACCGCCCCGTCCAAAGCGACAGAACACATTCACATAGGCTCTGCAGCGGTTGCAGCGGACCAGCGGATCGCTCCCTTCCCCTTCCCCTTCCGGCAGAGGAGCGGCAGCAATCAAGGGGACGCTGATGCCCTCGGCAAAGGGCTGCACGACAATTCCCAGGGGAATGCGGCTGCTGGTGTACAGTTCTTCACTGCAGGGCACCTGCCAGAGCGTGGGTCGCATAAAGAGCGACTGGCAGTTGCCCGTATCTTCTTCAAACGACGTCTCTGGATCCATTCCCAGCAGCAGTCCTTGTGTGGCCGGCAGTGGCGGAAGCTGCTCCACCCCCAACTGACTCGTCCGCAGCATTAACGGCAGATCTTCGCCCTCGAACAAGAATCGTTCTGCATCGGCACGTTGTGTAGCCACAATATCTGGCAATTGGGCTGCCATGAGTCGAGGCTGTTGCGGCTGCTGCTGCTGATAGAAATTTTGAGCTTGATTGTGGCTCATTGCCATTCCTCCTGGCTGATGAAATTGCTGTTGCTGTTGGGGCAAAGGCTGAGCAGCTGGAGGAGACATTGGCTGGTAGTATCTGGAGGGCACCACTGGATAACTGCCTCCCACGGGACTGGCCATGATGGGGGTGGTATTAGGGGGAGGAGCCATGTGTTGCTGCTCGTGAGAATATTGAGGCGCTTGCATAGCAGTTTGGCCATAGCTACTGGCACTAGGATATCCATGCCCTTGAAGGCTCCCTGCGGC
>Ga0105047_10020745_pt1 | contig 10081 bp, 7 predicted proteins | sample MAT04_FD_78384 | JGI IMG/M metagenome (GOLD analysis project Ga0105047, IMG submission 78384) | Freshwater microbial communities from Lake Fryxell liftoff mats and glacier meltwater in Antarctica - MAT-04 (megahit assembly) | ecosystem: Environmental > Aquatic > Freshwater > Ice > Liftoff...
CAAAGTCAACAGCAACAGCCAGGTCAAAAGCAAAACCGGGGCAGCGCCGTCCAGCTGCATGTGATGTGGAATGCGTAGCTTAAATAAAGTGCATATTTGTCTTGACCAACGGGTCCACTTTACTTCTGTGGTCGACATTCAACGTGCATCCGAAATCCAGTATTCTTTTGGCTTATGAACACAAGCATCCCTTTCACGGCAACCGAGGAAATACTTCAAGCGCTTGCGCGCCTGGGGCGTACTGAAGATATCAAGTTGTCGCCCGATAATCGGAAACTAGCCATTGCGGGTTTCGCTGAGAACAAAATCCTCCTACTGGACATTCGCCTTGAGCAGAACCAGGGGGGAACTTCGGTGCGGCTGACGGATTATGTCGAACTGGTTTCTCCCTGCTTGAATCGCCCACATGGCCTATGCTTTCTCGACGATGACACCCTAGTGGTCGCCAATCGCGAAGGCGATGTCGTAGTTTTCAAATTGCCCGATTTTTTCGCTGGCGACAGAGACTATTGCCCGTCCAGTCCTGATGCTTCAATCGACCCAAAGTGGACATTTTCTCCAGGCTCCGTCACTGCGTATGAAACCGCTCCCCACGTATTCAAGTTGCTGGTCTGCAACAATTATGCACACCACGTATCCCGTCATACGCTTCATATTCATGTTGATCAAATCCAAGTCTCAAGCAGCGAATTGCTGTTGACCCAGGGGTTTCAAGTGCCGGATGGCGTGGCCACCAGCCATGACCGACGCTGGATTGCTGTCAGCAATCACGGTACTCACAGTGTCGACATATTCAGCAATACTGTTGCGTTGGAGCAGGATGTTCAAGTGGTTGGCCAAGTGGTTGATCATGCGGTCGGCCAAGTGGTCGGCCATATGCGCGGCATCTCGTATCCACATGGCTTGTGCTTTACCTCGGACGACAAGCATCTACTCGTTGCGGATGCCGGCCAGCCTTGTATTCGTATCTATGCCCGAGGAGACACAAGTTGGGCTGGCGAGCGAACGCCAATTGCATCACCTCAGGTCATGGATACAGAAACCTTCGTGCGTGGCAGATATAACCCGCAGGAAGGTGGCCTGAAAGGGATCGATATCGACTCAGCCATGCGCGTGCTTGTGAGCACGTGCGAACACCAAGTGCTGGCGTTTTTTGATCTGCCGATGCTGCTGCAACAAGCGTATTCAGATGCTGCCAGTGCCAATGCCAGAGCCGCTTCATCAAGCCAACAACAAACCACGCGCCGAACCGGAGCCTGCCCATGTGGCAGCGGCAAGCGTTTCAAGCATTGCTGCGGGCGAACCGGCATGCTGCCCTCGTCGAATCAAGCCACTCAAACGAAAATGGCCGGCTTGGCGGCGCATCAAGTCGGCGACCTTGATGCAGCAGAAGCGCACTATCGCGCGGCTTTGTCCCTGATGCCGGATGAGCCGGATTGTCTGCACATGCTTGGCGTCGTGCTCCACAGCCAAGGCCAATCCACCGAGGCAGCCCCTCTCATCCGCAAGGCTGGGGCGCTCAGCCAGTGGCGGTTGCCGGGCATTCTTCATAACTTTGGCTTGGTCGTTGGCGCCCGCCTGACGGACAGGGACAGTGCGCGTATCGACGCATTCCGCCAAGATTACGATACTTGGCTCGCGCAGCGCCGGATTGAGGCGCCCAAGCTGCGGCAACCCTTGGTCAGCATTGTCATTCCATCCTATAACCATGCGGCTTATATCGAACAGGCGCTGGATTCCGTCTATACCCAGACCTACGGAAATCTGGAAGTCATCGTTATCGATGATGGTTCGACCGATGGCTCGCCCGAGATCATCGCAAAAAAACTGGTGCACTGTCCCTGGCCGCATCGTTTCATCGCAAGGGAGAACAAAGGAGCTCACACGACGCTTAACGAAGCCATCACGCTCGCTCAGGGTGAGTACATCAATCCGCTCAATTCTGACGATTTGTTCACACCCACACGCATCGCCACCTTGGTCGACCTTGTCACCACTCAGGGTGTTGGATGGGGCTTTGCGCAATGCAATTACATTGATGCGTCAGGTCGTGATATTGAGCCGCACACCAGTCGAGTAACCGCTGCTTGGGCCAATATCGAGCGGGTTATTGCTGCCAGCGACACGGTGGGCATGGCATTTCTTGGAAACTTCAACCCCAGTATTTCCAGTGGCAACTTGTTTTTTTCCAGAGCGCTTTTCGAAAGGGTATCGGGGTTTCGTGACCTGCGATCCAACCATGACTGGGATTTCTGCCTGCGCTTGCTCTGGGAGTCTGAGCCGTGCTTCGCAGCCATTCCCCTCTATCGCTACCGCATTCACGGCGCTAACACCATCAACGAATCGGTCCAACGCAACCGCTTGGAAGCCAATCAACTATTCAGTCACTACCATGCACGCGCCCTTAATTCTTCGCCACCGAATCGCTTCGCGCCATCCCGGTACGTCATCGGGCTCGACTATCTGGCGCAGAGCCTTTCCATCGGCCATGGCGCTGCGCTGGATGCAGAAACACTTATCTCGCTCGATGATGAGGCCAACCAACTTGACCGTATCGCCTCGGCGATGCCAGCCGTTTTGGGCAGCGGGCTGGATGTAATCGGTTATTTCCGCGGCGATCTGGGGTTGGCGGAAAGTGCGCGCACCTTGGCTCGGACCTGTCAGGTCGGAATGATCGACACCGCCCTTCGAGATGCCAAAGTCAACTTGGATTCCGGTTGCTGCAACCGGACGATGGACAGCCTATTAAGCGGGAATCTCTCCCATAAAAATGTGTTGTTCTACATTAACCCTGACCAACTCAAACCAGTATGGCATCGCTATGCCGACCGCGGTGAGCTAAACGGTCGCTATGTGATCGGCTACTGGTACTGGGAAATTGATGTTTTTCCCAGCAAGTGGAAATACGCATTGGAAAAGGTTGATGAGATATGGGTTGCCACCGATTTCGTGCGGGATATCGTGCAGCGCGTCACCCAAAAACCTGTACACAAGATTCCTCATGCCATTGACGTACGTTTGCAGCGCTCCTATTCACGCACCGAATTCGGTTTGCCCGAGGAGCGATTTCTTTTTCTGTTTACGTTCGACTTCAATTCCTTCGCTGAACGCAAGAATCCTTGGGCGGCAATTAGCGCTTTTCAGCGTGCTTTTCCACAACAACTCAGTAATGTCGGGCTGGTGGTCAAGTGTGTACAGGGACTTCGGCATCCTGAAAAATTTAGTGCACTGCTTGAACTGACGGCAGCTGACCCGCGCATCATCGTTATCGACAAAGTGCTTTCTCGCGATGAAATGACCGGCTTGCAAAGCGTTTGTGACGCCTATGTCTCACTGCATCGCTCGGAAGGCCTGGGTCTGGGTATGGCTGAGTGCATGGCCTTAGGCAAACCTGTTATCGCCACAGGCTATTCGGGTAACCTCGAATTTATGACCCCTGATAACAGTTGTCTTGTCAATTACACGTTGGTCCCCGTCAAACCTGGCGAATATATCGATTATGAAGCTGGCTGGATGTGGGCCGATGCCGACATCGACGACGCCGCCCATCACATGCGCCACTTCTTCGAAGATGAATTCTTCCGAAGTCGTATATCTGAACGTGCGCGCAATGACATGGCCAAACGTTTCAGCCATCAGGCGGCTGCAGCGGCTATCCGCGCCTGTCTTGATAAACCGAGGGCGTAAATTCACCGACTCGACTCATGCCTTATCCATCCCAAGCCATTTGCTGTGTTGTTACCCGGGACTACCTGCCGGGTCTGATCATCCTTTATCGGAGTGTTTTGAAATACCAGAGGCTGCCCCTGTATCTACTCGTCGTCGATGCGGATTCTGATGCGCTTCCCGAGCTCCATCGACTTATCCATGCGCAGATTCCCGATGCAGCTCCAGAAGAGTTAATCATGGTCGACTTTGCAGACCTACTTGCAGACGATCTTCCTCAAGTTCGGTTTTATTACGATGCATTTGAGCTCGCCACAGCTGCCAAGGCGTACCTTCATTTCTGGATGCAGCACCAAACCGATATCGAGCATTGGCTATATCTCGATACCGATATGGTGTGTTACGGCTCGCTCACTCCCATTTTCGAACAACTACGAACAAGCAATTTTTTGCTGACGCCCCATTGCCCTAATCCATGCCAGAACCCGTCACAGGACATTCAGTTTCTCACTGCCGGGGCCTATAACGGGGGCCTGCTTGGAGTGACCCGATCTGCTGATTCAGCAGCATTTACCCTGTGGTACAAGCAGGTGCTTACCCACTATTGCCTAAACGATCCTCCCTTGGCTGTTGGCGACCGTTTCGTCCAATCAACAGTGCTGTTTGTGGATCAGCGTTGGCTGGATCTTGTCCCCGCTTATTTCAGAGGGGTGGCTATCGCCGCAGAACGCGGCTTCAACTTGGGGCACTGGAATGTGGGACAGGACCGCCTGTATTGGAATGAAACCCAACTTTGTATTGGTTCAGAAGATGTGCTGTTGTTGCATTTGAGCGGGTTTCTGCCAGAGGCATCCAATCGCCTTTCTAAACATTCGCCCATCGATTGGGCGGACTCCAACACCTGGCTAGATATCCACCTTCAACAGAAGACGGCGCTTGAAACTTTGCAACAGGAATTCACTTTCAGTTATCCCTATGCCAACTACCCAGATGGAAGCTCCATTCCAAAGTCACATCGCAGGGCCTATCTTAAGCATCTCATGGCGGGAGGCAGTCCCGTCGCAAACCCTTTCCTACACAAAGCCGACTTTGAGCGTGTGTGCCGGCCAACGCCAGGCAAGACACATTACCGTTGGGCTTAGATGAAAAACCGGAGTAACGATGCAAATACTAGTCACGGGCGGAGCGGGCTTCATCGGTTCCCACTTATGCGAAAGGCTGCTTGGCCAGGGGGCAGAAGTACTTTGTGTTGACAACTACTTCACCGGTACCCGCCAAAATATCAAAGGCATGCTGCAAGCAGCCAATTTCGACAGCCTGCGCCATGACATCACATTTCCGTTGTATGTAGAAACAGATCAGATCTATAACCTGGCCGCCCCAGCGTCACCCATCCACTACCAGAAAAATCCAGCTCAAACCACGAAGACATGTGTTCATGGTGCTATCAATATGCTCGGACTGGCGAAACGTACCGGCGCCAGGATTTTTCAGGCTTCAACTTCGGAAGTCTATGGTGATCCGCTCGTCCATCCCCAGCCGGAAACTTACTGGGGAAATGTCAACCCCATCGGTCCCAGAGCCTGTTATGACGAGGGGAAACGATGTGCCGAAACTTTGTTTTTCGACTATCAACGGCAATTCGGCACAGATATCCGAGTCGCTCGGATTTTCAACACCTACGGCCCCAGGATGCACCCCAATGATGGCCGTGTTGTCTCCAATTTCATTGTCCAGGCGCTCCAAGGCGCTCCCATCACCCTTTATGGTGATGGTCGTCAAACCCGATCGTTTTGTTTCGTGGACGACATGGTCGCGGGTCTGATCAAGCTCATGTCCAGCGACCACAGCCAAGGTCCGGTCAATCTTGGCAACCCTATGGAAATATCGGTACTGGAATTGGCTGAAACCATTTTGCGGATGACAAATAGCCGATCCAAAATTATCCATCTACCCCAATGTGAAGATGACCCGCGCCAGAGGCAACCGGACATTACGTTGGCAAAGTCGACACTCGACTGGCAGCCGACGGTGCCCTTGGAAGATGGCCTGTCACAGACTATTCACTACTTCCGCAACTTGCTTGACTGAACCCGGATATTTCATAAATGCTCGCGCGCTCTCGCTGGTTCCTTGCCCGTACTGTGAAATTCTGCTCAATCGGGCGTATGAATATCTACGTATCTCCTTCGCAGAACGCCCAGTTTGAACAAGGCCCTGCGCGATCATCACGTGAATTTATGAAACATCCGGGTGAATGCTCTGAATAAAAAAAATGCCGCAGCTTTTGTCAGTACGCTCAAGGACTTCAATGACAAATTCGACAGCCACATTGTCACCTTGCCAAAAAACGTTATATCGCTGGCATGGTCCGCGTCGGATCAAGCCTGGTTCTGCGCGCCAGCGGAAACGATCTCCATGCCTACGTTCCATGACCGGGTACCGGCTACATTAGATTTCTTGACCCGTTTTCTACTGCCGCGTATGGCAGATGGCACTTTCTGGTTCTTGTTCTGTTTTTACGATGGCTGGCGGGAGAGGGTCCCGTTCTCGGCGGACTATGCATGGACGGTTGCCGGAGATTTGAGCCAGGCTCAAGAATGGCAGGGTCCCCCGGGCAGCATCCCGATCCTCAGCTTGCGGCATCAGTGGGTTGGCTGCTACGGGGCGCATCGAGGTGACCCCAGTGCGTGCCTGTTGCCAGAAGCGCACTACCTGACTCAAAACCACTACACCCCCCTCTTTCAGCGGGTAACCGATAACACTCTGTCTTGGGCTGAGAGAAAAAGCTTAGCCATATACTGCGGGGGCGATCATGGTGAAACGCAAAATTATTTCCCGCCCTTCGTGCCAGATCGTCCTCACCCTAGGCGTTACTTGAAAACATTGGCAGAGCAATTCGCTTTGCCCCTCAATGTACGTCTTGGGGAAAGCGTTCCCTTGAGCGAGCAGCTCAAATATAAATACATCCTGGATATAGATGGCTTCGCTCGTACTTGGGATGGGTGGGCCTGGAAAATGTACAGTGGTTCTACTGTGCTCTCGGTTGACTCACCTTGGGAGTCCTTTTTCACACGTTTTTTCGAGCCCTGGACCCATTACGTGCCTGTCGCCAACGATCTGACCGACCTGGGTGACAAGCTGACATGGTGCATGTCCCACGACGACCTGTGCTACCGGATAGGCCAGCAAGCACAAGCCAGAGCCAAAGATGTATACAAGCCAGAGTTCGTTGCCCGCCATGCCGCACGGGAATTACGCCGGAGACTGACTGAAATTGACACAAGCCTCCAGCCACCATGAAACGAAGAGTCACCGATACCACCATTTGCATCATCGACAGCCAAACCCACGAATTGGCTGTACGCGCAATGAGAGCATGCCTGAATGTCATGGAATTTGATGACGCGCTCTTTATCTCGGACCAACCCTATCCTGATCAGGATTCAGGCGTGCGTTCCACGATTATCTCCGCATTCAAAGGGCGGTCGGATTACTCAAGGTTCGTGATGAAAGAGCTTGTGCAGCATGTGCTAACCAAACATGTGCTTCTCATCCAATGGGATGGCTATATCGTCAACCCAGAAGCTTGGTCTGATGATTTTCTCGACTACGACTACATCGGCGCCCGTTGGGGCTTTCATCAAGATGCCCACAATGTGGGAAACGGGGGTTTTTCGCTCCGATCCAGAAAACTCCTGGAGGCGCTGCAGGATGTGGAAATCCAGGAGTTCGAGCCGGAGGATGCAAAAATCTGCCGGCAGTACCGGTCCATGCTCGAAGCCCGCCACGGCATCCGTTTTGCGCCACCCGAGGTCGCCGACCGCTTTTCCTTCGAAACCATCTATCCCGAGGGTATGCCCTTTGGTTTTCATGGCCTTTTCAACATGTGGCTGTTTTTGGATGACACCGATGTCTCGGGCTTTGTGGCCGCCATGCCTGGTTCGATACTCGGATCGATACAGGCTTTATCACTGGTGAAGAACTTCATCGATCTGAAGCGTACTGCCGCTGCCCGGACCCTTCTAAAGGCCCGTCTGGACCGCTACCCGGCAGACGCCAAGGCTGCCGGAATGCTGTCCAGTTTGGACCAGGTTCCTCAATCCACCCCTCAAGGCAACACCCGGCCTGGTCGCAACGATCCCTGTCCCTGCGGTAGCGGCAAACGCTACAAACACTGCTGTGGCTCGGAAGGCGCTCAGTCTTCGCCTGGAAACACACCGGCACCCGCATCGGCCCAGTCGGTTCTGGAAGTCGCCATGAATCACCATCAGAATGGTCGACTGTCCGAGGCTCGCGCAGCTTATGAAGCCGTCCTGGCCATGGAAGACCATCCTTACGCCCTGCACTACCTGGGCGTGGTGGATATGCAAGATGGCCAGCCGGAAGCGGCCGAAACACGTATCCGTGCTTCGTTGCAGCGCGTGCCAGACAACCCTGATTTCCTCAACAACCTGGGTCTCACCCTGCGCGCTCAGGGCCGACTGGATGAGGCCGTGGTGCTCTATCGCCAGGCTCTGGACCTGAATCCCTCCTATGCACCGGCCTGGAGCAATACCGGTCTGGACCTGCACAAACTGGGCCGGATTGACGAAGCCCTGGACGCTTTCAACCGGGCTCTGGCTCTGGATCCCAATCTGCCCCAGACCCGTTTCTCCCGTGCCCTGGCCTTGTTGGCCAAAGGCCTGTACGCCCAAGGCTGGGCGGAATACGAATGGCGCCAGCGTTGTCCCGAATATGCGACCAATTATCGTCTACCCTCCCTGCCGGGCCAGCCCCGACCCTGGCAGGGCGAACCACTGGCAGGCAAACGCTTGCTGTTGATCGCGGAACAAGGCATAGGCGACACCCTGCAATTCATTCGTTACGCGAACATCCTCTCACGACAGGGTAGCCAAGTCAGTCTGCTGTGCAGCAAACCCCATATCGTGGACTTTGTGCGCACAAACCCATCTCTATCGGCTGTGTACTCCCTCCAGGACGCCGCCCATCCCCCCGTCCATGACTATTTTTGCCATCTGCTCAGCCTGCCACGACTCTGCGGCACCCAGAGCACGTCGGACGTTCCCTGGGAAGGTGCCTATCTGTTCGCACCCGAACCAGCACGAGCGACTTGGCGCGCCCGGCTGGCGGCCTTGCCTCAGCGCCTCAAGATCGGCCTGGCTTGGTCGGGCAGCCCCGGCAACCCCGATGACCGCCACCGCTCCTTGCATCTGCGGGAACTTGCCACTCTATTCGAACTTGCCGATATCGCCTGGATCAGCCTGCAATTGGGCCCCGGCCGTGAGCACCTCCAAGCGCTGACTAACCCGATCCTGGACTGGGGAGACGACCAGACCGATTACGCCACCACCGCCGCCCTCTTGGCCGAACTGGACCTGATCATCACCGTTGACACTTCCATCGCCCACGCGGCAGGCACCCTGGGCCGGCCGGTCTGGATTCTGCTTTCCCACATGCCCGACTTCCGCTGGATGCTGGAACGCCATGACAGCCCGTGGTATCCCACGGCGCGCTTGTTCCGGCAACCCCGGCCTGGAGACTGGAGCGCCGTGGCCGAAGCCGTTCTCACCACACTGATGCGCGAACTCTCCCCTGGAAAACACCCATGAAGACGCCCTCAGCTCTGCCAGACGATTATGCAGCCCGCCGGATTGCCGATTTACACGACCAGAGCCTGGCAACAAGCCAGCTGAAAACGCCTCCGCCCACCCTGCCAGACTCGCCGTTATGGCAGGCCATCACCGACAACCATCGCTGCAATACCTTGCTTTGGGACGAAGAAGACCAAGCCCGCCGGCGGGATGTGCCAGACAGCGTCATTGCTCACAGCAAGCGTCTTATTGACGGCCACAACCAGCGCCGCAATGACGCCATCGAATGCATGGACGAACTGATCCTGTCCCTGCTGCCTCGGCAACCCTCGCCCGCTGCGCGTTTGCATTCGGAAACGGCTGGCGGCCTGATCGACCGCCTGTCCATCCTGAGTCTGAAGATTCACCACATGGACTGGCAGACCCGCCGGTCGGACGCTGATGCCAGCCACGTAGTGACCAGTTTTGCCCGTCTGGAACGCCTGCGCGAGCAGCGCGAGGATCTGTTGATCTGTCTGGACACCTTGTTTCACTGTTGCCTGGACGGCACACTGTATTTCAAGGTCTACCGCCAGTTCAAGATGTACAACGACCCCAAGTTCAACCCTTGGCTGGCAGGTTCGGACATCTAACAGCCTGTCAAAAAGGATCCCTCAAGTTCGACAGTTAATGTAACTGCTCAATAACTCACGGCACCTCCATCGCCCGCAATCGGATGATGTCGGGCAAGAATGGAATATCGCCATTCTGATCAATCCGATCAGTGAGGAAGCACCAGAATGAGATGCCCCGTTATCGGCAAGTCTTCTTCAAGCTGGCGA
>Ga0105047_10020748_pt1 | contig 10079 bp, 8 predicted proteins | sample MAT04_FD_78384 | JGI IMG/M metagenome (GOLD analysis project Ga0105047, IMG submission 78384) | Freshwater microbial communities from Lake Fryxell liftoff mats and glacier meltwater in Antarctica - MAT-04 (megahit assembly) | ecosystem: Environmental > Aquatic > Freshwater > Ice > Liftoff...
CAGGTCGCGAACCTGTTCGCGGCGCGCGGCTACAACATTGAATCGCTGACCGTCGGCGAGACCGAGAACGGCGGTTTCTCGCGCATGACCATTACGGTACGCGGCGACGACAAAGTCATCGAGGCGCTCAAGCAGGGCCTGAAAAAATTCGTCAACGTGATCAAGGTGCTGGACTTCACCGGCATCGATCACGTCGAGCGCGACCTGGCGCTGGTGAAACTGACCACGCCCGCCGGCGCGCGCCAGGAAATCCTGGAACTGGTCCAGGTTTTCGAAGGCAAGATCGTCGACATCGGGCTCAAGGATCTGACCGTCGAGATCGTGGGGCCCGAACAAAAGATCGACACGTTCCTGACCATCGTGCGGCCGTATGGCATTAAGGAAATGGCGCGCACGGGCCGGTTGGCGATGGCGCGCGGATCGGCGATGGAAGGCCGCGAAATCGAATAGTCCCAAGGGGCATCGCGGCGCTTATATCATGCATGAAAAAGGGTCGCGCAGAGTGTCATGCCCAGACTCTGCGCCCGCTCTGAAGAGGCTCACAATTTTGTATTTTCGTGACTATTCAAGTGTACAATACGTTTCTGGTCAGGTTTCAGCGAGCAGGATTGCATTGGAGTTTGTATGACCGGAGAGAAACCTGCGACGGTTGCAAAAACAATTATTGTATGCGACGACAACGACGACATCCTCGAGATGTACGGAATCATGTTAAGAGCCGAAGGCTATGCCGTCGGTACTGCTCACGGGTTTGAAGAACTCAAAACACTATTCGGTCAGATGAAACCGGATCTATTGATTTTGGATATCCAGATGCCGGAGATGGACGGCTTTGACGTGCTCGACGAACTGAAGAATCAAAATATCGCCGTGCCGGTCTTTATGATAACGGCGCACGATAATTTCCTGTATCGCCGCTACGCGCCGGTGATCGGCGTGCTGGAATACCTGACAAAGCCAATCGATGCGGACTTGCTTTTGAAAAAAATAAAAGCGCTTCCGGGCTGAACCAACCTGCCTGCGAAATAAAGTTTGAGGAATGGCAACGTCGGCGTCTCAAAAATCGTCCGGCTGCATAAATCCGTTCGACGGAATTTTAAGCAATTGATCTTTATGACTTTTCGGTTAAAGGACAGTCTATGAATCGCGTTGTCTCAGGTTTTTTGATCGTAGTTATGGTCAGCGGGTGTGTGTTTATGCCACGCTGCGCGGATTGCCATGCGAATCCAAATCTGGAAGGCATCGTCGCGCTCGAGGATTGTTGCAGCGATAACAACACTCACCAATCCGAGACAATTGATTGTGATCATTCCCGAATTCAAGTGAGCAAAGCCGTTTCAGTCGCGGCGCCCACGACGAGCGGCGCGAGTGCGAATTTCGATTCACTGCTGACATCCGCATTCTGCGCTCGGCTATCCTTTAACCTGACAGGCTCTTCATCTCTCAGTCGTTCCGCGCACTGCCACGGGCTGCTTATTGCAAGCATTCCCGTACTCCGTTGCTGATCCGTCACAATTATTAATCCGTCTTGAACAGTTCTTCATGCTGATGCCAGCAGGAAGTGTGTTCGTTTCTGTCGTGGGAGGGGTGAATGGTTTCAGGTCGACTTTTTTTTATGGCGGCACTTTGTCTGGTTGCTTCCGGATGCCAGAAGTATCGCGCTCAGCCGCTGCAACCGAACGAAGTGATGCGGGTGGTGGATGAGGCGCGCCGAAATCCCGACGGGGATGCGGCGCCCGTTGAAGTAGCAGGCACGGCGCTGCCATTAATCGAGCGACGTCTGTTTACCTTTGCGCGCGCGACTGAACTCATGAAGAAGCACAGCCCTGTTTTGCGTGAGGTCCGGGCCGAGTACGAGACCTCCATGGCGCGGGCAACGCTCAAGACGCCGCTTCCCAATCCCACCTTGGAAGCCGGGCCTCAAGTTGGCTTCGGACCCGATCTGGGGAGTTCGTCAAAAGTGACGCCGTTCGCATCGATCGGTTTCGCCATTCCCACAGGCCGCCGCCTCAAGCGGCAGGACGAACTGAATCAGACCACGGCCGCGATGGCGCACGTCGAAGTCATGGTGCGGCACCGCGAGCTTTACTTGCAGCTTCGCCAGACGTATTCGCGACTGGCCTTGGCTGCAGCCCGAATGGAAGCGCGCAAGAGTATCTCGACCTCTGCCGAAAAGTCGGTCGGCGTAGCAAAGCGTCTCATAGAAGCCGGACTCGGCACGGCGCTCGACCAGGGGTTGCTCGATCTGGAGTACGTGCGCCTGCGTACTGAATTGTTTTCCGCTGAAAGCGATAAGGCCGCTGCCGAGGGAGAGCTCTCGCAATTGATCGGTGTTCACGCGGATCATTTCGCGACGCTTCCTGTCGAAGCGCTTCCGGCCATGTCGGAGACTATTCCGGGCGTAGGCGAATTGAAGGAAATTCTGCTTCTCAATCACCCGCAGCTTGCACGCATGCGCGCGCGTTACGATGTGGCGGAGCGCGAACTCCATCTGGAGGTCGCTCGCCAGTATCCCGATTTCCGTATCGGGTCCCCGTTTGACCGCGAAGTTGGGGAACGTAAGAACACGCTGGGATTGACGCTCGGAATCGACATTCCGGTATTCGACCGCAACCAGCAATCCATTGCGCAGGCGAAGACGCGACGCGACGAAATCCGAATCAAGTACGAAGCGGCCGCCAATAGGGCTCTGGCCGACCTGGAACGCGCATTGGCAACGTACAAAGTCAGTATTCAAAAACTGAAGATGCTTCGCGAAATTGTGCTGCCCAAAGCGCAATCGAACATCGAGCTGGCCAGAAAGTCGTTGGAGGCCGGCGCGACCGATGCGCTCCGCTTCCTTGAGACGGAACGCGGCCAGCGCGCGGTGCTGGTTCAGGCCATCGAGACCGAACTGTCGGTTCGGGAAGGATGGATCGAACTTGAAAAAGCCATCGGCTATCCGCTCTCACATTTCCCAACAGAAAGCCCGGAGACTTACCCGCAGCCCATTCCGGGCGATCACTTCGAAAATCGATCCGCAGAATCTGCTGTGGAACAGTCCAAGGGGACTTCCAAATGATTAAGTCTTTATTGATGATTGTGCTTTGTGTCGTCTTTACCGGTATCGGCCTGGCCGGAGGCTGGTTCGCCTCTGCGCAGAAATCTGCCGGAGGTGGCCACGGAGCTCATGCGCCCGAAGGTGAAGGTCACGCTGATCATGGACCGCTGAAGCCTAAAATTTCAGTGCAGACGCGGCAGAATCTGGGCGTCACTGTGGCTGAGGCCAATCCGCAGGATTTTTATCGATACAAGGCCATTCCGGCAACAGTTGTGGAAACGTTCACGACGTCGCAGCCGATCTTCGCGCCAGCCGGCGGAACCGTGATGCAGATCGACGTGCAGCCGGGCGCCATCGTCACGCCAGGCACAACGGTGGTCAGAATTTTACGCGACCCGCTCGCCCGGCCGACGCTGACCATGACCGGTGAGTTAATCAAGCCGGCGGGCGAACAGTTCCATTCTGCCATTGGTGATCTGCGGAAGGCGTTGCGCGGGGCGGAGATCTTTAAGTCAGAACTGGAACGCATTAAAAAATTCACGGAGACTGGCTCGCAAGGCGGACTGCCAATCCTGCCGAAAAAGAATGAGATTGACCTGCGCTATGATCTGGCCCGAGCAGAGCAAGAACTGGAGAATACGCAGGAAAAGTTGCGGATGCATGGCCTCTCCGACGAGCAGATTAAGGAAATTGAGAGCGGAAAGTTCAACCTTGGACCGAACGAAGAAGTCTGGAAGCGGGCGCTGAAGCGCAATGGGCTGTGGACTGAGAAGTCCGAAAATCTGCACGCCACCTTGGATTTAGCCATCAAGGAAGCGGCCTGGACCATCGCCACAATCGGCGAGTTAACCGGAGCAGGTCTTCTGAGTCCGGACCTCATTGCATGGTTTAAGGAAGATCAACGTGCGAGTACGCGTTTTTTAGAAATCGCCGCCCTGCTTCAGCAAGGCACCAGCATTTTGCAAGTCAAAGTTCTTTACGCCATGAACGCGCTGGAACCCATCATCGACCTTAAGGCGCCGAACTTGAGGGGGATTCAAGACTGGGATGTTCACCAGATATCTGTGAAGCCATTCGAAAAGGTTGAAGCCGGCACAAAGCTGCTCACGCTGGCCAATCCGCGGCAGATGTGGCTGCGGTCTGAGCCCGTCGGTGGCGAATCGCCGATTATTTTAAATGCGCTGAAGCAGAAACTATCCATCGAAGCGGTCCCGCTTGTTGAAGGGTCGGGGCCTGTATTGAAAGAACTAACGATACAGAATTTAACGAACGATGAAGAAACGAAAACAAGTGTCGCGCTCATCGCAGCGCCCAATGAGCCGCTCAGCACCAGTGAAACCGAACGCGGTAAATTTCGCACCTGGCAATTGCGTGAAGGACAGAAATATCTGTTACGCGTTCCAACAATCAAATATGAAAAAGTATTCGTCCTTCCCAGCGACGCCGTCACCGATGATGGCCCTGATAAGGTTGTCTTCATTGAAGATGGCGATTCATTCAAGGCCGTCAAGGTCGCCATCCTTTACCAGGATCACGAGAACGCCGTGATCGACAGCAAGAATTCAGAAATTTTCCCGGGCGATTCTGTTGTCCAGCACGGCGCGTTTGGATTGGGCCTGGCCATGAAAGCCGGTTCAGGCGCTGTTGACCCCCACGCGGGCCACACACACTAAAGGGGGGCGCTCGATGCTGAATTGGATCATCGGATTCTCGCTGAAGAACCGGATTTTCGTCATACTCGCGGCACTGCTGGTCTCGTTTTATGGCGCGTATCTGGCAGTACGCATGCCGATCGATGTGCTACCGGACTTGAATCGCCCGACTGTGACAATCATGGCCGAAGCCCACGCCATGGTTCCCGAGAACGTCGAACGCTTCGTCACGCGACCCATTGAGCAGGTATTAAATGGAGCCACGGGTGTGACGCGAGTGCGTTCGTCGTCGGGCCTTGGACTCGCTGTCATCCAGGTCGAGTTCGGCTGGGAGACAGAGATTTTCCGGAACCGGCAGATTGTTCAGGAGAAACTGCAGCTTCTTCAGGGAAAGCTTGGAGACGTTACCGTTCAAATGGCCCCCATCGCCAGCATCATGGGTCAGGTGCAATTGATAGGCGTCCAAAGCAAGAGTGGAACGACCGACATTTCCGCGCTGCGCGCAATGGTCGATGCAAATATGAAGCCCCGTCTCCTCTCGATCGCCGGTGTTGCTCAGATCGTCTCTATCGGCGGCGCTTCCCGGCAACTGCAGATTACCGTGGACGCAGACAAGTTGCGCACATTCGATGTGACGCTCGAAGAAGTCTCTGAAGCCATCAAGGCAGCCAATGTCAATGCGTCGGGCGGCTTCATGAATGTCGGCGCCAAGGGGCCGGTCATTACCGTCACCGGCCGAATCGAATTGGAGAATCAGATCGGCAGCGCGGTTGTGAAGCCCCATCCGATCCGCTCGGTGCGCCTCGAAGACGTGGCGCATATTGAGTTCGGACCGGCGGCCATTCGCATCGGCGAGGCCGGGGTGAGCGGCAAACCCGGTGTGATCATGGTGATCTTCAAGCAGCCCAGTGTGGATACGGTCGACATTACCAACCGTGTCAATAAAGAGCTGGAGAGTCTGCAAACAACGCTGCCCGCGGACGTGCTGATCGTGAACGATGTATTCCAGCAGGCCGCGTTTATTCACCGGGCCGTGGATAACGTCGTCGTTGCCGTGCGTGACGGCGCGATTCTTGTTGTTGTCATCCTTGTTATTTTTCTTCTTAATTTTCGCACCACGTTTATCACGTTGACTGCCATCCCACTTTCGGTGGCGTTAACGGCGATCGTCTTTTCGGCGCTGGATCTGTCTATCAACACCATGACCTTGGGCGGCCTGGCCGTTGCCATTGGCGCGTTGGTCGACGACGCCATCGTGGACGTCGAGAACGTATTCAGGCGACTGCGAGAAAACACGCTCCTTGCGCAGCCCAAGAATCCGATGCTGGTCATCTTCAGAGCCTCCAGCGAAGTCCGTAATCCCATCCTTATAGGCACGCTTCTGGTCGTCGTCGTTTACTTCCCGCTCTTTTATCTCAGCGGCCTTGAAGGAAAACTTTTTACTCCCATCGGCATCGCGTACATCGTCAGCACGCTCGGGTCGCTTGTCGTTTCGCTGACGGTGACACCGGCGCTGTGTTACTACCTTCTGGGAAACCTCAAGGCCGAGCATGCCGCGGATACGTTTGTCGTACGTCACTTGAAACGGCTTGCCGGATTGACCATTCGATTCAGCATGCGTCACGCCCTGCCTATTCTTGGAATTCTGCTCTCCGCCTGCATTGTGGGCGTTTTTATTCTTTCGACCCGCGGCTCTCAATTTCTGCCGGCCTTCAATGAAGGCACCGCTCAAATTAATTTGATTCTGCCGCCGGAGACCGGGTTGAAAACCTCGGATGAATATGGCAAGCGCCTGGAAAAGGTTCTTGTTTCCGTCAAAGGCGTCAAAAACGTAGGGCGCAGAACGGGCCGTGCCGAAGGCGACGAACATGCGGAGGGGGTGAATACCACTGAAGCCATTGTGACCTTTGATCCGGCGGCCGGGCGCAGCCGTGATGCAATCGTGGGCGACATACGCGAGCGTTTGGAGGATGAATTTCCGGGAGTGGCTACGGGCGTCGATCAACCCCTGGCACATCTTCTAAGTCATCTTCTCTCGGGCGTGAATGCGCAGGTGGCGATCAAAATCAACGGCCCGGATCTGACCGTCCTGCGAAAAACAGCGGAAGAGATCGAAGCCGCGATCAAGCCCGTGGAGGGTGTGAAGGATCTGTATACGCAGCCCCTGGTATTGGTCGATCAAATCTCCATCGAGCCAAAACGGGAGCAGCTTGCGCGCGCGGGATTGACTGTTAAACAGATCGCCGAAGTGATCGAATTGGGCGGCGGCGGCGAGGAGATCTCGCGCATGAATGTCGGCCAGGCCAGCTATCCCATTATTGTCCGTCTTGCGGACAAAGACCGGCGCAACCTGGAAAGTTTGCGAAATCTGCAATTGCGCACAGCCGATGGCGGACGGCTTCTGCTCTCCGATGTTGCAGATGTAAAGATCACCAAGACGCCGAATAATATTAACCGCGAGAACGTCTCAAGAAGAGCAGTGGTACAGCACAATGTCGCGGGGCGATCCTTGAGCGAGGTGGTTACGGACGTGCAGAAAGCGATTGAACCGATACGCCAAAAACTGCCGCCAGGCTACGCCATCCACATTGGGGGACAGTTTGAAGCGCAGGCCGCGGCAACACAGCTTCTGGCGGTTCTCAGCCTTATCTCGTTCGTGGCGATGTTCTCCATCCTGTTCATGCACTTCAACTCGATCAATTTGAGCATCCAGGTCTTGATGAGCATTCCGATGGCGTTTGTTGGAGCGGTGGGCTACATCCTGATTTCAAAACAGACAATGTCTGTTGCGACATTGGTTGGCCTCATCTCATTGGCGGGGATTGCCGCGCGCAATGCTATTCTACTGCTGGATCACTATCTGCATCTCATGCGCGAAGAGAAAGAACCGTTCACGCAGGAAATGATTGTACGCGCGGGCCAGGAGCGCATGGTGCCCGTATTGATGACGGCTCTGTGCAGCGGTATTGCGCTTGTTCCATTGGCGCTCTCGCCGGATGCACCGGGGCGCGAGATTCTCTATCCGGTCGCGACAGTGATCATCGGCGGATTGATCTCTAGCACGCTTCTGGATTTCCTGGTCACACCCGGATTGTTCTGGATGTTTGGCAAAACGGACGCGGAACGTATCGCCGCGACGCCCCATGCCCTCGATAAGGCGGCCGAGGATATGGCGGCGGAATTCGACCAGAAGCCGTCACCACAGGGAGAACCCGTCTTGGTTCCGCCCGTCATAGGAGGAGCAGTACATGGTTAGAAAGCATTGTTTTGCATTGGCGCTATTGGCGATGGCGACGCTTACGTTGAGCGGTAGCGCGTACAGCGAAGAGAAGAAAGAGCACAAACACGAGGATAAGCCGGGTCCAAATGGCGGCGAGGTTGCAGAGGTCGGCGACAAGGATGACACGCACGCGGAGCTGAAGCACGATCACAAGAACGGCAAAATGGTGCTGTGGATTCTCGCGTCCGATCAGAAAACGCTTATTGCGATTCAGGAATCCCCGAAGATCAACTTGAAGGCTAAAGATGGCAATAAGCAGATCGAAATGAAGCCCGTCAATCTAAAGGATGGCGCCGCCTCACAGTGGGAAGCGTCGGATGAAGGTTTCAAGCAGGACCCGCTGGACGGGCGTATCTCCATTAAGTTGAATGATGGAAAGAAATACAACATCAACCTGGACGCCCATCATGGGCACAAGCACTAGACGTTAAATCAACCCTTATGAGGAGAGTTAGAACAATGAAGAATGTGATTTTGACGGCCGCGTTGGTGTTCATGACGTCATTTGCTTTCGCGGAGGAAGAAGTAAAGGACTTAACGGGCAGCACCGCCTGCTTGAAGTGCGATTACGATAAAGAGTCGGGTGCAACGAAATGCGTCGCTGGAATCAAGGTCGGCGATAAAGTTTATGCCCTCACGGGTCCGGTGCTCAAGAAAGAAATGCCGGGTTGTTGCGGCACAAAGGGCACGTACACGGTAAGCGGCAAGCTGAGCAAAGATGGCAAGGCCATCGAAGTGTCCGAAATCAAAAAGAAGGGCTAATAGGTTTGTTTCTGGTGAAGAGCAGATAGCTGTCCTCTGCTCTTCACCAGGCAATATTCGTCAAATCCACCGATGCATGTAACCGCTACATTCGACGCTCTGAATTCAATCGTTTACGTTTTACGTATTCACGTTTTACTCTTCACTTTTCCAATTCATAAAGCTTCGGTGCACCCTTGCTCACGTCCGGCTTCTGTTTTTCGTCGACTTTTTCCGGCGGGCCGCCTTTGTTACCTTTTCCTTTTCCTTTACCTTCGCCGCCGGCCATGCCGCCTTCGTCTTCGTGGAACTTCTTCAGGCGAGCGAGCTGCGCGGCCGAGAGTATCTCGGCGATCTCGGCCTGTATGCCTTCCGGCGTGAGCCCCGATTTCTTCTCGACGGCTTCACGCATCTTTTTGCGCGCGGCGACAATCTTCTCTTCGTCGCCGTCCTTGCGCGCTTGCATCATCTCTTTGACCAGTCCGCGGATCTCCGGATCTTCCATCGTCTTCTCGCGCGCCTGTTCGGTTTTGGCCTTCAGCGCGTTGATCTTCTTCTGCTGTTCGGGGTTGATGCTCAGATCTCTGGCGTGCTTTTCAAGCAGCGCGAATTCCATCGCGCCGGGACCCATGCGTCCGCGCATGCCGCCCTTCTCGCCTTTTTCTCCGGCTGAAAAAGCGGCCGAGCTGAAAGTAAAAAAGGTGACGAGTGTGGTGAGCATCAGACTGTTGCGCATTTGAAAATCTCCGTGAAACCGCATTTCTAATACTTCCCAATCAGGCAAAGCTCCAAAACAAATTCACCATGCCCGCACTATATAAGATACGTCTTGGGAGCGCTTTGCTGCACTGAATCTGAGCTTTTTGATCTGAATCATGCGCCCTGGGCACGGAATGTGTTCCTTTTCTGCCAAGGAAGTGGGAGTAATTGTTCGAAAAGGAGCATTCACATGATGCATAGAGCACTCATTGCGGCTGCAGCGGTTTTGGCATGTGCCCCGTTTGCAATGTCCGCCGATCAGAAACCGGCAGTTCAGTACAGGATCGACCGAGAAGGTGGCGGTGAAAAATGGATGAGTTCGGAACCCGTTTATTCCACAAGCTACGACCGTGACTGGCGCGACGACCGGGGTACACGCAGCGACGTAACCTGGCAAGACCGCGACATGCGCGGGCGGGAATGTGAAGGCGGCTGGCAAGACCGTGAAGGTCGAGGGCACCAGGGAGATGTGAATACGCGCCGCGCCGCCGATATGCGTAGCAACGAGATGCGCGATCGATCTATGGACCGCAACGTCAGCCGGGCTGAACGTGAAAGCGGCCAGCGCGACTTTCGGGATACCCGGCGCGACCCCAACATGAATATC